>WNFL01009384.1_pt2 | contig 38032 bp, 42 predicted proteins | sample 5400361 | NCBI WGS metagenome assembly WNFL01 (sample SAMN13153351, study PRJNA577476) | soil metagenome | isolation source: 40 cm soil on Douglas fir-dominated hillslope | place: USA:California | collected 2013-09-17
GGCGCCCATCGCGATCCGACGGTGATCATGCAGACCTTGCGCAAGGCGCTCATGGATGCACTGTCGGAAGCGCAGGAGAAACCGATCGATGCGCTCGTCGAAGCTCGCTTCGAACGGCTGATGGCCCACGGCAAGTTCAAGGAAGCGGCGGTTCGCTGAGTCGTAGCGCATCCGACGATTGATCCGGATACCCCGCGCAAGCGGGGTATCTTGTTTTGGCAGACTGAGTGGCAACAACCATGACCGACGAGTTCGCGCAAATCGTAAACGCCACGCTGGACGCGCATGGGGTGCGCGGCAAGCGCATCGCGATCGGGTTGAGCGGCGGCATGGATTCGGTCGTGTTGCTCGATGTTCTGCATGAGCTGCATGTCTCGAGGGAATTGTCGCTCTCGGCAATTCATGTGAATCATCAGATCAGCGCGCATGCCGGCGAGTGGGAGGCGTTCTGCCGTGCGTTGTGCGCGCGGCGCGGAATCGCGCTGACCGTGGAACGCGTAAAGGTGACGCCCGACGGTTCCGGCGTGGAAGCCGCGGCACGACGATTGCGCTACCGTGCCTATGCTTCGATCGCCACCGATTTCGTGGCGCTCGCGCATCACCTCGACGATCAGGCCGAGACCTTCCTGCTGCAATTGTTGCGCGGCGCCGGGCCGAAAGGACTGGCCGGCATGCCGGTGGTAAGGCCGCAGGAATCCGCGATGGACGGCAAGGCTGCTTCGCCGCACATCCTGCGCCCTTTGCTCGACCTTCGCCGCAGCGACATCGAGGCGTACGCAAAATCGCGAAGTCTGGAATGGGTGGAGGACGACAGCAACGCCGATTCGCGCTTTGATCGCAATTATCTGCGCAATGAATTGCTGGTACAGATGGACGCGCGCTTTCCCGGCTATCGCGAAACGCTGGCGCGCGCCGCCCGCAATCTTGCCGACTACGCCTTGCTGGCGGAAGAACTGGCGCGGATCGACGCGCAGTCCCTCGACCGCAGCGCGATTTCGGCGGAACGCCTGCGGCAGTTGTCCGATGCGCGTGCGCTGAACCTGCTGCGCCAGCTTTTCGCGGACCGCGGTTTGCTCATGCCACCACGCGCAAGGCTGGAGGAAGCGTTGCGGCAATGTCGCGAAGCGGGCCGCGACGCGGAGATCCAGGTCACCTTCGGCGATGCCGGCCTGCGCTGTTATCGCGACCGCGTGGAACTCGTCGAGAATTCCCCGGACATGCCGGCCAACTGGCAATCGCGCTGGGATGGTCACCACGAGTTGATCCTGCCCGACGGCCTGGGTGTGCTGCGCTCTCGGGCGGTGATCGGCGAAGGCATCGCCAGCCGGCATTTCGAAATTCGCGCGGCGACAGTGCGGGGCCGCAGCGGCGGCGAACGCATGCAGCCCGGCGACAACAGGCCGCGGCGCGCGCTCAAGAGCCTGCTGCAGGAGCACGCGATTCCGCCGTGGGAGCGCAGCCGCATGCCCCTGGTGTTCTTCGGTGAACAACTCGCCTGGGTTCCGGGTATCGGCGTGGCTGCTGAATTTCGCGCGGGCGCGGCGGAGCCCGGCATTGCGCCGGAATGGGAACCGGGCTGATAGAATCGAGCCAGGGAGGAAGGCGTACGCCACGCACGGACAGATGACAGCGCCGAAGACAAAAATGAAATCGACAAGATTCCTGTTCGCACTGTTCCTGGCCTGCGCCAGCGCCGCCCAGTCGGCCGAGCCGATCATCATCAAGTTCAGCCACGTCGTGGCCAACGACACGCCGAAGGGCAAGGCCGCGGAGAAATTCAGGCAGCTCGCCGAGAAATACACCGACGGGCGCGTCAGGGTCGAGCTCTACCCGAACAGCCAGCTGTACAAGGACCGGGAGGAGATGGAAGCGTTGCAACGCGGCGCCGTGCAGATGCTCGCACCCTCGGTGTCGAAGTTCGGCCCGATGGGCGTTCGCGAATTCGAGTTGTTCGACCTGCCTTACCTGATTCCCGACGCCGAGACCGTGGATCGCGTCACCGACGGGGACATCGGCAGGAACCTGTTTGCCAAGCTCGAACCGAAAGGTCTCAAGGGGCTGGCATACTGGGACAACGGTTTCAAGCAGTTTTCCGCCAACCGGCCGCTGCGTAAACCGGAAGATTTTCGCGGACTGAAGATGCGCATCCAGTCGTCGAAGGTACTGGAGGCGATGATGCGCGAACTCGGCGCGTTGCCGCAGGTGATGGCGTTTTCCGAGGTCTACTCGGCACTGCAGCAGAAAGTCGTCGATGGGACGGAGAATCCGCTGTCGAATCTCTACACCCAGAAAATGCATGAAGTGCAGGCTAACCTGACGATCTCCGACCACGGCTGCCTGGTCTACGCGGTGGTCACCAACCGTAAATTCTGGGAAGGGTTGCCCGCGGACATCCGCGGCCAGTTGGAAAAGGCCATGGCCGAGGCGACCCGCTACGAGCGCGACATCGCCAAGAAGGAAAACGACGATGCGCTGGCAAGCGTGAAGGCATCGGGTAAAACCGAGGTCTACGTCCTGTCCGATGCCGAGCGCAAGGTCTGGAAGGAAGCCTTGCTTCCCGTCCAGGCCAGGTTCGAAAGCGTCGTCGGCAAGGACAATCTCGAGGCTGTCCATCGAATCGCGACGGAAGTCGAATCCCGCAAGACCAGGAAGAAATAGGTTGTGATCCGGGTATTCAACCGCATCCTCGACCACCTCGAGGAATGGCTGATCGCCAGTTTCATGGCGGCGGCCACCCTCATCATCTTCGCCGCGGTATTGCACCGGCAATCCGCGTCGCTGCCATGGCTGTGGAAGTACGCCTCCGCGCTGAATTTTTCCTGGGCGCAGGAACTGTGCATCTATCTCTTCATCTGGATGGCGAAGTTCGGCGCAGCCTATGGCGTGCGCACCGGCATCCATATCGGCGTCGATGTGCTGGTCAACGCGGTGCGTCCGACCCTGCGTCGCGTATTGGTCGCCACGGCGTTGTCGCTGGGCGCATTCTTCACCGGCGTCATAGGCTTCATGGGTGTGCGCTGGGTCTGGTTCATCTACGGCACCGGGCAGACTTCGCCCGACCTCGAGTGGCCGATGTGGGTGATCTACCTTTGCATCCCGCTGGGTTCGTCGCTGATGTGCTACCGCTTTCTGCAGGTGCTGGTGCGCTTCCTGCGCTCCGGCGAACTGCCCTTGCATACGCTGGGCAGCGCCCACGGGGATCCGGGGTGAACGTAACCCTGATCCTGGTCATTCTCCTCGCGTTGCTGCTGACCGGCACGCCGATCTCGATCGCGCTCGGCATGACCGTGCTGACTTTCCTCGCGCTGTTTTCCTCGTTCTCGATCGACACGGTCGACATCGTCTCGCAGCGCCTGTTCACCGGACTGGAAAGCTTCGCGATCATGGCCGTGCCGTTTTTCGTGCTGTCGGGTACTTTCCTCACCGACGGAGGCATAGCGCGCCGCATCATCCGTTTCGCGCTGGCGCTGGTCGGCTGGATGCGCGGGGGATTGGCCATCGCGGCGATCCTGGCCTGCACCTTCTTCGCCACGATCTCCGGCTCCAGTCCCGCCACCGTGGTGGCGATCGGTTCGATCATGCTGCCGGCGATGATCAAACATGGCTACCCGAAACGCTTCTCGGTCGGCGTGATCACCACGTCCGGATCGCTGGGCATCCTGATCCCGCCGTCGATCGTGATGATCATCTATGCGGTCAGCACATCGGAGTCCGCCGGAAAACTGTTCATCGCCGGGATCGTGCCCGGCATCCTCCTGGCCGCGGTGTTGATGCTCGTCACGTATGTGACCGCGCGCAGGAAGAATTTTCCGACGCTGCCGCGGGCCTCTGGACGCGAAATCTGGGAGTCCTTCAAGGATGCGTTCTGGGGGCTGATGCTGGTGGTGATTGTCATGGGCGGCATCTACGGCGGCATCTTCACGCCGACCGAAGCGGCTGCAGTCAGCGCCGTCTACGCCTTCATCGCGGCGGTCTTCATCTATCGCGGACTCAAGCTCAGGGAAGTGCCGAAGGTCCTGTTGTCGGCGGCGAACACGAGCGCGATGCTGCTGTACATCATCACCAACGCGATCCTGTTCTCGTTCCTGCTGACTTCCGAACAGATTCCGCAGGGGCTGTCGCACTGGGTCATCGACCAGCAACTGTCCCCGTGGATGTTTCTCGTGGCCGTGAACGTTGCTTTGCTGGTGGCGGGCCAGTTCATGGAACCCAGTTCGATCATCCTGATCCTGGCGCCTTTGCTGGTGCCGATTGCGAAGAACCTGGGCATAGACCCGATCCATCTGGGCGTGATCATGACGGTGAACATGGAGATCGGCATGATCCATCCGCCGGTCGGGCTGAATCTTTTCGTCGCCAGCCACATTGCCAAAATGGGCCTGACCGAAGTGTCGATCGCCTGCCTGCCATGGGTCTTCGTGCTGCTGGTCTATCTGGTGCTGATCACCTACGTGCCGGCCATATCCCTGTGGCTGCCCAACCTGCTGTACTGATTGTCCCGGCATTCAGCGGGCGCTGACGAGCACGGCGTTGATGCCCAGTTTCTTCGCCCGGACGAGCGCCTTTTCGGCGTCGCGTTTGTCCTTGAAAGGCCCGAGCTGTACCCGCGTTTCGAGATGGGCCTCGATGCCGGCGCGCTTCAGTTGCTTCTGCAGGGCTTGCGCGTTGGCAGGCGAGGTGAACACGCCGACCTGGATCATGTAGGCCTTGCCGGAGACCGGAGCGTTATTCTCCGCTTCCAACGCGGGCGGTGGTGATAGCGCAGCGGCGGGCGCGCGTGACGGCGGCGCCAGCGTCTCGTTGTTGATCACTTGCGGCGGTGGCGGAGGGGTGATGGGGTGGTCGGGTTTGGCTGCCGGGACGTCGGATTCCTGCGCCGGTGTCGTGATGAGCGCCTGTGACGGCTCGTGGGGCGGCGTAAGTCCGTTAGGGCGTTCGCGAAATCGATCGACCAGCGCCAGCCCGCCGATGGCGAGCCCGATCAGTACGGCCGCTGCGATCAATCGTCGTCTCGCGGGCGATTTTGTCTGTTCCTGGGGAGGCGCGACCGTTTTGCTGGAATTGGGCGGCATGTCGTTGTATGTGGAGTCTGGACGGTTGATGCTATCACCGATTTTCCGGCCTTTCGGGCTTGCCCGGCGTGCGATCCCGCGAGCGCGCGATCCCGTATCAGCCGCGATCTCGGGGCAAAGCCATTCCTTTCACCGTAGCTCCATGCTATCCTTATGAATTAGCTTCAAAAAAACAAACCTCTTGGAGAAATTTGATGGCTGTTGAACGCACCCTGTCGATCATCAAACCTGATGGCGTGGCAAAAAATGTGATCGGACAGATTTATTCGCGGTTCGAAGGTAGCGGATTGAAGATCATCGCGGCGAAAATGGTGCATTTGTCGCGTAACGAAGCCGAGGGTTTCTATGCAGTGCACCGGCAGCGCCCGTTTTTCAACGATCTCGTGAGCTTCATGATCTCCGGCCCGGTAATGGTGCAGGTGCTCGAGGGCGACAGCGCGATCCAGAAGAACCGCGACCTGATGGGCGCGACCGATCCGAAAAAAGCGGCCAAGGGATCGATTCGCGCGGATTTCGCCGACAGCATCGACGCCAATGCAGTGCATGGCTCGGATGCTCCGGAAACGGCGGCAGTGGAAATCGCCTATTTCTTTCCGACCCTGAATGTCTACTCGCGCTGATGCCCGTCAACCTGCTTGATTTCGACGCGGAACGACTCGCCGGTTTCTTCGCCGAAATCGGCGAGAAACCGTTTCGCGCGCGGCAGGTCATGCGCTGGATTCACCAGTTCGGGCAGTCCGAATTCGAGAGCATGAGCGACCTGTCCAAAGACCTGCGCGCCAAATTGGTCGCCGGTGCGATGGTGCAGGCGCCTTCCGTGATGGCCGATTCGACCGCCGCCGACGGAACACGCAAATGGCTGCTTTCCGTGGGTGCGGCCAACGGCATCGAAGCCGTGTTCATTCCCGAAACCGGGCGGGGAACGCTTTGCGTGTCCTCGCAGGTCGGCTGCGCACTGGAGTGCGCGTTTTGTTCGACCGGCAGGCAGGGATTCAATCGCAATCTGACGGTGGCGGAAATCATCGGCCAGTTGTGGTGGGCCAATCGTGCGCTCGGGGCGACGCCGAAGGATGAGCGGGTGATCAGCAATGTGGTCATGATGGGGATGGGAGAACCGCTTGCCAATTTCGACAACGTCGTTTCGGCGATGAAGATCATGCTGGACGATCATGGTTACGGACTGTCGCGCCGGCGCGTCACGTTGTCCACATCCGGCATGGTGCCGGCGATGGACCGGCTGGCCGAGCAGCTGCCGGTGGCACTCGCCGTCTCCCTGCACGCACCCGACGACGAACTGCGCGATCGCCTGGTACCGATCAACAGGAAATATCCGCTGAAGGAATTGATGGCGGCGTGCAAGCGCTACATCAAGGTCGCGCCGCGCGACTTCGTCACCTTCGAATACGTGATGCTCCAGGGCGTCAACGACAGCGTCGAGCAGGCCAGGCAACTGGTGGCTCTGGTGGAAGGCGTGTCCTGCAAGTTCAACCTCATTCCCTTCAATCCGTTTCCGGATTCCGGATTCGAGCGTTCTTCGCCGGAGCGCATCGGCGCGTTTCGCGACGTGCTGATGCAGGCCGGCCTGGTCACGACGACGCGCAAGACGCGCGGTGACGACATCGATGGCGCATGCGGCCAGCTTGCCGGCCAGGTGCAGGATCGCACGCAGCGCAAGGCGCGTCGCACGGTAGTGGTATCGCCATGAACAGAATCTCGACCCTGATCGTCGTCGCGATGCTGGCCGGCTGCGTCATCCAGACGAAAAAATCGGAAACCGGCGAGCCGAGGAACGCGGCAGAGAACCGCGCCCGCATCCATACCGAACTCGGCGCGGCGTACTACGGCGCGGGTCAGATGCCGGTCGCGGTGCAGGAACTGAAGGAGGCGATCAGCGCCGACCCGGGTTACGGTCCCGCGTACAGCCAGCTCGGACTGGTCTACATGACGCTCAGGGAAGATGCGCTGGCGCAGCAATCTTTCGAGCGCGCGCTGAAAATCGATCCGAACGATTCGTCCACGAACAACAACTACGGAATGTTTCTATGTCAGCGCAAACGCGAAAAAGAGGCCATGAAATATTTTGCGGCCGCGCTGAAGAATCCGCTTTACGCCACGCCTGAGAGTGCCTACGCGAATGCCGGCGTGTGCGCGCGCTTGCAAGGCGACGATGTCAAGGCGGAAGAATGGCTGCGCAAAGCGCTGGCGCTGCAACCGAATCAGCCCCAGGCGCTGTATCAACTCGCCGACATCGCATTCAAGCACAACGAATTGATCGATGCGCGGACCCTGCTGAACCGGCATATGCAGGTCTCGACACCGTCCGCCGATGCATTGTGGCTGGGGGCGCGCATCGAGCAGCGTCTGGGCAACCGCACGGCCATGTCGAGTTATGGCGCCCAGTTGAACAACCGGTATCCGGGTACCGCGCAGGCAAAAGCCTATAACGAGGGGCGCTTCCAGTGAGTGATCCTGCCATCAGCGGCGAGTCTGCAGGCTCCGAGCCGGCTTCCACGCCGGCCGACAAGCCGGGTGCGGCCGGCGCGGCGCTGCTCAAGGAGCGTCGCCGCCAGGGTTTGAGCCTCGGCGACATTTCCCGCCAGCTCAAGCTATCCGTGCGCCAGGTCGAAGCGCTGGAGCGCGACGACTATTCCGGATACAAGGGCCCGGTTTTCATCCACGGGTTCATCCGCAACTATGCAAAACTCCTCGGCCTCGATCCGGAGCCGCTGATCCGCGCCACCGACTCGATGCTGTATCCGCCGCAGGTTGTGGCGGTTGCGGTGCCGCGCGAAACGGAACGCCCGCGGCCCGTGAGTGCGAAGCAGAAGAAATTCCGTATCTGGCCCGTCGTTCTGGCCGTGCTACTGGTCGGCATTGCGATGTCGGTCTATGTCGGCGGTCGTCGCGAGACGGATGGGGGGCGTAGCGGGCCGACGGTCGCGGCACGCGACAAACCCGTGTCAGCATCAAAAATGACCACGGAGAGCAGGACGGACGCTGAAAAGAGAGTCCGGTCCGAGCCGAAGCCCGAGGCGGAAGCCGCGGCGGCAAAACCTGCGGCAAAACCCGCAGCAAAACCCGACGTGAAGCCTGAAACGAAGGCCGAAACGAGCGAGCGACGCGCGCCCGTCGAGACGGGCGGGGCGATTGCCGCGGAAACTGCCGCACGGGTCACGGTACGCATGGTTTTCGAGCAGGATTCCTGGGTCGAGATCAAGGACCGCAACGGCAACACGATCTTCGGGCAACTCAATCCCGCCGGCAGCCGCCGTAGCGCGAGCGGAGAGCCGCCGCTGTCCGTCGTGGTCGGCAATGCCGCCGGCGTGCGTCTGTTCCAGGGCGACAAGAGCATCGATCTGGCACCGCACACGCGAGTGGATGTTGCGCGGTTGACGCTGGAATAGGGCGGCCGTTCCTCATGTCCGGCCAATCCATTTCTCGTCACGAAACCCGCCTGGTTCGCATCGCCGGCATTCCGGTGGGCGGCGGTGCGCCGGTCGTCGTGCAGTCGATGACCAACACCGATACCGCGGATGTGCAGGCCACGGCTCGCCAGGTCAGAGAGCTTGCAGAAGCCGGGTCCGAGTTGGTGCGCATCACGGTCAACAGCGCGGAAGCGGCCGCGGCCGTACCGGAAATCCGCAATGTGCTCGAGCGCGATGGCTGCCGCGTGCCGTTGATCGGTGATTTTCATTTCAACGGCCACAAGCTGCTGACCCAATATCCCGATTGCGCAAAGGTGCTGGATAAATACCGCATCAATCCCGGCAATGTCGGTCGCGGTTCGAAGCGCGATGACCAGTTCGCGACCATGATCGAAACGGCATGCCGTTACGGCAAGCCGGTGCGCATCGGCGTCAACTGGGGCAGCCTGGATCCCGATCTGCTCGGGCGCATGATGGATGACAACGCACGCCTGCCCGAACCCGGGGAAGCAGCCGACGTCATGCGCGAAGCGCTGATCGTGTCTGCACTGCAGAGCGCAAAGAAGGCGGAAGAGATCGGCTTGCCGGGGAACCGCATCGTCCTGTCGTGCAAGGTGAGCGGCGTGCAGGATCTGATCCTGGTGTATCGCGAACTTGCCGCGCGCTGCGACTACCCGCTGCACCTGGGCCTGACCGAAGCGGGCATGGGGTCCAAGGGAATTGTCGCGTCCACCGCCGCGTTGGCAGTGCTGTTGCAGCAGGGCATCGGCGACACCATACGGATTTCGCTGACGCCCGATCCAGGCGGAGACCGGTCGAGGGAAGTCATGGTCGCGCAGGAAATCCTGCAGACCATGGGCTTGCGCTCGTTCACGCCGATGGTCATCGCGTGTCCCGGTTGCGGTCGCACGACCAGTACCGTCTTCCAGGAACTCGCGGAAAAGATCCAGGGTTATCTGCGCCGGCAGATGCCGGTCTGGCGAACGCAATATCCCGGCGTCGAGGAAATGCGCGTCGCCGTGATGGGCTGCGTGGTCAACGGTCCGGGCGAAAGCAAGCATGCCAATATCGGCATCAGCCTGCCGGGGTCGGGCGAGACGCCGGTCGCGCCGGTGTTCGTCGACGGCGTGAAGACCGTGACGCTGAAAGGCGAACATATCGCCGAAGATTTTCATCGACTGGTGGATGACTACGTCGCCAGCCACTACGGCCGGTCCGGCGGGCAGGGCCAGCAGGCGACGGCGAACAACGACAAATCCGTACGGGCGCTCGGCTGAGCGTCCCTGCAATCTAGAGACAAGCAAGCTTCATGGCGCAAACGATTCAGGCAGTCCGCGGGATGAATGACGTCCTGCCGGACCAGGCTCCGCTTTGGGAGTTTTTTGAAGACACGGTGCGCGGCTGGCTGGCCCAGTACGGTTATCGCAACATCCGCATGCCGATCCTGGAAAAGACCGAGCTGTTCGTGCGCTCCATCGGCGAAGTCACCGACATCGTCGAGAAGGAGATGTACACCTTCGTCGACCAGTTGAACGGCGAAAGCCTGACGCTTCGACCCGAAGGCACGGCTTCGTGCGTGCGCGCAGTGATAGAGCACAACCTGCTTTACAACGGCGCGCAACGCGTGTTTTACATCGGCCCGATGTTCCGCCACGAGCGGCCGCAGAAAGGCCGCTATCGCCAGTTTCATCAGGTCGGCGTCGAGGCGCTCGGTTTCTCCGGACCGGACGTGGATGTGGAACACATGGTCATGGGCGCGAGCCTGTGGAAGCGGCTGCGCCTCGACGGCCTGCAGCTTGAGGTCAACACACTGGGCAACGCCGCGTCGCGCGGCCGTTATCGGCTGCGTCTGATTGCCTATCTCGAGAAGCATTCCACGGATCTGGACGACGACGCGCGCCGGCGGCTGCACAGTAACCCGCTGCGCGTACTGGACAGCAAGAATCCGGTGATGCGCGACATTATCGCGGCTGCGCCGAAGCTTGCCGACGACCTCGACGACGATTCGCGCCGGCATTTCGAGCAGTTGCAAGGCCTGCTGAAGAATGCCGGGATCGGATTCGTCATCAATGAGCGTCTGGTGCGCGGCCTGGACTATTACAATGACGTCGTTTACGAATGGACCACCACCGGGCTCGGCGCGCAGGGCACGGTTTGCGCGGGCGGACGCTACGACGGCCTGATCGAACAGATCGGCGGCAAGCCGGCCCCGGCCTGCGGTTTCGCGATGGGCGTGGAACGCTTGCTCGCGCTGCTGGGGGATTCCGGAATTGCGGTGCCGGCCCGCGCCATGGACGCCTATCTGGTCCATAGCGGCGAATCGGCAAGCCGTTTTGCCTGGAATGTCGCTGAATCGTTGCGTGGGCGCGGCGTATCGGTCGTGCTTCATTGCGGCGGTGGCAGTTTCAAATCGCAGATGAAGCGCGCCGATGCGAGCGGTGCCCGCTACGCCGTGATCATCGGCGACGAAGAGGCGGGCAGGCAGGTCGTCTCTCTCAAGCCGATGCGGGAAGCCGGGGAACAAGTGCAGGTCGATGCGGAACAAGCCGCGGCAATGATCCTCAAATCAAACAACCCTTGATTCAACTACTACAGAAGATTCCGACATGGCATTCGATCTCGAAGAACAGGAACAGATAGCCGAACTGAAACAGTTCTGGAAGCAATACGGCACGCTGATCGTCACGCTGGCGGTGGCTGCGCTGGTGGCCTTCGCGGGCATGCAGGGCTGGCGCTACTACAAGAACAGCCAATCCGGGCAGGCTTCCGCCTTGTTCACGAAATTCGGTGAAGCAGTGCGCAAGAACGACGTGAAGGAAATCCGCGCGCTCGGCAAGCAGGTGATGGATGGATTCGGTTCGACCGCGTATGGCCCCTCGGCGGCCATGCTTCTGGCCAAGATCAATTACGAAAACGGCGAGCCCGCCGCCGCCGCCGAGCAGCTGCAATGGGCGATCGACAAGGCGAAGGATGCCGAAACCGCCGAATTGGCGCGGCTGCGCCTGGCGAGCATCCGGCTCGACGAAAAGAAATACGACGAAGCGCTCAAGCTGCTGGAAACCAAACACAGCGCCGCAATGGAAACCCTGTATGCGGACTTGCGCGGCGACGTCATGGTTGCGCAGGGAAAGACGGCGGAGGCGCGTGCCGCATACAAGATGGCGATCGAGAAAAGCCTGCCCAACAGCGCCTACCGCAGTGTCGTGCAGATCAAGCTCGATGCGCTCGGAGGCGACAAGTGACGGGAACGCAGTTGCGTATGCGCCTGGTCGTGATGTTGCTGCTGGGTTTCGTGCTCGGCGGTTGCGGCAGCAAGGGACCCCAACCGGTGAAGCTGGTGGACTTCAAGCCTTCGGCAAAACTTGGCTTTGCCTGGAAGGTAAACATCGGTGATGCCGGACGCTACATCTTTACGCCCGCGATATCCGGCGACAGCGTGTTCGCGGCCGGCAATCGCGGCGACCTGCTGCGGATCAACGCCGCCAACGGCAAGACACTGTGGCGGGTCGACACCAAGGCCCCGCTTTCGGGTGGCGTAGGCGTCGGTGAAAACATGGTGCTGGTCGGAACGTCGAAGGGGTCGGTGCTGGCCTACGATCTCGACGGCAAACCGTTGTGGCAGTCGAAGGTTTCGAGCGAAGTGCTCAGCGCGCCGCAGGCCTCCGGGGAATTCGTCGTCGTGCGCAGTGGCGACAGCCGGATCTTCGGCTTGGATGCGAGGGACGGCTCGCGCCGGTGGGAATACCAGACGACGCCGCCACCGCTGACACTGCGCGCCAATCCCGGAGTCATCATCGTTGAAGGTTTCGTGATCGCCGGCATGCCGGCGGGCAAGCTGGTGGTGTTGAACATAAACAACGGCGGCCTGGTGTGGGAAACCGTGGTGGCCGCGCCGAAGGGAGACAACGAACTCGAGCGCATCACGGATATCGCAGGGCCGCCGCTGGTGGAGACGGGCAGGGTATGCGCCGCCACGTTCCAGGGCCGCGCGGCGTGCTACGAAACCCAGAAGGGCGGCCAGCTCTGGGCACGGCCGGCTTCCAGCGTCGGCAGCCTGGCCGCCGACGACCTGAGCGTATATCTGTCCGAAGACACCGGTTCGGTGGTCGCGCTGGACAGGAATACGGGTGCGAGCGTCTGGAAACAGGACAAGCTTTCTTACCGCAACCTGAGCGCGCCGGTGGCAACGAAGGATTACGTCGTGGTCGGCGATTTCGAAGGCCAGGTGCATTTCCTTAAATTCGAGGACGGATCGTTTGCCGCGCGCATCGCAACCGATGGAGGCGGCATCGCAGCGGCACCGAAGCTGATCGACGACAAGGTGCTGGTGCAGACCCGCAAGGGCGGCCTCTTCGCGATTTCCATCAAAAAATAGGCCAGTCCGCCAGCGAGCCTGGCCGCACCTTCCCTCAAATACCAAGTGAAACCCACCATCGTCCTGGTCGGCCGGCCGAATGTCGGCAAGTCGACCCTTTTCAATCGCATGACGCGGTCGCGTCAGGCGCTGGTGGCGGACATTCCCGGCCTGACCCGGGATCGCCACTACGGGCACGGGGAATCCGGCGAGAAATCCTATCTGGTGGTGGACACCGGCGGCTTCGAACCGGTGGCGAAGGACGGTATCTACAAAGAGATGGCGCGCCAGACCCGCCAGGCCGTGGACGAAGGCGACGCCGTATTGTTACTGGTCGATGCGCGCCAGGGATTGACGCCTCTGGACAGGCAGATCGCCATCGAGCTGCGCAAGACCGCCCGCAAGCTATGGCTGGTGGTCAACAAGGCGGAAGGCCTGGCGCACGAGGCCGCCGCCGCCGAATTTCACGAACTCGGCCTGGGCGAACCGTTGACCGTGTCGGCATCGCACGGCGACGGGGTGCATGAGTTGGTGGATGTCGTCCTCGAGGAATTTCCCGTGGACGACGATGTCGAGGAAGGGGACGGCAAGCATCCGAAGATAGCGATCGTCGGCCGCCCGAACGTCGGCAAGTCGACCCTGGTCAATACCCTGCTCGGCGAAGAAAGGGTGATCGCGTTTGATCAGCCCGGCACCACCCGCGACAGCATCTATATAGACTTCGAGCGCAACGATCGCCTGTACACGCTGATCGATACCGCCGGCGTGCGCCGGCGCGGGAGCAGGGAAGACGTCGCGGAAAAATACTCGGTGGTCAAGACACTCCAGGCCATCGACGATTGCAACGTCGTGGTGCTGGTGCTCGACGTGACGCAGGACATATCGGACCAGGATGCGCACCTGGCGGGCTTCATTCTCGAGGCCGGACGCGCACTTGTGGTGGCGGTGAACAAATGGGATGCGGCGGACGAAGAGTCGCGGGAAAAAGCCAGGCGCGACTACGGCCGCAAGCTTAATTTTCTGGATTTCGCAGCGGTGCATTGCATTTCCGCGCGCAACGGCGTCGGCGTAGCGGCGCTGCTCAGTTCGGCGAATGCGGCCTATGCCGCCGCCATGTCCAAGCTGTCCACGCCGAAGCTCACGCGCGTATTGCTCGCGGCTGTGCAAAAGCAGTCGCCGCCGCGTGACGGCGTTTCCCGTCCCAAGCTGCGCTATGCCCATCAGGGCGGCATGAACCCGCCGCTGATACTGATCCACGGCAATGCCTTGAATCGCGTACCGGACAGTTATCGCCGCTATCTGGAGCGCGCGTTCATGGCGGCTTTTGAATTGCGCGGCACCCCCGTAAAGGTGCTGTTCAAGCAAGGCCGCAATCCCTTTGCCGGCCGCAGGAAGGGTTGAGTTCCTCCGCGTTTTTCCACGGGATGGTATTGCGCCCGAAAATCCAGTACAGTAAACGCGGGTCGAAAAATAAAATAAGGAGCAGCCATGAGCGCGAAAGGCCAGTTGTTGCAAGACCCATTTCTGAACGCATTGCGCAAGGAGCACGTGCCGGTATCGATTTACCTGGTGAACGGAATCAAGCTGCAGGGCCAGATCGAATCGTTCGACCAGTACGTTGTATTGCTGAAAAACACCGTGACGCAGATGGTTTACAAGCACGCAATCTCCACCGTCGTGCCCGCGCGTCCGGTGAACTTGTCTTTGGAGCATGGGTCCGAAGACTGAGTGTTCGTCGATCCCGTTTCGTCCGTATTGCCGTTTGCGCCTTTGTCGTCATCCCGATCCGCGGGATGCGAGGTTTGAGTTCGCGCGCCGCTGGCGCCGGTCCCGGTTCCTGCCCCTTTGATGTTTGATCGTCCACGCGCCGGCGACCGCGCCATCCTCGTCAGTCTTGATTTCGGCAACGTGGATTTTGCCGAGTCGCAGGAGGAGATCCGCCGTCTGGCGGAAAGCGCGGGCGTCGAACCGGTTGCCGTTATCAAAGGCAAGCGGCAAAGGCCTGACGCGGCTACTTTTGCCGGCGCCGGCAAGGTCGATGAAATCGCGGCGGCGGTGCAATCCGCCGGCGCATCGCTGGTGTTGTTCAATCACGATTTGTCACCCGCGCAGCAGCGCAACCTGGAAAAGCGCTTCGAGTGCCGCGTCATCGACCGCAGCAGCCTGATCCTGGACATCTTTGCGCAGCGCGCGCGTTCCCATGAGGGCAAGCTGCAGGTCGAACTGGCCCAGCTCGAGCATCTGGCGACGCGCCTGGTCCGGGGCTGGACCCACCTGGAGCGGCAGAAGGGCGGCATAGGCTTGCGCGGGCCGGGCGAAACCCAGCTGGAAACCGACCGCCAACTGCTGCGCAAGCGAGTCAAGGTCCTCAAAGACAAGCTCGACACGGTGCATCGGCAGCGGCAGACTCGGCGCCGGGCTCGCCAGCGCGGGCAAGCCCTGTCGGTATCGCTGGTCGGCTACACCAATGCCGGCAAGTCGACGCTGTTCAACAGCCTCACTCACAGCGATGCCTATGCGGCCGACCAGTTGTTCGCCACGCTGGATACGACTTCGCGGCGCATCAGCGGCGCCGACGGCGCGGCTATCATCATGTCGGATACGGTGGGATTCATCCGCGATCTTCCGCATACTTTGGTGGCAGCGTTCAGCGCGACGCTGGAGGAAACCGTGCTCGCCGACGTGTTGCTGCACGTGGTGGATGCGGCAAGTCCGGTACGCGACGACCAGATCGCCGAAGTGAACAAGGTGCTGGTCGAAATCGGCGCGGATTGCGTTCCCCAGGTCGTGGTTTTTAACAAGATCGACGCAGCCGGCCTGCAACCCGGCGTCGAGCGGGACCAGTATGGTAAAATCATGGCGGTTCGGGTTAGCGCGAAAACCGGTGCAGGCCTCGAGTTTTTGCGCTCCATGCTGGCTGAATTGCACGAAGCGCAGCGCAACGCCGCGAGCGTTGTCGCGGCCTGATTACGAAGGTCCCTGTCGGGACCGGGCCTCCTGTCAAATTGAAAGCAAGCACGAATGGCATTGAATGATCCGCAGTGGGGAAAGCGCGGCAACGACGGGCCGCCCGATCTCGATGAACTATGGCGTCGCCTGAATCAGCGCTTGAACTCCTTGTTCGGCGGCAAGGGCGGGGGCGGCGGTCTGCCGCCGGGACCCAGCGCACGCCAGTTCGGCGGCGGCTTCGGCCTGCTGGTCATCCTGGTGCTGGTGGTGTGGCTGGCCAGCGGCTTTTACATTGTCGATGCCAGCCAGCGCGGCGTGGTGCTGCGCTTCGGCAAGTTCGTCGAGTCCACGCAGCCCGGCCCGCGCTGGCATCTGCCATGGCCGATCGAATCCGCGGAAGTCGTCAACGTGACGGGTGTGCGTACCGTGGAGATAGGCTACCGCAACAACGTCAAGAGCAAAGTGCAGAACGAATCGCTGATGATCACGGACGACGAGAACATTATCGACATCCAGTTCGCCGTGCAGTACATCCTCAAGGATCCCCAGGATTACCTGTTCAACAACCGCGATGCCGACAAGTCCGTGATGCAGGCGGCCGAATCGGCGATTCGTGAAGTCGTCGGTAAGAACAAGATGGATTTCCTGCTCTCCGGTGGCAAGGAAAAAATCGTCGAGACGGTGCAGATCCTGCTGCAGACGATCCTCGACCGCTACAAGACCGGCATTACCGTTTCACGGGTGACAATGCAGGATGCGCAGGCTCCCGAGGAAGTCCAGGCTGCGTTCGCCGATGCGGTCAAGGCCGGCCAGGATCGCGAGAGGCAGATCAACGAAGGCCAGTCCTATTTCAACGACGTCGTGCCGAAAGCCAAAGGCACTTCGGCGCGGCTGCTCCAGGAAGGGGAAGGCTACCGCCAGAGCGTGATTGCGAACGCCGAGGGCGAGGCATCGCGTTTCAGCCAGATCGTCACCGAATACAGCAAGGCGCCGGTGGTTACCCGTCAGCGTCTTTATCTGGACGCGATGCAGCAGGTGCTCTCCAATTCCAGCAAGGTCGTGGTCGACCAGAAGAACGGCAGCAACCTGCTTTATCTGCCGCTCGACAAACTCATGCAGCTGAGCAACGGCGCCAGTGCGACGGTGGACACCACCGGCGCCAAGGCTGTTCCCGACGCGATCCTGCCCACGCCGGCGCCCGCAGACGTTTCACCGCGATCGCGCGATGCCTTCCGCAATCGTGACAGGGAGGCGCGATGAAAATCAACATCAGTACCGGGCTGATCGCTATCGTGGTCGCGCTGGTCGTGGCCAGCCTGAGCCTGTTCACCGTGGATCAGCGCCAGAATGCCATCGTGTTCAGGCTGGGCGAGATCGTCTCCGTGAAAACCGCGCCGGGACTGTTCTTCAAGGTGCCGCTGGTGGACAACGTGCGGTTTTTCGATTCGCGCATCCTCACGCTCGATGCCGAGGAGGCGCAGAAGTTCGTCACGTCCGAGAACAAGCCGGTCCTGGTGGATTCGTTCGTCAAATGGCGCATCGTGGACGTCAAGCAATACTATGTGAGCGTGCAGGGCGACGAGAATCTCGCACGCATTCGACTGACGCAGGCCGTCAACGGCAGCCTGCGCGAGGAATTCGGCAAGCGCACGATTCATGAGGTCGTTTCCGGCGAGCGTGAAAAGATCATGGACCTGATGCGCGAAAGGGCAGATCAGATCGCACGCGAAATCGGCGTCCAGGTCCTCGACGTGCGCCTGAAGCGGGTCGACTTCACCCCCGAGATCAGCGAATCCGTTTACGGCAGGATGCAGGCCGAACGCAAGCGCGTAGCCAATGAATTGCGGTCGACCGGCTTTGCGGAGGCGGAGAAAATCCGCGCCGATGCCGACAAGCAACGCCAGGTGGTGGTTGCCCAGGCCTACCGCGACGCGCAACGTCTGAAGGGCGACGGCGATGCGAAGGCTTCCGCCATCTATGCGCGCGCGTTCGAGCGCAATCCCGAGTTCTATGCGTTCTATCGCAGTCTCGAGGCCTACAAGCAAAGCTTCAAGAACAAGGGCGACCTGCTGATCCTCGAGCCGAATTCGGAATTCTTCAAGTACCTGAAGAATCCGGCGGGACGCGCAAAATAGCCAGCGGCGGTAGCGGACGCGGCGGCGCTTGCGCGCGGCGGGGAAGGGACGATGGAAGCCTATACGAGTACCCTGATGACGGCGGTAGCGCTGATGCTGGTCATCGAAGGCCTCCTTCCGTTCCTGCTGCCCATGGTCTGGCGCGACGCCTTCCGGCGGTTGACCGAAATGTCCGACGGCCAGATCCGCTTCGTGGGCCTGTCCTCGATGCTGGCCGGACTGCTGCTGCTTTTCCTGACGAAATAGCCCAACATAGCCGTTTGAACCACCTTTTAAACCGCAGCGCCGTGCACGGTTGCGTCCACCGTGTCGAATGATCATGCAGAAATGGCTGCTTCCCGAATACATCGAAGATCTTCTGCCCGGCGAGGCGGCGAGAGTGGAGCGCTTGCGCCGACGCATCCTCGACCTGTTCTTCAGCTACGGCTACGAACTGGTCGTGCCGCCCATGCTGGAGTATCTGGAGTCCTTGCTGACCGGCACCGGACACGACCTGGACCTGAAAACCTTCAAGCTGGTGGACCAGTTGTCCGGCCGGTTGCTCGGACTGCGTGCCGACATTACCCCACAGGTGGCGCGTATCGATGCGCACCTGCTCAATCGCAAGGGCGTCACGCGATTGTGTTACGCGGGCACGGTGCTGCACACGCAGCCTTCGGGGCTGTTGCATACCCGAGAGCCGATGCAGATCGGCGCGGAAATTTATGGCCATGCCGGCCTGGAGAGCGACATCGAGATCCAGACCCTGATGTCGCGTGCGCTGCAGGCGACGGGCGTGAACGGTATCCACCTCGACATCGGCCACGTCTCGGTGTTCCGCGCCATCATCACCCGTGCTGGCGTGACCGAACAACAGGAAGCGGATCTGTTTCAGGTGCTGCAGGCCAAGGACGTTCCCGCGTTGCGTGAATTGTCGAATGGACTCGATGCGGTGACGCGCGGCGCGTTATTGTTGCTGCCCGAACTCTACGGCGGGCCGGAAGTGCTGGATGCAGCGCGCGCGCGCCTGCCGGATTATCCCGAGCTGACGTCCTGTCTCGACGCGCTCGCCCGGATCGGCCAGGAGTTGAACGGGGACGTGAAAGAACTGTGTTTCGATCTCGCCGAGTTGCGTGGCTATCACTATCACAGCGGCGTGGTGTTCGCGGCTTACGCCGGCAACCGGCCGGAAGCGATCGCACGCGGCGGACGTTACGATGAAGTCGGCCGTGCATTCGGACGCGCCCGCCCGGCGACCGGATTCACCATGGATTTGCGCGAACTCGCCCAGATGGCGAATGGAGACGACGCGCCGTTGCGCGTGCTCGCGCCTTACCTGCCGGCCGACGCCGGCCTGCAGGCCGAGATCTCGAAGTTGCGCGCAGGCGGTGCGATCGTCGTGCCGGATCTGCCGGGGCACGAAGCGAATCGCGCGGAGCTCGACTGTTCGCAGCAACTGGTCGCCGCCAAAGGCGCCTGGAAGCTGGAACCGTTCGGACCAGGCCTGCCGAACCGGAAGTAAACGAAGAACAACCAGAGGTATTGATGGCAAGCAACGTTGTAGTCATCGGCACTCAGTGGGGTGACGAAGGCAAGGGCAAGGTAGTCGACTGGCTGACTGACCACGCGCAAGGCGTGGTCCGTTTCCAGGGCGGACACAATGCGGGACACACGCTGGTCATCGGCGGGCGCAAGCAGATCCTGCGGCTGATCCCATCCGGCATCCTGCGCGAAGGCGTCAGCTGCTACATCGGCAACGGAGTGGTGTTGTCGCCGACCGCATTGATGCAGGAGATCGCCGAACTCGAGTCGGTCGGTGTCAACGTGCGTTCACGGCTGAAGATCAGCGACGCGTGTCCGCTGATTCTCGCCTATCACGTGGCGATCGACCAGGCGCGCGAAGTCGCCAAAGGCGCTGAAAAAATCGGCACGACCGGTCGCGGCATCGGGCCTGCCTACGAGGACAAGGTCGCGCGCCGCGCGATCCGGCTGCAGGACCTGTACGTTCCCGGTAGGTTCGAGGAAAAACTGCGCGAAGTGCTCGATTTTCACAACTTCGTGCTGGAGCACTACCTGAAGGCGAAGCCGGTGGACTTCCAGAAGACGCACGACGAGACGCTTGCGATGCGCGAGCAGCTTGCGCCGATGATCGCCGACGTGCCGCGCGCGCTTTATGACGCGCACCGTGCCGGCAAGAACCTGTTGTTCGAAGGCGCGCAGGGAACGCTGCTCGACATCGACCATGGCACTTATCCGTATGTCACTTCGAGCAACTGCGTCGCTGGCGCTGCCGCCGCGGGCGCGGGGGTCGGGCCGCAGATGCTGCATTACGTGCTGGGCATCACCAAGGCTTATACGACGAGGGTCGGCTCGGGACCGTTTCCGACCGAACTGGACGACGGTATCGGTGATCAGCTGCGCACACGCGGCAAGGAATTCGGCTCGGTGACCGGGCGGCCGCGACGCTGCGGCTGGTTCGACGCCGCGGCGCTCAAGCGTTCGGTGCAGATCAATGGCGTGTCCGGCTTGTGCATAACCAAGCTGGATGTGCTCGACGGTGTGGAAGCGCTGCAAGTCGGCATCGGCTATAACCTCGGCGGCGAACGCATCGACATTCTTCCGTCCGGCGCCGATGCGTCGGCCAACTGCGAGCCGATTTACGAAGAAATTCCGGGATGGACGCAGAGCACGGTCGGCATCACGCGTTACGACGACTTGCCGGTCAACGCGCGTCTGTACCTGAAACGCATCGAACAGGCATGCGGTGTGCCGGTGGACATGATTTCCACCGGTCCCGACCGCGATGAAACCATCGTTCTGCGCCATCCGTTCGAGCGGGCGTAGTGAGCGGCGCAGACGGGAAATGCTACGGAAAAGTGCGGGGAATCTAGATCTGGTGCGAGAGAAGAGAACGCAAACTTCCTAGCTAACGCACTGATTGCTAACGTTGACAATCAATGTGGATTGCGGACATACCCCCAAAAGTACCCCCACAAGACTTGCCTTATGGATTCGATATGCTGAAATTGATGTCTTGACGTTGTTCATCGGGGGCGATGCCGAGGGAATTGTGGAAGATTCCCACGTAGTCAATCGATGCCATCTGTTGTGCGTTTTGAGTTCCCATGTTCAGGGCGATTTCCAGCGCAGCTCCACCAGCCGACGCAATTGGAATGACCTGGGAATTGGGGTAAAAGTCACGAAATAACTGAAGTTCCTCGAACACTCCTTCCATCCCGCCGATGAATACGGCCGCTTCAAACTGGTAACTCTTGAGCAATTCGACGCGCATCCTCTTTAGGCTTCCGTCGCGATCACCATCGATAGCGTCGACAAAGGTTGCGTTCTGAAACCTAGCATTCTCGTCGGGGTATTGGTCCTGGAAGAATTTACTCTGGAAGAGGTGCACGCATTTGGAGTAAGAAACCCCCAAATCTTCGGCGGCCGTCCATATCATGGGCGTTATCGCCGGATGGCCACCCCAGACGATCAGCCTTCGTCCTATGGTGACTGTGACGAAAGCCCGAACAGCCGATTGAATAAGCATCACGTCGGCCGTTTTGTAGTACTCCCCGCGTCCGGCGACGGGCACACTAGCGGAAAGGAAGACCGCAGTCATTGGTCATGACCCCATGCACCAAAATCCCATGCTGCGTGACTTGTCCTTACAATCCGCACCTCGCGCACGTATTGCGACAACCACCCTAAGTGCTCTTGCCACTTATGATGAAGTCCAACATGGTCGTACACGACGGCAACCGACCCGCTAGGGCCGCGGGCTTGGGCATCCTGAATTGTCTCGGCAGTTGGCACTCCCACGATGGGATAGGCCACAATATTAGTGCCATCGGCGAGCGTGAGGGAAGTGGACCGATGCGCGCCTACACCGTTAAGAGTACCGGCGAGCTTGGTCATTGCCACCCGAAGCGTTCCAACTATTTCTGAATGCCTAATTGCGATGCTCTTGCTACGGTAGAGTTCGAGCGCGGAACAGATGTTAGCTACGGTTGGGTCTGTCAATCGGTTGTCCGGGAGAATATCGGCCGTGGCGAGCTGTATTGATGGTTGCGCCAAGATGCGCGGTGACGCATGGTGACCGGGCCAACCAAGACGGAGCACCGTGATCGACTTCGCTTGAGCACGGCCAAACTCAGCGGCAGTCCACCGATTACCGAAGTAGCCTGGAGTATCCAACATAACCAACACATCGGAGTCGCACAAACGGTGCCAAAGAGTTGCTTGAAAATCGACGGCCGGCGGGACCCCGTGCGTGTCGAGAAAAACGTCAAATTGCCGAGCCGAGAAGGCTTCGAATAACTGAAGCGCAACTTCTCGGGATTCCGTCCGGCGATAGCTCAAGAATACGCGTCGCTGACGAGGGAGCAAGCCAACACATTCCAGAAGAACAGTTGCAATCTTTGTAAGCGCCGCATCATCGTCCGACAGGGCCAACCCGTTGATCTTCTGCAATGGCGCGGGTGTCTCCGCAGAGAAATGACGCAGATCCGACACAATGGGAATTATTGGAACCCCGTGGCCGATCAGGTTGGAAAGGTCGGGGTGAACGAAGCTAGGGGCGCCAAAGTAGAGCGCCGCGGATGCGCGAGTAATGTCCGGCGCAAATGCTGCCCCCTGGTCGATGGATATATCTACGCCCGCCTGAAGCCCAAACTCCGAGACTATCTTCGCAATAGTCGCGGTCAGTGCGGACACCGTGCCGGCCGCGAGTTTGCCGAGCAGCCCGAGTTGGTAGATTTTGGTCATGACCTCAACCGCCGATCCACAACCAGCATTCGACTGATCTCCTTAAATAATATTGCCGCGGCTCAGCTCAACCCTCACAACGTCTTCGCTATGCCGTGATGTTGCAAAAGAGCCGCTAGCGTCTTCACCCCTCGATACGCTTTGGGGTGACACTTGCCGAAATTTATCCCCGAACCACAGGGGCAGTCCCGCTTGGAGGCCGGGTTCTTCATTTGCTTTCGGAATTGCGCCCAAGTGGGCTCGAGACGAATTGCCGCGATGACTTCCTCAAGCTCCTCCTTGGTCTGCGGTCGGGTCGAATCTTCATAGAATTCCAATAGGCCGAGCGCTCCATGAGTGTATTCCCCCCATAGCCACCTGCCGGTGGCTTCGTAGTGCGACAGCGCGTAGAAATACGGAACGACAAGATTTTCAATGAAGGTCAGCAGCGATGAGCCAGGGGGAAACTTCTCGCGTTCTTGCTGCTTGACGCACAGGCACAGGGAGCCACCGTCTGGGTTCCGATGCAGGTTGCGGGTATCCGACACCCCCAGTCGGCGGGCAATAGTATCAATGCGCACGCCGGTTTCATAAACCGCGGGTAGGATGACCGAGTTAGAATTCTTCCGCTCGATGCGTACGTCGAAATGATCTTGGATGAGCCGGCGCTCGTATTCGGCACAGATATCGAGGCGACCCTCGATTGTTCCGGGCGACACGAGGCGCAGGCTGTCGTATCTTGTTAACGCCTCCCCAACCTCCCGCGGATTGAAGGCTTCTGAACCATTCACAATGTTAGCGCGCCCAGGGTCTGGCCGGGCTTGTAATCACCGTGGGGTTGCGCGGCGTGGCTTTGTGCACCGCTTCGCGATTTTCCGAGCCTTCGAGTGCCGTCTCGCCGTCGTAGGCATCGCGAGCCTTGCGCGCGTCTTCCACCCATTTGCCGAGATTTGCCCGGCCGTCGTCGCTGACCCAATCGTAGGTTTTGCACAGGGACGAGAGCGGAGTCCCATCCTTCAGCTTCACCTTGTCGAGGGGATTCGGGCCGGCTATGTCCTCCTGGCCGTGTTGGTCCTTCACGCGATGGATGCGTACGCCGACCAAGGCGTTGCCGCGCTCCCAACTCTTGCGGATTTCATAATCCACCCAGTCTCGCTCCGCGGTGTCCGCGCCAATGAGGATCACCGTCACGGAGGTTTTGTTCAATTGGCCATCGATCCACCGCTTGATCGCGACATCGCCCTCGCGCTCGATCTTTTCCCACTCAGCGTTGTCGATGAAGCCGTACCTCTCATCGTCCGCAAGCAGGTTGCTGTTCCGGATTTGACCGGCGCGCCAAGCATCTTTTTTGAAATGGAAGCTGAAGAAAACTCGCCTTGACATGACAATCTCCTACGAAGAGGAAGGCGCAGGCACTGCCCGCGTTTAAACCTTCCCAGTTGATGGAAGATTCGGTATCCTAAAGGCTGATCAAGAAAGGAATTGACCATCGAATTACCGAATTTAATTCACTATACCGATGTTTTGACCAGCAATCAACTGATGGAGGCATGGTTTGTCTGACACGCCACCAAGTCGCGAAGAAACAGCGCGTAGAATCAGGAATTTGCGTCGATCGAAAGATATGTCGATCCAGACGCTGGCCGAGCGTTCCAAAATCAGTCCGGGGCATCTCTCCGAGGTTGAGCGAGCTCAGTCCGCAATTTCGGGCGAAAAGCTGGCCCGGATCGCCGCTGCTCTTGAAGTCACGCCGGACTACTTTCTTTCTGCCGAGTCGGCGCCGAGTCAAAGCACGGCAATACAGATCCCTCGGGGATTAGCGCATGCCGCAGAAGCTTTGGATCTGACTTACGCCAAAACGATTCGGCTTCTAGCGGGCAAGGACTCCTTAGTAGCCAGGCGCTCGGGCAGTGAAGAGCAAGAATGGTCGCGTGAAGATTGGATCGAGTTCTACAAGAAAGTGGAGCCCTACCTATAGTTCTAACCATTCATGGCCGCATCCCGAGAAAAGCGTCTTGATGATCAGCAGCGGCTGTTCGCCATGCGCGAGCATCTCCGTGTTCGCGCGCGGCCGGTTGACGCCAACTTCGAGGCGGAAATTGTCGAAGCCTGCTTGGGCGAAGTGCAGCCGGTCATTGACGCCAATAGCGATAAGGCTGGCGAAGAAATCATTGAGGCAATTGCCCACATGCTCGGCGTCCACTTCGAAGAAGTCCGGGACGCTAAAGACATCAATCGTCTCGAACAAACGTATCTGGTCGAACAGAAGGAGCTCGGGTTCGGCCAGTTAGCGAAGGAACTCGCCGATCCCTCGGTTGATGCGCTACTGTTCCAGAGGATGAACGCGCAGGAAGCAGCGCACTATCGCTGGATTGCCATTCTCAATCTGCAGCAGACGGCGGCGCGCGCCTATTGGAATCGGCCGCATGAGATCATTCACCGCGTCGCCGAACCACCGCAGAAAAGATTGCCGCTGTTCCGTCACCGCTCCGACTACGAAAATCCTGTCGAGCGCTTAATCGATCTAGGAGCGGCAGAGCTCGCTTTCCCGCGCACGGTGTATGGCGACCTCGTCAACGAGCGCGCGGGCCGTAGTGCCCTCGATTGGGACACTATTGAAACCCTAAAAGAGCAATTCGCGCCGACAGCAAGTCTCCAATCCATCGCCAAAGCTACGGTCAAATTTTGGCCGGGCCCAGCCTTTTTCCTCACTGCGAGTATTCAGGGGCGGAAACGCAATCCGCTTGAAGACATCGCGCTGAGAATTCATCTCGACGGATTTAGTCTCCAAGGACGCTTGTCCGGCACGATGTTCTATCCCAACATGCGCGTTCCGGAGACAAGTCCTATTTTTCACGCTCATGTTCTCGACCGCTGCGTCACCGAAATTGAGGATTTGGGACGATGGTCAACAAAAAGCGGTAATCGCTTGCCTGCAAGACGCGCGATTTCATCGGGAATGAAGCTTGGTCAAGTGACCTATGGGCTCGTTTCCTTGATCTAGAAGCTCAAGGAAAGCGACAGTCCTAGAGCCAACCCTTCGCCGAGACCAAAGCTGAGGACAAAAATGAAGTTCTTTAGAACTTCACCTGCAGCGTCAGCCGGAGCGTTCTTGGTTCGATGGGATGGAATGGGGGTAGGTGACCCGTCTCTTGGAGTGTTCCCGGTTACCAACACTCAGTCGAAAACCGCCCGTGCGGCGCTGCGAATTTTCGCAGAGCATGGTGGAACCTGCTACAGGCGCAATAACTGGTCTCTGTTAGAGAAGCATTCCTAAATATGAGAGAGAAACTTTTTCGTGAAGGCGGTCCCTTAAATATTCGAAGGACCGGCGAGGATCAGGTCACCATGAGTGTCCCGATTCCTAAGGATGCGGACGGTCGTATTGCGCGAGCTTGTCCGAATGATGACTGCTCGCCCGGCTATTTTAAGATTAAGCCCGGCACTGGCCTGACCGGGCAAACGGAAGCGTTCTGCCCGTACTGCCGCGAGTCTGCCAAGCCGAATGGTTTCACGACGAAGGAGCAGCAGCGTTACGCGAAGGACCACCTTGTTCGCGAGGCGACCGATGGAGTGAACCGGATGTTCAAGGAGGCGCTGGGCTTGGGCCATTCCAACCGGCGCACCTTGGGGAGTGGCGGCCTAATCTCGATGGAGATTTCTTACAAGCCGGGGACCCCGCGTCCCGTTCGCCGTCCAATGGAAGATCAGGTCCGGCGAGACGTTATCTGCCCGCATTGCACGCTGGAGCACTCGGTATATGGACTTGCAACCTGGTGCGCTGATTGCGGCGTGGATATTTTTCTGACCCACGTCGATGCAGAACTAGCCGTGGTGGCGGCGATGCTCGCTGATGTTGAACGTCGGAGATCGCTGCTTGGCGAGCGCGTCGCCGCGAAAGACCTTGAAAACTGTCTGGAAGACATTGTCTCGATCTTTGAGGCGGTGATGAAAATCATGGTCCGCCGGGTGATGCAGAAACGCGGCGTCGCGTCAGACGAAATTGAAACTGCGCTTCGAAAGGCCGGAAACTGCTTCCAAGGCATCGGACGTACTGTGGAATTTCTGCGCACTCAATTGGATCTTCCGGACCTGCCTGGCGTGACGGCGGAAGAACGGGAGGCCCTGCGTGATATTTTCGAGAAACGCCATCCGATTACACACAATCTCGGTGTCGTCGACCGCAAATACCTCGACAACGCGGCGGGTGCCGTTCAGGAGGGACGTGAAGTAAGCGTGACCCCCAAAGAAATTTCGCTGGCCATGACAATTTCCAAAACCGCGTTTCAGGCCATGGTCGCAAACTTATCGCTTGAGTTTCAGAAGATCTAGTAATCGCGGGAGTTATCCGTTGGGTAATCTTCCGTGGAGGGCTAATAGAGCTTCGGTCGCCCTCACGATAAACTGTGCCTCCGCGGGTGAGTGAACCATTTTGTGTGTCCGAAGCCGTGAACGGAGATCTTGGTAAGGTCTTTTAGCTTCGATAATATTCCAACGTAAGCGGTAGCCCGCTTCTCATCTGTCCGTTCTGCCAGAAAGCTCGTAATGGCCGATGGACTGTCCGTAGATAACTATCTGGTCAACCCCATGCTTAATGTCCAATTCAGACCTTGATCGTTTCTATTTTGGGCGTGCCATGGTCGAGCTGGGATTTGCTCGAGTTCTTTGGGACACGCGACGAGGGCGCGGCTTCGGTATACTGTTTATTTATCCAGTATGTGAGGCTGGCCGTGTGCATGGCGGTACGACTACCTACTGGGCGACCCAAGGACTGGCGAGACCTCCGCTTCGAAGACGGCGGCAGCTTGCCCATCGCCTTACGGAACCGCAGGGTTAACTGGATTAAGTGGGGTCGAGTCCGTGGCGATCCTGGCGCACGCCTATGGCCTCCCGGGGGCTGGGTGGACCACACCGTAATAAAGTCCGGCAAGTGGTGGCGGTTGAATCCCCGGCCGGTTGTAATTCCGGTCATGGGCTACCAGATGCGCACTAACTGGAAGGGCTGGAAGGACGACCAATGGTATTACCCAATGGACAGCCAAGCCATACAGGGTGCGCTGGTCACCCGCGAAGGCGAGCAGCGGGTTTACATGGTTGTACAGCCGAACGAGGAATACGGCACTAAGATTTGGCCTCGGCTTATCGGATATCTCAGTCATCTGGTGGTCTGGACCGATATAGCCGGGGAATTACTTCCTGACGAAATGGACTGACATGTGCGGTCGATACGTAACGCCAACGATGGCGGAGATGGAGCGATACTGGGAGCTGACCAATGCACAGATACGCAATCCGCTCGAACAGCGTTTCAACGTCGCGCCGACCGTGCAGGTTCCAATCATCTTTCAGGGCGATGCTACGCTTCTGCAGGACTCGGCCAGGTGGGGCCTCATACCCGTCTGGTGGGACAAACCCAAGCCGCCGAATTTCACGTTCAATACTCGAATCGAAGAAGCGGCGACGAAGCCTATGTGGCGGGTGCCGCTTCGGGAATCACGCTGTCTTGTTCCCGCAATAGGCTGGTATGAGTGGAAGGAAGCGGAAGGCGTTGATTCCGCGACAGGCGAAATCAAGAAGGTTAAGCAGCCTTACTTTATCCACCTGCCCGAGCGGCGCATGGTGGCATTCGCCGGCTTGATGTCGGCCCGCTGGGTGACGCCAGACAAGATCGCTGTGAGCTACTCCTGTTCGATCCTAACCAAGGAAGCTGAAGGCGCAGCCGCAGACGTGCATACCCGCATGCCGGTAATCCTGCCGCAGCCAGCACACGCAGCTTGGCTCGATCATGACCAAACGGATGCGGGAAAGGTGCTGGAGTTGGCGCGGGAAGTGGCCGTTACTGGCGTCGAATTCTTCCCAGTTAGTACGCGCGTCAACTACTCCAAGAATGAGGGCGCTGAGCTGCTAGAACCGTTTCCTAATCCGGCCTAAGAGGAAGCGATATCACTTTCTGTTCGATGTGACCAGCATCAGGGGTGTGATGCGCACACTGTGCGCCTTTTCTTGACGGCCCTTTCCTAAGGGGTCCCCCCTCGCGTGCGCAAGGGTAAAGCTGCGCCGCGGGACCGGGTCTCCCCAACCTTCCGCGTCGCTTCGCTCCTTGTGCAGGCCGGGTGATCCCCCTCCCGGTCCCGCGCCCTTGCGCTTTGCTACCCCGGTCTCGCCGACGGGCGTCGGGTGCCTGTGCATGTGCACAGCACCCCAAGCCCTAGAAGGAGGACCGAAGATGAGCACCAATACCACAAGGACCCGCATCGATGTCTACAGTCGCGTTACTGATCACATCATCGCCGACCTGGAGCAGGGTGTTCGCTCCTGGCTGAAACCGTGGAATGCCAGTGGTACCGAAGGCCGCATCACCAGACCACTTCGCCACAACGGCACGCATCGAGTATCTGGATGACCTACAAGCAGGCGGCCGAACTCAACGCCCAGGTCAGAAAGGGCGAGCATGGCGCGCTAGTGGTCTATGCCGATCGCTTCACGAGGATCGAAGCCGATGACAACGGCGACCACGTGGAGCAAGAAATTCCGTTCATGAAGGGATATACCGTCTTTAACGTGGAGCAGATAGAAGGCTGCCGGATCACTACACCGTCAAGCCCGAACCCAAGGGCGAGCCGCTGGAACTTATTGAGGCTGCCGAGCGTTTCTTTGCCGGCACCGGCGCTACCTTCCGCCACGGTGGGAACATGGCCTATTACGCCCCTGGGCCCGATCTGATCCAGCTTCCGCCGCCGGAGGCATTCAGGGACGCCGAAAGCTATGCGGCGACCAAGGCCCACGAGCTGACCCACTGGACCAAGCACGAGTGCCGACTGAATCGGGAGTTCGGACGCAAATGCTTTGGCGATCACGCTTACGCCCGCGAGGAATTGGTGGCTGAGTTAGGTGCGGCCTTCCTGTGTGCGGATCTCGGCATTACCGCCGAGCCGCGCGAGGACCACGCTGCGTACCTCTCGCACTGGCTGCAAGTTCTACGTGAGGACAAGCGGGCGATATTCTCCGCTGCCGCCCATGCTCAGCGCGCTGTCGATTACCTGCACAGCCTGCAGGTGATACAGACACAAGCTGCCTGACGGCGAATCCCAACACGGAGGGGCGGGCGCATGAGCGCCCGCAGGTCCTCGGGCGGAAGGGGCTGCACAAGACTGGTTGCACTTTACTTTTTGGCCGCCTATGGGACCGGTTGATACTGCGCGAACGCGACGGGCGTCGCTTTGGCTTACCGCGCGTACTTGGCGTCGTAACGCGCAACGAAGTCAGGATCCATACAAAAGCAGCGCTTCGCCTTTTCTTGGCCATTGGACGGCATCGGCGCCAGCGCGGTCATGAGGTTGATCTGAGTCTTCGTCGGCAGCCGTGACCTCAGTCCGAGGCGCTCAGCGACCAAATCTGCTGCCAGCAGAATCCCGGCAAGGGCAGATTGAAATGCCATAGGCACCTCGTTTCGCTGCACGGCATTCCCGCCCTTAGCGAGCGTCATGACGGCCCCGCTGCAGATCCCCTGCACATAAAGTGCACGGAGCGGCTTGCCCTCGAACGGAAGAAGCTCGTCGATCGGAACACTGGCAGCAGTGGACACTTTGTCCAAGAATGGGCGATCGGTTGGAACGGCGAGCTGAATCCGCGCCCGGATTTCGAGCAACTGATCCAGGGTTTCGGGAAGGTGTAGCGCCCGAGCGATCAACTCGTCCTCGTTCGGCGTTTTCTTCTCGGGCATATATAGGCAGGCAAGGCAGGCCCCCGGTGCGTCGAACGCATGTCGCGAAAGACCCGCTTCGCCCGCTTGGGTCCAGCTGTTGAAGACCCGCCGCGGCAACGACGCCTGGACGTTGATGCGCGTCCCGGCGCTGTCTACCGCCACTGCCACTTGATCGAACTGGCGCCCTTCGCGTTGAGAGACAAAAGGCTCCCAATGCAGGTTGTGGTCCTTAACAATAAGCTTGCTGCCGGCAAGCCAGCCTTTTGCGAGCTCGACCTTCGGTTTGTCGACGTCGGCCTCGGCGGTCATGGCGTAGCGCTGGAGGTTTGAAGGCGCCAACGTCTCCCCGTCGATGAGGTGCAGGGTGCCTGTGCAATCCAGGCGCGCGCTCGCCCAAACAAAACCGTTGCCGATCGCACCGACTCCGGGCAGAAACGTCTCTCCCAGGTCGAAGCGTTTGAGAAGCGGGTTCAGGACATTGCCCGGTCCAACGGGCTTCATCTCGAGCACCGAGAACGTGAGGTTCTCATCAACTTTCGCGCGGGAAAGCTGCGCGCTGAAGCTCCACCGGAATACGTTCGCGACCGCGATGCATGCCGCTGCGCCAGCGCCGAAGGGGTTGCTGCTAAGCCCGCTGCCTGCGGGCGACTTCGTCGTTACCCGTGCCAGCCAATTGTCCGACCCCGCGTACACAACGAAGGGACGTTTGCCGCGTCCAAGCTGCGGCTTGGTTGAGCCAACTACGAGGCACTGCGTGGCACCGCCAACCCCGCGCCGCAAGTCAATCTTGGAATTGATGGCCCGCGCCAAGAGCTCGAACTCCTCGAGGTCCTTGTCGTTCGCCTTGCCCGCGGCGGCGAGAGCCAAGGTCGGATACAAACGTGCGAGAAGGCGAACGGCAAGGTCAATAATTGCACGCCCTTCCCTGGAACCGAGCGCCTGATCGTCGAAGACAACAGCCACGACGTCCGATTGCAGAGTCTTCTTGAACGACGCGGCGTCGATGCCCTGTAGAAGCAGGGCGGCGGACTGCAAGTTCTTCTCGAAGTATTCGGCGAAGGCCACTGTTACACCAACTTGATCAGCGTTGTGGCGGCGATCTGGTCGAGCTCGAGCCAGTCGCCGTTCGCGCCCAAGCGATAGACCGCGGTATTAGCCAGCTCGAATTCGCCGGCGCCGAAGTTCGGAACCACCAAGGACAGACAGCCGATGGTGTTGGCAATCGCATGCTCATCGTCGGTGTCGGAGTGATACGCATCCGTGGGATGGCTGTGCACCTGGCCGACGAGGCGAAGGCCACTCTTATAAAGCTCCACGTTTATCCGATACATCTCATTGGAATCGACCACCGCGCACACACCGTCCGCCGTGCGGATACCACGTTGCTTGGGGATGAGCAGCTGAGTCACTTGAAACTCGTCTCCCGCCGCTGAACCTACCCACAGGACGAGGCCTTCCTTCCCTTGCCTTCCGACGGTTTGCAGAAATCGTTGCGTCTCCGCCGCAATGTGGCGCGGGACCAGGAGTTTCTGGATGTGGGCCAGGCTATTCATTCTCGTGTCGCGGGTTCACGTTGAAGCCACCGAACACCATCTGTAGCCGAATGCCCTGAACGGTGTCGATTCCGTAGGTGGCAAGTATGTTGGCAAGGTATGCGAGACGGCCGACGCCAGTGCCGCGGTGCAGCCACCACGAGTCGCCTGTGTGGCCTGGGTGTGCGTGGTATTCGCGCACGCCCTGAAGGCATAGGAAGGCGGGACGCTGAAGGTCCTCGGCCTGCAACAGCGGCTGATCCTCGAACATCGCCTCGCCGTTGGGACCCGTGGCCAGCTTCCCGTCGGGGCCTTTGGCGCGCTTGATCCGTTGCATGGGATGCGGTAGATCCATGGCCCTCAGCGGCTCCCGGGTGACGGGATGCACAAAGCGCACGGACGGGGGCTCGACGTCGTAGTTCTCGAAGTTGATGACCACGGCGAACACCGCCGCGATGGGCTGCGCCTTCGTCGCCATCAGGACGAGGAAAACGTCCGGGAAAGTGGCGTCCAGGAGCCAGATGCCGCGCTTGTGGTGCGCGGTCTGCTGACCCCTAAACTCCGCCACCTCCCGGTCGAATTTCGCTTGCGAAACCGCCGGGTCGACGAACACTTCAGCCGACGACGCCGGCCTTCAGGTTTACGAAGATCTGCGCCCCGGCCGGCAGGCCGAGCTCGCCGATCTTCTTGTTCGAATCGAGCGGCTGGTCGTTGAACTTGAACTCCCAGCGGTCCTTGTCAGCGTCCCCGGCAACGCCGGCGGCCACAAGGAGTGCGCCCAGGACCGCGTGAAGCGGCTGGTTCACGTTCACCTCCTGCGGGACAGGGGTGCCGTTCACTACGAAGACCAACTCAAGTTTGTTTTTTGCCATCTGATGCTCCGCTAGTAAGGGCGCCACACTAGGCGCTTACAAGTCAGCATAGACGCACTAGTGGCTCAAAAGGTGAGCCACTCCAAAGGCGATTAAGTAAGTCGAGCGGCCGCGCGTTTTATGCGAGCATTCAAGTGGTTTCTGAGCGATTTCGGACCCAGTACTTCAACTTCAGGAATGTGTCGCAGTAAGTCCATCACGAGTTCGAGATCGTTGCTATAGGGGAATTTCAGTACATACTGTCCCTTTGCATCCAGCTTGCCTTGCTGATGCGGATGCCAGGATTCCTTAGCCACCCAGCGAGCGCGCGCTGAGCTAAATCGCAACCGCGCCATACGCGTGCGCCGACCGGAGAAGATCCCATATCCGGACTCGAGTACGGCTGTCAAATAGTCTTCCGGCATGTCGCGTGCGATCTGTTCCAGAACCTCCGCCTCGCTGACGGCGTCCACGGAGAACGTTCGTAGGCTGCGCTTGACGTGACACCACGCATCCAGATACCAGTTGTCGCGATAGTGGGCTAACCGTTGGGGAGAGATAGTCCTTTGCGATAGAGTTGCGTCCGTTCGCGAATCGTACGTAATGGCAAGCCTCTTGCGATTCAGTAGAGCGGTAAGTACCGCTTGGAAGATCTTGGGATCCACAACGCGCGCGGTCATTGGCAGAACCCTGATCCGCTTCTCAATCTCGTTCAATGAATGCGCTTCGGAACCCAGAATCTTCTTCAGCCTGTCGCGCAAGGGCTCGATATGCGATCGAAGGACCCCGGGCTCGATCCGTCGAATCAGCTGCTCCATGGTAAGAAGCGCATGAAGCTCCGACGGGCTAAACCATAAACCCAAGAGGCCTGAGCTATTTCCCTCCCCACCGACGATGCGATATCCACGTACTTCGCGATCCCACTCTATAGGGATTCCGACCGTGTCCTTCAGATAGCTTATATAGCGGGTAACAGTGGCGCGCCTAACCTCCAACTCGCCCATTAACTGCTGCATTGATAGGGACCGGCGGGTCCGAAACAATCTTTGCATCTGCTGGAGACGATCTTCACGGCTCATTGCTCACTATCCCCCTGTAGCCCTAGGTGACCTTCTTTTCACGAAGCCACTGAAACACCGCCCAAGTCGCAGCCAGGTCTTCGCGGTTGTACGTAAGAATGGCGTCTAAGAGTTTCTTCCTTGTTGCCTCATCGTCTGTCTCGGTTGCCTTGATAAAGGTGGCCATAGACCAATCCCCACCGTATTCATCCTGCGATCTTTTGAATCCGACATATTTCTCGACCACCTTTAAGCTATAACTTGGAAGGGGAAGTGCAACTGCGGCCTGAGTCCTTGGCAGAAGATCGAGAAGATTCTTCTTTACGCGCTCGGCCAAACCATCCTTGTCTCCGTAGCGTTCTACGTATGCACTGATCTTTGTTTTTTCGTAATGGTGCCAGTGCACGAAAGGGATATCTCCGTACGTCTCAAATATGCCTTTGGCAGTCTCTAGAAAACCTTCCCATCCGGCCAGATCGCCCTTTTGCCCTACGGCAGCGATTTTCCCGACATAGGCACCGGGCCTCTTGCCGAATACTTGTAGACCCCACAGATAGATCTTGTCCAGCTCATCAAGCTGTGGTGGCAGTCCTTCAAGGTCGAACATCACATAATTTTCTGAACTAGGGATGGCCGGCTGCTGTAGGACCTCTTCCTTACCGTTCGCCAAAGCTCTCGCGGAGCGCAAAATCTTCTCCGCGGCCTTCCCCACTTTTTGGGTGCTCTTCCCCCAAGGTTTTTGCACTTCAGCTAGCGAAGTCTCGTTGTAGTTTTTCAGAAGATCGTCGATTGTGCGGATACCCTTTTCATGCAAGGCCGTTGCCAACCCCTGATCAACGCCTGGGACGATCGCCACAACCTTTTTCTCAACCGCCGAAGTCCAACAACGCGAGTTGAACCCACATCCGCCACATTTTGTCCAGCCGACCGGGGCAAAAGGTTCGTCCTTAGCAGTGCTTATTTCAACGATTCGCTTAGCCAATTCTTGCGCGCGTTCGCTAAACGAAAGGGACACCTCCTCGATATTTCCCGTACCCGCAAGTACTTCGAGGCGCCTGGGCTTTGTCTCTAGCGTCTGCTCGAAAAGCCAACCGTACATCCCCAACTGAAGCAAGATCTCCGGATGATCTTTCTCTGTAATACGTCTGGAGAGTTTGACGTCTCGAATGCGATATCCACTGTCGTCCTTGATAAGGAGGTCAGGTTCACCGACTAACGTGATATCGCGGTCAGAGACCTTCGCTTGAACCTTAAAGAACGGGTGGTAAAGGACCTCTGCTCCTTGTTGGACTGCCTTGATCGTCGCCTGGACCCGCTCGTCTTCGTTACCCTCCGTCAGGTCTATTACGTTTTTCAGGGTTGCTACATACGCTGTTTCATACCTTCGTCCGAGGTCAATGATCACTTCTTCATACGGGCTAGGCTCACCTTCCTTGAATCCTTTAGCGCGGAGGAACACTCGCAGTGGACAAAATGAAGGCCGGTACAAACCGTAGAAGCTCGACGCATTTAGTCTCATGCGAGCCCCCTCTGGCTCCGGATCAAGGATCCTGCGCCCGCGGGTTGACTGGACGCTTGGATAAACGCGCTGTGAACGCGCTATGAACTTATGCGACGAGGCTACGCTCGCACCAGATCGCGGTCAATTGTTCGCCGCGTTCAACGTGGCGCGTCGCACCGCGACAGGCTTACTATTCAACCGCCCGATGGCGGCGAAAATAGATGTGACTCATTCGTGCGCGCGACGACACGAGCGCGAAGGTCGCCGCGCTCCTGTCGTAAAGCGTGCATTGCCCGTGCTTCCGCAAGAAGCCGTGCTCGCACCAGCAGCGGGAATTTGGACGGAAGTGCGAAGATGCAGTCGCACCTCCGTGCCAACCTTGTCGCGAGCGGCCACAGATCACGGCGTTGCGTGAACTGTGGCCGCACGCCAGTCTCACGTCGCTGATACTTCTTACGCTTCCCGCAGGGCCGCTGATTTGTCGGCTTGAGGGAGATCCCTTCGAAGCTCGCCTTCTGTGCCACGACCGCCGGTGTGCGTCCGAGCTTTAGCGCCGCAACTCGCGTCGGGGTGTTTTATCTCGCCAGTTGCCCGAGTTTCTTGATGTCGCCGGCAGTCCAGTCCTTGCCGTGCTTGGATGGTGTCTTGGCCATCGGGAGTAACTCCTTTGCTCAACACCACAAAACCCGCGCCAGCGCTCCAAGAGCGCGAGCGCTGTCACGGGTTTTGAAGGCGCTGTTTGCCGACAACTTTGATCTGAAAATTTCGATGAACACTTCTTGAGCGACCGGCTGCGACGCCGCATCCATTTATCCCCGCTTCGCCCCCGATTCACACGTGAGGGGGACTGCGTGGGGATAAACGGAATCAGCGAAGGTCATGCGGCCGATCCCCTGGCTTGTTTGACAGACACCCCACCCACCCCCCGCCCGCCCGTGAGGGCGGGAGCGAGGGAGGTTCCAACGAGAGGATCAAGTTTCAAGGCGGTTCTCCTCTCGCAATGGTTCTGTCATTCACTCGATCAAGGAGTCTTGCCATGTCACATGTCGAAGTTCGTCAGATCGGCCACGTCGCTGCTATGCCTGTTGCGAAGACGCTGACTGCAAACGGCCGCACGCAGAATAAAACCCTCGTAACCGTCATTTCAAACTCGCGCTGGAAAGACCCGAAAGGGAAGGTCAGCGCGAAGGCAACCGCCATTTCCTGGACCCTGTGGGGGAAGGTCGCAGTCAACGCAAGCTGGTATCTCGATGTCGGCAGCAAGGTTGCCGTTGTCGGAACGCTGGAAGGGAACCGCTATACCGGTAAAGACGATAAGGAAGTATTCGGGTTCAACTTCACCGCCCGATCCGTTGAGTATCTGGAATCCAAGGCAGATACCGAAGCACGCAGGAATCGGCGCGCGATCTCGGCAAACGAACGGGTCGCAACGCCGAAGCGAAGGGCAGGCAGCAACGGATCCCGATCGCCGGCAGCTGCGACGAGGGGGTGAGACCATGGGCCGCGACATTCTGGAGTCCGGCAACTTCTCCCCGAAAGAGCGCGCGATTCTGAAGCGTGCGGCGCGGATCCTGGAGACGCGGGTCAGGGCAGGGGCTCTCGCCCTGAACTCGCCATCGGCCGTCCGGGACTGGCTCTCGCTGCAGTTTTCCGGACTCGAGCGGGAAGTCTTCGGCGTACTCTTCCTCGATGCGCAGAATCGCCTGATCGACTTCGAGGCGTTGTTCACCGGCACTTTGACGCAGACTTCCGTCTACCCGCGAGAAGTAGTCAAGGCAGCTCTTGCGCACAATGCCGCGGGGGTCATGTTTGTGCATAACCACCCTTCCGGCTGCGCTGAACCTAGTCATGCGGACGAGACCATAACCCAGGCCCTCAAACAGGCGCTTGCGCTGGTCGATATCCGAGTTCTCGATCACTTCGTTGTCGGCGGATCGGCGGTGCTCTCGTTCGCGGAGCGAGGCCTGCTCTAAAGTTGCACGAGGGAGCGGCGAACCCGCTCCCTCGTTCTCAGCTGCGCCGCTCGCCGCGTGATTCAAAGGTATTTCAATTCCCTCGGCAAAACGTTTTCCAGCCTGAGCAGCGCCTAGCAGTCCAGCGTGGTTCGACTTTGTTGCGGATCAGAGCATCGGAATAGACCCGTCTCTTGGGGGACTCGCATTTCGAGACCCCCGCCGTATGGCATCCCCCGGTAAACGGACCCGTCGCAAGCGACGCGTCCGCCTAGTGGTTCGTCAGCGCTCTGTTCCCGGGCAGGCAATGACTGAGTGCGGCGGGCTCAAGTCAGTCCACGGCATTGTTTCAACCGCTGCGACCAAGTAGCACGGGTCTTTTTTTGAGCCAACGTCGGACGAACAATATCTACAATTGGTATTTATAGGAGAGTCTGCCAACGGTGGACTAGTGGCGGGCACCGTCGACGGCTGTAACCCGTAAGAAGACTAATGTTCGGCATGGCGAACAAAAATGCTTGAAACGGATGTGAGGGCAGGATAGACTGGCGTCAGACAAATATAGTACACCGATATTAATAAATGTATGGATGCGAGACCCGCTGCCCGCCAACAGATCACCGCCTGGGCCACGCCCGACCGGAAAGGTCAGTTCTCCGCATTGGCGGCGAGTCGCGGGCTGTCGGAATCGAAGCTTCTGGGACTGCTCGTCGATTCGGTGTTGGAGCGCAACCCGGTTGACGAGGCCCCTGACGATCGCAACGGCGAGGCGGGGG
>WNFL01322183.1_pt1 | contig 38031 bp, 37 predicted proteins | sample 5400361 | NCBI WGS metagenome assembly WNFL01 (sample SAMN13153351, study PRJNA577476) | soil metagenome | isolation source: 40 cm soil on Douglas fir-dominated hillslope | place: USA:California | collected 2013-09-17
CCGGAACGTTGGCGAGGATCCAGTGCAGCTTGGTCCCGGAAAAATAGGCGTCGAGCACCAGGCCGGTCTTGCGCGTGAATAACGGCTCGCTGCCCGCGGCCTTGAGCTGATCGCAATGAGTGGCGGTGCGCCGGTCCTGCCACACGATCGCGTTGTAGACCGGCAGGCCGGTCGCCCGGTCCCACACTATCGTCGTCTCGCGCTGGTTGGTAATGCCGATGGCCGCGATATCCCTGGCCGATACGCCTGCGCGAATCAGCGCCTCCGCGGCGACGCCGGTCTGGGAAGCGAGGATTTCGCGCGGATCGTGTTCGATCCATCCCGCCTGGGGATAGATCTGGCGGAACTCCTTCCGCGCGCTGCCGCGAACATTGCCGTCATGGTCGAAAATCAGGGCACGCGAACTGGTGGTTCCCTGATCTAGAGCGAGGATATAGGACACGGGCTGTCCCTCTGTTATGTTGTCCGGCCGGTTATAGCACCAGAGCGCCGCGCCGGACAAATGACGTTTTGTTACGATGCGGACAATTCATCCTAGAAAAAACGGTTGCACCGCCAAGGACGCCAGGGACGCAAAGGAAAACAAGTGCATGAATTTATCGGCCCCTTAACCATTTGGGTGAGTTCGGTCAGACATGCCTATCGCCTTCCTTTGCGTCCCTGGCGTCCTTGGCGGTGAATGAACTGCAGGATTTAGGTTCGTCGTCGATTCGACATACTTCGCACGGACCAGGCAGCGGATTCAGTCATGAGGAGCACGGCTTGAGCGTTTTCCAGGGCGACAGCCCGGCTTACGATCTGGTGATCATCGGCGGCGGCATCAACGGCGCGGGGATTGCGCGCGACGCCGCGGGCCGTGGATTGTCCGTCCTGCTCTGCGAGCAGCACGACCTCGCGGCACACACCTCGTCCGCCAGTACCAAGCTCATCCACGGCGGATTGCGCTACCTCGAGTACTACGAGTTCGGCCTGGTGCGCAAGGCGCTGCAGGAGCGCGAAGTGCTGCTGCGCGCCGCGCCTCATATCATCCGTCCGCTTTCCTTCGTGATGCCGCACAACCCGGGCCTGCGTCCGACCTGGATGATCCGTGCCGGACTATTCCTCTACGACCATCTCGGCAAACGCGAACTGCTGCCTGCTTCGGAAAGCGTTGACCTGCGCACGCACGCGGCGGGGCAGCCGCTCAAGCCGGAACTCACCAACGGCTTCATTTACTCCGATGCCTGGGTCGAGGACGCGCGCCTGGTCGTGCTCAATGCGCTCGATGCGGCCGAACGCGGCGCAAAGATTCTGCCGCGCACGCGCTGCATATCCGCGCGGCGCTACGCGGACATGTGGGACGTGACGTTGCAGCCTGCAGACGGGCATCCCGCGCAAGTCGTACGCTGCCACGCGCTGGTGAACGCGGCGGGCCCGTGGGTCGTAAACTTCCTGCACGATTCGCTCGGCATGACCTCGCGCCGCCATCTGCGCCTGGCCAAGGGCAGCCACATCGTCGTGCGCCGGATGTTCGAGCACGACCATGCCTACCTGCTGCAGAACGCGGACAAGCGCGTCCTGTTCGCCATACCCTACGAGCGCGAATTCACCTTGATCGGTACCACCGATGTCGAATACCAAGGCGATCCGGCCGATGCGTCGATCACGGATGAAGAAGTCGCCTATCTGTGCGACATGGCGAACCGTTACTTCGCACGCAGCATTTCGAGTGCCGACGTGGTCTGGAGTTATTCCGGCGTGCGTCCGCTGCTGGCGGACAACGCAACTGATCTCGACGCCGTTACGCGCGACTATCTGCTGGAGTGCGACGCGACCTCCGAGCGCGCGCCTTTGCTCTGCGTTTTCGGCGGCAAGATCACGACGTACCGGCGCCTTGCGGAAGAAGCACTCGACCTGCTCACGCTGAGCCTGTCGCACATGAAAGCCGCGTGGACGGCCGACGCGGCGCTGCCTGGCGGCGACATCCCGAACGCGGACTTCGACGGATTTCTCGCCGGGTTCCGCCGCTCCACGCCGTGGCTGCCGGAGGTGCTTGCCCGGCGTTACGCGCGCGCCTACGGCACCCGCGTCGACCGGCTGCTGGCGGGCGCACGCAGCGTCGCCGAACTCGGCGAAGACTTCGGCGGTGAGCTCTTTGAGGCGGAAATCAGCTATCTGATAAGTCAGGAATGGGCGCAGACGGCGGACGACATCCTTTGGCGGCGCTCCAAATTGGGATTGCATGTGAGGGAGGAGACCGTGAGGCGGCTGGAGAAAAGGCTGGAAAGGCCGTGAATATCGTGAATGTCGTAAATGCCGTAAAGGCCGTGACTACTTGACCATCCCTAAAGCTTTAGGCCTTACAGATTTACGACATTCACGGCATTCACGACATTCACGGAATTTGGGGCTTGCGTTGTCGCATGATAAGGACATAATAAAAAAATAAGCCGTACGCCGCGCAACAAGCGTAGCCATCGAAGCGGCGCAGTCGAAGTAAGTGTTGCGGCCGAATGTTGATGCGGATTTAAGAATTTAGACGCGCAACTTTAAGTAAATTGGCGGCAACGCAGTTGATGGAAAGCAGTGTTCGAGGGCCCCGGCAGGAAAAAAAGGGCTCCGGCCAGAAAGAAGGGCAGGCAAAAAAACGAGAAGACCAGGCAGCGGGCTTTCGTCCGCGCCGAGGTCCGGGCGAGTAGGCACGGATTGCAAGACCGGTTCGGGCAGCAAGGGAGGCCCATGTTCAGCAAAGCGGTGGCTGCCGTTGCGCTTGTTGTCGTTCGTACGTCCGGCATTCCATGCCGGGCGGGCGCTGTCGTCCATTCTCCGCTCAGCCCGGCCCTCGCTGGCAGTTCCGACTCCCTGTTCGACGAAGCGGCGGCTCGGAACAACGAGACCAATCCTCACGCCGGTTCGCCCGGCGCATTCCAGCAATCGATTCCCCAATACACAGGCCCGAAACGGCCTGAATACATTGTCACGCAAGCCGGTGACAACAACTGTGCCATTGTCGTGCGCGACACCAGCACGACGGCGGTGATTGTCCAACCAGCAGCATAGGAGGAGGGCTACACATGTGCAGGCTCAATCTGATAGCAGCAGCAATCTGCCTCGCGCTCGGTCTGTCGGGCCCGGCGTTGGCGGATAGCAATACCGGCACGATCAATCAGACCGGGATCGGCAATAACGCGTCGATAGACCAGACCGTCAACGTGGCAGGCGCAACCTCGACCATCAATCAGAACGGCAACGGCAACAGCGCCACGTCCGCTCAAAGCAACAATATCTTCGGGTCACCTTACTGGGTGACGTCCTATGTCGACCAGGGAGGCAACTCCAACACCGCGAATGTGACGCAGGACCTGGCCTGGTACTCCAGTGCCACTGTGCAGCAGTATGGTGATGGCAATTCCGCGGGCATCAGCCAGACCTACTATGTCGGCCAGTCCTCGGCCTGGGTGTATCAGGGAGGAAATGGCAATACCGGCACTGTGACGCAGAGCGACGTCTATAACACGACGGGCTATGTGTGGCAGTACGGCGGCGCCAGCGGCAATAGCGCATCCGTAACGCAGCATGACGAGAGTTCCAGCTATGCTTTGGTGAACCAATTCGGCGGGGGCACCACCGGCTCGACGGGAACCATCGACCAGTCAGCCTATTCGTCCACGGCCACGATAGAACAGTTCAACGCAGGTTATGCCTACGCGAACATCAACCAGACCGGTTCCTACAACACTGCGCTCATTCACCAGAGCGATACGTACGGTTCCGGCGTCAACGGCTATATAACGCAATCGGGAGACAACAACTCGGCGAACATCACCCAGAACAGTTCGGTATATGCAGGCGACTGGGGCGACTCCGCCACGATCAATCAATACGGCAGCCTTAACAGGGCCACCATCACCGAATCCTATGTCTTCTTTAGCAACGCTTCTATCGGTCAATGGTATGGCTCGGGCAATGAAGCCACTATCTTTCAGGGCAACATGACTGCCGGCAACGCGAACATCAACCAGGGCGGCGACGGCAACAAGGGCACCATCAAGCAGGGCTACGAGGGCAGCTCGTGCTGCGGCTATGGGCTTACCGCCAATCTTTCGCAATACGGCAACGGAAATACCGCGGAGATCGACCAGACCGGGTGGTACCAGGACGCCACTATCTGGCAAAACGGCAACCTGAACCTGGCCAACATCACGCAGACCGGCTTCGGAAGTACCTACAACCACGCCACGATCAACCAGACCGGCAACTCGCACATCGCAACGATCGCGCAGAACGGCTCGGGCAACAACGCAACGATCAATCAGCACTGATCGGGACAGTTGACGGGCTTGCCCGGCAAACGGCGCGGAATCTCAACGATTCCGCGCTCTTTTTTGCGCCGGGCGGTGGTGGGGTCGTGACGGAAGACACGTGACGAGGTAGGGCTCGTGACGACGTGGCAGGGGCTGGGGTCGGTTGGATAGTACTGCGTACTGAGTGCTGGGTGTAAAGGCGCAAGAACTTAGCCTGGGGCCTTACTGCATTTCGCCCTTACCCAGCACGCAGCACGCAGTACGCAGCACCCCGCCTTTCGTCACGATCGTCACTGGCCTCATCTCGTCTCCGCCCCACCTCGTCACGGACCTTTTGCGGCCCCCTTCGGACAAGGCCTCACCGGATCGTCGACAACACACACGGTGATGGCTTTCATGTATTCCGACCAGCCCTCGAACACCTCTTTCGCAACCGGCGGCTTGTCCTTGCCGAAGGCCTTGATGCGCCAGGTGCGCTCGCCGAGATACAGCGCCTGCTTACCCTGGATCAGCTTGAACATCGTAACCTCGCCCTGCCCGCTCTTCCTGTTTTTCGTGCAGAACCTCGTCGCGAAGACGGATTCGAAGCCGTTGATCAGTCCCTTCGCAACCGGCGTCGTCATGGCATCCTGGCACTCGTCTTTCGGCAGCCGGGTGGCCAGCGCCATGAAGTTGTCCAGCGGCGCATCCCTGACGAAATAAAACGCCAGCGAGCGCAGCATCTCCTCCGCTTTGTCGGGAGTTTGACCCTCCGGGACATATTGAATCGTACGGATGTTGTATTGCTCGTCCACCGAAACCTGCTTCCATCCTTTGGGCATCGGCATCAGGAAAACTTCCGTGGGCCGCGCCGGCGCCGCTTGCGCCGCCGCCGCCGGCCGCTGGGTCTGGACGGGCGCTTGCTGCCCCGGCAACTGCTGGGTCTGCAGCGGCGGAGCGGTCGGCTTTTGCGTTTGCAACTGCGGCTCGGGACCGGCCGGCGCCGGCTTGGGTTTGGTCTGCGCCCACAGCGCCGAGCCGCCCATCATGAGGACAATGACCATTACGGTACGCGCCATGAACATGTTCTCCTCCCTGGAGAATGAAGTGCATGCCAATCGGGTTCGCGCCCGGCCTTCTTGCGAGGTCGTGGCTGACGGATTTTATACGCGAGCGTTTGATAATCCCACTCCAAGCGCATATCGTAGGCATCCACCAGGTTCCGGCAGCGCTGTTCATGCATCTCTTTACGATTGGAGATCGGCCTTGAGAGCACATCCTTTTCCCTACCTTCTCTTCTGCTGCCTGCTCGCGATCGGGGCCGATGCCGCGCTGGCGGCGCCCGTGGGTCTTGTGCAACGCGCGTCCGGCGACACATGGATCTACTCCCGGGCGGAACGGGCCAGGCACCTCAACGCCGGGGAGGCGTTCGAAAGCGGCGTGTCGATTACCACCGGCCCGAAGAGCAGCGTGGTTTTACGATTCAACGATGGGCAGATCGTTGTGCTCGCCTCGAACGCGACATTCCGCGTCAAAACTTTCGTCTTCAGTCCGGAGCAGCCGGACCAGGGCCAGGTCCGCTTCGAGCTGGTGAAAGGCGGCATGCGTTCCGTGACCGGAATCATCGGCGAGAAGAATCGCAGCGGCTGGCTGCTCGAGACGCCCGGCGCGATCGTCGGGATCGGCGGAACCGATTTTTTCGTGGTGATCGAGCAAGGCCTGTATGCGCACGTCAATGCCGGTGCCGTGACGCTTTCCAACAACGCCGGTGCGGCAACCGTCACCGCCGGCGGCACCGGCTTCGTCGCCGGCGATGCCGCGATGCCCGCAGTCACGGCCACGGTGCCTGACGGAATGTTCGCGGAATTGCAGGCGGTCGCCGCGGGCGGCGGCGCGCCGGCATCCGGCGCGACAAGCGCCGCCGCGGGCGGCGCGTCCGCGATGACGATGAGCAACGCCGCAGTGGCGCTCGGGATCGCCGCTGCCGCCATTGCCGCCGCGGGCGGCGGACAGGGGTCCTCGACCACGCACCACTGAGGCGTAACTCCCGATGCGAAACTATCTGAAGGGCGCCCTCCGGATTATTGTTACTTTGTGCTTGCGTTGTCGCCGAATCACGACATAATGGGATTAACAAATCTGCAGAAATTGTCGCACGTAACTTGGACGGCCTAGGACGTGCAAGAACAGGAACTTAAAAGAATCACTTTAAGTACGTTGGCAGCAATGGGACTGGGTTTGGGGCTGGTCGGTATCTGCCTTTCCCCGGCCTGGACTGCAGAAGTCGTCGGCCAGCGGGATGATTTCGACACCGGAGTCATCGAAACCGGCGAAGTCCTGACCGAGAAGGCGCTGGAGGAAAACCGGGTCGCGGACGTAATCGGCGACCAGACCATGACACTGGTCGGCCACGGCTTCATGCAAGGATTTCAGCGCGCGTGGCGCGACCATGAAAGCAACGGCGAATCGAATATCGCCGTGTTCGAAAGGCCCTCGGCGAGATGGGGCAGCCTGGTGTGGGTGGAGCAAAACTTTACCCGCGTCTACCAGACGTTCCTGTTCCCGGGAAGGGGCGATCCGGCGGAGGTTGGCGAAAGCGCTGCGCGCTGGGTGTACCAGAGGGTTGCGGAAATAGAGGCGGCAAAGCTGCTGTTCAAAGATCCCGATATGGAAAAAGAGGAGTTCTAGCAAGAACAGCAATTCAAGGCAGCGATCGTCGCCCAAATCAAGATGCCGAAAAGGCACGCGGTAGGACTGGATCGGGTAGCTGGCAGGGAGGACCGATGTTCAGTAGAGCGGTGGTTGCCGTTGCGCTTGTGTTTGCCTTCAGCATTGCCTGCCGGGCGGGCGGCCTCGTCTATACGCCCATCAATCCGGCGTTCGGCGGCAATCCAAACAATGGCGTTTTCCTGCTCAACGAAGCCGCGGCACAGAACAACAAGACCAATCCGAACGCCTCATCGCCCACCGGTTTCCAGCAACTCACCCCGCTGCAGCAGTTCAACCAGAGCCTGCAGAGCGCCATCCTGAATCGCGTCGCCTCGGCGATCACCGGCGGCGTGGTCGATGCGAACGGCAATCTCAAACCGGGAATCATCCAAACCACCAGCTTCACGATCACCATCCTCGACCTGGGCAATGGCTTGATCCAGATCACGACCATCGACAAGGCCACCGGGCAGTCGACCCAATTCCAGGTGAGCCAATAGCGATCATGGATGACGAGTGAACAGCGGCGATGAATCCGGGATTGAACACAACTTGGTGCGGGTATGCCACCGCCGGCTTGATCGCACTGGCGCTGCCGGCCTGCGTGGGCTTCCCCATCAACGGCCCGGCGGGCACTGGCAAGCAGGCGCAGTTGACGCCGACCTCGGCGAGCTTCCGCGATCTGGTGAACCTCCCTCCCCCGAAGGGCAAGATCGTTGCGGCGGTGTACGGATTTCGCGACCAGACCGGTCAATACAAGCCCGCTCCCGAGAGCAGCTTTTCCACAGCGGTCACGCAGGGTGCGAGTTCGATCCTGGTGAAGACGCTGAAGGACTCGCAATGGTTCATCCCGGTGGAGCGCGAGAACCTGCAGAACCTGCTCACCGAACGGCGCGTCATTCGCGCCGCGGATTCCAAGAAGGACACGAGCGACCTGTCGCCATTGCTGCCGTCGAGCGTCATCCTCGAGGGCGGAATCGTGGGCTTCGAGACGAACGTCAAGAGTGGCGGGGCCGGTGCGCGCTATCTCGGCGTGGGAGCCTCGACGCTCTACCAGACCGATCAGGTGACGGTGAATCTGCGCGCGGTCGACATCCGCTCCGGGCGCGTGCTGAACAGCGTGTCGACCACCAAGGCGATCTACTCCTACCAGGTGGACCTGAACCTGTTCAAGTACGTGAGCTACCAGAGCCTGCTGGAACTCGAGGTCGGATTCGCGCGCAACGAGCCCGCGCAGTTGTGCATCACCGAGGCGATCGAGGCCGCGGTCATCCACCTGATCGTGCAGGGTGTCATGGAGAACACCTGGGCCCTCAAGGACCAGGAAGACCTCAACTCGCCGCTATTCAGGAAGTACGTCAACGAGCAGCGAAAAGTATTCAATTCCTATATCAAGACACAGGACAGCATGCCGGTCGACCCGGACAACGCAGTACCGAATTCGCAGCCGCAGAAAAAATAGCGCGGGTGACCGCGCGTCTCGTACTTGATCTCACGTAGAGGGATGAGTATGACAGGCACGAAGCAGACCGTTGCCGCACCCCGCCGGGAGAGCCGCCGGATGCCCGCCATTTGGCGCGCCCTGCCTCTTGCGCCGTTGCTGCTCGCGGCCGCCTGGACCGGACCTGCCCGCGGCGCGAACGACGATGTTTCCGGCTTCGGCGTGCTGCAGGCGGAACTCGCCCGGCTCGGGGTCGATGTGACGCGAATGCCCGCGCCGTTGCACAGCGCCGGGCACAACAAGGCCGCCATCGTCCAGCGCGGCAACGGCAACGACGCTTCGATCAGCCAGAAAGGCGGCTCAAATGCCGCCGGCATCGGCCAGCAGGGCAACGCGAACGACGCAACCATCGAGCAATCGGGCAGCGGCAACCTCGGCGCGGTCTTGCAGGTCGGAAATTCCCAGTCGGCCGCCGTCGCCCAGACCGGATCGCTGAATCTGGCCTATGTCCGCCAGGGCGGCACGCGCAACGACGGGCAGGTGACGCAAGGCGGCGTGGGCAATCGGGCCAATGTCCTGCAGAACGGATCGCAGAACCAGGCGCAGGTCACGCAAACCGAGTCGGCGTTGACCGGACAGAACTCCGGCCACAAGCATCACGGCAAGAAAGAAAACCGGCATGACGAGAACGAAAAAGAAAACCGGCATGACCGGGACGACGAGCCGGCGTCCTTCGCCCAGGCGTTCAACGAAGCGCTGATCCTGCAGCAAGGCGAGCAGAACCGGGCTTCCATAAAACAGGCGGGATCGGTCAACAACGCTGCCATCACGCAGGCCGGCAGTCGCAACAACGCCAGCATCGCCCAGTACGGCGCAGCCAACCAGGCCCAGTTGAACCAGATGGGCGACGCGCAAATTGCCGCCGTCACACAAACCGGGTATCTGAACCAGGCTTTCATAAACCAGGCCGGCCAGGGAAATCAGGCTTACGTGCGGCAGGCGGGCAGCGCCAACCAGGCGGCCGTCTTGCAATACGGAACGAATAATTACGTGCAGATATCGCAGGCCGGTAACGGCCTGCACACCATTGTCACACAGGTCGGTGACAACAATAGGGCCACTGTCGTGCAAGGACACTAGCGCGCAGTGGCAAGACATCGAAGTGTCCAACCCAGCATGGAAAAGGAGAGCACCATGAACAGACTCACTGCAATATCGGCGGCGATCGGCATGGCATTCGTGGCATCGTCGGTCGCGATGGCGGGCGACGACAACTTCGCCTGGATATCCCAAACCGGCGTCGGCAACACTGCGAATGTGGATCAGACCGGCGCGGACGACGCCAATCACCTGCTGCGCATCGGCCAACCGGGCGGCGGCATATTGCCGGGATGGCTCATCGACCACAACACGGTCACCCAGAACGGCAACGGCAACACCGCGAATGTCAAGCAATCCGGCAACGGCACGAGCGACATCACGGCGCAGGTTTACCAGAGGGGCAACAGCAACACGGCCGGCATCGATTCGTCCGGCACCAACAACTGGGCTTACGTCTCGTCGTACGGAAACGGCAACCAGGGGTATATTTTGCAAAACGGCGGAGCGAACTGGTCCGCGGCGTATATCACGCAGGGCTGGAGGAGCGGAGCGGCGACCAACAACTCGGCCAACATCAGCCAGACCGGCACCAACGGCGAGTACGGCAACAATCAGTACGTCGCGTTGCCCGGCGGTGGCGGCGGCTCCATCTGGAACGACACGAACATCGCGCAGGATGGCAATGCCAACATCGGCTCGATCTACCAGTCCGGGAATACGAATTCGTCCGCGGACATCATCCAGATCGGCAACGGCAACAGCGCCTACATATCGCAGAATTCCGTGACGGGCGGTCTCGCCAGCATCGAACAGTATGGCAATTCGAACTATGGCAACAGCTACGCCCTTGGCGACGCCGATTCCTCGATCGTGCAGAACGGTAACCTGAACTATGCGACCACCAGCCAGGTCGGCGGCTTCGGCAATCCCAACGTTGCCCGTGTCACGCAACTCGGGAACAACAACAACGGCGCCATCACGCAAAACGGCGGGGGGAACCACTCCACGGTCAGGCAATGAAGCGTTTTTCTCACGAGGGCGGCCCGGACGCGGGCCCGCCCTTTTTTTTGCTGACCGCGCCCATGCGCCCTTTCGGCCTGTGCGCGCAATAACCTCCCCGCCCCTCTTGCAATTCGCGCTGGCGAGCGTGCTTCTCGTGACGGCGTCCGCGATAAGCGCATCGGACCTCGAGGCGTGGATCGACATGGAAGTGCAGGATGGCGTGCTGCTTGCCACGCCGAAAGTCCGAGTGCAAAGCACGCAGACGATACGCTACGAATTATCGGCGAAGCGCAAAGGAACCGCGGGAACCAGCTCGACCCGCCAGGCAGGCACGCAGTCGGTCGCGTGCTGCGAGCCGACGACGCTGGCGACGCTGCGCCTCAGCGTCGGACCTGCCGATGCGTGCACGGTGAGCTTGATCGTCAAGGTGGATGAGAAAGAGGTGGCGAGGGTGGAGGAGGAATGTAAAAAGCCGTGACGAGGAAACCCGGTGCTGGGTGCTGGGAAAAAGCAGTATTGAGTGCTGCGTACTGGGTAGAAGAACAAAAAAACAACACACTAAAATTTTCCGGCCTTGCACCTCTGCCCGCAGACCTGCCTTCCTGCCGTTACCCAGTACGCAGCACCGGGTTTTCTCGTCACGGCCTTCCGGCGGTTGCCGATTATTTTTGCGGACGCTCCATCTGGCACTTCATCATTGGAACTGTGTCCTTCGCCTCGATGAACGCCTCGGTCTTCCAGCCGTAGCCCGAGCCTTCCTCGTCGTAGTCTACGGGTGGCTGCCCTGCTTTCGCCAGGCTCAGGATATATATCGGAGCCATGATCTGATGGTCGTCCGCGCGCATCCATGTCGGACCGGTGAATCCGGTGTACTTCATGCCTTCCATCGCGAAGGCCACTTTCGTGGGATCCACGGTTCCGGCGGCATTCATCGCTGCGGCCAGAATATCCATGGTCCGGTACGGAAGAATCAGATCCATGTTGGTCGTTGATGCGAATTTGGTCTTGTAACCAATTAGCCTTTTCCTCCAGGTGGCATCGGCGGCATTGATGTGCCAGCCGCCGATGGATTTCATGCGCCCCGCTCCGGCTGGCCCCACCCCCGCCGTCGTGCCGGCAACGGTGCCATTGACCGTGTAGAACTGCGCTTTCAGGCCAGCTTCCGCACTCCCCTTGATGAGCAGGATGAGATCGTTTCCCCAATTGTTGGTAATGACCGCGTTCGCGCCCGATGCGTGGATCTTGGCCACATAGGGCGCAAAGTCCTTGACCTTCCCCAGGGGAAGCATGTCATCGCCGACGATTTCGATATCGGGACGCCTCGCCTTCAGGAACTCCCGAGACGCGCGGGCAACGGCTTGCCCGGCCGAGTAATCCGGGTTGATCAGGTAGACCTTGCGGATGTCTGGTTGGCTCGCTATGCGATCCACCAGAATTCCAACCAAGGTATCGGAATGGGCGGTCATGCGGAAATGCCAGAACGAGCACTTCGATTCCGTCAGCGCCGGATCCTGCCCGTTGTAGTCAAGCAGCAGTGCCACCTGATCGGGGTTGCGGGCATTGTGCTTCAACAGTGCCTCGCCGATCGCGGCTGCGGCGAGGGAAGTGCCTGCGAGGACATACTGCGCCCCGTCGTCGATGGCTTTTCTGAGAACGACCAGCGTCTCCTGCGCATTGAGCTTGTTGTCGTACGCCACGATTTCGAACTGCCTTCCGCCGGGCGCCCCGCCCCGTGAATTGACCAATTCGGTCGCGGCCTGAAACGCCTTCAGCGTTTCCAGCGCCACCAACGCCATCGGGCCGGACAGGGCGCCGATATAGGCCACCTTGACCGGTTCGGCAGCGGCCGCGTTGAGAAAGGAAAAGCCGAACACGAGGTATGCAGCAGCGCGCAATGTGCTTAAAGACATGTTGGCCTCTCCTGTCAATGGTGAGCGACTCTGTTGGTGCTCCGGCTATGGCCTGCCTGCAGACAATGTTTTCACCAAACGGTACAGGTATTCCTGCCCGTCATAGAAGGACTTCACGAGAACACGCTCGTCTTTGCCATGGAGGCGATTGTCGTCGACGTCGCTGGCCAGTCCGGAGTGGCCGTACGTGGGAATGCCGGCGTTACGCAGGAAACTGCCGTCCGTGGCGCCGGAGCTCATCGTCGGAATGACCGGCGTACCGGGCCAGAACTCATCGGCAAGTTTCTCGATCGCCTTCATGATTTCCGGGTTGAGCGGCGAAGGGTCGCTCGATACGTGCGCCCAGGTCGGAGTGACGGAAATCTGCTCGTCGTTCAGCACGCTCACGAGTGTTTTCTGGACTTCTTCCACTGGCTCGCCGGGCAACACACGGCAGTTGATGGTGGCGCGGGCAACCTGGGGAAGCGCATTCATGGCATGCCCTCCTTCCAGCATCGTGGCCACACAGGTAGTTCTGAGTTGGGCGTTATAGACCGGCTTCGCCGAGAGCCGCGCGATAGCGGTCGCTTCGGGCTGCGCCGAGGCGGCGGACCTCATGTCCGCGGCCACCTGCGCGTCCTCGAGTTTGGACGCCTTCTCAAGCCATGCGCGGGTGGTTTCGTTGAGCTTGACCGGAAAATCAAACCTGCCGAGCCGCGCCAGGCCTTCGGCCAAACGATAGATGGCGTTGTCCTTACTCGGCAGCGAGCTATGCCCCCCCGGATTCTTTACTTCCAGGCGATAGTTCACCGGCACTTTTTCGCTGGTCTGGATCCCGATTCTTAAAGGTTTGCTATTTTTCAGGCCCACGCTGCCACCCTCGTTCAAGGCGAACTCGGCGTCGATCAGGTCGCGGTGGTGCTTGAGCAGCCACTGCATGCCGACGCCGTCTACGTCGAGAACTTCCTCATCGGTCTCCAGCACGACGACGATGTCGCGGTCCGGTTTGTAGCCCTCCTGCTTGTAGCGGATCAGGTTGGCGAAAAACGCCGCCGCCATGAATTTGTCGTCCAGGGAGCCGCGGCCATAGAAGTAGCCGTCCTTCTCGATCAGCTTGAATGGATCGACCGACCAATCTTCTGGCTTGGCCTCGACCACATCGATATGCGCGAGCAGGAGTATTGGTTTGCGCGAGCCGTTACCGCGCAGGCGCGCGACCAGGTTGCCTTTGCGCGGCGCGGGAGTGAACACCTGCACGTCCCGCTCGGAAAATCCGGCGGCCTTGAGCCGTGCCGCCATGGCTTGCGCCGCTCTGGCCGTGTCGCCGGTGGCCGTCACGGTATTGATCTCGACGAGTTCCTGATAAATGTCGCGGGCGAGTTGCTGGTGGGGAGAAAGCGTCTGGGCGCAGACCGATGACAGCGCACCGAGGGCAATGAACAACACAACCAATGCGCCGGGCGGCTTGAGGCGATTCATGGCGAACTCCCTGTGCGTCTTGCGGCCTATCGCAAGCAGTGCGTTATGCGTCGGTCAGTAATACGCGGACTTTTTCATCGTCGGCGAGGACTCGCCAATGCTTCAGTCCATATTGCATTGCGTCCTGTCCGAATACGATGGTCGAGGACAACAGGACGAGGCTTCCCATCAGCAGCAGAAAACGCTTCATCCACCGAGACTCCACGAGTAAGTGGACAGGAAGCACGACCACATCACGACGCCCGACGGCGTTTACAGGGACTGGCCATCATAGTCCAACGGCATTATGTGCGGGTGCATTCGAATATCGGCGTCCAAATGGCGGCCCCGGAACAGGCATGCGCACCTCGAACGCGTGGCTAGTCTCGCCTGCTGGCTGTAACATGCGGCAACCGACCCTTGCCGGGCTGGCTGCCGTGATATTACTGCGTTGCGGCCAACAGCCCACGAGGAATCTTTTCAAAGCGGAGTCCCAATGCGTCGCAATATACCGGCACTCTGCATGTTCGCTCCGATGTTGGCGGCGTCCGCCGCGTTTAGCGACGATGGCTCGCGCCCGATCTCTCTGGATCACTACGTGCGCGTGAAGTCGATTACGCCGGCGATCCGGCCGATGCTGCGATCACCGACGACGAAGTGGCCTACCTGTGCGACCAGGCGAACCGCTACTTCAGCCGCGCCATCTCGAGCGCCGATGCGGCACTGCCTGGCGGCGACATCCCGAATGCAGATTTCGAAGGCTTCCTGACTGAATTCCGACACGCGAACGCCTGGCTGCCCGAACCCCTCGCCCGCCGCTATGCCCGCCGCCTACGGCACCCGCATCGACCGCCTCCTCGCCGGCGCGCGCTGCCTCGAAGAACTGGGCGAAGATTCCGGCGACGGCCTTTACGAAGCGGAGATTGTGTATCTGGTCGGCCAGGAATGGGCGCGGACGGCGGAGGATGTTTTACGGCGGAGGTCGAAGCTGGGATTGCACGTATCGGCGCAAACCGCGAAGCGGCTGGCTCGGCGCCTGAAGCAATGAGGACGCTAGTTGTAGATCCGGGCTTTACCCCACTTTTGGAATGACGCCTGTTCTCAGACTAACGTGTCGGGCGTGATTGGCCCGGGCTGCCTTCCGCGATAAACCCTTCTGCAGTGCCGCGTAGACCGAGCCATCGTAATCGCGACATACCGGGGGAAGCGGACGTCGATTCCAATAGTTGATCAGCAACGTCAGGCGCATTTCATTTGATTTTTCCCCTCCATTGCTGGCGGGCACCGTACTGCGGGACGCAGGTTCGGCGATCACGCCGTGATATAGATTGCCGCGATAAACGACGTATTGATTCCGTATCGGGGGAATGGCCTTCCCGGACTTGGCCACGGGCGGTATCAGGGATTTCTGATCTGCCCCCAGAATCTGATCGAGCACCACGGTGGGGCTGGACGGGAAACGGTTCAGATAGAGGATGCTCGACCACAAAGGATGCACGACCTGCCCCGTGCGACTTTGCAAAGCCATGTCTCGGTCAAAATGCAGCGCGAGCGATTGCCCGTACGCGAGCCGGCCCAGCCACCATTCCACGCCAATGCATCCGGCTTCGGGCCGCACCAGCCGCGAAAGTCCCAAGATGACTTCTTCGACGATATTGCCGGGTCTGGCATCGAGGGGAAACCAGAAGTTCGTGACGTAGCTCTCGCGCAGTCTTTCTTCGCCAATCTCCTGCACCGCGCCGAGCAGGCGCCGGAAAAGCGCGGCGGGCACGGCGTCCTCGTGCACGGCGATTTTACGCCGCGAGCGGGGCGGCTTCGCGTTTCGAGGCAATGTAGTGGTCGTAGGCAACGGGGTCATAGACATGATCCAGAGTGGGCACGAGATTGACTTCCAGTCCGCCGAACTTGCGTTTGAAGACGCTGATGTTTTGCCAGGCATGATCCGGCTGGCTCTCCGGTGCGATGCCCCACAGGTCGTAGCTATCCGCTCCCAGGGCCTTTGCCCTTTTCATGACCTCGAAGTGCAGCAGATAGGGCGCCATGGCGTGGCGGTGCAAGGCGAGCGATCCGCCGAAGAAATAAGTCGCCCTGCGGCCGAAATACACGACCAGGGCGGTGGCGACGCGGCGGCCGCGGTACTCGGCGAAGAACAGCGAGATCTTGTGCGCCGATGAAAACGCGGCGATCATGGTCCGGAAATAGCTGGCCGGCTTCGTGCCTATGCCCTGGCGCACGGCCGTGCGTTTTTGGATGCGCAGGAAATCCTCGAGGCCCCGCGCGGAATTGTCTTCCATGATGACGATTCCGTGCTTCTGCGCGACGCGGATGTTGTAGCGGCCCTTCGGCCGCATCTGCGCCAGGATTTCCTCCTCCGCGGGGCGCAAATCGATGCACAGCGTGTTCCTCGGTTCGGTGTAGATATCGCTGAAATCGACCGCCCGGAACCCGCGCACGAACCCGGGCAACTGCTGCCAGCGCGGCTCAATGCGCAGATGGCTCACCGTCTGCTGCTCCGCCTCGCGGTGTTTTTCGATGGCGTCGAGAATCGCCCTGTATACGTCCCCGGCGCTGGCATCGTCGGTCGGCAGCACCGGACCGTCCTGCACGTAATAGAAACTGCGTTGCGGCGCGTAAGTCCATTTCGCGACCAGCGCGCCGCCGAGGATCGTACCCTGGTCCTTGACGGTGACTGCGAAGTGCTCGAATCCCGCGGGCGCGCGGCACAGCGCCCACCACGACGACTGCATGAAGCCGGTTGCGCTGGTTGTTTCCAGAAACTCGTTCCAGGCAAGCCAGCGCTGCGGGTCGCTCAGCAGTGGCGTCACGACTTTTTCCTCGCGAAGCTGTCCATGTCCTGCGCTCTCCGGTGGTTTACCGGGAAAGGGCAACCGGCTCCTGCAGTTGCGCGCCGCCACTGGCCGCCGTGACGTCCACTGCGTAACGTTCGATCCGGTCCAGATAGATCACGCGCTCCGCGGAACGGATGGTCTCCGGCCGGTGCGCAACAATGATCCGCGTCACGTTCGTGGCACGGATGGCGGCGCTGACCGCCTTCTCGTTGCCCACATCCAGGTTGCTGGTGGCTTCATCGAGCAGAAGCAGGCCGGGCTGGCGGTACAGCGCGCGGGCGATCAACACCCGCTGCTTCTGGCCGCCGGAGAGGACGGTGCCCATGTCGCCGATCAGAGTGCCATAGCCCATCGGCATGGCCAGAATGTCCCCGTGCACCGCGGCCTGCCGCGCGCAATGCTCGATGCGCGCGGCGTCGGGCTGATCGGCGAAGAAGCTGATGTTGTCGGCGATGGAGCCGGCGAAAAGCTGGTCGTCCTGCATCACCACGCCGATCATGGAGCGCCAGCGCGCGATGCCGATGTGGGCGAGCGGCTCGCCGTTGATGAGAAACTCGCCCTGGGTGGGCGCCAGCAGGCTCGCCAGGATCTTGAACAGCGTCGTCTTGCCGCAGCCGGACGCGCCGACGATCGCCACCGTTTCGCCCGGCACGATGCGGAAATTCAACCCATCGAGCACCCACGGCTCATTTTCGCCGTACCGGAAGCGCAGGTTGCGCACCTCGATCCCGACCGGCGCATGGGACTTGCCTGATTCAAACACCTGCTCGTGCGGCTCGGGGGGCGTCAGCGCGATATCCGCCAGCCGCTCGGCGTGCAGGCGCAACATCACCAGATCCACCGCCTTGTCGATCAGGTTGCTGACGCGATCGAGGAACTGGTCCTTGTAGGCGATAAAGGCGAGCAGCGTGCCGATCGTCATCTGGCCGAGCAGAACCTGCTTGGCGCCGAGCCAGACGATGACGATCGCGAGCACGCCGACCACCAGCGCATTGACGACCTTGAAGCCCAGGCGCAGATTCTGCGTGGCGAGCTGCCGGTTCACCGATTCGACCAGCAAATTCAGCCAATGGGCGCGGCGTCCTTCCTGCCCGTTGAACAGTTTGATCGTCTTGATGCCGCGCAACGTCTCGAGAAAGTGGCTGTCGCGCCGCGCCGACCATACGATAGCCTCCATGGAAGACTGACGCAGCGGCGTGTAGAACATCCAGCGCAGCAGCGCGTAGCATACCGCGCCGGCCAGCACCAGGGCGGTGAGCCCGGGCGCGAAAACGAACATGATGGCCAGCGTAATCATCGCGAAGAGCCCGTCGAGCAGCGATTCGATCATGTCCGTCGTGATGGCCTGCAGGATCGTCTCCTGTGATCCGAAACGCGACATCACGTCGCCGAGGTGGCGCGCTTCGAAGTAGGCGGCAGGCAAACCCGCCAGGTGGGAGAAAAGGTTCGAACGGCCCTGCACCTTCAACGAAGCGCCCAGGCCGATCACCATCCAGCCGCGCATTGCCGTGACCGCGGTCCTGAGCAGCATGAGCAAAGTGAAGCCGAGCACGAGCGTGAGCAGCAAATCGCCGTCGGCGGTTACCAGCGCGTGATCGACCACCAGTTGCATGAAGAGCGGGGCGATCACCGAAAACACCTGGATGGCCAGCGCAAGCAGGAAAAGCCTGAACAGGCTCGCCTTCAGGCCGACCACGCGTCCGAGCAGCGAGCGCAAGCCCACGCGCGGCAGCGCTTTCGCCGGCTCGTATCCTCCGATCGAAGCCAACTCCAGCGCGACCCCGGTGAAATGCTTTGACACGGTGCGAAGCGGCACCTCGCGCACCCCGGCCGCGGGATCGTGGATAACCACGCTGTCGCGGCCCACCTTCTTGAGGACCACGAAGTGGTTGAGGTCCCAGTGCAGAATGCAGGGGGTCTTCAGCAGGCTCAGTTCGTCGAGTTCGAGGCGGACGGGCCGCGCGGCGAATCCGATGCGGTCGGCCATGCGCACCAGATCTTTGAGATTGGCACCCTTCAGCGAAACGGCCATGCGCCGGCGCATCTCGCTCAGTTCAGACGGATACCCATGATAGCCCGCGATCATTGCCATGCAGGCAAGACCGCATTCCGCGGCCTCCGTCTGCAGGCGGATGGGCAGCCGTGGGCCGCCGCCGAAATCGAGCCGGTCGAGAATGCTCATCCTTGCCACTTTCCCGTGATGGTGTAGAGCGGATCCAGTAACCACTCGTAGAGGCGCCGTTTCTCCAGCGCGATGTCGGCGTCGAGCTGCATGCCCGGGTGCAGCGGCACTTCGTCGCCGTAGGCCGTGACCGACTGTCGCGCCGGCCGCACCGTGATGCGGTAGACCGGTTCCGCCGCCGCGCCGCTGGCGGCGCCCGCGGCGGCGCCGGCAATGCCTGACAACTGCGGAGGCAATTCGCCCGGGCTGACTGTCGAGCGCGATACGCTGGCGACGACGCCCTCGTAGTGGCCGAATTTCTGATACGGGTAGGCCTGGTAGCGCAGCAGCACGCGCTGGCCCGGATACACGAATCCGACCGCGCGGCTGGGCGCGTAGAGATGCGCTTCCAGCTTCGAGCCGGTCGGCACGATCGACAGCAGCAGCGAGGCGGCACTCGCCTGCCCGCCGGTCTCCGCGAGGATGGCGGTGACCGTCCCCTCCTGCGGCGCCGTGATGACGATTTCCCGGCGCGCTTCGGCTTCCGCCAGTTCCTGCTCCACGGCCGCGATGTTGCGTTTGATGGTCGCGATTTCCCCCCCGGCCTTCAACGGCAGGCCGTTCATCTCGCCTTCCAGCGCGGCCTCGTCGCGCAGCAACGCGATGCGCTGGCGCTGAATGCTGCCCAGGCGGGCGTTCTGCTCGAGCTTCTCGCCCTCGATCATTTGCATGCGCTGCTCGGAAATGAATCCCTGATTGCGCAATTCGCGGTTCATCGCGACATTGCGCTCCGACAATTCCACGCGCAATTGCATCAGGTCGATATCGCTTTTGACTTGAGTCTGCTCCTGCCGCAGGGCCGCGAGCCGTTTTGCATAGTCGCGTTGCTGCTGTGAAAGGAGTCCTTCGCGCTGAACACGCTCGTCGCTCAACGCCTCCCGCCGTTCAGCCAGGCGGCCAACGACTTGCGCCTGCGTGGCACCTAACGTGCTGCTCTGCGTCTCGGCGGAGAGGACCAGCAGTTTCTGGCCTTTGGTTACCTGCTGCCCTTCGCTTACAAGAAGACTGGTGACAAGCCCCGGCTGCGGCGTGAATACGCGCACCAGCCCGTCCTGGGGGACCATCCAGCCGCTGACGTGCGCCTTGCGCGTGTATTCGCCCCAGACCAGCAGGCCGATTACGGCCATCATGAAAAGCACGGCGGCAAGCGTGAACAACCGGTCGGACGACCGTGGTACGAGAAGGACGGTGCCAAGGAACTGCGTCTGCCGCTCGGCCAGGACCTCGGCGCGGAACAGTGGCGCGCCGACGGCGAAAGCGGACTGCGCGACATCCGTCCGCTGCACCATGTCCGGATACCGCCCGGGATGCGTCACATCGGCGGCGATTTCACGGGCAAGGGTCGGGGCTGGCATGGCTTGACGCGGCCTATTCCACGACGAGGTCGTTCTCGACTTCAAACCTGAGTTCGATCTGCCTGATGCGCTTGCGCACCGGAAGCACCTTGCGGATCCCCGGATCGAAGTAATCCTTCAGCAACGGCGGCCGCGCGGATTCGAAATAAAACTCGGCCTGCTGGGCGACGTCGCGCTTGACGATGATGCCAAGCTCGTCGACGCGGGTGGCGGACTGCACGATGCAGGGCGCATGCGTGATCCCCATTTCGCGCATCGCGCAGACGCGGTGGTAGCCGTTGTTGAGCAGCAACCGTTTCCCGACGCTGATGACATTGAGGAAGTTCGAACCGAAACCCACGGCGAGTCCGAGGGCGCCGGCGATCGGGCCGGAGGTCTCGTAACCCGTCAATTGATCCGGCCGCAGCAATGCCGGGTCATGAAAGCGAAAGTCCGTCGATTCACAACGGAACACGAAGCGTCGCGGACCCACCCGGCGGATCTCGACGGGCGCCTGCTGCTTGCCGGTGGGGAGGCAGAAGCGGAACAAGGCCTGGGCATCGGGCGCAGGCGTCAGCCGGGACTTGAGGGTGTCGATAAACGTGCGCGATACATGCTTCTGATAAACCACCAGACGGTCCAGCTCGACCATGGCGAAAGTGGTGGGGAGGGAATTGAATGTCTGGAAATAGGCCGAGGTGCTCTTGAGTTGCTCGGCCAGTGCCACCATGGCCGGGTCCAGCTCGCTGCGTTGCACCTGATTCGCGATCCCCGCCTCGACACGCTCGAGTTCCTGGTAGTAATCGTTTGCCGCGCGCCATTCGTTCACCAGCGCCGCGCGGTCCGCGTTGGCGCCGTCGATCGCATTGTCCTCCACAAACCCGAGATAGCGTTCCAGCAGCGGCAAGCCCAGGAGCCAGACTTCCTCGCGCTGGCCCGTCGCGTCCCCGGATTGCGTCTCGCCGTCCTTGCCATGCGTGCTGACTACACCGCAATCGGTGCTGTTCGGCAGCCGCCGCGATTGCGCCCCGGCGGGCTCCCAGTCCTCAATCACGGATTGGATATCCGCTTCAAATCCGATCGTTGCCTGATCCATGTTCGGTTCCCCGTCAGATGCCCACTGTGGTTTGCCATTCGCACCACTGGCGCGCGAAGCCGGGAGTCATCGCCGGCGATAACCGGCCGCCACGATTGGCGCGTGCCGTTCCGGTTACCGCGGCGAACTTAATGCTTCGCTAAGTAATACGGTAATACGCCGGCATCAGCCTCCTAACACTTGCTGCCGCCGCTGCCGTGCTTGCTGCCGCTCGCATGCTTGCTGCCGCCGCTACCGTGCTTGCTGCCGCCCGCATGCTTGCTGCCACCGCCGTGCTTGCTGCNNCCGCCGTGCTCGCCGCCGCCACCGCAGTTTTTGTTGCCACCGCCGTATACCAGCTTCAGTTCTTCGGTATTCAAGTTACGCATGGAGTACTCCAAATGATCAGTTAAGCGACAAAAAAACAACAACACATGCCGGGTTGTGAACCAGTTACCAGATTGCCACTCGCCCTGTATGCGCTAGTCAGCGCGGGTCGCGTTCAGCGCCGACATTCTCAATCACCGGAGCAAAACGCATAGCTCGCCCCGATCGCGCGAGAGTGGGCCGCGAATATGACGTACGGAAGTACGGTGCGCAGCGGCCTTACCGTTCTTTCGGATCACGGCAAAAATATCCACGCGTCACACAATCTGCTGCTGCGGTGCGGGATTTAGTACGGGCGAAGGGCGGCGTAGTGGGTGGTGGAAGATAAAGGTGGGGTAAGGAAGAAAGCTATACGCGGACCCGGGATCGACTCAGAAGGTCATCGTCGACCTCGCCTGCTCCTCCCGCAATGCCCTGCGGGAAAGAACCGCCTGCTGCTGTTCAAGGCTTCTGCGGAATGGCTGAAGGACGGCAAGGTGAGCGGCGTATCCGAAGGAGAGGTGAAGCTGGGGTATTAAGGGCGTGACGAGGTGGGGGCGTGACGAGGTGGGGGCGTGACGAGGTGGGGCCGTGACGATCGTGACGGCGTGACGGTCGTGACGGTCGTGTCAGAACTGTTTCGAACCTATTCCTTGCTCGTACCTGTCACGACCGTCACACCGATTTTCACTCTGTAGCGGTCTTCAGCGATTTCACCAAACCTCTAAGCATTTGCCGGATACGGGTCAGGTCCTCATCGAGATTTGCGAGCGCGGTTGGCTTGCTCAGCTTAACTTCCGAGGCGATGATGAGTTGGGTTTCCAGTTCTGCAGCCGAACCCAGTGCGATATGCAGAAACTGGATGAATTCTCTTTTTCCTTATCTGGCCGCGCCTTCGGCGATATTGCTGGCGATAGATACAGAGCATCGCCGCATTTGTGTCGTCATGCCGAACATTTCCTCTTTGGGAAATGCTGTCGTAACCTGGTAAATGTTCTTTGCCAATCCAACCGCCGCCTTCCAGACATCCAGATCCTTGTGAGATTTCATACGTCCCCCTGTTTGTCGTTACTACGGTTTAGATTTAACCCGTGACGGCGTGACGGGGTGGCAGCAAAGAATAAGTCAGAAACAGCCTCGACACAGCCGTTACGCCGTCACGTCCGTCACGACCGTCACGACCGTCACGCCGTCACGGCTTCACCGAAACTCCCAACTAGCCTCCACCCCCGTCGCAGTGACATTGACCGTCGGATCCCCCTTCTGGCGATCCTTGTTCAACGTCCACATCAGCGAGCCGATGCCGTAGCCGATGAACGAGCCTGCGATGGTGTCGGAGAACCAGTGCTTGCGTTCCGCGATGCGGCCGATGTTGGCGAGGGCGGCGACGCCGTACAGCCAGGGCGCGTCGTACTCCTTTGCGTAAGGCGTCACGGTGGCCCAGGCGACGGTGGTCAGGTCGGAGGGGAAAGATGAAGTGCTGCGGTCGCGGCCGGTGTCGAAATCGCTCTTGCCGAGATTCAGGTCGGGGCGCGCGCGGCCGATGGCGTACTTGCCAGCCAGTGAGATTCCCAATCCGATCGCGGCGGCCTGCAATGAGCTCACCGCGGTTTGCGACAGCCGCGGATCATCGCGATCCAGTGCGGCGAATGCGGTGGCGCCCAGCACGCCGAGCGTTGCGAACTTGCCCAGGTCGCCCGCCCTGCGATTGACTTGATCGTCCTTGTGGTTCTTCGCCCAGTTATCGACGTTGTCGTCGACCGTGTACGAAAGGCCCACTGCGGCGACGCCGACGATCGCGCCGAGCAGCGCCTCGTCCGATATCAGCGTGGGTCCGAGGCTGCCCAGGTAATACTGGAAGGCCGCCCAGTTGGCGCCGTTCCGGATCGCATTCGGCGGATCGGGGCGGTAGGGATCGTCGTCCTGATCGCCGAAGTGCACCAGCCCGTCCTGGTCGTTCATGTTGGATAGCGGCTGCTCGACCATCTCGTAAAGGTCGCCGGGCGATTGCACCATCTGGCCGACATCACGCGTCCATGGCGAAATCGAGAAGGCGCTGGCCACCTGGGTATCGCGGGTCAGCATCGCGGTGAGTGGAATCGACCCGTAGATGCCCTTGTCGTTGTACGGCTTGTCCGGCGAGCCCGGGCTGGTGATGTCGTTGCCGTCGGTGAACGTGTACCACGCGCCGATCTCGAAGCCGGATGCGAAGCGCCGTTTCAGTTCGAAGCGCACGCCCGTGTCTTTCGCCAGGAAGCGGCCGGCGCGCACCGTGCCGGTCAGCCCGTAGTACGGCATGCGATAGTGGAAGGCCGCCAGGGCGGAGACCGTGTTGTATTCCTGGAAACCGAAGAAGCCGTTGAAATCGCGCTGCTTCAACCAGTCCGCCGAGAAATCCACCGCCCAGCGCTCCGTCTGCGGGTGGTACAACACCTGGCCGCCGGCGCCGCCGTACATCATTTCGTAAATGCCGGCGGAGGCGCGCACATACACCCGCTCGTCCGGACGAAAATACTTGTTGAGCATCACCTTCGTGATCTTGGGGCCGTTGTTCTCATAGTAGTCCGCGATGTCCGAGCGCACATGCGGCAACGTGCTGTTCGATTCCTGGGTCACGCCGCTCACGTTTTCGAGCAGCGTCACGCGCGCGGCGGTATTGAAGAACAGGCCCTTGGATACGTTGTAGTCGTAGTTCGCCTGCACGAAAGTGTCGTAGCGGAAAGCCCCGCTCGGGTCGTTCAGGTAAAGGCCGAATTTCGGGCTGATCTTGAAGCGGGACAGCGAGCTGGATTCCGTGCGAAAACTGTAGATGTCGCCTTCGGTCTGGTCGAAGAAGGTCGACTTGCGCTCTTTTTCCAGCGCCAGGATGACCTCGTCTTTTTCGGCGGCGATGTCTTCGCTGCCCGGCCGCGCGTAGGTCACGTTCACGTAGTCGCCAAGTTCCGCGCGTCCGATCTGGCCGTTGAAATAACGCTGCAGGCGCTGCACATCGACGAACTCATAGGTCGCGAACGGCAGATCGTTCACCGTATAGGTGATCTTGATTTCGCGCGTCTCGATCGGCGCCAGCGCGACGATGGTCCGCGCCGCCCGGCCCACCGCGCGGCTCATCTCCGAGATCCGCGCATTCGTCAGCACGACGATCAGCCGGTCGCTCTCGGTGGCGATGCGCACGTTCTTGAAATCCTGCTTCAACAGCGCCTGGAGCATGCGCTGCCGGTGTTCGGCATCGCTGTTCCATTGCTCCAGCCGCGGGCGCGGCGTGATTTCCGTGTAAGGCTCGGGCTCGTTGATGTGCGGCACGAACTCGCGCTGCTGCAACGGAATCGAGATATAGGCGTTGACGCCGGCTTCGTCGTGGCCGTAGCTCGCTTGCAGGCCGAGCCAGCCGTAGCGATACTCCACCCCCGCCACCAGCTCGTGTTTGCGCTGGTCCACGCCGCTCAGGGAAGAGCCGATGTCGCGCTTGTAGTCGTTGGCGTCGTACTCCGCTACCAGCGCCCAACCCTTGAGCCATTGCGGCTTGAAGCGCACGCCGCCGAAAGCACCGTCGATGCGCTGGGCTCCATAACCGAACGTGAAATCGAAATCGCCGACCTTCTTGCCGAGGGTGACGTAGCTGGCGCGGAAGACTTCCGTCCCCAGCAAATCCTGGCCGCCGAGCATGACCGCGGGCCACACGCCGTCTTCTTCGAGCAGCAGGAATTTGGCGTCGAAGGATTTGTCCTTGAAATCGCCGTAGTCGTTTGCGCGCTGTGGATCGATGAATCCCGGCACTCCCCTGATCGCGGTGTAACGCAGTGAGGCCTCGAAGCGCGGCATCGCCGTCAGGCTCACCCAGAATGCGGCATAAGGATCGGCGAAGCTGTAGCCGGTGCGCCACGTGCCGTCGGGATCGATGCGCGCATCCGGCATGTAGATCAGGCCGGTCTGGCCGGTGAGGCTGGGCTCGGCGAACGCCGTGACGGCCGTGAATGTCGTGAATGCCGCGAATGTCGTAAGGACCGCGAAGAGGCGGAGGTCGTGACGGCGTGACGAGGTGGGACCAGTGACGAGGTCGGACCAGCGACGAGATGAAGCCAGTGACGACGTGAAGCCGTGCCGACGCGACCGCGTTACGGCGTAACAGCTAAGACAAGCGAAAACCGAATATAGGCCGCTTATACGCAAGACGGATTTTGATGCGATTAATAATCGAAAATCAAAAAAAACGGACGAGATTCAGTCTCGTCCGCTGTATGGTTTCTTGATCTTACCCCGTCACGCCGTCACGATTTTCGTTGCTCCGTCACGTGCTGCTCGTCACGGCCTCATCTCGTCACTGGCCTCACCTCGTCACGCCCTTACCTCGTCACGGCTCCTAGTGATGCGTAGTCGTACTATTGCCACCGCCGCCGCCCGCCGCCGCCGCCGCACCGGCCGCAATGCCGACACCGATCACGACGCCGGTCGGCACACCCAGAACGGTGCCGCCCACGCCTGCCGCGCCCGCCGCCGACCCGCCGAGCGCGCCCAGGTTGATTGCGCCAAGCTCGCCGAACGTGCCAGCCGGTACGGCCGACGCGGGAACCACGGTTCCCAGCGCGGTGCCGCTCGTCACAGCCGCGGTCTGGCCGGCCGAGAAGACCGCCGTGCCGGCGCTGTTGGTTGCGGAAACCGCACCGGCGTCGACTTTCACGAATATCCCCTGATTGACCACCACCATGAAGTCCGTGCCGCGAATGCCGATGGTTGCAGTGGGCGTCGCCAGTTTCCAGCCCGCCTTGTTGCTGCTTCCGATCAGGCCGGTGACCGCACGCAGGCCGCCTTGCAGCAGCGAGAAGAAGCTCTCGCCCTTTTCCGGCGCCGCCTGGTCGTACTTGTAGCTGTTGACCTTGAAGATGGTCTTGGACTGCAGCGCGATGACCTGTCCATCCTGGAATCTGATTACCGCGCGGGAGTCGTCGCCGAGCGTCACGGTCTGGCCGTTTTCGATGCCCTCCCCGCTTCCGGCCGACTTGGGCTTCTGGATTGCCGAAGAGACGGCGACGTAGCCCGAGGCCTGGGTGATCTGCCCGGCCGGAGCAGCGAAGACGCCACTGACCGGCAGAAAAGCCAGAAGGGTGATCCAGGAAAACACGCGCAGAGCTTTTATGTTCATGGGAATGTCACACCGGAAAATGAAAAGACCGGATATCCCACCCTGCGGCGAGTCCGGTCCCGCAAAACAGAAGGCCAGACGTTTTGTCTGGCCCCGGCATCATTTATGAGTCGTGGTGGATTCTGTCTTGGAGCCCGCAGCAACGGCTCCGGCAGCCAGCGCACCAGCAGTTATCAGCAATGCATTCGTCGTCACTACGGTTGCCGCCCCTGCAGTACTGCCTGCACCCGCGGCGGCCGCTCCGGCCGTTTCCGCCTCGGCGAAGACACCAGACGAGAACACCGCCATTGCCAAACCCAAAGCCAGCTTTTTCATTGTTGCCCCCTTGTTGACGCTAATCCCTTCCATATGACGCGAACCCCTTTATTGACGCGAATACCGGGCATCGCCTGTCAACTGGAATTATGCTGGGGAAAAACCTTGAATAGCAAGCGTTTTAAGGGAAGAAGAAGGCAGGACTCAGGACGTAGGACTCAGGACTTAGAGGGAAGGCAAGAACTGAAGAACTGTTCCCCCCCCCACTGAGTCCTGAGTCCTGCGCCCTGAGTCCTGCAGTTACGGCCCTTCGGGCCTCACGAACACGGCGTCCAGTCCCCCGGCGTCCCATTCAGCAGCATGCCCGGCTGAAGGTTGCTGCCGCTGATCGCTTGCGGCACGCCTTCCAGGCGGACCAGCCGCACCTGCAAGACATTGGCTTCCATTGTTTCGATCGTCCCCACCCGCAAGACTTTGTAAGCGATGCCGGTCTGGCCCCATGAACAGACCTGCATCCCGGCCTTCAAGGCTCCGGTCCGCGCCACGGCTGCCGCCTGGCGGCGCAACTCCATGGCGCTGTACCCGAAGCGGCGATCTTCTTTCCAGACGCCCTCGAAGCGATCGCCGTTGGGCCAGTAGTAGGCGCCCCTGCCCTCGCGCTGATCGGCAACATAGTCGCCCACGAAGCGCTCGCCGGCCCAGGGCGATCCCGCGCCCCAGACGTACATGCCTTTGCCGTGCCGGCGATCGTCCAGAAAATCGCCTTCGTAACGATCTCCCCACGCCCAGGTCTTCACGCCTTTGCCGTCCTTGAGGCCTTTGTAGAACTCCCCCGTGTATTCCGCGGATCCCTTCGCCACACCGTAGCCATGCGCCAGCCCGCGCTTGCACCCGCCCTCGTAGGAGCCCTGGAGTTCGGGATCGATGACACGGCATTCGGCGGCAGCGAATGCCGGTGCCGTGAAGGCCGTGAAGACCGTGAATGTCGTGACTATCGTGCGCCGCGAGCGGCACAAGTGTTCCCTTGATATCGTGAATTCGTGAATACGTGAATACGTAGCGGCCAAATACCTGAAATACCCTAGGAGAGAATTCACGGCTCTTCCGACATTCACGGCCTTCGTGCCCTTCGCGGCCTTTACGACATTCACGACATTCACGGCCTTCACGACATCAAGGGAACACTTGTACCGCTCGCGGCGCACGACATTCACGGCCTTTGCGGCATTCACGATATTCACGATATTTATGGGCAAAGCCCGGTTATGGCCGCAGGCCGGTACACCTTGCGTGATCCCCTTGGGGGACTCGGCATTCACGTCGCGCGGGGCGGGTTGGGGTAATACCCCCAGGGTTCTTCAAGTGCCTTGCGCTCCCAGGGCATCACCGTCTCGCGGCCGCTGGCGCACATTGCCGCGGGCCACTGACCGGCGATCTCACCGTCGATCCAGGCTTCCCGCTGCATCGTCTCCCGGTTGTCGAAGATGCCGTTTAGTTTTCGCATTGTCGATCTCCACGTCACATGCCAGGAACGCCGCCAGCAAAAATGGACTGCGGCAAAAGCTGCCGCTTCGTCACGGTGTGGCCGGCTGCGTAACGGATGGTAAGTCTAGCAGGACTGCGCGCAAGGGATTCGCAAGGGATTCTCAGTGGACGCACGAAAACAGCCGCGACAAGATTTTTCGGTGTGTGATTGAACCGAATTCAATCCGGCAATGTCTGTCGCTAATACGTTCGATCCCGTCACCTACATAAAAGTAGCGGATTTGGCCGCTGCTTCAAGTCGGAATGGATAGACAACCGTTCATCGGGCGCACCGAAACAGCCAGGTCGCGCGAGTCAAGGGAACGCATAGAGCGGTGGCGGCTCCTTGCAGCGACGCTTGCCAGACGGCATCCCACCTGGAACGTCATTCAGATCGCGCGTTGGATACAACGCTCCGGGGCCGGCCGAAAAGAAGGCGGCGTCCTGACCTATTCCATCGACAATATCTCCCGAAACATCCGTGGCGCCTGGGGATAGGTGGCGACCCCGGTCCCGGTTACTTTCCGCAGAATCGTCCCCGGTCTGCGGGCCGGGGTGCGCGGAACTTCCATCCGGCATATGGGACTAACCGCACGTCATGCCCCCGCATATTCGGTGGCCGGAACTGTCCGCGGGAACCGTCCGCGCGATCTATATGAATGGCCGAAAAATGTGAACGATGATGGCCATAGCGATGCATGCATGCGGGCCAGCCAGGCGGGAGCGAAGCTTTGCATACCGGCATGCAAAAGGATCAATGCCAGGGTATGGAGTAATCGAAGGGAGCCATATGCCAGTCTGGAGAATCAACGTACTGAAGAACGGCAAGCCCGACGTGACGCGGGACATCACGGCAGATGACGTTCACGAGCGCGACATCATGGATCTGCTTCGATTGATGGCGGCACGAGGCCTGACATCGGAAGAAATCATCGACGCTTTCTGGAGTGAAAGCCACGGCAAGGTCAGTCCATTGACCGTCCAGCCGCACAACGCCGGCATGACGCTATCGTGCGGCGGCGGCCGGTACCACGCGACAGCGAGGAGATTGAAAGAAGCCTGAGTCCTGCCTTTACCCCGTCACAATAGTCACGGCATTCACGGCCGCTCTGTTTTTAATTCTGCCGGGGACAGCCCGGCGGCTGGTCACTTATTGATTGCGATCGCCAAGAAAATCGAAGATTTCAGTGGAGGCTAACCTGCTTGATAGGTTGCCGAAACTAAAAGCCCTTCTTAGTGGAGGCTAACCTGCTTGATAGGTTGCCGAAACTAAAAGCCCTTCTTAGTGGAGGCTAACCTGCTTGATAGGTTGCCGAAACTAAAAGGGTACTCCGACGTGCTACGCACGTAGGGTATTCGCACGGGTATTCGTGCCGCATAAACGTGACGATCGTGACGAGGTGAGGCCGTGATGACGAACACATGGCCGGTGAATGGGCGAAACGATTCGCGATCGATTTGGAAGCGCTGCCGCTTCTCAGCATCCAGCGCAATTGGCGTTACGCGCAAGCCTTTGTAAGAAAAACCGAACGGGTAGATAATTGGGAATAAATGCGGGGGAAATGGATATGACCAAGCAGCACGAACAAGCGCTCCTTGAGAAACTCAAACGCCTGCCGCCTGAGCGCATTGCGGAGGTGGAAAATTTCGTGGATTTTCTGCAAAGCCGGGACGAGGCACGCGGAGTTGTCCGTTCGGCGATGACGTCCTCGGAAGCAACCTTCGCGAAGGTATGGGACAACGAAGACGATGCCGTCTACGACAAGCTATAGCTTCGGCGACATCGTTCTGGTTTCCTTTCCATTTACTGATCAGTCGACAACCAAGCAGCGGCCCGCGGTTGTGGTTTCTAGCGCTGCCTACCACCAGAGCCGGCCCGATCTGATCATTATGGCCGTAACCAGCCAGGTGCGGCCCACCCAAGGCGTGGGTGAAGTGCTGTTGAAAGATTGGCACGCCGCAGGTCTCTTGAAACCCTCGGCCATCAAACCGGTTATCGCCACGGTCGAACACACGCTCATCATCAGGCGACTCGGCCAGCTAAACGAAGGCGACCAGCAGAACCTCAGAACCGCGATCACGAAGATCCTCGGCTAACCTCGTTCCCCCGTCACGGCCCCTTCGCCGTTACCCAGTCCTCCGTCCTGCTCCCCCTGTCACACCCGTCACGGCTGCCCTGGCCGCAAACCGATATCCTTCTCAGCACCCAGCACCCATTACGCAGCACGCAGCACTGTTTTTCTGCCCTTACTCGCAGCACCCAGCACGCAGTACACAGCACGGTCTCACCCAGTCCTACTCCCCTGCCGGCGAACCCACCGCCAATACCCCCACACCGCCACCGCCGCCCCTACCGTGTCCGTCGCCCAATCCCACGCCGAGCTGTTGCGTCCCGGAATATAGAGCTGATGCCATTCATCGAGCGCGCCGATCAGCGGCACGGCGAGCAGCGCAATCCAGAACCAGCGCCGGCCCAGGCCGCTCGCGAGCAAATAGGCCATGGTTCCGTAGTAGAGGAAGTGCTCCACCTTGTGCATGAGATGCGGCAAGGTATTTATCTGGCCGATTTTCTGCGCTTCCACGAACAGCGGTGCCGCCATAAAAAAGACAGCCGCGATGCAGCCGCCCCGTATCCATTTTCTATTGATCAAGTGAGATTTACCTCGTTTATGCGGGTGCAGCCGCCCGATGCCCGGCAAGTTTTCCAAAATCATCTTCGCTTCCCGTCAGGTAGATTTTGGGATCTTCCATCACCCGGACGAGATAAGGCTCCCGGCCGGCAACCTTGCTCTTGAACTCACGCTGGGAATAGACATGTGGATTTCACGTTGGATCTTCAATATCCAAAGTGTTTACGCACCTATTCTTCGCCCTCGCCTTCGGCAGCTTGATCGGGCACAAGCACCAGAATTCCCCTTATTTTGCGAAGTCGCTTGTCGTTGGTGACCAGGGCATGCGAGTGGCTCGCGATCGCGGTCGCCACCTGGATCGCGTCCGGGGCCCTGAGTTTGTACTCTGCGCGGAAACGGGCGGCAGTCGCAGCTACCTCCGCGTCGACCGGCCACAGTTCCCAGCCCGGAGAACGGGTCAACGTTTCCCGATACCGCGCCGCGAGCACTTCATTTTTTGCCTGAAGCGGTCCGGTCAGCACCTCGGCCAGCGTTACTGCTGAAATGACAATGCCGAGATCGCCCCGGTGCGCCGCTTCGAAAATCGGCGCAACCAGGGGTGCAAAAACCGGATGGTCCTGCAGAAAATAAATGATGGGAGCCGTATCCAGCGTGATCAAGGCTCCCTGCGGAATCCGGCTAGGCGCCGATGCGCTCACTGCCATTCATCCCGCAGCCGCGATACCTCCTCGGCGGCATCCCGCTTCCACATTTTCTTCCCGGTGCCGCGCAACTGGACCGCGGTAATTCCGCGGTGCTTGTTTGCAGCTTGATTCAAGGGGACGATTGCGGCATACGGTTTGCCGTGCTTGGTGATGATGGTCCCGCTGCCCCGATGCGCCGCCTCCACGAGCGCCGGCAATTCCTGCCGCGCTTCCTGCACCCCCTTGATGCGTTTCGATGCCATCTGACGGCTCCATTCCATTTATGTACAGTCTGTACAGTTTATGGACCTCTTTTCCAAAGCGCAATCGTCAGGCCACCCATTACGTTACCCGCCCGGAGGGCGATAACTCATGGCCCTCCCCTGTCCCCTGTTCACTGTTCCCCGTTCACCGTTCACCCTTTCCTGCTGCGCTTCACACCCGTCCGGGTGCATATGAGTGTTCCCTTGTCTTTTATGGTCGCAGACCGGTTATGGGCAAAGCCCGGTACCCTTTAGGGATCCGAGCGAATACCCTTCCAGCAGGAATCCCGGAAACGGGGACCCTGTGAGTATGGTCGAAGCCGGAATCCCTCGTGGAATACCGAAAGCGGCAACCTTTTAGCCCGGAATTCAGCGAAGCAACGCCCCAGTCCTGCCATTCGCCTTTCCCTGCTCACCGTTCACCGTTCACCGTTCACCGTTCACTGTTCACCTTTGTTTCATAAAAAACGCTGTCAATGCTCCGTCCGGTAGTAACAAGCCGGCGCGGAATCCCTTGACTGCGGCCGCCAGGAAGCGCTAACTGGGATCGCTCCTGCGCGCCGGATTGGGGTGGATTCCCAAGCCCAAAAGTATGACGATCCGGTTGCTGCCCAGCGCTCGCTGTTGTGCGCACCACGAGTTCAGGTGTACCTGATGCGAGCGGGTGGCGACCACCTTGAACCTCGACGTTTGGGGGTTACATCGACCGGAGCGCGAGGCAAAGCAAAGGGCGTGACGCGAGTCTCGCCCTTTGTGTTTGAGGAAGAGCAAAGGGCTTCGCCCATAGGTACTGGGTGCCGGGAAAGAGCGGTGCTGGGTGCTGGGGGCTGGGTGCTGGGTGCTGGGTGCTGGGTGCTGGGTGCTGAGTAAAGGCGCAGCAAGAACCAGATTTTGACTTACGTTTAACTCACTCCTCGGCCTTGCCCTTTCGTAGCACGCAGCACCCAGTACCTGCCTTTCCTCTTTCCTCATCATTCACGGCCCTTTCGGCCTTGCCGCCCTTCCTTGACCTTTTAGCCCGAAGTCATGGCCAGGCGGCGGTTGGGCATTAAACCCGAGAATGCGCGACAATTCGGCTCTTTGTAAACTGAGGTATACCTATGGAACTGACCGCCATACTTACGCCTGCCGAAGAAGGTGGCTATGTCGCCCTGAACCCGGAAACGGGCACTACGACCCAAGGGGAAACGGTCGAAGAAGCGGTCGCGAATCTCAAAGAAGCGACCGCACTTTATCTTTCCGAATTTCCGCTGCCCTCGCCCGGGCATCCTGTAATCACAATGTTCAGCATCCCGGTACATGCCTAAGCTGCCCAGGACATCTGGGGCGGCAATCGTCAAAGCGCTCGAGCGTCCTGGTTTCGTGAAGGTTCGCCAATCCGGAAGCTACGTCATCATGCGACGCGGGACGAAAGGTGTGTGGTTCCCATGCACGGCGAGGTCAAGGTTGGTACTCTTGCCGGGTTGTTGCGCCAAGCTGAAGTCTCGCCAGAAGAGTTTATCAACGTGGCGTAACAATCCTACCGGCCTTTGCGGCGTTTGCGACAGTTATGGGCGGAGCCCGGTTATGGTCGAAGACCGGTTATGGCCGCAGGCCGGTATACCTTGCGTGATCCCGCAGTAAGGATCGTGAATGCCGTGCGCCGCGAGCGGCACACACCCCTGCGGGTGCATATGAGTGTTCCCTTGTCTTACCTCTTACGGTCGCCGGCCCAGCGGTAGGCATATACCGCGACGACTGTTCCGAGCGCATCCGCCCCCCAGTCGTACACAGAGCTGTCTCTTCCCGGCACATAGAACTGATGCCATTCGTCCAGGGCGCCGATCGTCGGAACCACGACGAGCGGAATCAACCACCAGCGGCGCCCCAGCCCGTGCACCAGCAGAATGGCCATCGTGCCGTAGTAACAAAAGTGGGCGACTTTGTCCCAGGGCGCGGGAAAGAGATGGGCTTTGCCGGCTTCTTCGGCGCCGACGAACAGGGTAATAGCCATGAAAAAAGCGGCTGCGATGCAGCTGCTTCTGAACCAACCAGTTCTAATCATTCCGGATCGTCCCCGGCCCACATGCCGACGGTTCTGTCCGTCTATGTCCTACAGTCATAGTCATAAGTGTTGAGTCGGCCGAATTTTCCGGGGATACTCAGGCTTCGAACGCGACGCCCGGGCGGCAAGGAGAGCCGCTCCGTAACTATAACGGGCATACGAGCCGTATTGAGGCTCCCGCGATAAAAACAAAAACAAGGATCAAAGTCGGAACAGGGCTCAGCCTGTCCGCCATTTTGAAATTAAGGGGACTATGCGTTTACCAAACGCACTGGAAAGCTCTGCCCTGTTGCAGGGTAGTTCGACGTGGCGTCGCGGCCTGGAGAAGCCTTTCCTCATCCTCGCCGATGTCGTGGCCATTGCCATCGCCTGCCTGACCTGGCATCCCGCGCTGGTTTCTGAGCTGGGCAAATTAAGCCCGGCCTCCTTTCTTTCGCCGCACTCCCTTTCAGACCGGCTGTTCATCTTTCTGCTGGTGACCACGCTGGCGATCGGCATCTTCTGGATGCGCGGGCACTACAGCCGGCGCATCACGTTCTGGCACGAAGTCCGCCAGGTTATCAAATACTGTGTCTTCCTTTCGCTGCTCTATACCTCGGCATTGTTTTTCTCGGGTATGCCGGGATTGCGCACGGACACCGTGCTTACCTGGCTGGCGGTACCGATCCTGATCGTGTCGCTTCGCGCGCTGGTCAAACAAGCCTTCTACCGGTTGGGCGGCTGGGTGCGTCCCGCACTGATCATCGGAACCGGCCAAAACGCGCTCGACTGCGCACGCGCGATCGAGAGCGAATCCATGATGGGCCTGCGGGTAGCCGCTTTCGTCTCGCCCGGAGATGAGACTCCCGTGGCAGACAAGCATGTGACTTACCGTGACCAGCAATACCCCGTCATCGTGCTCGACGACGCGATGTCGTGGCTGAAATTGGACAAGGTGCACCTCCCGCAGGTGTTCATGGCCCTGGAGGCCGGACAGTTGCAGCCCAACATCGGCCTCGTCGGCCGCCTGAGCCGCATCACCCAGCATATGTATGTCGTGCCCGCGTTCAGAGGCCTGCCGCTCGTCGGACTTGAAACCAGCCATTTCTTCGGGCAGGACATGGCCGTGCTCTGGGTGCCGAACAATCTTGCTCGGCGCGGCCCGCAACTCATCAAGCGCATGTTCGACATCGTCGTGTCGGCATCGCTGCTCGCGCTGCTCTCGCCTTTTCTGGCCTTCCTGTCGTTCCGGGTTTCGCGAAGCGGCGGGCCGGTGCTGTTCGGACATCAGCGGATCGGATACAAAGGCGAGTCGTTCACGTGCTACAAATTCCGCACCATGGTGCCGAATGCGGACAAGGTTCTGGACGACGTACTCTCCGCCAGCACGATATTTCGGGCCGAATGGGAGAAGGATTACAAACTGAAGCAGGATCCACGGGTCACGCCCATCGGCGCATACATGCGCCGGACCAGCCTCGACGAACTCCCGCAATTGTGGAACGTGCTGAAAGGCGAAATGAGCCTGGTCGGTCCACGGCCGATCGTCGACAAGGAGCTGGTCCGCTATGGCGAACACAGCGACTACTATCTCGAATGCCGTCCCGGGATCACGGGGCTCTGGCAGATCAGCGGGCGAAACGATGTGGACTACGCGGCACGCGTTCAACTCGACACCTGGTACGCACGCAACTGGTCGCTCTGGTACGACATCGTTATTCTTCTTCGTACCGTTAGCGTGGTACTGAAGCGGGGCGGAGCGTACTAGGCAATCGGATTGGTGGCGAAAGCCTCAGCGCCGAGGACAAGCCGAGACAAAATAGGAGTGAAAGCCGTCGGGCTGCCGACGTCCACCTTACCGACGTAACGACGAAGCCTGATAGTCGGGCGGATCATCAATCAAATACAGAAGATTCAATCTGAGGATTTCGACGAAAACCCAAAACAACAGATGCTCAACGGCCTTATCAGATGCGAAATGCCATCAGACAGTCCGTCGAAACCGCGCGTAACGCGAGATCGGAGTGACGAGCTAAAGGAACCGCCAGGCGGTGCGCCGATTCTTTTCGGTCTGGGATGATTCGTTTTAGACACAACGAGATTTCGTCTGCCGCTGTTCGGTTCGGCCCAGTATGGGAGAGGCAAAACGACAGATCGGCAACCTAACAGGTGTGCGAGCGTTTGCGGCCCTGTGGGTAATGATTGGTCATTTTTCTGCCAACACGGGCATAAAAGACGTCTTAGATCTCGGCCAGCTCGTAGCACATAGTCCATGGGGCGTAGATTTGTTCTTCGTTCTCAGCGGCTTGATCTTGACTTACACCTACCGCCGCGAATCCTTGGACGGTTCGCACTACCGATTGTTTATTGTGAAGCGATTTGCTCGCCTCTATCCGCTGCATATCGCGACGTTCGTGCTGATGGTTTTGGTGTGGTGGTGCGCCAGATCGATGGGGTACCAGTTTCGCAGTCAAATGCAATACAGCGGCTATACGGCCGTTTTGCACCTGCTATTCCTCCAGGGATGGGGCTTGAGTTCCAGCCTTTCGTGGAACGGGGTATCTTGGTCGGCAAGTGCCGAGTGGTTTGCCTATCTCTTCGTATTTCCTTTTTGCATTCTTGTCGCTGCAAAGATCTCAGCTTGGAAATTGGTCGCGTTGGTGGCGTTTCTGTGGGCGGCTTTGTTTCTTGTAGCGAACGTCGTATACGACAGGGATGTGACCAATATGACCAGTGCCGGCTACCTGCGAGTCATCCCCGAGTTCATTGCTGGATACCTCGTGTTTCGGGAGGCCGCGCGATTCAAGGTATCAGGTGATTGGGGCGTGATTGTTGGAGTTGTGGCCATCATATCCGCAGCTCTAATAGGAATTGACCTTCTCCTGCTGCCACCCACTATGATGTTGCTGTGGGGCTTGTACCGAGGCGGACCCCTCGGAAATGCGATCTTCGGGAACCCTGTTGCTGTCTTCCTGGGTGAAATCTCCTATTCGTTGTATCTGACCCATGGCTTTGTGAAGCTTGCAAGCGACCAGTTCATACGCCGGGCACCAGACGCGCTAATCGCACTTACACCGAAGGTACTGTTGGTGGTCGATGTTCTGGTTGCGGTGGGTACGGCCATCGCCTTTTACTACGCTATCGAACGGCCATGTCGCCGTTGGATTGTTCGGCGGTATAAGGTAAATAGCGCCGCCGGGCGGACAGTACTCACTATTGTTCAATAACTACAAGACGGTGTGCGGTTTCTTGCCACTCGAGGCGAGTCTCCGGGTTTTCTGGGCCCCCTGCATGGGATTTCGTATATGAGGGTAGCTTCGCAAAAGAAACAATGTCGTTTACAAGCCGCTGAAGGTTGAAATGCTCTTCGACGTACTTGGCCGCTTTCGCGCGCCGGCTTTCCCGAGATTGATCCCTAGTTGCATCCAGTAACTTCGTCGCTGCGGACGCGACCGTAATTGGCGCCCAGGAATGCACGACCGCCCCTGCCTGCGCTTCCATGACGATCTTTCCCGTTTCGCTCGCCTCATCGCAAATCGCCAGAACCGGCACGCCCGCTGCGATAAGGTTGGGCAGCTTCGACGGGATCGCAGCTTCCGAGGTCCCAAATAACTGCGGCACGATCTGCAGGGCCGATCGATCCATCAATTCCGACAGATCCCGCTCCTCTACGAGATCATGAAACTTCAGGCGAGGTACCTGGCCATACTTCCCTTTCAGATCGTCGAAGGTTGGCCCACGCGAGAAGCAATGACAGACAATATCTTCCCGAGCATGCGTCAGTACCGTGAAGCACTCGATCAGTC
>WNFL01362972.1_pt2 | contig 37972 bp, 48 predicted proteins | sample 5400361 | NCBI WGS metagenome assembly WNFL01 (sample SAMN13153351, study PRJNA577476) | soil metagenome | isolation source: 40 cm soil on Douglas fir-dominated hillslope | place: USA:California | collected 2013-09-17
CCGCCATGAAAAGCAAGTCTGTAGCTGCGCAAGACAAATCGCTTGATCCATCTTGCCCTCGCTTGATCTATCCTGCTGCAGTACTCGCGTATTGAATTGCACAAATCCGCGCGCAATGCCACACTTGTAGGCTCAGCGGAATGTCTTGGAGGGCACGGTCATGAAGAGGCTGGGCACAATCATTTTCATCATGTTCCTTGCAGCGCCAGCTGCCCGTGCACAAGTCGCAATCGAAGTTTCCAAAATCACTTGCGAGCAGTATCTGGCCTTTACCGTGGCGGACCCCAGAGACATCAATATCTGGCTCAGCGGCTACTATCATGGAAAACAGGGCAACACCGTTTTTGAACCCCAACGGCTGAGAGAAATTGCGGACAAGTTGAGATCAGAATGCCTCGTACGAGCAAATTCGAACTTGCCGGTGATGCAGGTCATTCAACGCTTTCAGTGACCCAGCAATTAGGGGACGGGCCGGCGACGCAATCCCAACCCGGTCCGGTACGAGGAGCCGAAAGCGGCAGCGCGCGCAAACCGTCAGCCCGGTATGAGCCCCGCCACCTCGAGAGCTGGCGGTGCTCCTGCCGCTGCGCTGAGCACCGGCGCGGCAAACCGTCGCTCTGCGCGCCGGGCCATTAATTCTCCCCGGCACGAAACTTGGCGCTCAATCCTTCTCCAGGCGTGCCGCTACGAAGGAGGATATGGCCCCGCCCCGGACTGGGCATTCGATAGAATGCCGCTATCGCGGCGAACACTGGCTGCTGAGACTGCAACTCACTATATTACCCCGCCAACTGGCCGCACGCGACGGAGGTAAGCCATGACACTGGCAATCAACGACACTGCCCCGGATTTCGAGGCAGAGACCACGGAAGGCAGGATCCGCTTTCACGATTGGATCGGCGACAAGTGGGCGGTGCTATTCTCGCATCCGAAGGATTTCACGCCGGTGTGCACCACCGAGCTCGGTTACATGGCCAAGATCAAGCCCGAGTTCGACAAACGCGGCGTCAAGATCATCGGCCTGTCGGTCGACCCGCTCACGAACCATCAAGGCTGGTCCAACGACATCAAGGAAACGCAAGGGTATGCGCCGAATTACCCGATGATCGCCGACTCCGATTTCAAGGTGTCGAAGCTCTACAGCATGCTCCCGGCTGCCGTATCCGGCGATCCGACGAAGCGCACGCCCGCCGACAATCAGACCGTGCGCAACGTCTTCGTCGTCGGCCCGGATAAGAAGATCAAGCTCATTCTGGTCTATCCGATGACCACCGGCCGCAACTTCGACGAGGTGTTGCGGGTGATCGATTCGCTGCAGCTCACCGCCAAGCACAAGGTGGCGACGCCGGTGAATTGGAAGCAGGGCGAGGACGTGATCATCGCCGGCTCGGTCAGCGATGAGGAGGCCAAAAAGCAATATCCGCAGGGCTGGAAAGCGCCCAAGCCCTATATCCGCATCGTGCCGCAGCCAAGGGCGTGACGTCCTTGTGCGAGCGGCCGTGAGGCCGGGGCGCGGCGAAAGCCGCGCCCCTTGCTATTCGGCCGGGCGCAATCCGTACTGCTCGCCGCTGTGCGCGAGCCAAGCCTCTGCTTTGGTCCAATGGTGAATACGGCCACAGGCCGGGCACACCATCTTCGCCGTCACGGTCGGCAGCTCTTCGATGCCGATCGTCTCGATGCCCGTGGAGACGTCGCGTCCTGTGGCGGGACAGTTGATCATGATGATTCCCATGATCCCCTCCTCGGTTCTCGCCGCAATCATGCATGTGAGGATGTCGTGCGTGTGACGCGGCATGCAACTCAGGAGATCTCCGCGACATGGGAGACCCGCGGAAAACGAAAGGCTGTGCGCTGTCCGATAGGTGCTGGAAATCCCCGTCCACGAAGCGAAGCGGAGCGGGGAGAGGGAAGCCGCCGCAGGGCGAGGGAAGCTCGCTCAGTGCAGGCTGGGCCCCTTGAGAAAGCGGTTGCGATCGCCGGAGGCGACGCGCACCTCGAAGGTGCGGCCGTCGCGATAGATCGTCATCGGCACTTCCACGCCGGCCTTGCCGAGCGACCAGACCTTGCGAAAGAAACCGGCAAGGTCCTTGACCTGATCGCCGGCAACCGCGAGCACGACGTCGCCGGTGCGCAGATTGGCTCGCTTGGCCGGCGCGCTGTTGGAGATCCGCGCCACCACGACCTTGTCCTCGACCTCGGTTGCGTTGAGCCCCAGCCAGGGCCGCGGCGGACGGTTGGGCCGCCCGAGCGTGAGCAGATCCTCGAGGATCGGCTTGAGAATGTCGATCGGCACGATCATGTTCAGCGGCTCGGGCGTGCCGCTTTCGCGTACCTGCTGCACCTGCAGCGAGCCGATGCCCAAAAGCTCGCCCGCGCGCCCGATCATCGCGGTGCCGCCCCAGAACGGATGCGCGGGCGCGGTGAAGATCGCCTCGTCAAGGACGTATTCCCAATTGCCGGCGAATTCCTGCTTGGCGGCGATGCGCGCGACCACCGAATGTTTGCGTCCGCCCGCGCCTGCGACCACGACTGAATCGCCCACTTTCGCCGCTTTTGATTGCCCGATCGGCAGCGCCGGCAGGTTCAGCCGCGCCAGCGCCTGAACGAGGCCAAAGCCGGTCTCCTGGTCATAGGCCAAGACGTGGCCGGAAACGGCGCGGCCATCAGCGAGGTGCAGCCAGATCGTTTCCGCCTCGGTGATGAGATAGCCGATGGTGAGCACCACGCCCTCGCGGATCAACACGCCGTTTCCGGTGCGCTCGGTGCCCAGCGTCTCGGCCGTGAAGGCATCGGCGGGAATGATGGCGCGCAACCCCACCATCGAGGTCAGCGCAGCCTCGAGATCGTAGGCATAATTCTCCGGCTTCGGCTGGAAGCCCTGCGGCATCTCCCAGTCGCTCGAGGATGACATTCAGGCACTCCTTTGGCCGACGCGATGTTCCACCGCCGGACCAGCGCCGCCCGCCCGACATTCTATCATCCGCACGCACGAAAAAAACGGGCCTCGGGCTCGAGGGCGCAGGGCCGACTTCCAGAACTGGGTTGTGCATGCACGTGCGGCAGACTTGGTGCGCTCCCTCTCCCTGTTTGGAGAGAGGGTTGGGGTGAGAGGGGAAAGTGCGAGTAGCCTTCTCTCCGGCGGGGAGAGGGCATGAGCGGCAATCTCGTGCTCAGGACCTTGACGAAAGCCCTAATCGAGCGGCTCGACCTTGACGATGCTGGCACCATGGTTGCTGCCGATCCAGAGCACCGGCCGCTCGGCGGAGCTATCCACAAAGACGCGCCTGATATTGGTCGTGCGCGGCAGCAGGTAGTCGACCACCTCGCCGGTCGCGGTATCGAGCCGGGAGACCTGGTCGGTCAGCATGGAGCCGGTCCACGCCTCGGCTCCGTTCTTGATCGCAACGACGTCGTAGGAAGCGCTCCAAGGCGTGGACATTTGCCACTCCTTGATGGCGCCGGTGTTCGGATCGAACATGCCGATGGCGTTGCCGCCGTATTCCGCAAACCACAACCGGTTCTGCTCGTCGACGCGGCCGCGACGCGGGCGCGTGAGCGCGCCGGAGGTCGGCCAGATCGTGACTTCGCGCGTCTTTGCATCGCGCCGGCCGATGTGGCCCCCGCCGAACTCCAGCTGATAAAGGTTGTTCTGCTGATCGCTCGGCATCCCGTAGGCCCGGATCTGCTTGCCGTCCGGCGTCTTGGCCGGGCCCAGATTTTCGAATTTTCCGCTCGCCAGATCGAGGCGGTAGCTGGAATGGTCCTCCTGATTGTTGGCCCATACCTTGCCGTCGACGTTGGCATGCATCGGCGAGACCATCGAGGCTTGGGCCGAAGTCGAAATCCAGTCGTCGGGGAACGGGAATACGGAGACTTCGTGCGTCTTGTGGTCGATCTTGGCGATCGCCGCTTGATACATCATGGCCAGCCAAAGGTTGCCGTCAGGATCGAACTCGATATCGAGGCCGCCTTTCGGCTGCTCGGGCCGCACGACGGGGATTGCAATGTCCTTCACCGCCCCGGTCTTCGGATCCATGACGCCCACGATTTGCGCGCCGAAATCGGAGTACCAGACCTTTCCGTCCCGATCGACGATCACGTCGTGCGGAAGCGCGTTCCTGCGCGGCAGATCGTATTCCGTGATCAGCACCTTGGTGGAACGCCCTTTGGGACGAGGCACCGTCTTGAGCGGATACTCGGCGACCTCCGAATTACCGAGGCTGACGCTGGCCAGAAATTCCGCAGCCGCTTTAGCGGCCTCGCCGGTCACAGCCGGACGCTCGCCGCGCGGACCGGGAAGCAGCGGTTGTGGATGGGTCGGCGTGCTCCCGGGCGAGTAGCGCGCCATCCTCAAAAACACCTGCTCGAATTCGGCGGCGTCATGGTTCGAGGTCAAGACCCGCTGCAGCGTGTGGCAGCCCACGCACAGCGTGAGAAAAGCTTTCTGCTTGTCAGCGCCGGGCAGGCTGAGCAGCCACTCCCCGTTCGAGAGTTGCGGGACCAGGTTCTTGACTTTGCTGAGCTTGAGGTCGGCCGTGCCGGTCGTGCCGGCGGAAACGTCGACCGTCTTGGGACCTTCGAGCTTGTAGCCGACGGCGCGGATCGCGATCGTGTATTTGCCTGGCTCGACCCGCGCGGTCGGGAAGCTGTAGCGGCCCTGCGCGTCCGTCACCACGGTGGTGGTGATGGTCGCGCCCTCTTTCTTGGCGCTGACCAGCACGCCCTCCATCGCACCCTCCTCGTTCGAGGATACGCGCCCGGTGAGGGCATCTTGCGCGTGCGCGCCGCTCAGTCCCCCCGCGAGCACCGCGAGGGCCAGCCAAACATGCCTGCGTTGCACAGCGAACCTCCCGACTATCGTTTATTGGTGGCGCCGATTATCGCGCAATTTCGCGCGGGGCGAAAGCGCTTTGCGCTCTCGCTCCAGTGTGTGCTGGCGGCAGACTGACGACGGCGCCGGCGCGCGCTATCGTGCGCCGCTGGCCAATAAGCCGGAGCTGCATCATGCCATTCGATTTTTCCGTGTCCGACGTCATTCCGGCAAGCCCGCAAGAAATCTACGACGCGTGGCTCAGCAGCGACGGGCACGAAAAGATCACCGGCGGAAAGCCCGCGCAAATGTCCGCGCAGGAAGGCTCCGCGTTCACGGTGTGGAACGGCTATATCAGAGGACGCAATCTGAAACTCGAGCCGTCCCGCCGTATTGTTCAATCTTGGCGAACGACAAAGTTTTCCGCGGCCGATCCCGATTCGCAGATCGAGGTGCTGCTCGAACCGGCCGCCGGCGGCACCCGAATCACCGTGCGCCACAGCAATGTGCCCGACGGCCACACCAGCTACCGCGACGGCGGATGGCAGCGCAGCTACTTCGACCCGATGAAGGAATATTTCAACCGGGCGCGGTGAGGGGATTGGTTGCGCGGCCAGTGCGGTACAGGCTTCGGCTCAGGCGCCCTACGACGTGTCGCAGTTTACCTCGACCGACGCAGTCAGCGGTGTGCCTTATGGTTTTTTCACATGAAGCGCGGCCGCGAGCGGTCCGGGCAAGGCGCGTTCGGCCAATTCGGTAAGCCGATCTTCGTAACGCCGGATCAAGTAGCCACACCCAAAAAAGCCCGCCAACGCGAGTGCAAACACGACGGGCGCCAGCGCGTGGTGAAGTTGTAGCAGCGCTTTGCCAAAGATGAAGCCGCCGCCACCGAACGCCACAGCCCAGATGACGCCGCCGGCAGCATTGGCGATCAGGAACGCGCGCCGCGGCATGCGATTGAGCCCAGCGAGGAATGCCGCCAATATGCGAAGTAACGCAACGAAACGGCCAAGGAACACAACCTTGGCTCCGTGCCGTAAGAACAGGTACTGCCCGAGCTTGATACGAGGCTCGAGCATACCGATACGCTCGCCGTATCGCAGCAGAAGCGCGTAGCCGTATCTTGATCCGAGCCAATAGCCGATGTTGTCGCCGATGATCGCGCCACATGCGGCAACCGCAATCACCGCCCAAATGTTGAAGCTCGGCTCCGTCGCAGCATAGATCGCGGCAAGCACGAGGATCGTCTCGCCGGGCAGAGGCAATCCCAAGCTTTCCAATCCGACGATGAGACCTACCACCCAATAGCCGTGCAGGGTCACGAGCTGCTGCAGTTCGCCGAGGAACGTCGAGGTTACGGGCATGGCAGGTGCTGTCGCCTGAGTGGACGGACATAAGCGCCTTCTAGCGCCCAAATAGCCATTCCTCGCGGCTTTACCAACGGCACGGTGTCGCACGATGCAATCTGCGCCGGTCCGAACGCCGGCGGACAAACCGGGATAATTGGCGCGCTCGGAGGGATTCGAACCCCCGACCCCCAGATTCGAAGTCCGCGGGGATTTTACAAAGCGCCGGGCCGCGATGTGGTGTCAAGCGCGCTCGGCGAAGAGCCCTTTGGCCGCCGGCGCCGCGCACACAAGCCTAAACTTGTGCGATGCGCATCGGCCCTGGCGCCGCGCTCCGGCCATGCTATGACCAAATCGACACACCAGAGGAACGACCATGTCCGATCTACCGGCGTTCACGAGGCTCCTCGGCGTGAACGTCCTGCATCGTTCGGCCGAACGCAGCGAAGCCGAGCTCACAGTGCGCGAGGATTTATGCAACCGCCGCGGCGTGCTGCACGGCGGCGCAATGATGGCGCTGGGCGATACGCTCGGCGGGATGACGGCACGCAGCGGCCTTCCCGACGGCGGCGGCACCGCGACGATCGAGAGCAAGACCAACTTCTTTGCCGCGGTGCCCAGAGGCGACACCGCGCATGCGGTCTGCATGCCGCTGCACCGCGGCCACACGACGATCGTGCTGGAGACGCGCATCACCCGCGGCGATGGAAAGCTCGCGGCAATCGTCACGCAGACCCAACTGATCTTCGGCAAGAAGGACGAAAGCGCGTGAGCGCGCGCGCCGCTTGCGGCCTGAACCCTCGCCAAAAGAGGCCCTGGGTCGGTTCCCGCGGACGGAACTCAAGCCCTTCCCCGGCGGTTATCTTTCGACGGATATCAGATGGGAGGTCGCCATGATGGACCCCAGAGACTTCGATCGCAGAATGGATATGGATATGGAGCGCCAGGCCGAAATGGAGCGCAGAATCGGCACCACCACCCCGTGGGGATGGATCGCCAGTGCCGTGTTCATCGTCATCATCCTGGCGCTGATCTTCGCCGGCGGCGAGAACACGCGCACCGCGCGCGAGGACGCGAGCCCGCCCGCCACGACCGGCATGGCGCCGAGAACCGCGCTGCCGCCCGTCGTCGCTCCCCCGGGGCAGCAACCTTCGACGACAGGGCAGCTTGCGCAATAGCAGCGCATTCGCGCGGCCTCTAATCGACGGCCCAGCGCTCACGCGCAATCGCGAGCGGCGCGCGCGTGATCGCGACCTTTCCGTCAGCGCCGAGCCGCACCACGTTGACGGTCCCGGCGTATTCCGGCGAGCCGGAATAATAGGCGGCCACCGTGCCGACTTTCGCCGCCCGATTCCAGTGCCCTAGCGCGACGTAGTCGGCGCCGGTCGCCGCGAGCTCATCATCGCCGATGAGCCACGAGGGACGCAGCCTGCTCGTTCGATCCGGCACCGGAACGTAGTGGCCGTGCGCCACCGCAATCTGCCAACGCGTCGAGCGCGGCCGCAGCCGCTCGAACGGAATCATGTCGCCATAGTCGCGGTGCGCGCGGCCCCAAATTTCAAGACCCATCTCGGCGAAGAGGACGGCCTCGTCATGGGTCACGCCGAGCACGTGGAGATTATCGACCGCGGAGAGCGCCGCACGGTGGTAAACCGCGTCCGGCACCGCGGGGTCGTGATTGCCGGGCAACAGCACCACCGGCAGCGCCGCCTGCGAAATGATCGCGGCCGCGCGATCGAGCAAAGCAGCCGGCAGGCGATGGCAATCGAAAGTGTCGCCGGCGAGCACCACGACGTCGGCCCCCGCGCCGCACGCGGCGCTCAGCACGCTGGACAGTCCGGCCGTGCCGTCACCGCCATGCAGCCCTGCAGTATAGTCATGATCGATATGCAGGTCGGAGCTGTGGACCACCACGATGTCAGATGACGGGACAAGCGGCATAGGGCGCGAAGATAATGATACCGCCGCACTTCGCAACGGAGCGTGATTCCGGCCGCAATCTTGAAGAAATACCGCGCGGGCGCAGCTCACCGGTTGAGCCAAAAGCGCGCTCGCGCCTGTGTCGAGCGGCGGACATAACGAAGCCGGACGTTGCGCTTTCGGTTGGAGCCACGAGTTTGCCCAGGTTCGACGCTTTGCTGCCGGGCAGGTTGCGTGTTCGGGGAGCGTAAAACATGAGTCCCAACAACATCTACCGCAGCAACGCGGAAGACTGCTTGCGGATGGCGCAAACTGCAGCAAACGGCGGCGACAGGCCCTTCTGGCTCACGCTCGCGCAGTCATGGCTGCGGCTCGCCGAGCACGCGGCGCGCAGCGGCAGCGAATCGCGACAAAAGCCCCGCATCGGCTCAAGCACGCGCTGATCGTCTCGCTGTCACTTCCGGATATCGGCGAGAGCCGTCACACGAACGCGATCGCGAGCGCCACTCATAGCGGCAAATTGTCGTGTTTCCTCGGCGGCAGCTCGAGCCGTTTGCCGCGCAGCATCGCCAGGGCCTTGGCGATGCGCGAGCGCGTCGCGCGCGGCATGATCACGTCATCGATATAGCCGCGCTCGGCGGCGACGAAGGGTGAGAGGAAGCGGTCCTCGTATTCCTTGGTACGGGCGGCGATCTTCTTGGTGTCGCCGATATCGGCGCGGAAGATGATTTCGACGGCGCCCTTCGCGCCCATGACGGCAATCTGCGCCGTCGGCCAAGCGTAATTGACGTCGCCACCGATGTGCTTGGATGCCATCACGTCGTAGGCGCCGCCGAACGCCTTGCGCGTGATCATGGTAACAAGCGGGACGGTGGCCTGCGAATAGGCAAAGAGCAGCTTTGCCCCATGCGCGATCAGCGCGCCATATTCCTGGTTGGTCCCCGGCAAGAATCCCGGCACGTCCACGAAGGTCACGATGGGGATGCCGAACGCATCGCAGAAGCGCACGAAGCGCGCGGCCTTGCGCGAGGCATCGATATCCAGCACACCGGCAAGGACCATGGGTTGGTTCGCCACAAACCCCACGGTGCGCCCGGCGATGCGGCCGAAGCCGGTAACGAGGTTTTTCGCGAACGCCTCCTGCAGCTCGAAGAAATCGCCCTCGTCGGCGACTTTGAGCACGAGCTCCTTGATGTCGTAGGGCTTGTTCGGGTTGTCGGGAACGAGCGTGTCGAGCGACTTCTCCTCGCGCTCGATGTCGTCGTGCGAGGGCCATTCGGGCACGCCGGCCTCGTTGTTGGCGGGGAGAAAGTCGAGCAGCCGGCGCATCTGCAGCAGGCATTCGACGTCGTTCTCGTAGGAGCCGTCGGCGATGCCGGATTTCGTCGTGTGCACCGCGGCGCCGCCGAGCTCCTCCGCCGTCACCACTTCGTTGGTCACGGTCTTCACCACGTCGGGACCGGTGACGAACATGTAGCTGGTGTCGCGCACCATGAAAACGAAATCGGTCATGGCCGGCGAATACACGTCGCCGCCCGCGCACGGACCCATGATGACGGAAATTTGCGGAATGACACCGGAGGCGATCACGTTGCGCTTGAACACCTCGCCGTAGCCGCCCAGCGCGGCGACCCCTTCCTGGATGCGCGCCCCGCCGGCATCGAACAGGCCGATGATTGGCGCCCGCGCCTTCATTGCCATGTCCTGGATCTTGACGATTTTCTGCGCATGCGCCTCGGACAGCGAGCCGCCGAAGACGGTAAAATCCTTGGCGAAGGCGAACACGGTGCGCCCGTTGACCGTGCCCCAGCCGGTGACCACGCCGTCACCGGGTATCCGGCTCTTCTCCATGCCGAAATCAGCCGAGCGGTGCTCGACGAACATGTCGAACTCCTCGAACGAGCCCTTGTCCATCAGGAGCTCGAGCCGCTCGCGCGCGGTGAGCTTGCCGCGCTTGTGCTGCGCTTCGATGCGCGCCTGACCACCGCCGGCGCGCGCGCGGGCGCGGCGCTCTTCGAGCTTTTCGAGGATGTCCTTCATGCGCGCCTCACCCCTCGCTCCGGCGCAAAATCCATAGCATGTACCGGTATTTGAGGGTAAACTTTCCGCCCGTGTAAGCGTATGCGAGGGGAGCAAAACATGCCCGAAGGAGTCCGCTACAAGGTCCTGTGCTACTTTAGTGCTGCGCTGGTTCTCGCCACCGCGGCAGCGGCGCCCGCGATCGCGCAATTTCCGCCCGCTCCCGAAGACCAGCCGGCGGCAAAAGGAAAGAAGGGCGCGGCCGCAGCCGGCCCGAGCATCAATGGCAACTGGAGCGGCCAACTCACCCAAGTCGGCAGCCAAACGCCTTACAAGTTCGAGGTCGCGATCAATGCCCGGGGGGCGGAGACGAAGTATCCGGAGCTCGACTGCGCCGGGAAGCTCACCCGCGTTGGATCGTCGAAGTCGTATGTGTTCTACGTGGAGGTCATCACCAAGGGCGCAGCAGACAAAGGCGGCCGCTGTCCCGACGGCACCGTCACTCTAGCACGTCAGGGCGACGATCTCACAGTCGGCTGGTTCGGCGCCGTGCAAGGCACCACCGTGGTCGCATACGGGACGCTGAAGAAGAAATAAGCTTCGCGCGCACGGTTGGGGAAACAGGTTTACTGCGTCAGATCCGCAGGCGCACTGTCGCCGCTCGTGCCCTCTCCCGCGAGAGTGCTGCTGCGCGTTTGCAACAGCGAGGAATGGGTGAGGGAATTCGGATCCATCGGCACCGCCGGTAACCCCTTCACCCCAACCCTCTTCCCAAATGGAGAGAGGGAGCCCACCGCGCTTGTGGCACGTTCATTCACAACATGTGAGGCACTAGGCTACGTAAGACCACCTGAACTCATCTGACTGCTTCCAGCACCGTCGCGGCGGCCTGCATCTCAGCGAAACGGGCGGCGCGGCGCTCGAGCGCGAGCTCATCGCAGCCCCAAAACTCCATATTCCAGTCCTCGTCGACATGCGCCGCCGACCAGGCAGCATCCACCGAGAACGCGTTGTGCGCCAAGGCGAGGGCGATCAGCGCCGAGCCGGTGAGTGTCGTAATCGAATGCAGCGCGCCCAGACGCCACGGGTGTTGCGGGATGGCGGAGCTCGCCGCAGCCAGCGCTTGCGCGGGCTGCTCGACGAAGGCGATCCCCTCCCCCAGCACGAAACCTGCGCCGAGCGACTCGCGCGCCCAGGCCAGCACGGGATCCCAAGCATGGCCCTGCCGCGTGACCAGTCCGGCAGGACCCGGAGCGCGGTAGAACACAAGATCGCAAGCGAGATAGCGTTCCACGTCGAGCCTGACCGGCGAGGGGGAATCGATCACGCCGTCGATGATGGTGTTGGCGAGCCGCGTGAGCGGCATTTTTGCCGGATCGATGACGTCGCGTTGCGCGTCCCACTCGGCGGCGAGCCGCTGCGCCAATTCGTGGCTCGGCGCGGCGAGTGTCCGGCGCGCCGGGCTCTTCACCGGCCGCCCATCGAGGAGGATGCGGAATTCCTCCTCAGCGGCCTCGACGTCGGCACGTTCGTAGAACCTCCGCCGCAATGGCGGCCGCAGTCCGCGCCGCGCCGCCTGCATCGGATCGAGCGGCTCGTTTGCGAACATGCTCTCGAACAGATCGCGCATTGCTCCTGAAGATGGCTAGGGTCGCCGATCCTGCAACTCGTCCATGCCGCGCGCGCCCCGTGAATGGCGCAATGTCGCGCCAGCAACCATAGGATCTTCTTCGGGCGCCACAGCCTCAAGTGGCAATCTCTTGCACTGCACCAATTCGCGCATGCTGAAGATCTGAAAGAGTTCAATACGTTATGGCTCGTGCGGCGGGTTACGCTATTTTTACGGGAACGATCGCTAGATTTAAACCGAGCGGTGGAGCGAACCGGCGAGAGGCACCTCCCGTTTTGCCGTAAAGGCCTGTTATGACGAATGTATCGGTGGAATTTCGAGGGGGGCTCCACTACTATCCCGGCCGGATTCGGCGGAGCACAAGCCGAAGCGGGGCACAGACCGGCCGACGTCGTTCGCGCATGGTTATATAAGAAACGCGCGGTCCAAGTGTGCGCGCAGAGGCGTAAATGAAACCTACCGACATTTCGTCGCCGGACTACTTCCATAAGGTCGTGGATTGCCAGTGGGCGTGTCCAGCGCATACGCCGGTGCCGGAATATATCCGATTGATCGCGGCGGGCCGCTACAGCGACGCCTACATGGTCAATTGGAAGTCCAACGTGTTTCCGGGCATCCTCGGGCGCACCTGCGATCGTCCGTGCGAGCCGGCCTGCCGTCGCGTGCGCGTGGAGAACGAGCCGGTGGCGATCTGCCGGCTAAAGCGCGTCGCCGCCGATTTCAAGGACGATATCCGCTCGCGCCTGCCCAAGCCGGCGACGGTCAAGAATGGCAAGCGCATTGCGCTCGTGGGCTGCGGCCCCGCCTCGCTTACGGTCGCGCGCGACCTCGCCCCGCTCGGCTACGAGTGCGTGATCTTCGATCAGGACCCAAAGCCGGGTGGCATGATCCGCACGCAAATCCCACGCTTCCGCTTGCCCGAATCCATCATCGACGAGGAATGCGACTACATCCTCGATCTCGGAATCGAATTTCGCAGCGGCAAACGCATCGACAGCCTCAAGGAGCTGCTGGCGGGGGGTTGGGATGCGGTCTTCGTTGGCTGCGGCGCGCCGCGGGGTCGCGATCTCGACATCCCCGGCCGCAACGAGGCCGCGGCGAACATCCATATCGGCATCGACTGGCTCTCCTCCGTCTCCTTCGGGCACGTCAACAGGATCGGCAAACGCGTCATCGTGCTCGGCGGCGGCAACACCGCAATGGATTGCTGCCGCTCGTCGCGCCGGCTCGGCGGCGAGGACGTCAAGGTGGTCGTCCGTTCCGGGTTCCAGGAAATGAAGGCGTCTCCGTGGGAAAAGGAGGACGCCATGCACGAGGACATCCCCATTCTGAATTTCCTCGTGCCCAGGAAGTTCACGCACGAAAACGGCCGCCTCACCGGCGTTCTTTTCGAGAAGGTGAAGGCCGAATACGACGGCAAGGGCCGCCGCAACCTCGTTCCGACCGGCGAGCCGCATCAGCACTTTCCTTGCGACGACGTGCTGGTCGCGGTCGGCCAGGAAAACGCTTTTCCTTGGATCGAGCGCGACATGGGCATCGAGTTCGACAAGTGGGACATGCCGAAGGTCGATCCCAAAACCATGGCCTCCACGCACCCGCGCGTGTTCTTCGGCGGCGACGCCGCGTTCGGCCCAAAGAACATCATCTGGGCGGTGGCGCATGGACACGACGCCGCGCTGTCGATCGACAACCTGTGCTCTGGCACCGATATCAACGATCGTCCGGCCCCCATGGTCGAGATCCTCAGCCAGAAAATGGGCATCCACGAGTGGAGCTACGACAACGACATCGCCCCGGACCGGCGCTACCGGGTCCCGTTGCGGGACAAAGTGGTGGCGCTGCGCGATATCAAGACCGAGGTCGAACTCGGCTACGACCCCGACCTCGCCCTCAAGGAGGCACACCGCTGCCTCAACTGTGACGTTCAGACCGTGTTCACGTCTTCGCTGTGCATCGAATGTGACGCCTGCGTCGATATCTGTCCGATGGACTGCATCACCTTCACAGCGAACGGCGAGGAAGCCGATTTGCGCACGCGGCTGAGGGCCCCCGCCAAGAACCTCACCCAGGATCTCTACGTCGCCAACGATCTCAAAACCGGCCGCGTGATGGTAAAGGACGAGGACGTCTGCTTGCACTGCGGGCTGTGCGCGGAGCGCTGCCCAACCGGCGCCTGGGACATGAAAAAATATCTCATCGACATGACGCACGCGAATGACCAATGCCGAGTAGCAGCCCGATCAGCAGCGTAAACGACTTCGTCGTCCGGTTCGCCAACGTCAACGGCTCAGGCTCGGCCAGCGCCAACGAGCTGTTTGCGCGCGCCGTGCTGCGCATGGGCGTCCCGGTCGCCCCGCGCAACATCTTCCCATCCAACATCCAGGGCCTGCCGACCTGGTACGAGGTGCGCATCTCCGAGGCCGGCCACCTCGGCGCCCGCGGCGGCACCGATCTCATGGTCGCGATGAACCCGCAGACCTGGGACAAGGACGTGGCCGGCATCGAGCCGGGCGGATACCTGCTCTACGATTCCACCAAGCCGATGCCGAAGTCCAGGTTCCGCGAGGACATCACGGTCCTCGGGGTGCCGCTGACTGCGATCTGCAACCGCGAATACACGGATGCGCGCCAGCGCCAGCTGTTCAAGAACATCATGTATGTCGGCACGCTCAGTGCGCTGCTCGATATGGACATTGCGGCGATCGAGCAGCTCGTGCGCGAGCAATTCAAGTCGAAGGAAAAGCTGATCGATGCGAATCTGCACGCGCTCCATCTCGGGCGCGACTGGGCGCTGCAGAACCTGCAATGTCCGATCGGGGTGCGTTTGCGTCCTGCCAAGGCGGTGGGCGACCGCATCTTCATCGAGGGCAATTCGGCCGCGGCGCTGGGCGCGGTCTATGGCGGGGCGACCATGTGCGCCTGGTACCCGATCACGCCTTCGTCCTCGCTGGCGGACGCCTTTACCAGCCATTGCCGGCGCCTGCGCGCCGATCCTGCGAGCAAGAAGAACAAGTTCGCGATCGTGCAGGCCGAGGATGAGCTCGCCTCGATCGGCATGGTGATCGGCGCCGCCTGGAACGGCGCACGCGCTTTCACCGCCACCTCGGGTCCCGGCATTTCGCTGATGCAGGAATTCCTCGGCTTGGCGTACTTCGCCGAAATCCCAGCGGTGATCTTCGATGTGCAGCGCGCCGGGCCTTCGACCGGCATGCCGACGCGGACGCAGCAATGCGATCTGATCTCGTGCGCCTACGCCTCGCATGGCGATACCAAGCACGTGTTGCTTTTTCCGGAAGACCCGGCCGAAGCGTTCGATTTCGCGGCCGACGCCTTCGACCTCGCCGATCGCCTGCAGACGCCGATCTTCGTGATGCTCGATCTCGACATCGGCATGAACCATCGCCTCTGCCGACCGCTCACCTGGGACGACAAGCGCAAATACGATCGCGGCAAGGTGATGACCGCCGCCGATCTCGAAGCAGGTAAGGATTTCGGCCGTTATCTCGACGTGGACGGCGATGGCATTCCGTACCGCACATATCCGGGCACACACCCGACCAAAGGCTCCTTCTTCACCCGCGGCACCTCGCGCGACCGCTATGCCCGCTACACCGAGGAGGGCGCGCCCTATGCCGATAACATGCAGCGGCTCCTGCGCAAGTTCGAGACCGCCAAAGATCTGGTTCCCCGCCCGCTGCAGGCGAATGCCGCAAAACCCACCAAATACGGCGTGATCTACTACGGCTCGACCTCGCCGGCGATGGACGAGGCCATCCACATGATCGAGGCGCGCGGGCATTCGCTCAACCGGCTGCGCGTGCGGGCCTTTCCGTTCCATTCGAGCGTGACGAGCTTCGTCGCCGACCACGATTTCGTGTTCGTCGTCGAGCAGAACCGCGACGCGCAATTGCGCTCGCTCATCGTCAACGAGTGCAGCATCGATCCCGTCCGCTTAGTGCCGATCCTGCATTACGACGGAACCCCGATCACCGCGCGGTTCATCGCACGCGCGATCGGCGATCATCTCGACGCGCTGAAGGTCACTCCCTTGCGCAAGGTGGTGTCGTGATGACGCTCGAGTGACTGGACACAGAATGGCTCAGCTATGACCTACATCACCAAACCAAAATTCCATCATCCGGCGCTGCCCAAGAACGCGCTCGGCTACACGCACCGCGACTATGAGGGCTCGGTTTCGACCCTGTGCGCCGGCTGCGGCCACGACTCAATCTCTGGCGCGATCATCGAGGCTTGCTTCGAGCTCGACATCGAGCCGCACCGGGTGGCGAAACTCTCCGGCATCGGCTGTTCGTCGAAGACGCCGACCTATTTCCTCGGCAATTCGCACGGCTTCAATTCGGTACACGGCCGAATGCCGTCGGTGCTCACCGGCGCGAATCTGGCCAACCGCGATCTCATCTATCTCGGCGTGTCCGGCGATGGCGATTCCGCCTCGATTGGGCTCGGACAGTTCGCGCATGCGCTGCGCCGCGGCGTCAACATGGTCTATATCGTCGAAAACAACGGCGTTTACGGCCTCACCAAAGGCCAGTTCTCGGCGACCGCCGACCGCGGATCGAAATCCAAGCGCGGCGTGACCAACACCGACAATTCCATCGACCTCGTCGCGCTCGCGCTGCAGCTCGGCGCTACTTTCGTCGCCCGCTCCTTTTCCGGTGACAAGGAGCAGATGGTGCCGCTGATCAAGGCGGCGATCGAGCACGAGGGCGCCGCCTTCATCGACATTATCTCGCCCTGCGTCGCGTTCAACAATCACGTCGGATCGACCAAGAGTTTCGACTACGTGCGCGAGCACAATGAGTCGGTGAACCGGCTCGACTTCATCACCGGCCGCGCGCCGATCACGGTCGCTTACGAGCCGGGCTCGGTCGAGGTCGTCGAGCAACACGACGGCTCGAAGCTCGTGCTCAAGAAGGTTGCCGCCGATTACGATCCGCACGATCGGCTCGGCGCCATGAACTTCCTGCAGAGGCACGCCGCCATCGGCCAAATCGTCACGGGGCTCCTCTATGTCGATCCCGAGCCGGAAGACCTGCACCGCAATCTGGATACGGTTGAGGCCCCGCTCAACTCGCTCTCCGAGGCGGAGCTGTGCCCGGGGTCGGCGACGCTGGAGAAGATCAACGCCAGCTTGCGTTGAGCAAAGCCGGGCCGACTTCCTCATGGCCGGGCTTGTCCCGGCCATCCACGTCTTTGATGCTGCACGGCTTGAAAACGTGGATGCCCGCGATAAGCGCGGGCATGACGTATGAGGCCGCGGGTCCAATCCGATCAGGAGATGCTCTACTCCTCCGGCGCCTCCACGATCGGATCGTAGCGCTTAGCGTCGAAGCCGATGAGATTCCATGACTGGCGCATGTGCGGCGGCAGCGGTGCAGTCACATCGATTGTGCCGCCGCGTGGATGCGGCACGACAATACGGTGCGCCAAGAGATGCAGCCGATCCTGCATGCCGCCCGGCAGCTCCCAATTCTCCCTCGAAAAATATTTCGGGTCGCCAACGATGGGGTGGCCGATATGCGCCAAGTGCGCGCGCAGCTGATGGGTGCGGCCGGTCACCGGCTTGAGCGAGAGCCACGCCAATTGACGCGCGGCCGTGTCGATCACGGCGTAATAGGTGACGGCGTGACTGGCGCCCTCCTCGCCGTGGCGCGCAACGCGCATGAACGAATCATCCCCTCGCGTCTCCTTGGCAAGGAACGTCGAGATGCGCCCCTGGCGCGGCTTCGGCACACCCGCGACCAGAGCCCAGTAGATTTTTCGCGCCGAGCGCGACCGGAAGGTTTTTGCCAATGCCGCCGCCGCAAACCGCGTCTTGGCCACGAGCAGGCATCCGGCGGTGTCCTTGTCGAGGCGGTGCACCAGGCGCGGACGCTGGCCGCGCGCATCCCGCAGCGTCTCGAGCATCGCGTCGAGGTGGCGGGTGGTCCCAGAGCCGCCCTGCACCGCAAGCCCCATGGGTTTATCGAGCACCAGCACGTCGGCGTCTTCGTGGAGCGTGATCGAGTTGAGGAAATCCCGCGTCTCCGCGCCCGCTCCACCCCCCGGCGTCGGCGGACGCGGCTCACTCCGCAGCGGCGGGAGGCGTACCGCCTGCCCGGCCTCGAGCCGCTGCTTGGGCTGAGCGCGCTTGCCGTTTACGCGCAGTTCGCCCTTTCGGATGATGCGCTGGATGTGGGAGAAAGCGAGCCCAGGAAAGCGCGCCTCGACGAAGCGGTCGACGCGCATGCCAGCTTCATCGGCGTTCACCGTGGCGGTCTGTACGCCGCTCCTCACGGCTTGCTCCGCGCTTGCCTCAGCTTCGCCCAGTATTCCAGCCGTTTCCTGATCTCCCGCTCGAAGCCGCGTTCAGGCGGATCGTAGAATTTCTGCCGGCCAAGCTGCTCGGGGAAATAGTCCTGGCCGGAAAACGCCTCGGGCGCGTCGTGGTCGTAGTCGTAGCTCTCGCCATAGCCTTCTGCACGCATCAGCTGCGTCGGCGCGTTGAGGATGTGCATCGGCGGAAGCAGCGAGCCCGCCTCTTTCGCGGTGCGCATGGCCGCGCCATAGGCGGTATAGGCCGCATTCGATTTCGGCGCGGTCGCGATATAGATCACGGCCTCGGCGCGAGCCGAGAAAGTCATATGCGTCCTTCGCCGCATTGGCGATCATGAGCGCCTGCGGGTCGGCGAGCCCGATATCCTCGACCGCCATGCGCACCACACGACGCGCGACGTAGAGCGGATCCTCCCCGGCATCCAGCATGCGGCAGAGATAATAGAGCGCCGCATCGGGATCCGAACCGCGCACCGACTTGTGCAAAGCGCTGATCAGGTTGTAGTGACTGTCCTGCTGCTTGTCGTAGATCGGGGCGCGACGCTGCACCCCCTCCTGGAATTGCGCCGCGCCAAACGTCTCGCCCTTGCGCGCGGCCCGCCACGCTTCCTCGGCAAGGGTGAGGGCCGCGCGGCCGTCCCCGTCCGCCATGCGGATCAGGGATTGCCGCGCCTCGGTGTCGAGCGGGAGGTTTTTGCCTTCGATCGCTTCGGCGCGGGCGATGAGCTTCTCGAGCGGATCGGCATCGAGCCGCTTGAACACCATGACACGCGCGCGAGAAAGAAGCGGAGCGATCAGCTCGAAGGACGGATTCTCCGTGGTGGCGCCGACGAGAACGATGGTGCCGTCTTCCATGACCGGCAGGAAGGAGTCCTGCTGCGCGCGATTGAAACGATGAATCTCGTCGACGAAGAGAAGCGTCCCCTGCCCGGTTTCGCGGCCCGCCCGGGCCGCGTCAAACACTTTTTTGAGATCGCCGACGCCGGAGAAAATCGCCGAGATCTGCTCGAAATGGAGGTCCGTCGCCTGCGCCAAGAGTCTTGCGACCGTGGTCTTGCCGGTGCCGGGCGGTCCCCAGAAAATCAGTGAGCCGAGCGTGCGCGTATCGAGCAGACGCGTGAGCGCGCCGTCCGGTCCGAGCAAATGATCCTGGCCGACGACCTCGGCTAGTCGTCTCGGTCGCAGCTTGTCCGCGAGCGGCCGCGGCGCGTCACGCTCGAGCCCCGCGGCCGCGAACAGGGGCGCGCCGCCGCGCCTGGCGCGCGTCATCCCCGCAGCTCCACCGATAGCTGCTGGCCCGCGCGTACGATGGTGATGCTCCAGCGCCGGGTCGGCTGGCCGGCGACGCGCTCGAGATCGCGCGTCTTTGCGATCCTGGCATTGTTGACCGAGAGCACGAGGTCGCCGGGCTGGAAACCGAGGCTCTGCGCCGACGAGCCGTTGGCGATCTCGACGATCACCACACCCTGGGCGGAGGGGTCGAGCCGCAGCCTGTCCGCGAGCGCCGGCGACAGGTTCGATACCTTGGCCCCCTGGAACGGCGAGGGCGAGGCGATGACGAGCTCCTCGTGCGGGGTGTCGGGCGCAGCCTCCAGCGCGACATTGAGCGCCAGCTCCTTGCCGGCACGCACGATGCCGAGCCGCGCCGTGCCGCCAATGGGCTTGGTGGCGAAGCGATAGTCGAAGGCATTGGCGTCCTCGACCGGCTGCCCATCGACGGCCACAATGAGGTCGCTCGTCTTGAGCCCGGCACGCGCGGCCGGACTCGTCGGCGTGACGCTCGCGATCAGCGCGCCGGAGGGGCGCTTGAGCCCGAGGCCCTCGGCGATTTCGGGGGTGACGGCTTGCAGCCTCGCGCCCAGCCACGGACGCTGCACGATGGAGCCGCCGCTCTTGGCGGAAGCGACCACGACCTTCACCATGTTCGCGGGAATAGCAAAGCCGATCCCCTGCGAGCCGCCCGAGCGCGAGAAAATCGCGGTATTGATGCCGACGAGCCGGCCGCCGAGGTCGACGAGCGCGCCTCCCGAATTGCCTGGATTGATGGCCGCGTCGGTCTGGATAAAGAACTGATAATCGGTGATGCCGACCTGGGTGCGCGCCACCGCCGAGACGATGCCATGGGTGACGGTCTGGCCGACCGCGAAGGGATTGCCGATGGCGAGCACGACGTCTCCGACTTCGAGCGCGTCCGAATCGGCAAGCTCGATTGCCGGGAAGCGTTCGTTCTGCGCTCTGATGCGCAGCACCGCGAGATCCGAGCGCGAATCCTTGAGCACCATATCGGCCTCGAATTCGCGCTTGTCCGCAAGTGACACCTTGACCTGGTCCGCTCCCTCGATGACGTGGTTGTTGGTGACTATCAGGCCCGCGGGGTCGACGAGAACGCCCGAGCCGAGCGAGCGCTGCACCGGGTCGCCCTGCCCGCCAGGCGCGCCGGGCACTCCGAAGAAGCGGCGAAAGATCGGATCGTCAAAAAGCGGATTGCGCACCGCGACCGTCTTGGCGGCATAGACGTTGACGACGGCCGGCGCAGCGCGCTGCACGACCGGCGCGTAGGAGAGCCGCAGCTCGGCCGGCGAGGCGGGAACGCGGCGGGCACCGTCGTGCTCTTGGGCTGCAAGGCCGAGCGGCGCGACACTCGCCAGGATGAGGACGGCCTTCTCGAGCCACCTCGAGCGCAAAGACGTGTTCGATCGCCAAAGCATGGACAAGTCCGGATTCGGGCGGAGTCAGATATAAGCTCAAGGTCGCGGCAAATGAAGGGCACAGCCGCCCGCGCCTTCAGAACAAGCGCGATGGCGCCTAAACTTGCTTGGCTTTTGGTATCCTCGGACGCGGGGCGTCGCAGTCATCCGCCGGAATCGAATGCTGGTCCGTCGCATGCCGCCGCGGCCGCGGCGATCTACACCCTCGGCTTTGTCACCGGCGCGATTGTAATGAGGTTCGAGATCACTCCTTCGCCGGCACCGTGCGCAGATAGGCGATCATGGCTTCGACGTCCTCGTCGGTCATCTTGGTGTAATACCGGTAACCCATCGGCGGCTTGAGCTTGGTGCCGTCCTTGCGCAGGCCTTGCGTGATGGCGCGCTTGATCTCGGCATCGCTCCAATCGCCGATGCCCGCGCTCTTGCTCGAGGTGATGTTGCGCGCGGTCGAAACGCCCCACGGTCCGGGGAATTCGCGCCCGCCTTTGCCGACCGAATTCTTAAAATCGGGACCGGTTCCGGGCGACCCGAACGGCGTGTGACATTCCATGCAATGCGCGATGGTGACGAGATAGAATCCCCGCTTGAGCTTGTCGCCGAAATCGGACTCGGACATGGGCTTCTCGGCCCCGGGAAACACCTGGTAGGCCACCGCCTGCTTGTAGACCGGGCCGGGTACCGTATGGCTCACGGCCGGCAAGGAGCGCAGATATGCGACGATGCCGTCGAGATCGCCCGGGGTGAGAATCTTGTAGAACCCGCTTGGCATGACCGGCGCCATGTAGTGGCCCGTGGGGCGCGTACCCCCCTGGAGCCCCGTCTTGATCTCGGCATCGCTCCAATTGCCGATTCCGGTCTCACGGTCAGGGGTAATGTTGGAGGCCGTGACATCGAACGCGGGCTCGTCGAAATGCAATCCGCCGGACAGCGCGCGGTCGAATTGCGGCCCATTCGGCCCCATCGGCGTATGGCAGTTGTGACAGGTCATGACGGTATCGACCAGATAGCGCCCGCGCTCGAGCGACGTTTGCCCCAACCCCGCCGCCGGCGCTGCAAGCGCTACGAGAACGCCGAGAACCACGCCACGATTCATCGTCTTCCCCCCTCGTTTGCCCCACCGGCACCGATAACGCGCGCGCTGGCCATCAAAAAGGGCAGCGCGAGCGCTGCCCTCACATCCTTCCTCTGGCACTGCGATCACGCCGGGGCGGCCGCTTCAGGCTGCGGCTCCGCTTTCGCCTGCGCCGGGCCCGAGTCCTGTCCTTTCGCTGCGACGTCGCGATTGACCAACTCGATCACCGCGACAGGAGCGGAATCGCCGTAGCGGAAGCCGGCCTTCAGCACCCTGGTATAGCCGCCGTCGCGATCCTTGTAACGGGGACCCAGCACCTCGAACAGTTTCTTGACCATCGCGATGTCGCGCATCTGCGCAATCGCTTGGCGGCGCGCATGGAGATCGCCGCGCTTGGCGAGCGTGACCAGTTTCTCGACGATCGGCCGCAAGTCCTTGGCCTTCGGCAGTGTGGTGACGATCTGTTCGTGCTTGACCAGGGCCGCCGCCATGTTCGCGAACATGGCGCGGCGATGCTCGTGGGTGCGATTGAGCTTGCGATGGGCAATTCGGTGACGCATAGGCGACCGGCAGACGGATGACAGATGACAGAGGACGCCCTTCTGTGATCCGTTCTCCGTCTTCCGTCCTCTGTTCAGTAATGATCCTCGAAGCGCTTGGCCAGCTCGTCGATATTGTCGGGCGGCCAGCCCGGCACTTCCATGCCGAGATGAAGCCCCATCTGCGCCAGCACTTCCTTGATCTCATTGAGCGACTTGCGCCCGAAATTCGGCGTACGCAGCATCTCGGCCTCGGTCTTCTGAACGAGATCGCCGATATAGACGATATTGTCGTTCTTGAGACAGTTGGCCGAGCGTACCGAAAGCTCGAGTTCGTCGACCTTCTTGAGGAACGCCGGATTGAAGGCGAGGTCGGGAATGGCTTCCGCCACCACCTCCTTGCGGGGCTCCTCGAAGTTGACGAAGACGTTGAGCTGATCCTGGAGGATGCGCGCGGCGTAAGCCACCGCATCGTCCGGGCTTACGGCGCCATTGGTCACGATTTGCATGGTCAATTTGTCGTAGTCGAGAATCTGGCCTTCGCGGGTATTCTCGACCTTGTAGGAGACCTTGCGCACCGGCGAATAGAGGCTGTCGACCGGGATGAGCCCAATCGGCGCGTCTTCGGGCCTATTGCGCTCGGTGGGGACATAGCCCTTCCCGGTGTTCACCGTGAACTCCATGCGGATCTCGGCACCCTCGTCGAGGGTGCACAGCACGAGTTCGGGATTGAGCACGACGATGTCGCCCACGGTCTGGATATCGCCCGCCGTGACAGTGCCGGGACCCTGCTTCTTGACGACCATCCGCTTGGGCCCGTCGCCCTGCATCTTGATGGCGATGTCCTTGATGTTGAGCACGATATCAGTCACGTCCTCACGCACGCCGGGAATCGAGGAGAACTCGTGCAACACGCCATCGATGTGCACCGACTGCACCGCCGCGCCTTGCAACGACGAGAGAAGGATGCGGCGCAATGCATTACCCAGCGTCACGCCGAAGCCACGCTCGAGCGGCTCGGCGACAACGATGGCCTCGCGTTTGGGATCGCCGCCCGGCGTCACCTGAAGCTTGTTCGGTCGGATCAGTTCCTGCCAGTTCTTTTGGATCGTCACGTTGGCACCCATGCCTTTGACCGGGGCGGCGGCGGGCCGCGCACCCCACTCCGCCCCGGGGGAATTTTCAGCGGCGGGCTCCTCGGGAGTCCGCCGGATGAGCACATCGTCTGTCATACTCGGCGCCTTTTTCGTGGACGGCAGCCGTTGTGTGGAATCGGCGTCACGTCGCGTATGGAGGTGATGGTGAAGCCGGCCGACTGCAGGGACCGCAACGCCGATTCGCGGCCGGAACCCGGACCCGCAACCTCGACTTCGAGGGTGCGCATGCCGTGCTCCTGGGCCTTCTTAGCGGCGTCCTCGGCCGCCACCTGCGCCGCATAGGGGGTCGATTTTCTCGAGCCCTTGAAGCCCATGGTGCCGGCAGACGACCAAGCGATGGTGTTTCCTTGGGCGTCGGTAATGGTGATCATCGTGTTGTTGAAGGTCGCGTTCACATGCGCGACTCCGGAGGCGATATTCTTGCGCTCGCGTCGCCGGACGCGGGTGGCTTCTTTACCCATTCTCGATCCTCTCGCAGCTCGGCGCTGCGATCGCCGGGCCAATGACTGGTGCTCTAATCACGCAGCCGGTCTCGCGCCGGCTAAGGCAACTCAAGGCGCGCGCTTCTTGCCGGCGATGGGTTTGGCCGGCCCCTTACGGGTGCGGGCATTGGTATGGGTGCGCTGGCCGCGGACCGGTAGTCCGCGACGATGCCGCAACCCGCGGTAGCAGCCGAGGTCCATCAGCCGCTTGATGTTCATGGCCACTTCGCGCCGCAGGTCCCCTTCCACCATGTAGTCGCGGTCGATGACCTCGCGGATCTGCAGCACTTCCTGGTCGGTCAGCTGCGATACCCGGCGGGCCTCCGGAATCCCGACTTTCCCCATGATTTCATTGGCCTTTTTCGGCCCGATGCCATGGATATATTGCAATGCAATAACGACGCGTTTGTTGGTCGGTATGTTGACGCCGGCGATGCGGGCCACAGTCTTTCACTCCTTCTGCCGGCGCGCAGGGCCAGCAATTTTGCCACGGGAGGCGGTTCCCAAACGATAACACGACACCCTCCCCGTTCCTCAGGGCCCGGTATCGTTCGACCTCTCGACTTGGATGCGGGTTATTAAGGGATTCAACGTCGTTTCGTCAACCTCCGCCCTGAACCCGTTTTGCGCCGGGGCGACGTGCGGCCCACGGCCCTGCCGCGGCCGGATTTGGCCGTTTTGGCCTTCGTTTTCGACCCCTTGGCGGATTTACCCGCCCGCGCGCTTCTTACTCCGCCCGCCCGCGATGGCTTGGCCGGCGCTTTCTTGGTGAGGGCCTCACCAAGCACTCTGTCGATGGCGCTCGACACCTGCGGAATGAGAGCCATGCCATCGACCGAGCGCAGCACGCTCTGCAGCTGATAATAGGCGGCGAGTGGCGCGGTTTGATCGCGGTGGGCCAAAAGCCGGCGCCGCAACACCTCCGGATCGTCATCCTCGCGCAGCGTCTCGCCCCGCGCCTTCATTTCGGCGATGCGCTTTTTGATCCGCTTGAGCAGCACGGCCTCATCCACCTTGAGCTCGATGACCGCGTCGAGCTGGAGGCCCTTCTCCTTGAGCATGCGATCGAGTGCGTGCGCCTGCGGCACCGTACGCGGGAAGCCATCCAGAATGAAGCCGTTGCGCGCATCGGGCTCATCGATGCGCTCGGAGACAATCGCCACCACGACGTCGTCGGGCACGAGCTCGCCGCGCGCCATCATCTCCTTAGCGCGCATCCCGATCGACGTACCGGCCTCCACCGCGGCGCGAAGCATCTCACCGGTCGAGAGCTGCAGCAGACCGTGCTTGGCGACCAGACGCCGCGCCTGAGTCCCCTTGCCGGCCCCCGGGGGGCCGAGCAATACCAACCTCATCTACGCCGCCCCCGCAGCTTCGACCGTTTGATGAGACCTTCGTATTGATGCGCCAGCAAGTAGCCCTGAATCTGCGCGACCGTGTCCATTGTGACGCTCACCACGATCAACAGCGACGTGCCGCCGAAATAGAACGGGACCGCGGCGTAGGAGATCAGGATCTCCGGCAAGAGGCAGACAAGGGCCAGGTAGGCTGCGCCGATGACCGTGATGCGCGAAAGCACGTAGTCGATGTATTCTGCCGTGCGTTCGCCCGGGCGAATGCCGGGAATGAAGCCGCCATGTTTCTTCAGGTTCTCCGCGGTCTCCGTAGGGTTGAAGACGATCGCAGTATAGAAAAAAGCGAAGAAGATGATGAGGCCGATATAGAGGATCAGAAACAACGGCCGTCCGTGACCAAGCTGGGTGGTGATGGCGACGAACCAGTCCGGACCTTGACCAGCGTTGAAATTGGCGACCGTCGTCGGCAGCAGCAGCAGCGAGGACGCGAAGATCGGGGGAATGACGCCTGAGGTGTTGAGCTTGAGCGGCAGATGCGAGGACTGACCCTCGAACATGCGATTGCCGACTTGACGCTTGGGGTACTGAATGAGCAGCCGCCGCTGCGCGCGCTCCATGAATACGATGAAGCCGATCACCGCGACCACCGTCACCAGCACGACGAGGATAAGCCCGGTCGACAGCGCGCCTTGGCGGCCCAATTCGAGCGTTCCGGCGATCGCAGACGGCAATTCCGCCACGATGCCTGAGAGGATGATCAGCGAAATCCCGTTGCCGATGCCGCGCGAGGTGACCTGCTCGCCGAGCCACATCAGGAACATCGTCCCACCGGTGAGTGTGATGACGGTGCCGATACGGAAGAACCAGCCGGGGTCCGTTACCACATTGCCGGCTCCTTCAAGGCCAACCGCGATGCCGTAGGACTGGAACGCCGCCAGCAGCACCGTCAGGTAGCGCGTATATTGGTTCATCACCTTCCGGCCCTGCTCGCCCTCCTTCTTGAGCTGCTCGAGCGTGGGGGAGACAGTGGTCATCAGCTGAATGATGATGGAGGCCGAGATGTACGGCATGATGTTGAGAGCAAAGATCGCCATCCGGTGGATGCCGCCACCGGAAAACATATTGAACATGCCGAGGATGCCACCCGCTTGGGAACGGAAGATTTGATCCCAAGCCGAAGGGTCGATGCCGGGCAGCGGGATGTAGGTGCCGAAGCGGTAGACCAGGAGCGCGCCGAGCGTGAACCAGATCCGCTTCTTGAGTTCCTCGGCCTTTGCTAGCGCCGAGAAATTGAGATTGGCGGCGAGTTGTTCTGCTGCAGAGACCATCGACCTTTCCGTTCCACGCTCAAGAACAGACCGCGCCCCCCAAGGCGGGCCGTCTCCCTATATAGGCATCACGCCGGCTGTTGGCTCGTCTGCCGTTGCGGCGCCAATAGCGTCACCGAACCGCCCGCCTTCTCCACCGCCTCCCTTGCCGCTTTGGACGCGCCCCAGACCGAGAACGCAACTTTGGCCTTGATTTCACCGGAGCCTAGCAACCGGACGCCGTCTTTGGCCCTTCTCAGCACGCCCGCCTTCACAAGTGCTTCGGCGTCGACAGTGCCGCCAGCGTCGAGCCTGCCGGCGTCGATCGCCGCCTGAATCTTCTCGAGATTGACTTCGTTGAGCTTGCGCGCAAACGACGTATTTTTAAAACCCCGCTTCGGCAGGCGTCGGTGCAGCGGCATCTGCCCGCCCTCGAAGCCCTTGATCCGCACGCCGGCGCGCGCGGTCTGGCCCTTGCCGCCGCGCCCGCCGGTTTTTCCTGAACCAGAGCCGATGCCGCGGCCGATGCGGACGCGTTTCTTGCGCGCTCCCGGACGGTCGGCGAGTTCGTGAAGCTTCATCGCCTTTCTCCTTATGCGTTCACCACCCGGACCAAATGTTTGACCTTCGCGATCATTCCCCGGGTCTGCGGGGTATCCGGCAGCTCAACGACGCGCCCGATCCGGTTGAGACCGAGCCCGATCAGCGTCTCGCGTTGGCTATGATGGCGGCGAATGGAGCTGCCGATCTGTTCGATCTTGATGACCTTGTCACTCTTGCTCATCTCGGCCTCCCGGCGCGCCTGATTTAGTCGGCGGCCTGCTCGCCCTCGGCGAGGTCGCGCCGCCGCGCCTGCAGGGTCGACACCTTAATGTTGCGCCGCGCGGCAACGGAGCGCGGGGAATCCTGGCGCTTGAGCGCGTCAAAAGTCGCCCGCACCATATTGTACGGGTTGGACGAGCCGAGCGATTTGGCCACCACGTCCTGCATGCCCAGCGTCTCGAACACGGCACGCATCGGACCGCCGGCGATGATACCGGTCCCGGGCGGCGCCGCACGCAGGAAAACTCGGCCTGCGCCATGGCGGCCGGCGACGTCGTGGTGCAGCGTTCGACCCTCGCGCAGGGGCACCCGGATGAGGCCGCGTTTGGCCGCATCGGTCGCTTTGCGGATCGCCTCCGGAACCTCGCGCGCCTTCCCGTGGCCGAAGCCGACGCGTCCCTTTTCGTCGCCGACCACCACGAGCGCAGCGAAGCCGAAGCGTCGTCCACCTTTCACCACCTTCGCGACCCGGTTGATGTGGACGAGTTTGTCGACGAATTCGCTCTCGCGCTCGTCCCGCTCGCGGCGATCGCGGCGATCGCGTGGTTCACGTGCCATGATATTGCCTCACCTTCTCACTCGCTGCAGCAGCTGTCAGAGGAGCCAACCCCCACCTTGATGCCTGTCATTTGCGCTCCTCTCGTCTGCGCCTTTCAGAAATTGAGTCCGCCCTCGCGCGCCGCATCGGCCAGCGCCTTGACGCGACCGTGGTAAAGGTAACCACCGCGATCGAACACAATCTCCTTGATGCCCTTCGCGGCTGCGCGCTCGGCGAGCCGTTTTCCCACCGCTTTCGCCGCTTCGACATTGGCGCCCGTTTTGAAGCTGCCGCGCATCTCCTTTTCCAGCGAGGAGGCGGACACAACGGTTTGGCCGTTCGCATCGTCGATCAGCTGCGCATAAATATGTTTGGACGACCGGAAGACCGAGAGCCGCGCCCGGTTGCCGGCGGCGCGGCGGATCTTGCGTCGGACTTTCGCCGTCCGTCGCTGCGTCCGATCAGAGACTGTGGCCATCGCGCGCTCTCACTTCTTCTTGCCTTCTTTGCGGAAGATATACTCGCCCGCGTACTTGACCCCCTTGCCCTTGTAAGGCTCGGGCTTGCGGAAGGCGCGGATTACGGCGGCGACATGGCCAACTTTCTGTTCATCGATGCCGGAGACCACAACCTCGGTGGGCCTGGGCACCGCGATCGTAATGCCTTCCGGGATCGGATAGACGATGTCGTGGCTGTAGCCGAGCTGGACCTGCAAGTTCTTGCCCTGCAAGGCGGCGCGATAGCCGACGCCATTGATCTCGAGGCGGCGCTCGAACCCTTTGGTCACGCCCGTTACCGCGTTGGCAAGCAGCGAACGGTACGTTCCCCACATGGCGCGGGCGCGCTTGGTATCGGCGCGCGGATCGACTTTGACCTCACTGCCCTGCACCGTGGCCGCTACGTCGCCGTGCAGCGCGACGGAAAGCGCACCCTTCGGGCCCTTCACATTGACGATCCGGCCCTCCACGGTGGCAGTGACGCCGGAGGGGATCGCCACGGGTTTGTTTCCAACACGAGACATGACTGAAGATCCGTTGGCCTAGTGTTTACGACAAGGCGCTATTGTCTGCTTCTCATCAGAAGACCGTGCAGAGAATCTCTCCGCCAACATTGTGCTCGCGGGCGTCGTGATCGGCCATGACGCCCTTAGGCGTCGAGAGGATCGCAACTCCCAGTCCGTTGTTGACACGCGGTAGCGCCTTGACCGACGCATAGACCCGCCGTCCCGGCTTCGATACCCGCGCGATCTCGCGGATCACCGGCTCACCATCGAAATATTTTAGCTCGATCTCGAGTTCCTTGCGTCCGTTCGAGTGCTCGACCGCCGCATAATCGCGAATGAACCCCTCCGTTTTGAGCACATCGAGCACGCTCACCCGCAATCTTGAGGCCGGCATCGACACCTTCGACTTGTTGCGCATCTGCGCATTGTGAATACGCGCGATCATGTCACCGAGCGGATCGTTCATGGCCATCGCCCGCCCTCCTTCACCAGCTCGACTTGACCAGGCCCGGGATCAGCCCCTTGGAGCCGAGATCCCGAAGCGCGATGCGCGACAGGCGATGCTTGCGATAGAACCCGCGGGGCCGGCCCGATATCTCGCAGCGATTGCGAACGCGGGTCGCCGAGGAGTTGCGCGGCAATTCCGCGAGCTTGAGCGTTGCCGCGAACCGATCCTCCATCGGCTTGGTCTTGTCGCGAGCAATGGCCCTGAGCCGAGCGCGCCGCCCGGAATATTTCTTGCTCAGCTTGCGCCGCCTGTTGTTCTTCTCGATCGCACTTTTCTTCGCCATCAATGTCTCCTGGCTCTCCGCCGTTGAGGATGGTCCTCACTGCCGGAACGGGAAGTTGAACGCGCTCAATAGCGCTCGTGCCTCGTCATCGGATTTCGCGCTGGTGCACACCGTGATATCCATTCCCCAGACATCGGCTACCTTATCGTAGTCGATCTCCGGAAAGATGATGTGTTCCTTGATCCCGATCGTGTAATTTCCGCCTCCGTCGAAGCTCTTCGGCGACAGCCCGCGAAAATCGCGCACGCGCGGCAGCGCAATGTTGATCAGCCGGTCGACGAACTCGTACATACGCGTCTTACGCAGCGTCACCTTGCAGCCGATCGGCTGGCCGTCGCGCACCTTGAACGTGGCGATCGATTTTCTGGCTTTGGTAATCACCGCCTTCTGGCCCGCGATTAGGCTCAGATCGTTGGCCGCGGCTTCGACCTTCTTGCGATCGTTAACGCCTTCGCCGATGCCCATATTGATCACGACCTTTTCGATCACCGGCACCTGCTGGCGATTCTTGTAGCCGAATTCGTCCGCCAGCTTCTTGCGAACGACCTCGTCGAAATAAGTCCTGAGCCGCGGGGTGACGCGCTCCTCCGGCTTCCTCGGCTTTGCCGCCGGCGGCGCGGCGTCCCCTTTTCCAGGCTTTCCACCCTTGTCGGGCTTCTGCGCCTGTTGTGACTTCTCGCCCTTCTCGGGTCGCGGCGGCTTGTCAGATGCCGGGGGCCTCTCGGCTTTGGCTTTGGCTTCCGTTTCAGCCATCGATCTCAACTCCCGATCGCTTGGCCACCCGCACCTTGCGACGATTTTCGCCCCCGCCGACGAACTTGAAACCGATGCGCGTCGGCTTGCCGTCCTTCGGATCCGCAAGCGCCAGATTTGACAGGTGCACGGGGGATTCCTTGGAAATGATTCCACCCTCGTGCTGGGCGCTCTGCTTCTGGTGACGCTTGACCAGATTGATACCGCGCACGAGGGCACGATCCTTGTCGGGACGCACCTCGATCACTTCGCCGCTGCGCCCCTTATCGCGGCCGGCGAGTACGATCACCTTGTCGCCCTTGCGGATCTTGGCGGCCATCACAGCACCTCCGGGGCGAGCGAGATGATCTTCATGTGATTCTTAGCGCGAAGCTCGCGTGGGACCGGTCCGAAGATGCGGGTGCCTACCGGCTCCATCTGCGGATTGATCAGCACCGCGGCATTGCGATCGAAGCGAATGACCGAGCCGTCGGGGCGCTTGATGTCCTTGGAGATGCGTACCACCACGGCTTTCATCACCTCGCCCTTCTTCACGCGTCCGCGCGGGATGGCTTCCTTCACGGATACGACGATCACGTCGCCGATCGTGGCGTATTTGCGCTTCGAACCACCGAGCACTTTGATGCACATGACACGGCGCGCGCCGGAATTATCCGCCACGTCGAGGTTCGTCTGCATCTGGATCATGACGCCGCCCTCGTCCTGTAAATTCCCGCGCCCGTTACGCTCACACAGCCTTCTTCTCGCCCCTAACCACCTCCCAGCGTTTGAGCTTGGACAATGGCCGGCGCTCTTCGATCCACACGATGTCGTCGATTTGGTACTGGTTGGTCTCATCGTGGGCATAATATTTCTTGGTACGCCGCACCGTCTTCTTCATGACAGGATGGGTGAAGCGGCGCTCGACCCGCACCACGACGGTCTTGTCCTGTTTGTCGCTCACTACGACGCCCTGGAGTGTGCGCTTCGGCATCTCTGATTACTCCGCCTTGGCTTTCGAGCGCGCAGCGCGCTTCGGCTTGGCCGGTTTTTCCGACGGCGCCGGTGCCGGAGCGGGACCGGGCTGGCCCGAGCGCTTTTGTGTCGCGATCGTCTTGATGCGCGCGATGTCGCGACGAACCTGCCGAACACGCGCGGTATTCTCGAGCTGCCCCGTTGCCCGCTGAAAGCGCAGATTGAACCGCTCCTTCTTGAGTTTGAGAAACTCATCGTCAAGCTGGTCGACGGTCATGGCACGCAGATCAGAAGGCTTCATCGTTCGCTCTCGGCCCTATTCTGCGATCCGCTCGATGAAGCGCGTTTTGATCGGCAACTTGGCTGCAGCGAGGCCAAGCGCCTCGCGCGCCATCGCCGCCGATACCCCATCGACCTCGAACAAGATTCGGCCCGGCTTGACGCGGGTCACCCACAGCTCGGGAGCCCCCTTCCCCGAGCCCATGCGCACTTCGAGCGGCTTCTTTGACACGGGGACGTCGGGATAGATGCGAATCCAGACCCGGCCCGCGCGTTTCATGTGCCGCGTGAGCGCGCGGCGCGCCGCCTCGATCTGGCGTGCCGTGACCCGCTCCGGCTCCAGCGCCTTGAGCCCGAACTGGCCGAACGCCAGGTCCACACCCGAGGTTGCGATCCCCTTGATCCGGCCCTTGTGCGCCTTGCGGAATTTCGTGCGCATCGGTTGCAGCATGGCTGTTCGCCTTTCTTATTCCTCTTTATTGCCGCTCACGGCACGTCGCGACGCGGGCGCCCCGCCTCGCCTTCGGCCATCTTCTTGTCCTGCGCCATCGGGTCATGCTCCATGATCTCGCCCTTGAAGATCCAGACCTTAACGCCGCAGGTGCCGTACGTAGTGAAGGCCGTCGCCACTCCATAATCGACATCCGCGCGCAACGTGTGCAGCGGGACGCGGCCCTCGCGATACCATTCCATGCGTGCGATCTCGGCGCCGCCGAGGCGTCCCGAGCAATTGATGCGAATGCCGCCCGCACCGAGCCGCATTGCGGACTGTACCGCCCGCTTCATGGCACGGCGGAAGGCGACCCGGCGCTCCAGCTGCTGGGCGATCGATTCGGCAACGAGCTGAGCATCGAGCTCCGGTTTGCGAATCTCAACGATGTTGATCACGACGTCGGATTTCGTGAGCTTGGTGACTTTGCGGCGAAGCTTCTCGATATCCGCGCCCTTCTTGCCGATGACGACCCCTGGCCGCGCCGATTGAACGGTGACACGGCACTTCTTGTGGGGCCGCTCGATCACGATCTTCGACACGGCTGCCTGCTTGAGGTCCTTCATCAGCTCTTTGCGGATTTTCATATCCTCATGCAGTAATTGGCTGTACTCGTTTTTGCCCGAGTACCAGCGGGAATCCCAGGTCCGGTTGATGCCGAGCCGCAAGCCGAGTGGATTGACCTTCTGACCCATGGTTACCTCCTATGAAGCTGCGGCCTCCACCTCGCGCACGACGATGGTCAGGTGCGCGAACGGCTTCAAGATCCGGCCGACACGGCCGCGCCCACGCGGGTGAAACCGCTTGAGCACGATCGCCTTACCAACATGCGCCTCCGCCACGACGAGATCATCGACGTCGAGATCGTGATTGTTCTCGGCGTTGGCGATCGCCGATTCGAGGCACTTGCGCACGTCGCGCGCGATGCGCTTGCGCGAGAACTCCAGGTCGGCCAGGGCAGCCGCGACCTTCTTGCCACGGATGAGTTGCGCGACGAGATTGAGCTTCTGCGGGCTCACCCGCAGCATGCGGGCAACGGCTTTCGCCTCGTTTTCGGTGAGCGCGCGCTCGCGTGCCTTCTTGCCCATGTTCGCCCTCTCAACCCTGCGAGGTGCCGCCGGCCGGCGCCGCCGCTGCAGCTGTGCCAGGCGCCGCAGGCGCAGCACCCGGAGCGACAGGACCGGCCGCACGTTTCGCCTTGCGGTCCGATGAATGGCCATAGAACATCCGCGTCGGGGCGAATTCGCCGAACTTGTGACCGACCATTTCCTCGGTCACGAGCACCGGAATATGCTTTTGGCCGTTGTACACGCCGAAGGTGAGTCCGACGAACTGCGGCAGAATGGTTGAACGCCGGCTCCAGATCCTGATCATCTCATGGCGACCCGACGAGCGCGACGCCTCCGCCTTCTTGAGCAGATAGCCGTCGACGAACGGGCCCTTCCAGATCGAACGCCCCATGGTGCAGTCCTCGTCTATTTCTTCCGCGCGTGGCGACTTGCGATGATGAATTTGGTGGTGGACTTATTCCTGCGGGTCTTTTTGCCCTTGGTGGGAAAGCCCCACGGCGTCACCGGATGCCGCCCGCCCGAAGTGCGGCCCTCCCCCCCCCCATGCGGATGGTCGATCGGATTCATCGACACACCGCGATTGTGCGGCATGCGCCCCATCCAGCGCTTGCGTCCAGCCTTACCGATCGAAACATTCATGTGGTCCGGATTGGACACCGCGCCGATCGTCGCCATGCAGCGCCCGTGCACCATGCGCTGCTCGCCCGAGTTGAGACGCAAGATGACGTATTGACCGTCGCGGCCGACGATCTGGACATAACTACCCGCCGAGCGCGCGATTTGCCCGCCTTTGCCGATCTTGATCTCGACATTGTGCACGATCGTGCCGATCGGCACATTTCCGACCGGCATGGCATTGCCCGGCTTCACGTCGGCGTGCTCGCTCGAAACGACAGTATCTCCCTGCGCAAGTCGCTGCGGCGCGAGTATGTAGGCGAGCTCGCCGTCCTCGTACTTGATCAATGCGATGAACCCGGTGCGGTTGGGATCGTATTCGATCCGCTCGACCTTGGCGGCCACGTCGAACTTGCGGCGTTTGAAGTCGATCTTGCGGTAGGCCTGCTTGTGACCGCCACCGCGAAACCGCACGGTGATGCGCCCATTGTTATTGCGCCCACCGCTTGCATTTCTGCCTTCGGTCAGCGTCTTCACCGGTGCGCCGCTATACAGGCCCGAGCGATCGACCAGCACGAGCTGGCGTTGGCTCGGGGTCACCGGGTTGTAGGACTTGAGTGCCATCGCGCCGCTTCCTCACAGACCCGTTGTCACGTCGATTTTATGGCCTTCCTCGAGGGTGACGATCGCACGCTTGACCTGCGACTGCTCGCCCACGGTTCCCTTGAAAGCCTTGACCTTGCCTTTGCGCAGATGCGTGTTGACGCTCTTGACTTTGACGTCGAACAGCTTCTCGACCGCCTCCTTGATCTGCGGCTTGGTCGCATTCCTAGCGACCTTGAACATCACCTGGTTGCGCTCCGACGCGAGCGTCGCTTTCTCAGTGATCACCGGCGAGATGATCACGTCGTAATGGCGCGGGTCGGTCGTACTCATTTGAATCGCGCCTCCAACGCTTCCAGCGCCGACTTGGTCAGCACAAGCACCTGCCGCCGCAAAATGTCGTACACGTTGATGCCTTGCACCGGGAGCACGTCGATATCGGGGATGTTGCGCGCGGCGAGGGCGAAATTCGCCTCGAGCTCGGCGCCGTCGATGATGAGCGCGCTGGTGAGCCCGAGCTTGGCGAAATTCTTCCGCAGCGTGCCGGTCTTCACGTCCTTTGCGCTCGCCTTATCGAGCACAATGATGCCACCGTCCCTCGCCTTGGCCGACAAGGCGTGCTTGAGGGCGAGCGCGCGCACCTTCTTCGGCAGAGCGGTCGCGTGGCTGCGCGGCGTCGGCCCGAACGAGCGACCGCCCCCGCGGAAGAGATTGACCCTGGCGGAGCCGTGACGTGCCGAGCCGGTACCCTTTTGCCGGTACATTTTCTTACCGGTGCGGTTGATCTCGCTGCGGTTCTTGACGTCATGCGTGCCGCGCTGGCGTTTGGCGAGCTGCCAGCGCACGCAGCGATGCAAGATGTCTGCTCTCGGCTCCAGGCCAAAGATCGCGTCCGGCAGTTCGACCGAACCTGCCGCCTTGCCGTCGAGCGAGACGATCTTGAGCTCCATGTCAGGCATCCTCGCCCTTGTCCGCCTGCCCCGCTTCGGCCGGCGCTGCTTCGCTCGTTCCGGCGGCGCTCTCCGACAGACGGAACTTGCCGGGTTTGGGGGCGTCTTTCGGCAGCTTTTTCTTGACCGCATCGCGAAGCGTGATCCAGCCGCCCTTCGCCCCCGGCACCGCGCCTTCGACCAGGATGAGCCCGCGCTCGACGTCGGTCTGCACGACTTTGAGATTGAGCGTGGTGACGCGCTCGACGCCCATGTGCCCCGGCATTTTCTTATTCTTGAAGGTCTTTCCCGGATCCTGGCGGCCGCCGGTCGAACCGATTGAGCGGTGTGAGATCGACACTCCGTGCGAGGCGCGCAACCCCCCGAAGTTCCAACGCTTCATACCACCGGCAAAACCCTTGCCGATCGAGGTCCCGGTCACGTCAACGAACTGACCGACCACGAAGTGGTCGGCAGTGATCTCGGCACCAACCGGGATCAGTTCGCTCTCGTCCACCCGAAACTCGGCGAGCTTGCGTTTCGGCTCGACCTTGGCAACGGCGAAATGGCCGCGCGTCGCCTTCGTCAAGCTCTTCGGTTTGCGGGCGCCGGAGCCGAGCTGCAGCGCGATGTAGCCGTTCTTGTCTTTCGTGCGGTGGGCGACAACCTGACAGGTGGCGAGGCGCAACACCGTGACCGGCACATGCTCGCCAGCGTCGGTAAAGACGCGGGTCATCCCGACCTTCTGTGCGATTACCCCTGAACGCATCGTTGTAGTGCCTCTCTCTGGTGCGGTTCCGCTCAGAGCTTGATCTCGACGTCGACGCCCGCGGCAAGATCGAGCTTCATTAGCGCGTCCACGGTCTGCGGGGTTGGATCGACGATGTCGAGCAGGCGCTTGTGCGTGCGCATCTCGAACTGCTCACGGCTCTTCTTGTCGATGTGGGGCGAACGATTGACCGTGAATTTCTCTATCCTGGTCGGCAGCGGAATCGGACCCCGCACTTGCGCTCCCGTGCGCTTGGCGGTGGCCACGATCTCGCGCGTCGACGCATCAAGGATGCGATGATCGAACGCCTTGAGCCGGATGCGAATATTCTGGCCGTTCATGATATGTCAGATGATGGACGACAGATGACGAAGGACGGATGACCGATGTCATCGCGCCGACTCGCTTTGTCTGTTGGTCTGTCGTCTGTCCTCCGTCCTCTGTCGTCTGCTCTTTGCCGCCTGCTACTCGGTAATACTGACCACGACGCCGGCGCCGACGGTTTTGCCGCCCTCGCGGATGGCAAACCGCTGCTTCTCCTCCATCGCGATCGGCGTGATCAACTCCACATCCATCGCCGCATTATCCCCCGGCATGATCATCTCCGTCCCCGCCGGCAGCGTCACCTGACCGGTCACGTCCGTGGTGCGGAAGTAAAACTGCGGACGATAGTTGTTGAAGAACGGCGTGTGCCGGCCCCCTTCCTCCTTCGTCAGGATGTACGCCTCCGCCTTGAACTTCTTGTGCGGCTTCACCGACCCCGGCTTGCACAGAACCTGCCCGCGCTCCACCGCATCTTTGTCGATCCCGCGCAACAGACAGCCCACATTGTCTCCCGCAACCCCCTCGTCCAGAAGCTTGCGGAACATCTCAACGCCCGTCACCACCGACTTCTGCGTGTCGCGCAGCCCCACGATCTCCACTTCCTCCCCAACCTTGATCTTGCCGCGCTCGATCCGCCCCGTCACAACCGTGCCGCGCCCGGAGATCGAGAACACGTCCTCAATCGGCATCAAAAACGGCTGGTCGATCGGCCGCTCCGGCAGCGGCACGAACTCATCCAGCGCCTCGAACAGCTTGAGAACCGCCGCATCCGCAAATTCACCCTTCTCCCCGTTGAGCGCCTTGATCGCAGCCCCGCGGATCACCGGAACCTTGTCGCCGGGAAACTGGTACTTGGTCAAAAGCTCCCGCACCTCCAACTCCACCAGATCGAGAAGCTCGGGGTCGTCAACCACGTCCACCTTGTTGAGAAAAACCACGATATAGGGAACACCAACCTGGCGCGCCAACAGAATGTGCTCGCGCGTCTGCGGCATCGGACCGTCCGCCGCCGACACCACCAGGATCGCGCCGTCCATTTGCGCCGCCCCCGTGATCATGTTCTTGACGTAGTCGGCATGGCCCGGGCAGTCCACGTGCGCGTAGTGGCGCTTCGCCGTCGAATATTCCACGTGGCTCGTCGCAATCGTCAAAATCTTCGTCGCATCGCGCCGCCCCTGGCTCTCCGACGCCTTCGCAACCTGGTCATAGCTCACAAAGTTCGGCGTCCAGCCCTTGTCCGCCGATACCTTCGTCAGCGCAGCCGTCAGCGTCGTCTTGCCGTGGTCCACGTGACCAATCGTCCCAACGTTGCAATGCGGCTTCGTGCGTTCGAATTTCTGTTTCGCCATGG
>WNFL01062676.1_pt2 | contig 37942 bp, 38 predicted proteins | sample 5400361 | NCBI WGS metagenome assembly WNFL01 (sample SAMN13153351, study PRJNA577476) | soil metagenome | isolation source: 40 cm soil on Douglas fir-dominated hillslope | place: USA:California | collected 2013-09-17
ACCAGGGCTTTCGAACGGAGGCGCGCCACCAGGTCCCATCTTAACCTCACACGTGGTAAGGATGCGCCGCTTTTCGACCGCCCCCTCCGAGGACGAGACGCTCGATGGATGCGTTGCAGCTCGATCTGCCCGGCCATGACCCGCGCCTGGGCCTGTGCACGATGGCCCGCGGGCTGATCGGCTCCGAGATCCTGCGCATCGCCTCCGAGATCCGGGCGGCGCAGGCGCGGGGCGACAAGATCTGCAATCTGACTGTCGGAGATTTCTCCTCGAAGGAGTTCCCCATCCCCGCGGCGCTGCGCGAGGGCGTGCTGCGGGCGCTCGCGGCCGGAGAGACGAATTATCCCCCGTCGGACGGCGTGTTGCGGCTGCGCGAGGCCGTCCGCGAGTTCTACCGGACCCGGCTGCACCTGGAGGTGCCGCTGGAGGCCACGGTCATCGCGGGCGGGTCGCGGCCGATCATCTACGCCGCGTACAGCGTGCTGGTCGAGCCGGGCGACGTGGTGGTCTATCCGGTGCCAAGCTGGAACAACAACCACTACTGCCACCTGGTCGGTGCGCGCGGCGTTCCCCTGACCACGCGCTTCGAGGAGGGTTTCCTCCCCACCGCGGCGGCGCTGCAGCCGCACCTGCGCAGCGCGCGGATGATCGCGCTGAACACGCCCCTCAACCCGGCGGGGACCGTGCTGCGCGAGGACGAGCTGCGACGCATCACCGAGGCGGCCGCTGTACCTCCTCTACGACCACGTCTACTGGACCCTGACGTTCGGGAAGGCCCGGCACGAGACCCCGGTGCGCCTGGTCCCCGAGTCGGCGCCCTACGTGATCTTCGTAGACGGGATCTCCAAGGCGTTCGCCGCCACCGGCCTGCGCGTCGGCTGGGGAGTGGGCCCGCCGGCGGTCATCTCCGCCATCCGCGACTTCCTCGGCCACGTCGGCGCCTGGGCCCCGCGGGCCGAGCAGGTGGCCACCGCCGAGCTGCTGCGCGACTCCGCCGCGGTGGACGCCTATGGCCGCGAGTTCCGGGCGCAGCTCGAGGCGCGCCTGGACCGGCTGCACCAGGGCTTCTCCGCCATGCACGCCGCGGGATTGCCGGTGCGCGACATCTCCCCGCAGGGCGCGATCTACCTCTCCGTCCAGTTCGACCTGATCGGCAAGCGCGGTTTCCGCTCCAACGACGAGGTGCGCAGCTACCTCTTGCGGGAGGCCGGGTTCGCCATGGTGCCCTTCCAGGCGTTCGGGCTGGAAGGCGAGACGGGCTGGTTCCGGCTGAGCGTGGGGGCCGTATCGCTCCGCGACATCGACGAGGCCCTGCCGCGCGTCGAGGCCGCGTTGCGCCAGTCGCTGCCCATCGGGCGGCGCTGAGCTGTTGAACGGCGCGGGAGCGCCGTGCGCCGCGGGCGCACAACAGGCCACAGACAGCGGCCAGGCGCGCCAGGACCCCAGCGTGCGCCGCGCTTTTTTTACTTCCTCCGGCGTAGGGCGGATCCCCCTGACGCGACTCCCACCGGTCGCGTTATGCTGAGGCGGCATGCCGAAGGACGGGCCGGAGCGCAAGGGGCTGGGAATGCCCGCGGGGGGCGCGCGCCGCGTGCCGCGACACGAAGAGGTCCGCGTCCTCACGCCGCGGCAGATCTACGACCACCTCGATCGGTACGTGATCGGCCAGGAAGCCGCGAAGCGGGCGGTGGCGACCGCCGCGCACCAGCACCTCAAGCGCATCGAGCAACGCCGCTCGGGCGCAAAGACGCTCTTGCGCAAGACGAACCTGCTCCTCATGGGTCCGACCGGGTCCGGCAAGACGCACATCGCGCGCAACCTGGCCGAGCTGCTGGAGGTGCCGTTCACCGTCGTCGACGCCACTGAATATACCGAGGCGGGCTACTACGGGAAGGACGTGGAGGTGATGGTCGCCGAGCTGCTCTTCAAGAGCGGCCACTCGATCGACGCGACCGAGCGCGGCATCATCTTCATCGACGAGATCGACAAGATCGCCCGGCGCAGCGGCTCCTCGCGCACGGGCGCCGGCAGCCGCGACATCGGCGGCGAGGGCGTGCAGCAGGCGCTGCTCAAGCTCCTCGAGGGTCGCGAGATCTTCGTGCCCCTCAACGTGACCCAGCACTGGAACAAGCACGACTTCGTGCAGGTGGACACCAGCGACATCCTCTTCATCTGCGCCGGCACCTTCACCGATCTGCACCAGGCGCAAATCGACAAGCAGGTGGGCTTCGGCGCCGAGGGCCGGCGGCAAGGCAAGAGCCGGCTCCGCGTGAAGGAGCTGGTCGAATACGGCATGCTCGCCGAGCTGCTGGGGCGGATCCCGGTGCAGGTGCAGCTCAGCGAGCTGTCGGTGGGCGAGCTCTACCAGGTGTTGACCGCGCCACCCGATTCGCTGGTCAAGGAGTACCGCGAGGCGCTCAAGCTGGACGGGGTCGAGCTGGACCTGAAGGAGGACGCCCTGCGGTCCGTGGTCCAGTACGCCGTCGACAAGCGGCTGGGCGCGCGCGGGCTGCGCAGCATCCTCGAGGAAGTGCTCGCGGACGTATTGTTCGAGGCGCCCGAGCGGCGCGGCGACACCATCGCCGTCGATCGCGCCTTCTGCGAAGCGCGCCTCTCGAAGCTGGACGGCGCCGCCTTGCGCGAAGAATAGGCCTCACGCGTGCGCACGGGCGGACGAGGAATGAACTTGCGGGGCGGAGGGTCCATCCCGCATGCGCATTTCCCTGGCCTGCCTCGCAGCCGCAGCCTTCGCTTGCTCGCGGGCCGGCGCTCCCCCGCCCGGCGATCCAGCGATCGGGCCGCCGGACGCTGGTGGGCAGCCCGCCCAGCCGGACGCCGGTGGGCAGCCCAGCCAGCCGGACGGGGGCACGCCCGGCTGGGTGGTCGAATCCGAGGAGGACTTCCAGTCGTCGGACCTGGGCGCGCCGCAATGGCAGGCCGACCCCGTGCCCGACGACGGACCGTTCGCGGACCAGGGCGCGTTCTTCCGCAAGCAGAACGTCGTGCAGCCGCAAGGCTTTCGCATCTCTTCGGCCTTCGGGCGCGGTGGCTGGCTGACGCTGGAGTCGTATACGCGCAGCCGCGGCTCGCCGTTCTCGAGCCACGCATCGATCGTCGCCGACCCGGCCGATCCGTCGAACCGCGTGTTGCGCATCGGTTCGCCGGCCCACACCGACGCCACGGTGGTGCGTCCCACCCGTCCGCTGCCTGAGCGCTATCGCGTCTCCTTGCGGGTCGGGTTCGCGAACTTCGGCGACGGACGGCCGGGGCTGAACGGTTACGGCGGCGGCGAGACCGCGGAGCCGTGGTCGAACGACGACGCCACCGCCCAGAACGGCTTCTACTGGCTGACCATCCTCGACTCGGTGCCCAGGCCGCACAACAACACCTGGATCCACCACCACCGGAAGGTGGTGATCGACTCCGACAACAACGTGCCTCCCTGGATGCAGATCTTCGACGGGCGCCAGTTCGTGGTCAGCGGCGAGCACCCGATCATGATGTTCGCGCTGGACGGCAAGGGCCAAGGCACCGAGCTGACCGGGAAGCCGTTCCTGTCGTACTCCGCGGGCGCGTGGCAGCCGTCCGGGGACGTCCGCGCCGTGGACTCGTACCTGCCGGGCGAATGGTATCGCGTCTCGATCGAGCGCAGCGACGGACGGTTCACGATGGAGATCTCGGGGCGGTTCCGCTACGGCGGGCAGAGCACGTACCGCTCGACCATCGACGCCGCCGCGAGCTGCGTGTGGCACTTCAACCGGAGCGCGGCGGAAGACGCCTCGCGCTGCGTGGACGAAGGCCACCTGCCGTCCTTGGACGCCTCGTTTCCCAACTGGCCGGCGGGGGCGACCTGGCCAGACTGGTTCATGTTCGGCGACCCGCACACCAACTACTACGAGGGGGACGTGCTCTACGACGACGTCCGCCTCGAGGTGTGGCGCTGACGTTCCGGCAATGAGGCGAGCGGACGGCGCTGCTGATCGATCCGCGCGCTCACCTGTTGCCCAGCCGCTTGCGGACCGTTTCGGCCTCGTCCTGCAGACCGCCCTCGCGCAGGCGCGTGATCAGGTTCGTCTTGCCGGCGGTCTGCACCGCGTAGGATTCCTTCAGGTCGAGCTTCGCCACCGGCGTGTCGCGCTCCACGCGCTTGAGGTGCGGCCGCACCAGCGCGATCAGGCTGGCGAGGGCCCACACCATCAGGAATCCCTTCGACGTCCCGAGGAGGGCGCCGCCCACCCGATTCAAGCTGCCGCTGACCCCGCCGCCCAGTTGCTGGTGGACGATGCGCCCGGTCACCTTGGCCACCACCTCGGCGAGGACGAAGAAGATGAAGGCCAGGGCGGCGGTGGCCACCGCGGGCGAGATGCGCAGATCGGCGCCGAATGCCTCGCCGAAGGGAGGAGCCGCCAGGCGCGCGAGCAGGATGCCGCCCGCGAAACCGAGCAGGCCGAAGAACTGCCGGACGAATCCGCGGAAGGCGCCCCAGACGGCGAAGGTGATCAGGAGCGCCACGCAGAAGACGTCGAAGGGCATCTGGAGCCTCGGCCGCGCCGGCCACGCCAGACTGGCCGCGCTAAAGACATAGGGCCGCCCTATGGGCGGCCGCTAGCGTACCGTCATGTCGTTCTTGATCAGCTTCCCGGCCTCGTCGCGCTTGGCCTTGTAGTTGGGGTTGTTCGGCTCGTAGGTCAGGGCCATCTTGAAATTGCGCTCGGCCGCTGCGAAGCGCTGCGCGGCCATGTCCGACAGGCCCGCCATGAAGAACTTCCGGCCCTGCGGCGTGGTGCCGATCTCCTGCTCCTTGTCCTTCTTCATCTCCTGCTCGCTCGCCTCGACGAAGCGCAGCTTCTTCTGCCGCTCTGGGCCGCTCACGTCCGCCAGGTACTTGGCGCGCTTCACGTCGTCGCGCAGGCAGACGTACGCCTCGTTGATGCGCTTGTAGATGCGCCCGATCGATTCCTTCAGCTCGGTGTTCGGCAGCTGGTAGAAGCGGTCGGGATGGTAGGACCGCGACTCGCGGTAGTACGCGGACTTGATCTCGTTGGGGGCCGCGCCCTGGCCGATCTTCAGGATCTGGAAATAGTCCAGCTCGTCCAGCACCTGGGCCAGCGCCGCCGCTTCGATCTCAAAAGTCTCGTCCATTCGCTTGGAGCGGGCCTACGCCGCTGCCCCGCGGGCGAGGTGGGTTGCCGCGTTCTTGACCTGCGCAGCCCGGATCATCTCCTCGGTCAGGCCCGAGGAGAGGCGGATGGTGGTGGTCGTCTTCTGACCGGTCTCCACGTCCGCGGCGGTGACGTGCACGATGCCGTTGGTGTCGATCTCGAAGGTCACCTCGATGCGCACCTCGCCCCGGTACGCGATGCGGAACCCGCTGAACTCGAACTCGCCGAGGAGCTCGCACTCGGCCGCCTTGTTCGACTCGCCCTGGTAGATGCGGATCTTGACCTTGTCCTGGCCGTCCCGGTTGGTGGTGTACGCCTTCGATCGCTCGATGGGGATCGGCGTGTTCTTGTCGATGATCTTGTCGGTGTAGCCGCCCACCGTCCCGACCCGGAGGGTCAAGGGCGTCACGTCGAGCAGGTAGTGCTCGCTCTTCGACTCCATCAACGACCCCGCCTGGATGGCCGCGCCCATCGCGACCACTTCGTCGGGGTCGATGCCCGCCATCGGTTCCTTCTGGAAGTAGTGCTTCACGCTGGTGCGGATGATGGGCAGGCGGGTGGGACCGCCGACGAGGATGATCGCGTCCAGGTCGGCGGCGGTCATGCGCGCCGACTGCAGCGCCTCGTCGCAGACCTTGAAGGTGCGCTGCACCAGGTCCATCACCATGCGGTTGAACTCGGCCTCGGTGAGCGTCGCCTCGAGGTTCATCACCTTGCCGGTGGGGTCCTGGCAGATCCCCTCCACCTTGATCTTCGCCACCGCGTCGCGGCCGACGTCGATCTTGGCCCGCTCGGACGCCTCCTTCAGCATCTGCAGGCAGTACTTGTTGAGCCGCAGGTCGATGCCGTGCTTCTTGAGGAAGTCGTCGGCCAGCCAGGTCATGATGCGGTCGTCGAAGTCGTCGCCGCCCAGGTAGGTGTCGCCGGCGGTGGAGAGCACCTCGAAGACGTCCTTGCCGATCTCCAGGACGGAGATGTCGAAAGTGCCGCCGCCCAGGTCGTAGACCGCGATCTTCTGGGTGATGTCCTTGCCGAAGCCGTAGGCGAGAGCCGCTGCGGTCGGCTCGTTCAAGATGCGCAGCACCTCGAGACCGGCGATGCGCCCGGCGTCCTTGGTGGCCTGCCGCTGGTTGTCGTTGAAGTAGGCGGGGACGGTGACCACCGCCTTCTTCACCTCGTGGCCGAGGTAGTTCTCGACGATCGACTTCATCTCCTTGAGGACCAGCGCGGAGATCTCGGGAAGCGAATACACGTTCTCGCGGATCTGGATCCGCACTGAATTGTTTTCTCCCTCGATGATCTTGTAGGGCATCACCGCCTGCGCCTTCTTCACCTCGTCGGAGAAGAAGAAGCGGCCGATGAGGCGCTTGGCGCTGTAGACGGTGTTGTCGGCGTTGGTGATGATGTTGCGCTTGGCGCTGTTCCCGACCAGCACCGTGCCGTCCTCGAGGAAACTGACCACCGAGGCGTGGGTCCGCTCGCCCCATTCGTTCGGGATCACCACGGGCTTGCCATTCTCGATGATCGAGACGCAGCTGTAGCTCGTGCCCAGATCGATCCCGATCGCGATCTCGCCTTCGGCCATCCGTTCGGACCCTCCATGTCGCGGCCGGTCCACTGTACGGGCCGGTTCCGGGAGGGTCAAAGACCTTGCGCAATCGCGTGGATGGCATTGTGGGGAGAGGTGCGTTACCCTCTGAGAGGCCGCAAGTTGCACGCGGGAGGGTTCGCGAAGTGGCCGAGTTCATCTGCATCCATGAGACCGATGCCAGCCTGCTGCCGTGCGTCCTGCGCAGGCTGAAGGGAAGGATTTCGCTGGGGCCGCCCGAGAGCGCGGCCGGTGTCGGATACTTCCAGAGCGACGACGTGCTGGTGCGCAAGCGCCCGCTCGCCAGTCAGCCGCCGCAATTCGTCGAGCGCATCGCCGACGGCGTCGAGAGCGAGGCGGTGCTCATCGCCAGCGGCTCTTTGTCGCGGGCCTTCAAGGAGGAGGCGACGCTTCCCATCCGCTTCAAGCGGTGGCTGTTCGCCATCGCCGGGCAGCCCGAGTTGCTCGCTCCGGCGAAGGATGCGCTCACCGCGGCGCTTCCCCAGTCGCTGCGGCGGGCGGCGCGCACCGAGTCGGCCGCCGAGGCGCTGTTCTTCACCTTCCTCTCCCGCTTGCGCGACGCCGGGCGCCTCGACGACGCCGACGTGGATGCGCAGACGGCGGCGCGCTCCCTCGCCGCCGCGGTCGGAGAAGCCGAGCGCGCCATCGAGCAGGCCGGCCAGCGGCTCCCAGCCCTGGCGGCGATCGTCACCAACGGCCGGGTGCTCGGCGCGCTGCGGCGCGGACATCCGCTCTGGATCGCCGCCATCGATGGGCTGGCGGAGTGCGCCGTGCACGAAGTCGGACCGGCCAGCAAGGAGCTGGATCCCAAGGTGCGCGCGCACCGGGCGCTGCGCGCGGTGGTGGTGGCGAGCGGCGCGCAGCCGCAGCCTCCGGAAGGCGCGCGCGAGCTGGCCGAGGGCGAAGTGCTGGCGGTCCCGCGCACGCTGCAGCCGCAGAAGGTGTAAGCCGCGGGCGCGCCGCGCTCAGCCGAATGCGGCGCGCTCGAGCAGCAGCAGCCACACGTTGAAGACGAAATGGCAGGCGGCGGCAGAGGCCACGGTGCCGGTCCGCGCGCGCAGCCACGCGAACACCAGCGCAGGGAAGAAGACCGCCAGCCGCCATGGCGCGGGCTCCAGCAGATGGCCCACGGCGAAGAGCGCTGCGCCGAGGACCGCGGCCCTGCCCATCGGGGCTCCCAGGATGCGCGCCGCCGGCGGCCAGCGCTCCTCGAGACGGAGCGTCATGTACCCGCGGTAGAAGAATTCCTCCGAGAAAGCGACCGCGGCGTTTCCGGCGACCCGGCTGGCCAGACCCCACGGATCCGGTCCCAGGCTGAAACGCAGCGGGTGCGCCGCGCCGGCGTACGGTGCGAGCAGGGAGGCGATCTGCGGAGGCAGCCGCGGCAGCTCGCGCACGAACCACCAGAATGCGAGCGTGAACGGGGGCAGGACGACCGCGCACGCGATGAGCGCCCAGGCGAGGTCCCCCCCGAGCCGATCGAAGCGCCACCCCGCGTCGTGCGCATCCTGCCCGCGCCGTTCCAGCAGCTTCACCGGCGCATACAAGAACGCGGCGACCGCCAGCGCGCCGACGAGCTGATGCAGGAACGGCACCGCGAGCCCCGCGATGCGCACCGCGGCGAGCACCGCCATCACCGCCGCCCAGACGGAGATCGCTTCGCGAACCGGCGAGCCCTCGAGCTCGCAGCGTCGACCAGTCAGCGCGCCACCGGTAGCCCGGCGGCGCGCCAGGAGTCGAGGCCGCCGGAGAGGCTGGAGGCGTCGTAGCCCTGCTGCCGCAGCCATTGCGCCACGTTCCAGGAGCGCTGGCCGCGTTTGCAGACGGCGACGAGCTCGCCCTCGCGCGGGACCTCGCCGAGGCGGGCGGGGATCTCGTTCATGGGGATGTGCAGCGATCCGGCGATGATCCCCTCCGCCCGGACTTCCTCCGGCTGGCGCACGTCGAGGACCACGGGCTTCTTGTCGGCCGAGAGTCTCCGGGACAGCTCTTGCGCGTCGATCTGCGGCGGTTGCATGGCTCCTCCCTCACGCGGGGCGCGTGCGCGCCTGGCGGATGTAGCGGTCGAGGTCCTCGCGATCGATGAGCGAGAGGACTTCCAGCCGGTTCCCGTCGCGACGATAGATGAGCCGCACGTCGGTGGCGACGCGGATCCGGTAGTAGCCGGGCACCCCTTCCAGCGCCAGCGCGCGCAGCGAGCCGTGCCGCCAGTCGTTGGCGAGGCGGTGGATCTTGTCGAATGCCGCCCGCTGCATGCGGCGGTCCCAGCGCTCGATGGAATCGTAGAACTCGCGGGTCAGCACCGGGACCAGGAAGGTGGCCGCCTCCTCCTCGCTGGGCAGGTCGGCGTCGCCGGACGGCTGGGGTATCGGGACTGGCTGCGGGGCCTGGGCCAGCCGCCGCTCGAGCTGCAGCGCGCGGCCCTCCGCGGCTTCCAGCGCTTCCTCCGACCCGCGCAGCTTTTCCGCGAGCGCCCGCGCCTCGTCCGCGAAGCGCCGCGCGTCGGCCAGCGCCCTGCCCTCTCCCGCTGCAGAGAGCCGCGCCACCTCGGCGGAAAGGCGCGACACCTCGCCGCGCGCCTGGGTCAGCTCCGTCTTCTGCTCGGCCAGGCGCTGCTCGCGCGAAGAGATCTCGCCCCGCGCTTGCGCGAGCTGCTGCCTCATGGCTTCCCGCTCGCGCTCGGCGCGCTCGGCCCGCTTGACCGCCTCCTCCGCTTCCTTCTGGCCCGGCGGCGGGGCCTTGCGAGGCGGCTTCTTCTGCTGCGAGGGCGCGTCGAGCGCGCGCACGCCATCGTCGATCGCCTCCAGCGCCATGCGTCGCTCGGGCTCTTCCGGGGCGAGCAGCGCGCGCCACGCGATGCGCGCCAGGTGCTGCAGCGGATCGCCCGCCACGACCAGGTCGAGGAGCTGGCCGAGGTCTGCCGCGGTCACTTCGCGCCCTTCCAGCGCGGGGTCGCGAAGAGTCTCCCGCACGGCGCTCTCGAGATGCGGGCGGACGTCCTTGGCGGCGATGTACTCGTCGGCGAGCACGCGGGCGATCTGGTCCGGGGGAAGCGCCTCGAGGCGGTAGCCGGGCGTATGCAGGGTCAGCTCGCGGCAGAGCGCGATCAGGCGCTTGTCGGGGAAGCACAGCTCGAAGAAGGCGCCCAGATCGCCGGGGGAGAGATCGAGGAGAGGGAGGGGGGCGGAGGAGATCGGGGGAGGGGTCGGGGTCGGGGCGGAGCTCGAGTTCGAGTTCGAGGTCGAGGGGGAGTCTGAGGGCGAGGCGGAGTCTGAGCGGGAGGGAGGAGGAGTCGGGATCGGAGGGGTTGGGATTGAGGTCGAGACCCGCTGCTTGTTCTTCTTACCCATCGCGGATGCGCACCGTGCTTGGGGCCACCGTCGGTGTCAACATGCTACGCTCGGACGAATGGAGGAGCCGCGGGAGAGCTGGCGCGGCCGCTCGGTGCTGGTCACCGGCGGCGCGGTGCGCATCGGCCGGGCCATCGCCCGCGCGTTCGCGCAGGCGGGCGCGGACGTGGTGGTGCACTACCGCAGCTCGGAGGCCCAGGCGCGCGAGGCCGCCGCCGAGATCCGGGCGCTGGGAGTGCGGGCGGCCCTGGTGCAGGGGGACCAGGCGCGCGACGGCGATCCCGAGCGCATCGTGGCGCAGGCGGCGCACGCGCACGGGCGGCTCGACGCGCTGATCTGCAACGCGGCCGGGTTCGAGGAGGCTCCCGCGGCGGAGCTGACGCGCGCCCGATTCGACGCCATGCTCGCCGCCAATCTCTCCGGTCCGTTCCAACTGGCGCGCGCCGCCTGGCCGCATCTGCGGGCGCGCCAGGGCTCGATCGTGAACCTTCTCGATCTCTGCGGCACCACCCAGGTGTGGGAGAAGACCGCACACTATGCGGCATCCAAGGCCGGCCTCGCCGTGCTGACGCGCCAGCTCGCGCTCGAATGGGCCCCGGAGGTGCGGGTGAACGCAGTCGCTCCCGGAGCCATCCTCCTCGCGGATTCCTTCCCGGAGGCCCGCCGGGAGCGCATCCTCTCGCGCATCCCAGCCGGCCGGCTCGGCACCCCGGAAGAGGTGGCGCGGGCGGTGCTGTTCCTTGCCTCCGAGCCCTTCATCACGGGGCAGGTGGTGGTGGTGGACGGGGGGCGGTCGGTGGCTCCGTAGGGAAACGCGTTTGCGGTGTTGCCGCAGGACGTTATATTGATGCCTGCAACGCTACGGAAAGGACGCAAGCCGATGGAGACCATGCAGAACGTCGCGCCGCAGACCACCTCGACCAGCGAGCCGCCTGCGCCGGTGCGCCTCACCGACAGGGCCGCCGCGATGGTGAAAGAGACCATCGAGCGCGAGAACCTGCAGGGTTCCGGCCTGCGCGTAGCGGTGGTCGGCGGCGGGTGCTCGGGCTTCCAGTACAGCCTGGACCTCGAGAAGGAGCAGCGCGCTGGCGACTTCATCTTCGAAGTCAAAGGCGTGCGCTGCTTCGTCGACGCGATGAGCTCCATGTACCTGATGGGCGTCGAGGTCGACTACGTCGAAGGGCAGTTCGGGCAGAGCGGATTCTCGTTCAAGAACCCGAACGCCAAGCACACCTGCGGCTGCGGGTCGAGCTTCTCGGCGTAAGCCTTCCCAGCCGCGATTTCCGGAGGGCAAGAACACAGCGCCGCCCTATCTGGCGGCGACTGTCGAGGGAGGAGGGCATGGGCCCGTCCTCCCTCGTGCGCTTCGGGGGCTGCTCGCTTGCGTCCAGCTTCGCCCGGCGAGGGGTCGTGCGTTGTCCCTCGGGCAGGTCGTCGCCACCGTGATCGGGGAGCATTACAACCCTGACGGAGGCACCAATGAAGCTCGCTGCAACCTCGATCCTCGCCCTGGCGCTCGCGGCCCCGGCCGTGACCGCGCAGACGACCGAGGATCGCCCCAGCTCGACCACCATGTCGACGAAGAAGGACACCGCGTCGCCGCCCGACAAGACGCAGCCCCAGGCGGGTACCGCGAGCGGCAGCAGCACCTCGGATCGCGGTTCTTTGTCCACCTCTTCGTCCGCGACCACCAAGGACCGCAGCATCAGCGCGTCCACCGACGCCACGACCGACGACAAGTGCAAGTGCGACTGCAGCCAGCAAGGCACGACCAAGATGAGGTCGAAGCGGGGCGCCAGCGGGCGCAGCGCGCCCGACAGCTCGATGCGACGGCCCAGCTCGACGGACACCACCGCGCCGCGCGACCTCGATCGCGATACCAGCGCCAGCGGCTCGGCGACGAGCACCACCGGCTCCAGCAGCTCCACCACGGGCTCGAGCGCCGGCAGCACCACCGGCTCGAGCATCGATCAGACCCGGCCGGCCGCACCGTCGACGGGCCCGGTGGACAGCACGCACACCGGCTCCACGACCGACACCTCGAAGCCGCCGGGCACGGGCGACGGCACCATGAAGCCCACCGACAGCTCCAACTCCAGCACCCAGCCGAGCGACCCGAACGCCCCCAAGAAGTAGCGCTCGCCTGCAGCGCCCCAAAGGCGGGGAGCGTCTGGACGGCGCTCCCCCGCCTTCTCTTTTTGGAGAGGGCAGTGTTGTCAGCCGGACAACCGATGCTCAGGTTCCCCTGCAGGAGGGACCTATATGATGAAGGGCATCATCGGTGCGCTGGCGCTCGCTCTGGCAGCTCCGGCGCTGGCGGACAGCAAGATCAACGACAAGGCGAAGGACGTCGACAACTCGGCGAAGAACACCGTCGACGACGCGAAGGACAAGCTGGGCACCGACTCGGGGACGTCGAAGGCCAAGCGCCACGCGAAGAAGGCCGCGCGGAACGCGAAGACCAAGGCGCGCCAAACCAAGAACGACGCCAAGGACAACACCGAGAAGGCGAAGAACGACGTGACGAAGTAAGGGCCTTCGCTAGCGCTTGAGGCTTGGCAACGCCAGGCCTCAAGGCTTCGCGGCGACGAGCCCGCTCTGCCCCAGCGCCTGCAGGATGTCGTCCACGCTCCGATAGGACAGCGAGAGCGGATCCTCGTGCCGGTAGCGCACGATCCCCTTCGGGTCGATGAGGAAGACCGAGCGCCGCGCGGTGCCCAGGAGCGACCGGACGCCGTACGAGTCCGCTACCTTGCCCTCCGGGTCGGCGAGCAAGGGGAAGCTCAGGGCGTAGCTCTTCGCCATCCGCTCGTGCTTCTCCAGCTTGTCGGTGGAGACGGCCCACAGCGTGGCCCCGGTGGCGATCAGCTTCTGCCGCTCCTCTTCGTAGTGCTGGAGCTGGCGCAGGCAGACGGGCGTGAAATCTCCCGGATAGAAGGCTAGAACGACCACCTTGCCGCGCTGGTCGGCGAGGTGGTACCGCCCCTCGGGAACGCCCTCGAGGCTGAAGTCGGGTGCGGGATCTCCCTCGCGCGGAACCATGTGCGCATGGTAGCGCGTGGAGCGCTAGGAGGCCACGTGGCGGGAATCGGACCTCGGGACGCAGTCATCGTGGACGCGCTGCGCACGCCCGTGGGCAAGCTGCGCGGCGCGCTCGCTTCGGTGCGTCCGGACGACCTGGCGGGATACACGCTCCGCGCTTTGCTGGAGCGGGTCGGGCATGGCGTGGGGGAGCAGCTCGACGAAGTGATCCTGGGATGCGCCAACCAGGCGGGGGAGGACAACCGCAACGTGGCGCGCATGGCGGTGCTGCTCGCCGGGCTTCCCGAGCGGGTGCCCGGCGTCACGGTGAACAGGCTCTGCGCCAGCGGACTGGAGGCGGCGGCGCAAGCCGCACGCCTGATCAAGACGGGCGAGGCGGAGCTGGTCGCGGCGGGAGGAGTGGAGAGCATGACGCGCGCGCCCTGGGCCGTCGCCAAGCCGCCGGAAGGGTACGCAGGCGGGCCGCTGCAGAGCTGGGACACCTCGCTGGGCTGGCGCTTCCCCAACCCGCGCATGGCCGAGCGGTTCCCGCTGGAGAGCATGGGTGAGACCGCCGAGAACGTGGCGACCCGGTACAAGATCTCGCGCCAGGCGCAGGACGAGTTCGCGCTCCGCTCGCACCGCCGGGCGGTGGCGGCGGCGGAGTCCGGCGCGCTCGCCGCGGAGCTGTTGCCTATCCCGCTCGTCGAGCTGTCCGCGGAGAAGCGCAAGGCCGACCGCGCGGTCGAGCGCGACGAGGGCCCGCGCGCGGACACCTCGCTGGAGAAGCTCTCCGCGTTGCGCGCCGTCTTCCGCGAAGGTGGATCGGTGACCGCCGGCAACTCCTCGTCGTTGAACGACGGGGCGGCCGCGGTGCTCGTCGCCTCGGGCGCGAAGGCGCGCGAGCTGGGGCTCACGCCGCTGGCCCGGATCGTGGCCTCGGCCTCGGCCGGCGTCGATCCGCGGGAGATGGGCATGGGCCCCGTGCCGGCCACCCGCAAGGCGCTGGCGCGGGCGGGGCTTTCGGCGCGCGACCTGGACCTGGTGGAGCTGAACGAGGCATTCGCCGCCCAAGCGCTGGCGGTGGTGCAGGAGCTGCAGCTCGATCCGGATCGGGTGAACGTGGACGGCGGCGCGATCGCCATCGGGCATCCGCTCGGGATGAGCGGCGCGCGGCTGCTCACGCACCTCGTGCACGCGCTGCGCGCGCGCGGCGGCCGCTACGGGCTCGCCACGCTGTGCGTGGGCGTCGGCCAGGGATTGTCGGTCGTCGTAGAGGCAGTCTGAGCACGGTTGACTTCCCCGTTCCCGCGTGCGGATGCTGCTCCTCGCCGGAGGCACCGTGGCCGAGAATCTGTATCTCCAATCGCTGGTGAACACCGAGCAGCCCGCGCGCATGGTGGGCATGCTCACCCCGCGGCAGATGCGGCCGCACGAGCTGGAGCGCCTCGTCGGCGTTTGTCTCACCGCGATGCGCGAGGAGGACCAGGGCGCCTCGCTCACCCTGACGCCACTGGGCAACCCCTCTCCCGCTGAGCTGGAGCTGCAGCGCACCTGGCGCGTGACGGTGCGCGAGTACACCGACTCCGAGCCGCAAGATTGCCTGGTGCAGCTCTTCTCGCTCGACGATCCGTCCAGCACCCACTTCGCGCTGGTCGAGCACCTGGCCACCATGGACGACGAGCTGGGCAGCGAGGCCAGGCAGGCGCTCCAGTCGTCGCAGACCTTCCTCACCGTCGCGAGCGGCAAGCTGGACGACCAGAACCGGGTGCATCCGTTCCAGAACCTGGTGGCCCTCTTCTCCTCGGCGCTGGGTGCCTGGATCCTCGATCCCGCCGCCGCGCTGGTCACCCAGGACGCCGGCGAATGGGCCGACTCGATGGAGATGTCCCTCTCCTTGGAGAAGGACATGGGATTGCTCCGCCGCTGAAGAAGGCTGGCGTCACGGCGCGGCGCGGACCCGTACCCGAAATGACACGGGGCGGACCATGCCGCGGAGCAGCGCGGTGGGGGGAAGAACGGCGCCGTCGGCGACCCCGGGCCGCACGGCGAGCCAGGCGCTGAAGAGCTCGTCGACCGTGCGGCGCCCTGCGCAACGAGCGCACGATGTCGCCCCATCCCCGTCGCACCCCGGGCATCGGAGCGGCACGCGCATGGAGATGGTGACCATGCCACCCTGTGCGGCCTCCCGCGTGTTGAGGAAGAGCTCGATGGTACCGCCTTCGGCCCGGCGCGCGATACCGCACGCGAGCAGCGCATCCAACGATCCGGTGAGGCGCGAGAGCATCACGCCGGGAGCCCGCCGCGGCGTCCCGGCTGGCGGCGCAGAGGCCACTTTGCCAACGCGGGTGCCCGAGCGGCGCGCGGCCGTCCCGCGTCGCCGGTCGTAAGCGGCCCGCGCCACCGGGTCGGACAACACCATGTAGGCCGAGGAGATCGTCTGGAAGGTGGCGGTCGCGCCAGGACCGGCGCGATCCGGGTGCCACTGCAGCGCGAGCCGCCGCCACGCGCGGCGCAACTCCGCGCCGTTGGCGTCCGCGTCGATGCCGAGCAAGGTGTAGTAGTCGTCGGAGGGGTCGATACGCATCCACCGAGACTACCTCGCCGCGCCCCGACGATGGCCACTTCGCGGGCTTCTTTTCTTCGCGGTGATTCTTCTGCCCCTAGTATTGGTCGTCGGCCTTGTTGGGGGCGAAGTACTCCGGCAGCAGCGGCGACTTCTCGCCGTTGATGGTGGTGCCGCCGGCGTGGAGCAGGCGGAGAATCGGCAGGATCTCGGCGGGGAAGTCGAGCGTGGGCGTGGTCAGCTTGTCGAGCGCGGCCGACTGCTCGGCGCTGAGCTTGAGGTCGAGCGCCTTGAGGTTGTCGTCCAGCTGCGCAAGCGTGCGCGCGCCGACGATGGTCGAGGTCACTCCGGGCCGGGCCTGCACCCAGGCGAGCGCCACCCGAGCGACGGTCGTGTCGAGCTGCCCGGCGATGCGCTGCAGCTCGTCGATGACGGCGTAGGCCTTGTCGTGAAGGTAGCTGGCGGCCCATGCGCGGCCGGTAGGCTGCACGTTCCCCGCGTTCTGCCGCGTGTACTTGCCGCTCAAGATGCCGCTCTTGAGCGGCGCCCACGGCGTCACGCCGAGGCCGAGCTCCCTGGCCATCGGCATCAGCTCGCCTTCGACGGTGCGCTCGAGCAGCGAATACTCGATCTGGAGACCGATGAAGGGCGCCCAGCCGCGGAACTGCGCGATCAGCTGCCCCTGGGTCACCTTCCACGCCGGCGTGTCGGAGACGCCGAGGTAGCGGACCTTGCCGGCGTGCACCAGATCGTCGAGCGCCGCCATCGTCTCCTCGATGGGCGTGTAGACGTCCCAGTTGTGCAGCCAATAGAGATCGATGTAGTCGGTCTGCAGCCGCCGCAGCGACTGCTCGCACTGGGAGACGATCGACTTGCGGCTGGAGCCGCCCCCGTTGGGATCGCCGAGGTGGAGGTTGGCGCTGAACTTGGTCGCGATGACGAGGCGGTCGCGCTTGTTGCGGTGACGGCCGAGGTGATCGCCGATGATCTTCTCCGAGTGTCCCTTGGTGTAGAGATTGGCGGTGTCGATGAAGTTGCCGCCGAGCTCGAGGTAGCGGTCGATGATCGCCTCGGACTCCTTGACGCTGCTTCCCCAGCCGAGATCCTCGCCGAAGGTCATGGCTCCGAGGCAGAACGGGCTTACGCGCAGGCCCGAACGGCCCAGCGTGAGGTAGTGATCGAGAGGCATCGCTTGCTCCTTGGCGCCGCCCATCGGCGGCGACGGTGTTGCTCCGTGGTCGCTTCGTTCAGCAGTCGTGTTATTTTACTCGGGGATAGTTCCACATACATCTAGTTTAATGTGGAACCATTTGCCGTCAAGGAGAACGAAGCCGACATGCGCAAGATCTCGCCGTGGGCGCTGTGGACGCTCAACTTCCAGGTCATGACCTCGTTGCTGGCCGGCGTCGCGCCGCGCCTCCGGGCGCTGCGCCTGGAGGTCAAGGAGTTCCTGCTCCTCAGCAAGCTGGATGAGCATCCCTACCCGGCCGACCTGGCGCGCGCTCTCGTGACGCCCAAGCCTTCGGTCACCTTCATGGTCAAGCGGATGGAGGCTCTGAGGTACCTGCGGCGCGAGCTACAGCCCGACGATCTGCGCCGCTTTCGCTTGACGCTGACCCCGGCGGGCCGGAGCGCCATGGAGAGCGCCCGCGAGATCTTCGATGAGGAATTCGGCCGGCGCCTGTCGCGGCTGACGCAGGCGCAGCGGGTCGAGTTGATGCGCATCTTCGAGCGCCTGGCCTGAGCCGGTGGTGGTAAAAGGCGCCGCATGACGACGCCCTTGGTCAACTCCTCCAAGCACGACGGCGTGATGGTCCTCGAGCTGCGCAACCCGCCCGCCAACACGTACAGCTACGAGATGATGCGGGAGCTCGACGCCAACATCCTCGACGCGCGGATGGACGAGTCCGTGCATGTCTTGATGCTGACCGGAGCGCTGCCGCTGCCCGAGGCGAAGAAGCCCACCGAGTTCTTCTGCGCCGGGGCGGACATCGAGATGCTCCAGAAGAGTGCCCCGTACTTCAAGTACAACTTCTGCCTCCACGCCAACGAGACGCTCTGCCGGCTCGAGCAGACGCCCAAGCTGGTGATCGCGGCGATCAACGGCCACTGCGTCGGCGGCGGGCTGGAGATCGCGCTCGCCTGCGATCTGCGCATCGCGCGCCGCGACGCCGGCAAGGTGGGCTTGCCCGAGGTCGCGCTGGGCGTCTTGCCGGGCACCGGCGGGACGCAACGTCTCGCCCGCGCGCTCGGCCGCGCCAAAGCCATCGAGCTGATGGCCGAGGGGCAGACGCTCGCGGTGGAACAGGCGAAAGCGCTGGGCCTGCTCAACGCCATCCTCGACGTGCCGTCCGACGGGTTCCGGGCGGCGGCGCTGGAGTACGCGCAAAGGTTCGTGCCGCCGGCCAGGGCGTCGCGCGCGGTGGGATTCATCAAGCGAGCAGTGGTCACCGGCCTGGAGGTCGGGCTCGAGCAGGGGCTCGCCCTGGAGCGCGAGCTGCAGCAGCGGTTGTTCGAAGGAAAGGACGCAGCCGAAGGGCTCGCCGCCTACAACGCGCGGCGCCCGCCCCGCTTCACGGGCAAGTAGGGCGTCAGCTCTTCCTCTCGCGCTGGAACGGCGGCGCGTCCGGAGCGCGCGGCTTGTCCATCAGCACGCGGAAGGAGCAGCGGCCGTCGCCGCTCTGGAAACGCTCCTCGCGGACCACCTCGAACCCGAGCAGGCGCGAGAGCAGCGAGACGGTGAGGCTGCAGAGCGCGGGGCGCTCGAGGGCGACGTTCAGGAACGGGCAATTGTGCTCGATCAGCCGGAAACCGCCGGAGACCTCCTCGGCCTCCATGAACGGATCCTCTCCCTCGTAGACTCCACGCAGCGCTTCGACCCGCTCGCGCACCGACTTGCCGGCCAGCCGCTGCTCCCAGACGCGCGCCCGGGCGTCGGTGAGGCTGGCGAGGATCCGGTCCAGGGCCTCCGGGCCGAGCTCGCTGGAGACTGCGTCGAGCACCGCCACGGTGAGCGCGTCGTAATGCTTGGGGAAGACGTGGTCGCCCGCCTGCGTCAGGCGGTAGCGCGCGGCGGGACGCCCGCTGTGACGGCCGGCGGCCCGATCGTGGAGCGCCTCGATCCAGCCCTCTCGCTGAAGCTGCACCAACTGCTGGCGAACGGCCTCGCCCGACATCGCGAGGCGCTCCGCGAGCTGCGCGATCGCGAGCGGACCTTCCCGCTTCAGCGCCTCGAGGATGCTTTGCCGGGTGCCGGTAGGCTGGATGGGCACGACGCGCATCCTAACGCCGTTGCCTGCCCGATCTCCAGGGTTCGAGAACAATTCTCGATCGCGTGGTCGCCCGGGCCGTCGGCTTCCACCGCCAGATCGGAGCTCGGGCCGGTCCGACGACGCGTCCCGTCGACCGCAACCTCTGGGACGTCCAGCCGATCGCTCAGCATCGCGAGGGCCCGGTGGAGCAGTCCGGGCAAGATCGTCTGGGCTCGGGTCTTGCGGATCACCCAGTCCGGTGCTCCCGCGATCAGCGCTGCTCCGCCGCAGGCGAGCAACGTCGCCGCCATCGCCGACAATAAAGTCGGAGATCCGGTCGGTCGGGTCTGTTCGTCCACCGTTTCCCCCCTCCAAGTGGGCGAGGCAACGCTCGTCCGGCCACGGATATCCGTCAACTTTGCCGGGTGTGCGCCCTCCTCCGTGCCGCGGAGGCCTTGTGCGGACCCGTGAGTCGCTGGAGCACCTCACGCACCGCGCCAAGCACGCCGAGGCGCGAGGTGTCGACGGCCATCTCCGCCTGCGCATAGAGCGGCTCGCGCACCTTGAGGAGGGCGCGCAATTCCTCGCGCGCGTGGGGACTGGCCGCGGACGGACGTTCGTCGCCCTGCTCGAGCACCCGCTGCCAATGGTCGTCCGGCGTCGCCTGCAGCCAGACCGTCCGGCAGCGGCGCTGCAAGAGCCGCCACGCCTCGCGATCGAGCACCAGGCCGCCGCCGGTGGCGAGCACCCCCTCCTCCGTCTCCGCCAGGAAGCGCGTCAGCACCTCGCGCGCGAGCCGCCGGTAGTACGCCTCGCCGTGCAGGGAGAAGATCCCGGGCAGCGAGAGGCCCGCGGCCTCTTCCACCAGCGCGTCGAGCTCGAAGAACGGCACCGAGAGCTTCGCGGCCAGGGCGCGCCCGATGGTGCTCTTCCCTGCCCCGCGCAATCCGACCAGCGCCAGGAGCGGCCCCTCGCCGCGCCCGAACCGGGCGCGCAGCCAGCGCTCCGCCTCGTGCAGCTCGTCGCGGGACAGCCCCGCGAGCAGCCGCGATGCGCCGTCCGCCGGCGCGGCTTCGCCTTCGCGCTGCCGCAGCAGGACCCCCGCGGTGGTGCCCAGAGCGCGGGCCACCTCCGCCAGCCGGACCACCGAGATGTTCCCCGTACCGCCTTCCAGGTCGGCGAGGAACCGCTCGGACACGCCGCTCTTGTCCGACAGCGCGCGCCGGGACAGGCCGCGCTCCTCGCGCAACCTGCGCACCGCGGTCCCCACCGCGCCTAGAAGCTCCCTCGCCTCGTCCATCGGTAGCTGCAATATATTGCAGTCATCCGCAACGCACAAGGAGAATGTTACGCACTATACTGCTTGCGCTGCGCCGCCTGCTGCGCTACCTTGTCGCGCGCATGGACACAGCCGCCGCTGCCCCGCAGGTGTCGTTCGAGACCCATCCGAGCCGTTACCGCCACTGGACGCTCGCCGTGGATGGCGAGATCGCCCGGCTGACCATGAAGGTGCAGCCCTTCGGTGGCCAGGACGCGGAGGTCGAGCCCGCAGGAGCCGGCCCCGCCGGCGACGGGCCGGAGCCGCAGGCGAAGGCATACCAATTGAAGAGCAATTCCTACGACCTCTCGGTCGACATCGAGCTCGCCGACGCGGTGCAACGGTTGCGCTTCACGCACCCTTCCGTGAAGGCGGTGGTGGTCACCTCCGGCCACGACCGGATCTTCTGCGCGGGCGCGAACATCTACATGCTCGCCTCGGCCACGCACCCCTTCAAGGTCAACTTCTGCAAGTACACCAACGAGACCCGCCTCACCATCGAGGAGGCCAGCGCGGAGAGCGGCATCCGGTTCCTCGCCGCCTGCAACGGGGCCACCGCGGGCGGCGGGTACGAGCTGGCGCTGGCGTGCGACGAGATCGTGCTGGTCGACGACGGCTCCTCCACCGTGTCGCTCCCCGAGGTCCCCTTGCTCGGCGTGCTTCCCGGAACGGGAGGGCTCACCCGCGTCGTCGACAAGCGCAAGGTCCGGCGCGACCTGGCGGACGCCTTCTCCACGCTCGCGGAGGGAGTCAAGGGCAAGCGCGCGGTCGAATGGGGGCTGGTCGACGCGGTGGTGCCGCGCAGCAAGTTCGCGGACACCATCGTGCAGCGCGCGAAGGCGCTGGCCGCGGCCGTGCCTCGAGTGGCGCGGGGACCGGGGATCGAGCTCGATCCGCTCGAGCCGCGCGTCTCGAAGGACCGCATCGAGTACCGGCACGTCACGCTCGCGCTGGATCACGGCGCGCGCGTCGCCACGCTCACGGTGCGCGCCCCCGAGGGAGAGGTCCCCACGAAGGCGGCCGAGGCTTTCTCGCAAGGCCCCGGCGGCTGGGGCATCCGTGCAGCCCGCGAGCTGGACGACGCGCTCCTGCGGCTGCGCTTCCACCACGAAGGGATTGGACTTCTGCTCTTGCGCACCCAAGGCGATCGCAGAAAGGCGCACGCCGTGGGCGAGCTGTTGGCGGGCCCGAGCGCCGGACGAGCCGGCTCCGCCGGCGACGGGCTGCAGCCGAAGGCGGAAGCACCGGAGGCATGGATCCTGCGTGAGACGCGCCTGCTCTGGCAGCGCGTGCTGCGCCGGCTCGACGTGATGGCGCGCAGCCTGTTCGCCGTGGTGGACGAGGAGTCTTGCTTCGCCGGCCCTCTCTTCGAGCTGCTGGTTGCCGCCGACCGCAGCTACCTCCTGGACGCGGACGGCGTCGAGGTGTGGCCCGGGGCGCTCTCCGACGGCGCCCTGCCCGGCTGGAGCGGGCTGTCGCGGCTGGAAACCCGCTTCCTGGCCGACCGGGGACGCGCCAAGGCGGTGATCGCCGCCGGCCGCGAAGGGCCGATCGACGCGCGGCGCGCGCAGCAGCTCGGGCTTGCCACCGTGCTGGCGGACGACATCGACTTCGAGGAGGAGCTGCGCGTCGCGGTCGAGGAGCGCGCCTCCCTGAGCCCCGACGCGCTCACCGGGATGGAAGCCAGCTACCGCTTCCCCGGCCCCGAGACGCTGGCCACCAAGATCTTCGGGCGTCTCTCCGCCTGGCAGAACTGGATCTTCATCCGCCCCAACGCGACCGGCGAGACCGGCGCGCTCAGCCTGTACGGCAAGCCGGAGCGCCCGCGCTTCGACTGGAGGAGGACCTAGGTGGCACAGTCGCTGGAGTCCATCCCGAACAACGTCGATCTCTCGAGCGACCGGCGCCTGCAGCGCGCGCTCGAGCAGTGGCAGCCCAACTTCCTCTCCTGGTGGCGCGAGGTCGGGCCCGAGGGATTCCAGGCGCACCAGATCTACCTGCGCACCGCGGTGAGCGTGGAGCCCGACGGCTGGGCCACCTTCGACTACGTGCGCATGCCCGAGTACCGCTGGGGCATCTTCCTTGCGCCCAGGAGCGGCGAGCGGAAGATCGGGTTCGGCGACAACTTCGGCGAGCCCGCCTGGGACGACGTACCCGGAGAGCACCGCAACGCGCTGCGCCGCATCATCGTCACCCAGGCCGACACCGAGCCGGCCTCGGTCGAGCAGCAGCGGCTCTTGGGCAAGGTGGCGCCTTCCCTCTACGACCTGCGCAACATCTTCCAGGTGAACGTCGAGGAAGGCCGGCACCTGTGGGCGATGGTCTACCTGCTCCACCGCCACTTCGGCCGGGACGGGCGCGAGGAGGCCGAGGAGTTGCTCGCGCGCCGCAGCGGCTCGTCCGACAAGCCGCGCATCTTGAACGCCTTCAACGAGCCGATCGACGACTGGCTCAGCTTCTTCATGTTCGCGATGTTCACCGACCGCGACGGCAAGTACCAGCTCTCCGCGCTGGCGGAGAGCGGCTTCGACCCGCTGGCGCGGACCACCCGCTTCATGCTCACCGAGGAGGCGCACCACCTCTTCGTCGGCGAGATGGGCGTCGACCGCGTCGTGCAACGCACCGCGGAGCTGATGGCGCAAGGCAAGGAACCGCGCAAGGAAGGTGCGGTCCCGCTGGACGTGATCCAGCGCTACTTGAACCAGTGGTTCACCCTCTCGCTCGACCTCTTCGGAGGCGAGGTGTCGAGCAACGCGGCCGACTTCTTCGCCGCCGGGCTCAAGGGCCGCTTCCGCGAGGACGACCAGCCGGAGCACAAGGCGCTCTCCGCTTCCTACCGGCTGGAGGTGCCGGAGAACGGCGCCCTGATCGAGCAGGAGGTGCCGCTGCGCAACGCCATGAACGAGGTGCTGCGGGACGAGTACGTGAAGGACTGCCAGCGCGCGGTCGACCGCTGGAACAAGACGCTGCTGCGCAGCGGGGTGAGCGGACTCTCGCTGCGGCTCCCCAGCCGCCGCTTCCACCGCGGCGTCGGTCCTTGCGCGACCGCGACGTTCGACCCCGAGGGACGCCTCATCTCCGAGGCCGAGTACGAGGCGCGCAAGGGAGGGTGGCTGATCTCCGAGGCGGATCGCGCCTACGTGCAGGCGCTCATGCACCCCGTCTACCAGCGGGGCAAGGTGGCTAGCTGGATCGCCCCGCCCGCCAAGGGCATCAACGGGATGCCGGTCGAGTTCGAGTACGTGAAGCCGCCTGACGCCTGAGGGCTCCGGGTTCCGCAATTTGCCTTGCGGAGGAACCCGCACGAGGACCACGATCCGCACGGATCCCTTCCGGCGGACGGATGCCTACCCTCCTGCGGTGCGAGTCCTTCGGCTGAACGACAAGCAACGGGCGCTCGATCACTACGCGCGCATCGCGGACCGGTATCACCAGCGCGTCGAGCTGGGGCCGGTGCTGGGCGCGTTCCGCCGGCGGGAGCGTGGCGTAGTTCTCGATCTGGCGCAGCTCGCTCCCGGGCTGTCCCTCGCCGACGTCGGTTGCGGCAACGGATTCTACGCGCTGGAGGCGAAGCGGCGCGGGGCTCGCGTCTGCGCCATCGACGCCGTGCCTGAGATGCTCGCCGCGCTGGCCGGGAGCGTCGACGACGTGCGGCTGCGCGACATCGAGCAGCTCGGGTGCATCGGCACCTTCGATCGGGTCGTGTGCGCCGGCGTGCTCGACTTCGTGGTCGATCCCAACCTCGCTCTCGCGAACATCTGCGACCTGGTGGCGCGCAACGGGCGGCTGGTCCTCCTCGCCCCGTGCAAAGGTCCCGGCGGGTCGCTCTACCGTGCCGAGAAGCGGCTGTTCGGGTTCGGGGTCAACCTGTTCACCCACGCGTGGTTGGCGGAGCGGGCGGCGAGCCATGGGCTGCGCGTCGTGCGGGTGCGCAGGCCGTTGCCGTGGAACATCGCGATCGCGGCCGTCCGGCCCTGACGGCGCGATCTCGAGCAGCCCCGTCTCGCGTGCCGGGCGACTTACAGCAGCGTGCCGTGCAGGATGAGGCTCGCGGCGGTGAAGTAGATGATCAGCCCGGTCACGTCCACCAGCGTGGCGACGAAGGGCGCGGAGGCGCTGGCGGGGTCGAACCCGAGGCGGCGGAGCACGAAGGGCAGGAGCGAGCCGGCCAGGGTCCCGAACGTCACCACGCCGATCAGCGCGGACGCCACCGTGATCGCCACCAGCAGGTGGTGATCTCCGTAGGTGTGCAGGAAGTGCTGCCACAGCTCGATGCGCGCGAAGCCGATGGTCCCCAGGATGGAGCCCAGGGCGAGCCCGCTGGCCAGCTCGCGCCGGATGACGCGGAGCCAGTCGCGCAGCCGCACCTCGCCCAGGGCCATGGCGCGGATGACCAGCGAGGTCGCCTGCGAGCCGGAGTTGCCGCCGCTCGAGATGATGAGCGGGACGAACAGCGCCAGGACCACCGCCTTCGCGATCTCCTTCTCGAAGAACCCCATCGCGGTGGCGGTGAGCATCTCGCCGAGGAACAGCGCGGAGAGCCACCCTGCGCGCTTCCTCAGCATCCGTGAGAAGGCGATGCTGAGGTAGGGTTCGCCCAGGGCCTCGGTTCCGCCCAGCTTCTGGATGTCCTCGGTCGCCTCTTCGCTGACGACCTCCACGACGTCGTCGACGGTGACGACGCCCTTCATCCTCCGCTGCGAATCGACCACCGGGATGGCGATGAGGCCGCTCGTCCGGAACACGCGCGAGACCGCCTCCTGATCGAGGTCCTCGCTGACGGTGAGCACGTCGGTCTTCATCACCTCGCGCACCCGCGCTCCGCGCGGCGCGGCGAGGAGCTCGTGGACGGCCACCACCCCGAGGAGACGCTGCTCCTGATCGAGGACGTAGGCGAAGTACAGCGTGGCCAGGCTCGCGCGGGGCTGCGCGCGCAGGTAGGTGATCGCCTCCTCGACGGTCATGTCCGGCCGGAGCCGCGCGAAGCGCGGGTGCATGAGCCCGCCCGCGCGGTCCTCCTCGTAGGCGAGGAGCGCAGAGACGTCCTTGCGGGTGGCGTCGTCGAGGAGGTTCAGCAGCGCGTCCCGCTGGTGCGGCGGCGCGGCCTGGATCAGGTCGGCCGCATCGTCCGGCGGGAGCAGGCGCAGCCAGGAGCGCCGCTCCGCCGTCGGCAGGGCCAGGACGACCGCCGCTTGCTCCGAGGAGGGCAGCTCGAAGAAGAGCTCCTCGGCTTCATCGCGCGGCAACAGCCGCAGGCCCTGCACGCGATCCTCGCGCGAGAGGACCGGCCAGGCTTCACGCAGCTCCTGTGCGGAGAGGGGCTCCTCGGCCGCCTCGGTCATCTGCGGCGGTACACACGGGCGCCGGCGGGCTCTGCCACCAGATCGTAGTGCTCGCGCACGTACCCGTCGAGCTCCGCCGCGGCCGAGAGCGGCATGTGGTTCCAGTCGTGCAGGCCCGAGGGTGCGGTGTCCACGAACCACCGCGTCCCGCTGCGGGAGAGGTCCTCGATGGTTTGCCGGACGTCGCGCGGAGAGACGTACGGGCGGGCGTCGAAGGTCTCGGGAACGTGCGACGGGTCGAAGTCCCCGACGTGCACGCTCGCCGCGTAGTACCGGGTGCCGGGCAGCCGATCCGCCAGATAGTAGAGCGGGCTGTAGTGACCCCAGACGAAGAGGCGATCGGTCGGCGCCGTGTTCTGGCGCAGCCAGCCGGCGATCTCGCGGGCGCGGGTCTCTTGCAGGGGACACTGGCCGATCATGCCGCGCACGAACCCGTGACCCGCCCAGAACACCACCGGGAACAGCGCGAAGAACGCCAGAGCGCGGCGGCTCCGCGGCAGCAGATCGTCCCAGCGCTCGAGCAGCGCGAGCGCCGCCGGAGCTGCCAGGATGGCCAGCACCGGCAGGAACTGCAGGAAGTAGTGCTCGTAGTACCGGCCGCCCAGCGAGACCGGGATCCAGGTGAGACCGAACGCGAGCAAGAAGCCCTTGCGCGCCGGATCGGCGGTGGGCAAGCGCGCTTCCCGAGTGGCCAGCCACCACTGCAGCGGCGCGGCGGCGAACGCGCCCGCGATCAGGCCCTTCAGGAGGCGCGGCCACGGGGACCCCGCGGCATGGGTCGCGTAGCCCAGGTTGCGCCACACGTTCCACTCGAGGAACTCGCCCAGGTGCCCCAGCCGCCAGTAGATCGCCGCGACCGCGATCCACGGCAGCGCAAAGCCGCAGAGCAGCGCGGCCACGCGCGCCGCCTCGCGCGAGCGCCGGCGCAACCATTCCCACGCCATGGTCAGCGCGAACGCAACCAGGAGGATCCCGGCCTGGTGCTTGAACAGGGAGGCCGCGGCGACCAGCGCGCCCACCAGCGCGGCATCGCGCAGCCTGCGCGACCGCTCGGCGCGCACGAACCACCACAGAGCGGCGGCCGCGGGCAGGTTCATCATCGTCTCGGCGTTCACCGCCGGAATGCCGCCGCAGGCAGCGAGCGCGTACAGCCAGGCCGCGGCACGCCCGGCATCGTCGCTCCGCGTCCATTCCTTCGCGGCGCGTCCAGCGAGCAGCGCCGTGGCGAAGATCCACGCCAGCGCCACGAGCTGCATGACCCACTGGCGGTACCCGGCGATGGCCGCCGGCAGGTAGAACACGAAGGAGAGGATCGGCTTCTTCTCGACGAACCCGACGTACGGCAGGACGCCTTCGCCCAGCAGCCGCCCCGCGATCGACCAGTCGGACTCGTCGATGTCCAGGATGCCGAACGCCAGCGCCGAGAGCTTGGCGAACGCCAGCGGAACCAGCAGCCAGGCGAGCGACAGATCGCGCAGCCACTGCAGGGGCAGCGGCGCTGGAGGCGGCTCGAGGTGGAGGTGGGGCGCCCCGGAGCGAAGAACGCGAGCAAGCTGGGCTTTCATCGCGACTCGTCTGCTCCCTGACCGTCCAAGGCCACACGGTCCCTACCGTGGACTGGCCAACCCGTCCAATCGGCCACCGGGAGCAACGCCTGTTCAGGTCTTGGGCGTGGCAGGTTCGCGAAATGCCTCGGCCGCGTGAAGGTCGGACTCGGAGAGGTCGCGCATCGGCTTGCCCGTCTCCGCCCGCACACGTTTGAACACCTCGATGACCTGAAGCTTGTGGGGCCGGGCAGCCGACAGAGGGCACGCCTCGTATGCCTTGAGGTCCTCGTCGCAGTACCCCATGCGCCGCTCGCCGCACTTCGGCTGCATGTACCGGGCTAGCTCCGGAACCTGACGCATCAGCTCGGCGCGCATCTTGGCGATCATCTGGCGAATCTCCCACTGCGCGCGGGTGCAGAGCCGCAGGTCGCCGATGTGCAGCAGCTCGGCGAAGTTCACCATGATCTGGAAGTTGGTCGGCGCGGCATTGGGCAAGACGAACCGGGCGTCCTCGGCCGGGATGCCCGCGGCGACCGCCTCGCGGTACACGCGGGTGATCTCGGCCATCAGCCCTTCGAACTCCTTCTCCCGGCCGGCGTCGCGCCAGGAGTCGGGCATCACGAACTCGAGCCGCTCCTCGTTCTTCCCGGTGAAGCGCACGTACCGCTGCGACTGCTGCTCGAAGGAGATGCCGATGCGGTGGCGCACGAACTGGTGCGAGAGCGAGCGCGAGACGCCGCCGATGCCGAACCAGAACACCACCTGCTCGAGCGGCGAGACGTGCCCCGTCTTCAGGCGCTCCTCGACGAACTGCGCGATCTTCTCGCGGGTGACCTCTCCCTTGGCGATGTCCTCCCAGACCTCGCGCGGAGTCTTGGGCGTGTAGCAGGTGCGGTACGCGCCGTAGAGCTTGGTGAGCGGGTCCTTGGCGAGGTCGATGAGCACGACGTCCATGGGCGCTTTGTAACATGGGTGACGTGGGATGCGGCCGGGCGAAGGGCCGCGCTGCCTGTGATGTTTTTTGGCCTGGTCTAGACTGCGGGCGTGCCCTCGGGACTTGCGCTCGGCTCGTTCGCACGCGCCGTTCGGCGTGTCGTGCGCGCCATCCCGCGCGGGAGGGTCCTCTCGTACGGCGAAGTGGCGCTGCGGGCCGGGCGGCCGGGCGGAGCGCGCGCGGTGGTCCGCGCCCTGCACCAGCTCGACGACGTGCCCTGGTGGCGGGTGGTGCGGAAAGGCGGCACCCTCGCTCCGCAAGTGGCCCACGAACAGGCGCAGCTCCTCGCGGCGGAAGGGCACCGCGCAAGGCCCGGAAAGAGCGCGCGGCGCCGGGCGCGGTAGACTCGCGCGCCGCGATGCCGACCCTTTTCGTCGTCAGCGATCTGCACCTGGGCGGGACGGGTCTCGCCAGGATGTTCCACGATCAATCGCAGGGGATGCGGCTCGCCGACCTGTGCTCGGTGGTGGCCCGGACGCCCGACAGCGAGCTGGTGCTGCTCGGAGACATCTTCGACGTGACCGCTTCGCTCCCGCCCGGCCGGGGCCTGGCGAAGTTCGCGCGGGCGCTCGACGTGCCCCTCGAGGAGCGGCCCGCGCCGCCGCTCACCAGCGTCTGCGCCTCGATCCGCGAGAACAATCCCGTCGCGCTCGACGCGCTGGAGGCGCTCTGCGGCGAGGCCCCGGTCACGCTGGTGGCCGGCAACCACGACCGTCATCTCGCCACGCCCGAAGGCCGCGCCGCGCTCGACTTCGCCGGCCTGTCCGGCATGCACGTGGAGACGATGGCCGTGCGCAAGGCGGGCGAGCGGGTGGTGGTGCTGCAGCACGGCCACGGCTGGGACCCCTCGAACGCAACGCCGACCGGTGGCGGCGAGGTGATGACCTCGATCATCCACCACGCCATCGTGCCCTTCCTCCGCCACCAGTTGCCGCGAAGCAACGTGGCGATCGACCCGGACCGCGTGATTGCGCTGCGGCCCGAGGAGCGGGTGGTGCCGGTGCTCGAGCGCTGGCTCAAGGCGGGCATGTTCGAGCGGTTCATCGACGCCTTCGTCGAGATCCTGGTGGAGAACGGCTACATGTCCCGGGCCGTGTCCTGGCTCGCCACCGCGGAACGGATCCGCGGCAGGCTGAAGGACGACGACGACCTCTGGGAGCGCGCCGGGCACGCGGCCCTGGGCGCGCTGGAGGGAGCGCGCAACATCCCCGGTAAACCTCCACCGCCGGACATCCTCGTGCTCGGACACACCCACGTGATCGACTGGGCGGTGCAGGAGGGACGCCCGGGCGTGGAGAGGCTGTACGTCAACCTGGGGACGTGGGCGGCGCGCGCCTCCGATGCGGCAGGCCCGGTGGAGGCCATCCTGCCGGTCTTCCGCCTCGACGCGCCGGATCGTGGCAAGGTGGTCGCTACGCTGCGAGATCTGTCCAATCAAGCGCGGCTGCTGCAGCGCTTCGAGGTGAGGGCATGACGCAGGCGGGTACCACCGGACAGAAGACCCCGCGCGCCTCTCGGGTGGTGATGACCGAGTCGGTGCTGCCCGGCGACGGCAACCCGCTGGGGACCGCGTTCGGCGGGCGCATCGCGCAGTGGATCGACGTGGCGGCGGCGATCGCCTGCCAGCGCCACTGCCGGCGCCGCGTGGTGACCGCCTCGATGGACGATCTCCACTTCCTGAAGCCGATCCGGGTGGGGATGATCGTCGAGCTGCGCGCGCAGGTGAACGCGAGCTTCCGCACTTCCATGGAAGCGGGAGTGCGGATCGAGAGCGAGAACCCGCTCACCGGGGAGCGCGCGCACGTCTGCGGCGCGTACCTCACCTTCGTGGCGCAGGACGAGCACGGCCGTCCGGTGGAGGTGCCGCGGCTGGTGCTGGAGACCGACGAGGATCGCCGCCGCGAGCAGGACGCGCGGCGCCGGCGCGCGGTGCGGCTCGAGCACGCGCGCGTCAAGCGCGAGCGGCTGCTCGCCGAGACGCAGGAGAGCGGTTGAAGGCGCTGGCGGTCGCGCTTCTCCTTCCCTCGCTCGCCCTCGCTGCTCCGCGCGGAGCGGGGAAAGCCTTGCCCGCTGCCGCGCGGAAACCGGTTCCGCCGCCGGCGAAGAAGCTCGCCCCGGAGGAGAATCCGAAGCTGGGCGGGGCGGCGAAGGCGTTCTCCAGGGCGCGGATCCGATTCGAGGCGCCGGCCGATCGGGCGGAGGTCTCGCCGGGCGAGGTGACCGTGCGCCTCGCGATCTCGGGGTACGCCCTGTTGGGCGGTGCCCACGTACACCTGATCGTCGACAGCCAGCCGGCGCTGCAGATCGACGACGTCTCGCGCGCGCTGACGCTCGAGAACCTCGCGCACGGCCCCCACCTGCTCCGCGCCGTCCTGTGCCGGCCGTGGCACGAGGTGGTGAAGGCGCCGCACGCGTTCGCTCTGGTCCGTCTCTGGTCCGGTCCGCGCCCTGCGGGCCGCGCCGGCGCGGTCGCGGAGTCCCAGGTCTGGCCGGACCCGAGGCGAGCGCTGCTCACCTACGTGCTCCCGCTGGGCGAACCGCGCGAGAGCGACGCCAGGTTCCGCAGCGAGCCCCCGCCGGCCACGGTGCCCGTCGCCGCGGCGGCGAGCAACGATCCGAACCTGGGCGGCAGCAACGGGGTCCCCCCGCCTCCACCTCCCCCTCCTCCTCTGCCGCCGCCGGTGGCCGCGCCGGTGCGGCGCGCCCGGCCGCCCGCGCTCGATTTCTACCTGTCGCACGCGAAGCTGGGCCGGCGCTCGTACAAGGTGCGGGTCGTGCTGGATCGCGCCGAGCTGCAGCTGATCAAGTCATGGGAGCCCAGGCGCCTTCCGCGCCTGCGCCCGGGCAGGCACCACATCGCCATCGATCTGCTGGACCGCCGGGCCCTGAAAGTGCCCGGCACCCTGAACCGCACCGACCGTACCTTCCACACGCCCTGAATTCTTGACTAACCAATTACACCACGGAGCACACGGAGTTGTGGTTCAAAAAAAGAATACCTCCGTGTTCTCCGTGTGCTCCGTGGTGCAATCGTTTTGGCTCAGGCCTTTTCGACTGCCTTGCCGGCCTTTTCCCAGCCCATGATGCCGGCCGGCATGATGTACACGTGCTTGTAACCCAGCTGGAGCGCCGCCCGGGCGCCCTGGTGGCACGCGTGTCACTTCTCGTTCGCGCAATAGAAGATCAGCGTCCGGTCCTTGTCCTTGGGCAGATCGGACGCCTGCACGTTCTTGAAGTCGACCCACTTCGCCGTCGGAACGTGGCCCTTCTGCCACATGTCCTTGGGGTTGTTGTCGATGATGGACGCGTCGCCCTTGGCGACGTGTTCGGCGACCTGATCGACAGTCAGCTCGCCGAGGGCCTCTTTGTCTCCGGCCCGCGCGGCAGCGCCGAGCAAGAGCGCAGCGAACGCAAGCGTGGTGCAGATGCGAACCATCGGACCTCCCAGCAATGCTTTGCGCAACTATCCCCTGGCGTTCCTTCGGTCAAGCATAACGCCCGGTGGTCGCCGGCATTTCAGGCGCGCCGGTCCATCCGGACGTGGGGAATGTGCGCGTCGTCGAAGACTTCCCCCACGGCCTGGTAACCCGCTTTCTCGTAGAACCGGCGCGCCGAGACCTGCGCGTTGAGCGTGAAGCGCTTCGCCCCGCGCTTGCGCGCCTCGTCCTCGAGGAAGCGCAGCAGCGCGGTGCCGATGCCGTGGCCGCGGGCGTCGTCCACCACCGCCATCCGCCCGATGCGCACCAGGCCCGGCTCGACGAGGACGAAGCGCCCCGCCCCGGCGGGCACTCCGTCGAAGAGCGCCAGCGCGTGCACGGCCTCCGCGGAGTCGTGCTCGTCCACCTCCAGGGAAGGTGGGACGTTCTGCTCCTCGACGAACACCGTCCAGCGCAGGAGCAGGCAGGCCCGCCGGTCGGCATCCTTCTCAGCCAGCCGGACTTCGATCATCGCGCGGGCTCCTGAGCAGGCGCTCGCTGGCGACGAGGAACAACACCGCGGCGAGTCCCAGGAAGAGGAGGAAGGAGACCAGGTCGCTGCTGGCGAACCGGCCCAGCTTCTCCGTCAGGTTGATGCCCCGCAGGAAGTTCCGGGTGGGCTCGGAGAGCTGCAGCATGGCGAGAACCGTGCCGGTGACCGACGCACCCGCGATGAGCCCCGAGCTGAAGAGCACGCCCGGACCGCTCTCCGCCTCGGCGTCGCTGAGCTTGCCCTTCTGCCGGCGGTCGACCAGCCAGCGCACGATGCCGCCCACCATGATCGGAGTCGATGTGGAGACCGGCAAGTACACGCCCACCGCGAACGCCAGCGCAGAGATCCCGCACAGCTCCAGGACGATGCTGATGAAGACGCCGATCAGCACCAGTCCCCAGGGGAGCTTCTGCGACATGATGCCCTCGATGATGAAGGACATCAGCACGGGCTTGGGCGCCGAGAACTTGGAGCTGACCTTCTCGCCGTTGTCGCGCTGGGTGAGCTGCCCGTTGATGCCGGGGTCCTCGAGGTACTTGATGTGTCCCGTCCCGTCGACCAGGTATTTGCCCGGTGGCACCGGCCCGCGCGGGTCGCGCAGCCGGACCACGTCGTACTCGGCGCGGTCGCGGTCCGCATCGGGCCCGCGCAGGCGCTCGCGCCCGTCGTACTCGCTGCGATCGAACTTTACTTGTGGATAGTCGCGGCGGGCGAACACCGTGCCGGCGTCGTTCAGCTTGAGGATGACGAACCCGAGCAGCAGGGCGCTGGACAGCGCGCCGACGAGGATGGCGATCTGCTGGCGCGACGGCGTGGCCCCCACGATGTAGCCGGTCTTGAGGTCTTGCGAGGTGGTGCCGCCGTTGGAGATGGCGATGCAGGCGATGGCGGCGATGGAGAGGGCCGCGATCTTGTAGGGCGCGCTCACCCAGCCCAGCGAGAAGAAGATGAGCGAGGTGATGAGCAGGGTCGCCACCGTCATGCCGGAGATGGGGTTGGACGAGCTGCCCACCTCTCCCGTGAGCCGGGAGCTGACGGTGACGAAGAGGAAGCCCAGCACCAGGATCAGCACCGAGCCCAGGATGTTGATCTTGAGCGAGGGCACCAGCGCGCAGACGACCACCAGGAGAAGCGATCCGAGGCCGACCACCCACAGCGGGATGTCGCGGTCGGTGCGCGGGATCTGCACGCGCTGGCCGCCCACGCCGCCGGAGAGGCTCTTCATGCCCCGCATCGCGCCGCCCACGATGGTGGGGAGCGACACTTGAACAGCGAGATGATCCCGCCGGCCGCCACCGCGCCCGCCCCGATGTACAGGATGTACTGGTGCCAGACGTCGTCTGGCGTCATGTCGTGGATCAGCTTTGTGGCTGGATAGATCGGCTGGGTGGCGGAGTTACCGAACAGCTTGATCGCCGGCATCAGCACCAGCGAGCTCAAGATGCCGCCGGCTCCCATGGTGAGCGCGATGCGGGTGCCGATGATGTAGCCGACTCCGAGCAGCTCCGGGCCCACCTCGAGGGAAACGTTCCCCCCGTCGTAGGTCTTGCCGAAGATCTTCTCGGGGATGTCCTTGAAGAAGCCGAACGCCTTGTAGCCGAGCGCGAACAGCGAACCTGCTCCCAGGCCGGCGAACACCGTCTTCGCCGTAGTGCCGCCCTTCTCGCCGGAGATGAGCACCTCGGCGCAGGCAGTCCCTTCCGGATAGATCAGCGTCTTCGCTTCCTTGACGATCAGCGCCCGGCGCAGCGGGATCATCAGGAGGATCCCCAGCAGGCCGCCCAGCACGGCGACCACGATCAGCTGCCCGATCTCCATGTTGTAGCCGAGGATCAGGAGCGCGGGCATGGTGACGCCCAGGCCGAAGGCGATGCTCTCGCCCGCGCTGCCGGTCGTCTGGGTGATGTTGTTCTCCAGGATGGTCGCGCGCCGGACGCGGAAGACCTTGGTGAACGCGCGGAAGATGGTGATGGAGAGCACCGCCACCGGGATGCTGGCGCTCACCGTGAGGCCCACTTTCAGCACCAGGTACATCGAGCTCGCGCCGAACAGGATGCCGAGCAGCGCGCCCACGATCAGCGGAACGGCGGTCAGCTCGGGGATGTCCTGCGAGGCCGGGATGAACGGTTGGTGGGCGTCTTCCGCCTCGGCGACGGGGGCGCGATCGACGGTGGCGGTGAGCGGGTGCTTGGACTCGGGCGCAGCGGCCGGCATCGACATGGGAGTGGGCAGAGGTAGCACACGCCCGCAGGGTGCGTCACTGTCCCTGACGCGCCCCACCGTCGTAAGATTGCACGGTGTTCAGCGTGAAGATCGTCGCGCGCCCCGACGCGCGGATGGTGGAGGTGCCGCTCGAGATCGAGGCGGAGCTGCCGCGCGATTTCGAGGGCGCGGCGCTGCTTTCGTCGAGCGGCCTGCCGCGCAAGGTGCGGCTCAAGGCCCAGCGCGACGGGCTCAAGCTCTCGACGGCGTATCGGGCCGACCAGCTGATGGCCGACCTGGTGAAGACCGCGCTGCGCGGGTCGCCGATCGACGTGGAGAAGGTGCAGCTGGCGGCGCGGAACTTCGTCCGGTCGGTGCGCGAGCGCCGGCAGGACGGGGCCACCCTGACCGTCGAGTCGAACGGGCGCGGGAAGATCGAGGTGAGCGAGTCGCTCCCACCTCCGCCCACAGCGACGGGGAACACGCCGACGGACGGAACACGCGCGGCGGCGCCCTCCACCCTGGCCGATCGGCTGGCGGCGCTGGAGCGCCGCATGGACCAGATCGAGGGCCGGGTTGCTCCCGCCGGCGACGGGGGCGACCGCGTCTCCACGCTGGAGAAGCGGCTCCTGACGCTCGAGGCGCGGCCGCAGGCGCCCGGCGTAGGCGAGCCGCCGCGGGGCGTGCTGAAGGGGCGCGGGACCGCCATCGAAGCGTTCGCCGACGGGTTGCGCGCCGAGCTGCGCGAGCGCGTCGCCGCGCAGCGCTCCCAGGCGGAGCAGGCCGCGGCGCGATGCGACAGGGCGGCCGCGCTGGCGGTCGAGGCGGAGCGCATCCTGCGCGCGCCGCAGGAAGGGATTTCGCAGAACCTCCGCGCCACCTCGGCGCAGGCGGCCGCGCGCGAGCAGGCGCTGCAGCGCGTGCACGGGGAGGTCGACCTGTACGCCGCCTCCGATCTTCCGCTCGCCGAACGCCTCGTCGCGCGTCTGCTCGAGGGTCCCCCGGCACCCGACCCTACCGGTTCGCTGGAGCGGCAGGTCCAGTCGCTGGTGCGGGCCGCCCGGGGGGAAAGCACGGAGCTGCGCGCCTGGCTGGTCCGCGCCGCGACGCTGTGCGGGTGGGAGCTGATCGACCCGGCGCCGGGCGAGCCGCTCTCGGCGCAGCTCCACGTCGCGGTGGACTCGGGCGGAGATCGCGTCGCCCGCGTCGCGGCGCCGGGAGTGCGCCGCAGGGATCGCTCGATCCTGTGCCGCGCACGCATCGAGGTGTCGCCCGAGGCGCGCGCCGCGGAGGTGCCCGCCGCGCCTTCCGACGCCGAGGAAGTCGAGCTGCTCGCCGAGGAGCTGGTGGAAGAAGCCCCCGGGCGGCGGATGGACGACACGCCGCCGCCGATCGACGAGCGGACGCCCGTCCACGGCCTGCCTGCCGCCACGGAAGCCGCCGCCCCGCCCGAGCCCACCAAGCGGCTCGCGACTCCGTCGGCGCCGGAAGCCACCAAGCGGCTTGCGACCCCGCGCGAATCGGAACGAGCTCTCTCCGAAGCGCAGCCGGCGGGACCTGCGGAGCCGGTGCCCGAGGCCATCGAAGGACCGCCCCTGGCGCTGCCCGGCCGGGAGGCGCGCGACGTGGTCCGGCGGCCGGCACGGGTCCACCAGCCGGTGCACGTGGCCGAGCTGGAGCCGCCGGTCGAGGATCTGAGCGAGCTGGACCGCGACGTGGCGGCTGCCGCGCGGCAGTTCCCCGAGGCCTTCGGCGGAGACGATCTGGCGCTCGCGGCGGAGGTGGCCGCCGCCGTGGACACCGAGACGGACGAGGACGCCGAGTGGGCGCAGCTTGCGCGCGGTCCCGAGGCGTTCCCGGGCGATCACGAGCCCGCGCCGTCCGCCGACGATACGTCCACGGATCCGGAGCAGACCAAGGGCTAGCCCACCTCGGCGGCTAGAGCCGTCGCCGAGGCCAGGCCGGGGAAGACGGAGGGAAACCGCCCTCGCGGCGTTGACTTCCGCGAATCCGTGGTCTATGTGCCGCCCCGCTTTGAACCCCGAGGGGGACGATGGCGCGCGACCTGGGCACCAAGTACGTCTGCTTCAAATGCGGCACGAAGTTCTACGACCTGAAGAAGCCCGTGCCGGCGTGCCCGAAATGCGGTGCGGACCAGCGGGAAGCGCCGTCCGGCAAGCCCTCCGGCGGGCGAGCGCGCGCCGCGCCTCCCCGCGAGGTGGAGGCCGAGGAGACGCCCGCCGCCGACGACGAAGAGGCCGAGACGGAGGAAGAGGACGAGGTAGCCGAGGCCGACGAGGACTGAGCTACTTCAGCCGCTTCAGCAGCGCTCCCGACCGGAAGTAGTAGACGGCGGTGTCGTCCACGCGGGGACCGAACCAGACGGTCGAGTTGTCCTTCTCCACCGCCGTCCAGCCCGTTCCGTCGGCATTCGCCCGGAACAAGCCCCTCGTTCCGTTGACGAAGTCGGTCCACGTCCACCAGGCGACCGAGGCGTTCACGTCCAGGTCGACGAACGGTACCGTGTTGCTGGCGGCGTTCCCCGTCGAGAGCAGGCGCGGCGCGCCGCCCGTCTTGGCCACCGCCCAGACCGCGCCGGTGGACTCGCGGTAGTACAGATTCTGGAAGTCGACCTTGATCGCCATCGGGTCGGCGTTGGTGCTCACCACCGTCTCGACCGTCCCGCCGGCCAGCGGCACCCGCCGGACGGCCCGCCCCGTCCCGACGATCGATGAGGTGGTGAAGTACGCGAAGGTCGCGTCCACCGCCAAAGCCGAATTCTGGTTCTGCCCCGAGGCGAGCACCGCGTCGACGCGGTTCTGCATGCGGTGCAGAGCGCCGTTCTGGGAGGAGCTGCGGACGTAGATCCAGTAGAGCGCGCCGAAGTCGTCGAGCGCCAGGCGGCCCACGTTGCCCGTCGCGATCTGGGAGGCGTCGCCGCCGCCCACCGGGGCGGAATAGATCGCCGACCCGTCGGTCCAGTACACGAAGGCGTCGTCGGCGACGATGTACGTGGGGAACCCGGAGGCGATCCGTAGGGGCGTGCCGCCGGATTTCGGGACCGAATAGATCGAGGACGATCCGTCCGCGGCGCGGCGTCCGAAGAACGCCTGGGTCGAGTTGAGCCCCAGCGTGAAGATGTTGGTGCCGTCGTTCGCCACCAGGGTCTGCACCTCGAACTGGAACGCGGCGGTCACCGAGGTGTCGCTCTGGAGGGTCAGGTTGCAGGTGGTCGCAGTGCCGCTGCAGGCGCCGCCCCACCCCATGAACCGCGCCGAGGTCGACGCCGCCGCGACCAGCGTGGCGCTGGCACCGTTCGCAAGCGTGGCGCTGCAGGCGGTCGCGCCGTCGCCACAGGAGAGCGTTCCCGTCACCTTCCCCGGACCGGTGACCGTGGCCGACAGGGTGACTTGTGGCGGCGGACCAGCCTCGAAGTGGGCGAAGACCTGGGTGTCGGCGCGCATGACCACCGAGCACGCGCCGGGTCCACTGCAGCCGGCGCCCCACCCGATGAACTTCGCGGTCCCTGTGCTCGTCGCGGTCAGCGCGACGGTGCTCCCGTCCGGGAAGAGCGCGCTGCACGGCGACTGCGTGCAATCGATGCCGGCGGG
>WNFL01325753.1_pt7 | contig 37882 bp, 40 predicted proteins | sample 5400361 | NCBI WGS metagenome assembly WNFL01 (sample SAMN13153351, study PRJNA577476) | soil metagenome | isolation source: 40 cm soil on Douglas fir-dominated hillslope | place: USA:California | collected 2013-09-17
TTATTGTATTGGTTTTTTCGCCATGGTAAAAAGACCGCCACGGCTAATCTATGGCTCCAGATAGCATCGGCGAAGACCGGCAAAGTCCTGCGCTCTCTTCGCTAGACCGTTACGACCTCATCTTCATCGCGCTGATCGCTCTGGCCTTCGTGCTGAGGCTTTACTACTTTTTCCTCACGAAAGATCAGCCGCTCTGGTGGGACGAAGCCGAATACATGCTGAAAGCGAAGGCGCTCGTCTTCGGCACACCCGCGACCGGCTGGCGTGCGACGCGGCCGATATTTTTGCCCTATCTCGCGGCGGCGTTCTTAAAAATCGGCGGGGGCGAAACCACGGTTCGGGTTTTATGGATCGCGCTCTCGACGATAGGGATCTTTTTCGTATCTCGCATCGGCGCACTGCTGTTCAACCGGCGCGTGGGGCTCTATGCCGCGCTCCTGAGCTCCGTTTTCTATATCGATCTTTTTTATTACACCCGCCTGCTGGTCGACGCCTCCCAGGTTTTCTTCATCCTGGCGGCCGCGTTTCTGCTCGTTCGGTCGCTTTACGGCGCCGGGACGAAACGCGGCGTCCGGGCGATTTTTCCGGTGCTCGTTCTCGGCACGGCCATGCGCTTTACGGCGGTGTTGTTTTTCGCTGTGCTCGGAGTGTTTCTGTTGCTGATCGAGGGAACGACCGTCTGGAAAAAGCGCGACTGGCGTATTGCGACGGCGTTCGGCTTCCTGACCTCTCTCCCTTTGATGATTTACTTTTGGACGGAGTACGGCAACCCGCTGTATCCTTTTCTTCACGAAGGAGTCTTGCGCGATCCCTCTGCCGCCGGGACAGCCGCAGGCGGGGTCTTCCTCGAATACGCTCGTTATTTTCCCAATTACACGAGCGTATCCGTGACGGTCGTTTTTATCGCCGGAATGTTTCTCGCCGCGGGATACGTCGCGCGGCGCTTCTCCATGCTCAGAGCGGACCCCGGAGCGCAAGCCTATTGCCTCCTACTCCTCTGGATAGTTATTCCCTTCATTTTCTTCGGGTTTTTTGTCAATCACTTCGAAGACAGATTTTTGTCGATGATCTTCCCGGCAGTTTTTCTTTTAACCGGCGCTGCGCTCGATGCGGCCTTCGATTACATTAAAAGGTATAGCTTGACGGCCGCGGCGGTTGCTGTCGGCGGGTTCTTAACGTACGCCGCGCTTTCCATGGCGGCGAATTCGGACGCGGCCATCAAGGACAAGCTCACTTCGTTCGCCGCGATCCGCGACGCGGGGCTCTGGATCAAGGCGCGCACGCGGCCCGGGGACGTGGTCGTCACTTCCAGCGTGCGGCAAAACACCTATTATTCGGAGCGGGCTTCCTACGCGATCCCTAAAAAGCCGGAAGATTTCGAGCGGCTGCTGGCGCAGCGGCGGCCCAAGTTTTTGGTGCTGTCCCTATGGGAGCAGTCGCCGGCATGGGCTTATCGCTGGCCGGAGGCGAATGCCGGCAAGGCGACGCTTGCGGCGGTCTTTTTTTTCGACGAGATGAGGAAGGCGCCCGCCGCGGCGGTTTACGCCTTCGGCGGCGGCTGAGCCGTTTCAACGCGCAGAGTCTTTCAGCAGCGTTTCGGCGAGAGCGAGATCTGCCGGCGTCGTGATCTTGATGTTGCCGGGGTCGCCGTCGATAACGGCGACGTTCGCGCCCAGCCGCTCGACCAGTATCGCATCGTCGGTCGCCTCGATCGGATCGGTTTGGGCGCGGCGGTGTGCCTCGCGGAGCAGCTCGACGCGGAAGGCCTGCGGGGTTTGAATCGCCCAGAGCGTTTCCCGCGGCGGCGTCGCTTCGACGCGGCGCTCCGGCGAAACGATTTTGATCGTGTCCTTGACCGGCACGCCGCAGACCGCGGCCCCTTCGACACGCGCCGCCTCGGCGCAGCGATCGATAAGCGCCGGGGAGACGAGCGGCCGCACGGCGTCGTGGACAACTACGATTTCGCAATCGGCGTCCAGGACATCGAGGCCGCGCGCGACGGAATCTTGCCGGCGGGCTCCTCCGCTCTGTAGCGTCCATTCGAGCCGGCCGAGATCGCTTGCGCGCAGCAGGCGGTCGAAATGGGCGCGCTCGGTTGCCGCGACGACGAGGACGACCTTGCCGACGCTGGAGGCGGCGAAGCGATCCAGCGTATGGAAGACGATCGGCCGTCCCGCGAGAAGGCGCAGCGGCTTGGGCGCGCCGCCGCCCATTCGCTTCCCTTCCCCCGCTGCCACGATCACCGCGTTGACGCGCATCGCGCTCCTTTGGATAAAAAAAGGCCGGGGGATTCCCCCCGGCCTGAAGAAAGCTCAGATCATGAAAGCGAAATTAATGAGTGAAGATATGGCGCAGCTCCTCCATGATCTTGTCTTCGGAATGCGAGCGGGCGATCGACAGCTCTTTCACCAGGAGATTCTTCGCCGTATCGAGCATCTTGCGCTCGCCGAAGGAGAGCTCCTTGTCGCCCTTCAGGACGAAAAGATCGCGCAGCACCTTGGCGATCTCCAGGATCGAGCCGGTCTTGATCTTTTCCGTGTACTCGCGATAGCGGCGGTTCCACGTCTGCTGGTCGCTTTCGATCTTTTTCTGGCGCAAGACCTTGTAGACCTGCGAGACCATGTTGCGGTCGATGACCTTGCGGAGCCCGACCGAGTCCACGTTGTCGATCGGGATCATGATCTTCATATCGCTGTCCAGGATGCGCAGCATGTAAAACCTTTTTTCCGTCCCCGAGATGACCTGTGTCCGAATCGCCTCGATTTGCCCGACCCCGTGCGCGGGGTAGACCACCTTCTCGCCGACCTTAAACATGGGTTCCTCCTAGAAAGACGTTGAGCGCACACCCGGAGTCGCGACGAACAACTGCGCGGCTGGAACACGTGGAGCGATGAAGACTGCGAGTCGGCGGGAGAAGTCGGCGGGCGAGCATTAACGGTTCCAAAGTCAGCTCAAGCGCAAGCACAATCCGTCCTACCCTGGTGATGAATGTGCAAAAAAATTAGCGGCCCTAAACTACGGGCCGCTATAAAATTTCCGATAATCCATCATACACAGCCCCGGCGGCGGCGTCAAGGGCATGGGAGAGGACCAAAAAGAAAGCTACAGGGACTAAATACTTATAGTGAAAATATCAGGTAGTGGTTTAGAAATGTTAACAGACATTTAATATTAAAATCAGCGGTCCTGCGCGATTTCGAGCGCCATAACCAGCGCGTCCTCGCCGTCGTCGGAGTAATAGCCTCGCCGCACGCCTTTGGCCATGAAGCCGAGGGAATGGTAAAGGCGCTGCGCCGCGTCGTTGGACTTTCGGACCTCGAGCGTCACCCGCGTGACGTCCTGGCGCCGCGCCTCTGCGATGACCGTCTCCAGCAGCGACTTGCCGATGCCCCGGCGCCGGTGCGCCGGATGGACCGCCAGATTGTGGATATCGACCTCGCGCGGCAGCCGCCAGTAAATAATGTATCCGACGGGCCTCCCGTCCAGCATGGCGAGATGCGACTTGGCGCAGCTGACCTTCAGCTCTTGGATGAAGAAACTCGCGCTCCAGGGGAAGGTAAACGACGCCCGCTCGATCTCGATAACGCCGGCCAGGTCCGAAGACTCCATCGGCTTGAAGCTGAGGCCGGCCGCCGGAGGCGGGAAGTCGCGGGCCGCGCCTCCGTGGGGTTGGGCAGGAAACCGTTCCGTCTCTACCTTGTGCTTAGAGATGTTGACTCCCCGGCGCGACGGCCGCCTGCTTGAAGAGCAGGATTTCCAGCAGCTTGTCGGCGAAGCGGTGGGAAAAGCCCCGGACCCCCTGCTCGAGCGGGATCACCGAGGTGAATTCCGGCGGGAAAGCTCCGATGCTGCTGGAAATTTTCCGTATCCTTTCGTCCGAAACCCTTCCCTTGACGATGAACCGGCCGTCTTTCAATATAAGGTCGTAGTCGTAATCGGGCATCTCGTCGGGGAGCTCCGCCCGGGCCGCGAGGCCGATGTCGGGCACCCGGGTGGGAAATTCCATCCTCAAGAAATAGGCGTCGCCCCAATCCTGAACCGTATAGACGTTGCCGTAGCGCCGCTCGCGCTCGAGCTTCTCGACGAAGCCCTTGGCGTAAAATCCGTCCACCGGAATCGGTTGGTTCCGGACGGTGCCCGACTGGCGCGCGAGCAGCGGCTTCAGCGCGTAGGAGAGCGGCACGCCGTAGAGCGCCGCCCGGTATTCGATCTCTTCCGCCGGCTTGGCGTGGAAGATTCCGTCCCTCAGGCGGAAGACGCCTTCGAGGATCCCGATCAGGACGCCGATCAGGATGTACTTGTTGACGTCCTGGCTGAAAAGGACTTCGGGCCCGTCGATCCCCGCGCCGATCACCAGCAGCAGGATCGGATAGATGAGCACGATATTGTGGAGCACGTTGAGCGCCGTCGATCCGGCCGCGCTGAAAGCCATGGGGCTTCCCACCGCCTTTTCCAATTCCACTTTATCCCGATGCGGCAGGGCGCCGAGAAAAGGCTGCGCCAGAGCGATCACAACGCGGCCGAGCGGCCGGGAAAGCGGCCCCTGTCGTTTCAAGCGGGAAAAAGCCTCGTTGAAGCTGCCCGCGATCTCGCCGGGAAAATGCTTCTCGGGCCGCGGCGGCTTGGGAGCGGGAGCCGGTTTGGCCGGCGCCGCCTGCGGTTTGGGCGCGGCGGGCGCCGCGGCCGCGGGCTTCGGCTGCTCGGCGGGCTTGGCCGCGGCCGCCGGGGCGGGTTTTTCCGCGGCGGCGGGCGCCGGCGCGGCGCCCTTGCGGAAGCGCGACTCGAAATTTTCCGCGAAGGCGACGTCCTGGTGAATCTCCTTCGCCCGCGCGATGAGAGCCGCCTCGTCCTCGACGTTGTTGGGATCGGTCACGCAGCAGTCGACCGGGCAGACGGCGGCGCAGGCTTCGTAGTCGTGGAAGCCCACGCATTCGGTGCAGAGCAGCGGATCGATGACGTAGAGGTCCTCGTGCTGGCTGATCGCGTTGTTGGGGCACTCCGGCTCGCACGCGCCGCAGTTGATGCACTCGCTGGTGATCATCGTCGCCATTTTTTATCGACTCCCGATTTCCTGGTGATTCATTACTTGTTTCGCCCCGGGTTGTCAATCATTGCGCCGCGCCGCCGAAGGTTGAAACAGGCGGGAAATACGGTTAAAAGTGATCTCCGGGGCGGCGTACCCAAGTGGTTAAGGGAGAGGTCTGCAAAACCTCGATGCAGCGGTTCGAATCCGCTCGCCGCCTCCAATTTTTCGCCCCCTCCAGCCGCCCCTAGACGTCGCCGCCTTTTCATCTTTGACGGATCGGGTAAAAACAAACACGCGCGGGTAACCGGCGCCGGCGTCAGCCGGCTTTTTCATCGGCGTTGCCCAGCAGCGGATCGAGCTTTCCCGCCTGGTCCAGCTCCCACAGCTCGTCGTAGCCGCCGATCGAGCGCTCGTCGATAAAGATTTGCGGCACGGTTCTGCGGCCGCCCGAGAGGCGCATCGCCTCTTCTCTCAGGCGCGGGTCGCGGCCGATGTCGATCTCCTCGAACTCGACGCGCTTGGAGCGCAACAGCGCCTTGGCCCGCACGCAGTAGGGACAAATCTGAGTGGTGTAGATGACGACTTTGGCCATGGCGCAGCCGTTTTCCGAAACGCCGGCCGGATCTTCCCGCTTTTATTCCTTCAGGAGCTTCTTCAAAGCGGCGCCCAGCTCGCGGTGCGTAAAAGGCTTGGCGATGTAGTCGTTGCAGCCGCCCTGAAGGCATTTTTCCCGGTCTCCGGGGAGCGCGCGCGCGGTGGCCGCGAGAATGGGAATCGACTCGGTCTTGGGATTTTTGCGGATCAGGGCCGTCGCTTCCAGGCCGTCCATCCTGGGCAGCGAGATGTCCATGATGATCAAATCCGGCAGCTCCGCCGCCGCCATCTCGATCGCCTTTTCCCCGTTGTCCGCGGTGAGGGCGTCGTAGCCCAGGAACTCGAGCTCCTTTTGCACCACGTCGATCGTCGCCGGATTGTCTTCGACCAGTAAAATTCTTTTTTTCATCCGATGCCTCTTGCACGCGACTATACCACACAACCATCCGCCGAGCTATCTCAGCCCTTTTCCTCCATCATCTCGATGTTCACGCTGCCGACGAATACGTGGGTGGACATCTTGATCGGCAGGCGCTTCTCGTCCGCGGTGATCCACGCGGTCGCCTCGCGCACCCGCTTGGCGTATCCCGTCTTGCTCACGTCGGCGACCTTCGGGACGATCTTGTACGCCTCGTAATCCTTGCCCTTGACCGACACGCGCTCCTTGCCGATGACGTCGAGGGTGACGAGATAGCGGCTCTTGCCGCCGAACACTTCGAGGCGGAACTGATCGCCGGCCTTGAAATCGAGGCTGCGCGCCAGGTAAACGGCGGCGACCGTATCGAGCGCGTACGGCGACTCGAACTCGAAATCCTTTTTCTTCTTGTTCTCTTTTCGGCGCACCGTCCACTTGCGGGTGGCCGGATCGACCTCGGCGGTCGTGTCGTTGGCTTTCTTGTTCTCCCGCTGGATGAACGAAAAGCGGCGCGTGTGGAACGTCTCGGCGTCGAAGGTCGATTCGATGACGTCGCGCATCTTGAAGATCATGTCGAGATAGCGCCACGATTCCGCCTTGACGGTCGCCTGATAGTGCTTCTTGCCGTCCACCATGACCGGCTTCATCGTGATCTCCGCCGAGGCGACGGGGACGCCGAGCCAGCTCGCGTGGTAGACCGCTTTTTCGCCGCCGTCGAACGGGCGGAAGTGCGGCGTATAGTTCTTGAGCGGCGGCGGGGCCTCCGGCGGCTGGCCGTCCGCCGCCAGGCCGAGAATGGAAGAGAGGAAGATCGAAAGGAGAAGCAGGACTCGAAGCGGATTTTTCAAAGACCGGCTCAACCCTTGAATCCCGTCATGTACGCGAGCTTCGCCGCGGTGGCCCTGGTCTTCCCCAGGTTGGCGCGGAGCATCCCGGTGGAATCCCACGAGCCTTCGGTCAGCGCCCTCCGCGAGGTCTCCAGAACGGCGACCGGGATCGTCTTCCCGTCGTAGGATAACTTCTGCGCCGCGACGTCGAGCGCGAAGGAGGTCTCGGGACGCGACTCGGCGAGCCGCATCAGCTCTTCGATCTCGCGCTCCCCCACCGCGACCGTGGGGATGCCGAGCATGACGCAATTGCCGGCGAAGATCGCCGCGAACGACTCGCCCACGATCGCGTGGATGCCGAAGCGGTAGAGCGCCTGCGGCGCGTGCTCGCGGGAAGAGCCGCAGCCGAAATTTTTGTTGACCAGCAGGATCGAGGCGCCCCGGTACTTCGGGTCGTTGAAAGGGTGGGCCTTGGGCTTTCCCGCGGCGTCGAACCGCTCGTCGAAGAAGGGATACTCCCCCATCTTGGCGAAGGTGGGCTCGATCAGGTAGCGCGCCGGGATGATGCGGTCCGTGTCGATGTCGTTGCCCCGGACCGGCAGCGCGCGCCCGGCGACTTGAAGGATTTTTGAATCGTTGCTCATGTTTATTTCTTTCTACCCGCCTTCAACCCTCACCTTTATCCTCTCCCTTCCGGGGAGAGGAAGGAAAAGAGGGCTGATCTCTCCCTCCTTCTGAACCCTCTCCCTTGTTAAGGGAGAGGGTTACTGCAGATACTCGCGCACGTCGACGACTTTTCCGTTGAGCGCCGCGGCGGCCACCATCGCGGGGCTCATGAGGAGCGTGCGCCCGCCGGGGCTCCCCTGCCGGCCGATGAAGTTGCGGTTCGAGGAGGAGGCGCAGACCTCCCGCCCCGACAATTTGTCGGGATTCATCGCCAGGCACATCGAGCAGCCGGCCTCGCGCCACTCGAACCCCGCTTCCCGGAAGATCTTATCGAGCCCCTCTTTTTCCGCCAGCGTCTTCACCTCCGCCGAGCCCGGCACGACCAGCGCGCGAATGCCGGCGGAGACTTTCCTCCCCCGGGCGATGGCGGCGGCGGCGCGGAGGTCGGAGAGGCGCGAATTGGTGCACGAGCCGACGAACGCCACGTCGATCGGCGTGCCTAAAATCGCCGTCCCCGGGTTCCATCCCATGTGCTCGTACGCCTTGCGGGCGCCTTCGGGATCGGAAAACTCCTCCGGGCGCGGCAGCTTTTCCGAGACGCCCATCGCCTGTCCGGGATTGATGCCCCAGGTGACGGTCGGCTCGATCTCGGCGCCCTGGAGACGCACCATGTCGTCGTAGCGGGCGCCGGGGTCCGAGGCGACCGATTTCCAGTAGGCGACGGCGCGCTCGAAGTCCGCGCCTTTCGGGGCGAACTCCCGGCCTTTCAAGAACTCGAAGGTCGTCGCGTCCGGGTTGACGTAGCCCACCAGCGCGCCGCCCTCGATGCTCATGTTGCAGACGGTCATGCGCTCTTCCATGCTCATCGCGTCGATCACCGCGCCGCCGTACTCGTAGGCGAAGCCCTTGCCGCCGGAGACGCCGAGCCGGCGGATGATGTTGAGGATCACGTCCTTGGCGTAAACGCCCGGCGCGAGCGCCCCGTCGACGTCGATCCGCCGCACCTTGAGCCGGTCGATCGCCAGCGTTTGCGTCGCCAGCACGTCGCGCACCTGGCTCGTGCCGATGCCGAAGGCGAGCGTGCCGAAGGCGCCGTGCGTGCTCGTGTGGCTGTCGCCGCACGCCAGCGTCATGCCCGGCTGCGTCAAGCCCAGCTGCGGGCCGATGACGTGAACGATGCCCTGCCGGTCGCTCTCCAGGCCGAAAAAATCGATGCCGAACTGGCCGACGTTCTTCTCCAGGACCCGGATCAGCTCCTCCGCCTGCGCGTCGAGAAACGGCCGGGTCCGAACGTCGGTGGGCACGATATGGTCGACGGTGGCGAAAGTCCTTTCGGGAAAAGCGACCTCGAAGCCCTTCTCCCGGAGCATGTCGAACGCGGGCGCCGTGGTGATCTCGTGGATCAAGTGCAGACCGACGAACAGCTGCGTCTGCCCGGTGGGCAGGATCTCGACCGTGTGCGAGTCCCATATCTTGTCATAGAGCGTGCGGCCTTGTGCCATCGGAGGATTCTCCTTGGAAAAGAACGATAATATCCGCCCGGAGCGGTCAGTTCAAGCCTGCGCGGGTTGTCCAAACCGCTCTGCCGGCGGAGGCGCCGGCCCAATGGCGCCGGCAGTTTCAAGTTTCAGGTTGCGCGTTTCAAGGAAAAAATTAGATGGTAGGCGTCCTCGCGCCTCGACCAAGCCGGGGACGAACGGTGCATTGCTTATCTTGAAACCTGAAACTGGAAACTTGAAACTACATTCCTAATTCCTTCTGTGCCTGTCTCAGATAGCTCAAATCGGCGTACTTCTCCGCCGGCGGCGCGGGCTGCTTGACGAGGCCGTCCTCGACCTGGACCTCGACGTTGACCTTCAACCCTTCGAGCGTGACGGCGCCGTCGATCGGATAGACGCGGTTTTTCGTGTAGTAGGCGATCCCCTTCTCGGCGTAGGGCGGCTTGAGGCCGAATTCTTTGGTGAGAAAATCGGCGGCCTCGGCGGGCCGCTCGTAGATCCAGCGCAGGCTCTGGATATGCGCCTTTAAAAATTTGACGACCGCGGCGCGGTTTTTCTCCGCCCAGGCGGGATTCAGCGTGACCGCGTTGAACTGGTATTTCGCGATCACTTCCGTCGTGTCGCCGAGCCGGTTGAAGCCCCGGTCGATGGCGATGTCCGCGAAAGGAACGCCCAGCACCGCGCCGGCCACCGCGCCGCTCTCCAGCGCGGAGAGGCGCGCCGGCGTGCCGCCGGCGATCACGGCGAGATTGAAATCGCGCGGATACACGAGCCCCTTGCTTTTGAGATAGCTCAACAGGATCGAGGTCGCGCCGCCCTTGAGGCTGGCGACGCCGAGCCGCGCGCCCTTCAGATCCTCGATCTTTTTGTAGCTCTTCCCGCCGACGAGAACGTAAGGCGCCGCGTTGCTCGACCCCGCGGCAACCTTCAAGTTGGCGCCCTTTTCGTCGAGCACGATGATGCCGTCGGGATTGATCAGCGCGAAGTGGAGATCGCCGGTGACGAGCGCCTGCACCTGCAGGTCGGCGCGGCCGATGGCGACCAGATCGACCTCGATGCCTTCGCGGGCGTAGAATCCTTTATTCCGGGCGATGAAAAACGGCAGGTAGTTCAAATCGCGCGAGACGTAGCCGGCCTTGAGGGTCTCGGCGGCGGCGGGCGATGCGAAAAACGAGAGAGCGATCAGGACCAGAAAAGCCAAGCGCCGTTTCATCATGGCTCGTCCTCCGTTCTAGGAGACTTCTTCGGGCCGGTCAAAAAGGTCTCAGAGGCAAGGCGCGCGACCGATCGACGAGCGCAGGCGTACTTTTTTCAGCACGTCGAGCGAGGCGATGGGCGCGCAACGCAGCATATGAGCCTTTTTCACCGGCCCGGTACGCAATTTTCAAGCAGCCACTTGACCACGTCGATCCTCCGCGCGAACCAGACGTCGGAGAACGATTTGGCGTACTTGAGGGATTCGTCGTAGACCTTGCCCGTCGCCGGAAACGCCATCTGGCAGTGCATCGCCAGCGTGAGCATCTTGGGCTCTTCCGCCGATTCCTCGTAGAGCACGTCGAACTCGTCCTTGAACGCGCCGAAGAGGTCGCGCGCGGTGATGCCGCGGCGGTACATGCCGGTGTCGTTGAGGCCGCTGATCGCGTTGCGGTACGGCACTTCGACCAGCGTCTTATCGCCCGCCTGGACGAGATAGGGCGCGTCGTCGTTGACCGCGTCGCCGTGCCAGAGAAAGCCCTCCTCGGCGAGGAGCCCGAGCGTGTGCTCGGTGTGGCGCATGCCGGAGGAGAGCGAGCCGTAGGGCCGCGCGCCGACGAGGTCCTGAAAGATCTTCACGCAGGATTGGATCTCTTCGCGCTCCTGCTCCCTGGTGAGGTAGATCGACTGGACGTCCTCGGCGTAATTGTGCCCCACGATCTCGTGGCCCCCGGCGTGGACGGCCTTGACCGCTTCGGGATAGCGGAGCGCCGCCAGGCCGTTGACGTTGAACGACGCCTGGAGGCCGTGTTTTTTGAGAATGCGGAGAATGCGCCAGATGCCGGTCCGGCCGCCGTAATCGTTTTCGCTCGCGGTCCGGAAATCGTACTTGCAGCGGACGTCCTCGGCGGTGATCGGGTTGGAGCCGCCGACGTGATGCGTTCTGCGGTGCTTCGGGTCGGGGATCTCGGTCCAGGCCTCCAGGTTTCCCGCCAGCGTCACGGCCAGCCGGGCGCCGTTCGGCCACTGGATCTTGATCTTTTTTCCCTTGGAAAAAACGTCGTAAAAAGAATCGTGCGCGGGCATCATGGCGGACCTCCGGGAATGGTTCTCATGCAGCATATATAGGGAAACCCGAAAGCGTGTCAACGAACGGAAAGTTGCGGGCTTCCTCGCTTGAAACCAGAAACTCGATGCTTATTTAACTTTAACGCTGCTGGGCCAGGAGATCGTAGACCAGGGAATAGAACTGGAGCGTGGAGGGAATGTAGACGGTGAAGAATTCCTTGACGGAAAAACTCCGCTTGGCCGGATCGACGTGCGCGAAGAGCCGGAGCACCGCGGCGTGAACCTTGCTTTTATCCCCCACCGCGTCCGCCAGCCGCAGGCTTTCCGTGTAGGGGATCAGCGGGTCGCCGCTGCCGTGGCCGATGATAAAGTAGGCGCGGATGGAAGGAACGAGCGGCGCCATCGAGAGCTTTGTGAGAAAGGCGCGCACACGCGGATCGATCTTCTTGACCAGGTCTTCCGTGCGCGCCGGGTCCTTGTTGACGAGCAACTGGTAGAGGTAGCGTCCCTGCGGGCTCAGCCGCGCCACGAGCGGCGCGGCGTTTTTCGGCAGCTCCATCTGCTCGTTTTTGAAAATCTGGCGCAGAATGCGCCGGTCTTTTTCATTCCCGACGTAATCCACGTTGTTCATGAAAAAGACCCATTTGCCGTAAGGCTGGGGCTCGAGAAAGCCCTTCTCGCGCCCGTACTCGTAGTAGCCCGTGGTGATGAAGCGCACGACGTTGACGGGATCGTAGTAGCCGCCGAATGAAACGACGAACTTGACCCGATCGCGAATCGATGGATCGGCGGCGGCCATCATGGTCGGGCCCGCGGCGTAGCTGAAGCCCATGAGCCCCATTTTTTTATCGTCGACGATGTCGCGGAGCGAAGCGAGATGACGGACGGAGGCGACGATGTCGTCCACGTCGCCGAAGCGGATGCGGAACGACTTCATCCCCCGGAGGTCGGGCACGAGGACGACGAAGCCGGCGCGCGCGAGCGAATAGGCGAAGCGGACCAGGCGCGGGTCGTCCTTCCCCGCTTCGATGATGCCGTGGGTGAGCAGGATCGCCGCGCGCTTCTTCCCGCCCCGGGGGGCATAGAGGTCCGCCGCGATCGCCTTCCCGCCCGGGCCGGGAACGTCGAGCCGCTTTTTCGCCGGCGCCGGCGTCACCCAGCCGAGCGCGCCGCGGTCCGGCGCGCTTACGGCGCCGCCGTCGAGCATGTCCCGGATGAACAGCGCGGTGATGAGGCCCAGCCGTATCTGGGCGAAAAAGACGATGAAGAGGAGCAGCAGCGCAGCCGCGGCGATCAGCAGTTTTCTCATACGGAGCCGTTGTCCCCGCGCGCCTAGCGTCTCATGCCTTCTTCGTATTTTACTTCCATCAAAAACAGCCCCTGCGGCGGCGCGGTCGGGCCGGCCAGCGCGCGGTCTTTCGCCGCCAGGAGGCCGGCGATCGAGGACGCGGCGCGCTCGCCGCGGCCGATCTGGGCGAGCGTGCCGACGATGTTCCGCACCATGTGGCGCAAAAAGGCGTTCGCCTCGACGTCGTAGAGGACGAGGTCGCCCTGGCGCGTGAAGCCGTTGCGATCAATGCGCCGGACCGCGTGGGCGGCGTCGCAGCCGGCGGCCTGAAAAGAGGCGAAGTCGTGCTCGCCTTCGAGATGGCGGATCGCCTCCTCCATGGCGGAAAGATCGAGCGCGTCATGCTGGTGCCAGGAGTAGCGGCGCTCGATCGCCGCCGGCCACGGGGCGTTCCAGATGCGGTACCGGTACCGGCGGGCGCGCGCGTCGCGCCGCGGGTCGAACGAGTCCGGCGCCGCCTCGGCGCCCCGGATAACGACGTCCGGCGGCGTCACGCCGTTCAGCGCGCGCTGCAGGCGCCAGAGGTCGACCGCGCCGTCGTGAACGAAATGCGCCACCTGCCCGAGCGCGTGCACGCCCGCGTCGGTGCGCCCCGAGGCGGCGACGCGGATCTTCGCGCCGAGTATTTTCTCCAGCGCCTGCTCGAGAACCCCCTGGACCGTCCGGCCGTTCGGCTGGAGCTGCCAGCCCGAGTAATCGGTGCCGTCGTATTCGATGGTGAGCTTGATGTTCATCTAAAATAGTTACGGGTTTCGAGCTCCGAGTTAAACCCGAAACTCGAAACGTATTTAATACGATCGCGGCAGGCCGAGGACGTGCTGCGCCAGGTAGGCGAGCACCAGGTTGTTGCTGACCGGCGCCACGGTCAAGAGCCGCGTCTCGCGGAACTTCCGCTCGACGTCGTACTCCGACGCGAAGCCGTAGCCGCCGTGCGTCGTGAGGCAGGCGTTGGCCGCCTCCCACGCCGCCTCGGAGGCGAGGAGCTTCGCCATGTTCGCCTCCGCGCCGCAGCTCTCCTTGCGGTCGAACTTGGTCGCGGCCTGAAAGCGGACGAGGTCGGCCGCCTCGATGCGCGCGTGCGCCTGCGCGATCGGGAACTGGATGCCCTGGTTGGCGCCGATCGGCCGGCCGAAGACGACGCGGTCTTTGGCGTACTTCGCCGCGCGCGCGACGAACCAGCGGCCGTCGCCGACCGCCTCGGCGGCGACCAGGATGCGCTCCGCGTTCCAGCCGTCGATGATGTAGCGGAAGCCCATGCCCTCCTCGCCGACGAGATTCTCCGCCGGCACTTCGAGGCCGTCGAAGAAGAGCGCGTTGGTGTGGTGGTTGATCATGAGATCGAGCGGCTTGACCTCGAGCTTCCCTTTCGCCTCCCGCATATCCACGATGAAGACCGAAAGCCCGCGCGTCTTGTCCTGCAGCTGGTCGTAGGGCGTCGTGCGCGCCAGCAGCAGCATCAGGTCCGATTCCATCACGCGCGAGATGAAGATCTTCTGGCCGTTGACGACGTAGGCGTCGCCGCGGCGGACCGCGGTGGTCTCGATGCGCGTGGTCTCGGAGCCGGCGTTGGGCTCGGTCACGCCGAAGGCCTGGAGGCGGAGCTCGCCCTTGGCGACCTTCGGCAGATAGCGCTTTTTCTGCTCGGCGCTGCCGTGGCGGAGCAGCGTGCCCATCGTGTACATCTGCGCGTGGCAGGCGGTCGCGCTGCCGCCGGAGCGGTTGATCTCTTCGAGGATGATGCTGCCTTCGGTGATGCCGAGGCCGCTGCCGCCGTACTCCTCGGGGATGAGCGCGGCGAGCCAGCCCAATTCCGTCAGCTTCTTCACGAAGGCGTCCGGGTAGCCGCGCGTTTTGTCCACCTCGCGCCAGTAGGCGTCGGGGAATTCGCCGCAGACTTTTCGGATTTCATCGCGGATCTGCTGCTGCTCCTGAGTCAGGTTGAAATCCATCCTCGCCTCCTATATTTACCGCGTTAGTATATAGCGGGACGCCGAGAATGCAAAATCAGGGAGGGAAGCGTATGGCCGTCAAACCCGGCTGGGAAGGCCGCTACTTCGAGGACTTCGCGGTGGGCGACGTCTACCGCTGCCGCCTCGGCCGGACGGTCACCGAGGCGGACAACATCTGGTTCACGCTGCTCACCAACAACACCAACCAGATCCATTTCAACACCGAGTACGCCAAGCGCACCGAGTTCGGCAAATGCCTGGTCAACAGCGCCCTCACGCTGGCGATCGTCGCCGGCATGGGCGTGGCGGACGTGAGCGAGAACGGCTTCGCGCTCGGCTGGGACGAGATCAAGCTGCCGAACCCGCTCTTCGTCGGCGAGACGCTCTATTCCGAATCGGAAGTCGTGGACAAGCGCGAGTCCAAATCCAAGCCCGCGCAGGGCATCGTCAAAGTGCGCACGCGGGGCGTCAAGCAGGACGGCAAGGTCGTGATCGACTACACCCGCAGCGTGATGGTCTGGAAAAAGGCCCACGCGCCCCGGCGCGACCTGTTTCCCGAAATCAAGGAAGGGAAATAGGCCCTCACCCTTCCCTCTCCCAAGGGGAGAGGGTCAAGAAAGAAAAGGATTCAGGAGAAGGAATTGCCGGAACCACACAATGCCACAGGCGGCAAGCCCGCGCGCGCCCTCGACGGCGTCCGCGTCGTCGCCTTCGAGCAGGTGCTCGCGGGCCCTTTCTGCACCTGCGTGCTGGCGGACATGGGCGCCGAGGTCGTCAAGGTCGAGCGCCCCGGCGTCGGCGACCTGATCCGCCACTGGGACAAGGCGGTCCGCGGCCTCTCTTCCGGCTACGTCTGGCTCAACCGCAACAAGCAGAGCCTCACGGTCGACGTCAAGCCGGAAAAGGGGCGCGAGATCCTCTACCGGCTCATCCGCGAGGCGGACATTTTTTTCGAGAACTACGCGCCCGGCGTCGCCGAGCGTTCGGGGCTGGGCTATGAAAAATTGAAGTCGATCAACCCACGGCTCATCTACTGCTCGCTCTCGGGCTACGGCCAGGACGGCCCCTACCGCGACGTCAAGGCGTACGATCTCCTCGTCCAGGGCGAGGGCGGCATCATCGCGACGACGGGATATCCCGACAGGCCGGCCAAGGCGAGCCTCGCCATCGTCGACATCGCCTCCGGCATGTACGCCACCATCGGCATCCTGCTCGCGCTTTTTCAGCGCGAGAAGACGGGCGAGGGGCAGCAGATCGACATCTCGATGTTCGAGTCGATCGTCTCGTGGCTCGGCTACTTCCCGCACCACTACTGGCACCAGGGCGAGCAGCCCGAGCGCATGGGCATGCGGCACAACTACGTCACGCCGTACGGGCCGTACCTCGCGGGCGACGGAAAATACGTGAACCTCGCGGTCGCGACGCCCAAAGACTGGGAGGTCTTCTGCCGGCAGGTGATCCAGAAGCCGGAGCTCCTCGAAGACGAGCGTTTTTCCACCGTCGAGGGGCGAAGAAATAACCGCGCCGTGCTGGAGGACGCTATCGAAAAGACTTTTCTCACGCGCGATCACACGGAATGGCTCGAGCGCTTGAAGCAGGCGCAGCTCCCCTACGGCGAAGTGCGCGGCATCGCGGAAGTGCTGGCCCATCCGCAAGCCGTCGCGCGCCAATTGATCCGCGAAGTCGAGTCCCCCGTGGGAAAAGTCCCCGTCGTCGGCAACCCGCTCCGCCTCTCCGCCAGCCCGGCGCGCTACGACGGCATTCCCGCTCTCGGCGAGCACACCGAGGCGATTCTCAAAAGATTAGGCTACGACGCCGCCGCGATCGATAAGCTGCGCCAAGAAAAAGTCATCTGACTGGTTCCCTCGCAACCCCTTATCGTCATCCCGGCCCAGCGAGTCCGGCGAGCGCGAGCCGGGATCCAGGATTAAATTAGTTTTTTCTAGACTGAATTCCCGCCCCTCGACGGAGTTTATCCTGAGCGGACTCGAAGGGCTCAGGACATGCTTGCGCGGGAATGACTCAATGGGAAGTGGGCAAGCACCGGGCCGGGGTGTATCTCGGAGGGCCGATGCGCCCGGACGGGAAGCCTCAAGCGTATCCAGGTGTTATCGACCGCCGAGCGTAGCACAGGCCCATCGCATCGGGCTGGAGAGATGCATCCGGCCTGGTATGGTATGGGCCTTTCAGCGGCCTCCGCAGCATTTCTTGTATTTTTTCCCACTGCCGCAGGGACACGGGTCGTTGCGCCCGACTTGAGGAGCGGTCCCTCTCGCATCCTCGGCGCGCACGGCTTCCATCAGCTTTTCGATCGGCTCGCCGGCGTTCCAGATATCGACCATTCTTTTGAGATAGGGCCGGCTGTGGATGAAAAACTTCTTGTAGCCGGCGCAGAGATAGTTGAGCCCCGCCTCGCCGTCGGGCGTCGGGATGAAGCGGTCTTTCGGGCAGCCGCCGTTGCACATGTCCCGCACCTCGCACTCGCGGCAGTAACGCGGCAGGGAATCGCGCTTGGCTTCGCCGAAGGCGCGCTGCGCCGGGCTCTCGACGAGATCGCCGAGGTGCGTCTCCGCGATATTTCCCACGCGGTAGCCGGGATCGACGAAATGATCGCAGGAGAAAAAGTCGCCGTTGTGCTCGACCACCGGCACGTCGCCGCAGGTCTCGCGGAAGATACAAAGCGAGTGCTCCATGCCGGCCGCGGGGCGCGCGGCCTCGTCGAACATCTGGATCGCGACCTTTCCGACGTCGCGCCGCACCCACTCGTCGAAGATGGCCGAGAGAAAATCGCCGAAGGCCTCCGCCGGGACCGTGCGCGCGCTGACGCCGCCGTTTTCCCGCTCGACCAGCGGCAAAAACTGGAGGAACTCGACGCCCAGGTCCTTGAAGAAGCGGTAGACCTCGGCCGGGCGGCGGACGTTTCTGTCGTGCACGACGCAGAGCACGTCGACGTGGACGCGATGCTCGCTTCTGCCCCTTGTCGACGCGGTAGCCGTCGTGCAGCTCGCGCGGGCCGTCGATGCTGAGGCCGACGGAAAAGCCCTCGGCCGCGAAGAAGCGGCACCATGCGTCGTCGAGCAGCGTGCCGTTGGTCTGGATGCCGTTGGTGATCTTCCTGCCTTCGGGCCGGTGCTTTTTCTGGAGCGCGACGATTTTCTGGAAGTAGTCGAGGCCGAGCGCGGTCGGCTCGCCGCCGTGCCAGGCGAAGTTGACCATCGGCCCCGGCGCCGCCTCGATCTGCTGGACGACGTAGCGCTCGAGCGTCTCGTCGCTCATCCGGAAGGCGTCGTCCTTGGGATAGAGAAATTCTTTCTTGAGGTAATAGCAGTAGCTGCAATCGAGGTTGCAGATCGCCCCGATAGGCTTCGCCATCACCTGAAACTCGCGCAGCGCCGTGGACATGGAACCTCCGACCCCCTACACTAGCAAAGGCCCGCTGGATCGCCAAGGGCATCCATGCTACTAAAAGCCGCTGGGGATTCCCGTTGAAAGCGCACGCTGAAAGCGCTAAAAAACGCCGCGACACCGGCATCTGGCTCATCGCCCTGTTCAAGCTGGCGAAGGCGCTGCTGCTTCTGGCCGTCGGGCTGGGGCTCGCGACGCTGCTGCACCAGGACGTGGAGGCAACGGTCCATCATTGGGCGAGCGTCCTCTGGGTGGGGCGGGAAAGCCGCTGGTTTCAGGAGCTGTTGGCCAAGCTGGCCGCGCTGGACGAGAAAAAGATCATTATCACCGAGGCCGGCACGCTGGTCTACTCGGCGCTGCTGTTCACCGAAGGCGTCGGCCTGTTGATGCGCAAGCGCTGGGCGGAGTATCTCACGGTGATCATCACGGCGTCCTACATTCCTTTCGAGGTTTACGCCACGATGCGCCGCTTCGCCGTCGGCAGGACGGTCATTCTATTGATCAACATCGCCGTGGTCTGGTATCTCGTGATCCGGCTCCGCGCCGAGCGCAGGGAAGATTCAAGGAGAGCATGATGATGGCCGAAGACGTGATTCGCATCGGGACGTTCGGGAAAGACGCCGCGCTCCTCGCGGCGGAGGCGCGGGGTTTTCTCAAGGCGGAAAATATCCGCGTCGAGACGGAGGTCGTCACCGATTCCCCGACGCTGCTGCGCAATCTCATCGGCGGCCGCTACGGCCTCATTCTCAACAACGCCGACAACGTCATCGCCTGGGCCGAGGGACAGGGCGCCGACCCCGGGACCAACGACTTCGTCATCTTTCTCGGCGGGCATCAGGGGCTCCGGCAAAAGCTCGTCGTCGTTGCGGGCGTCGACGACTTCGCCGACTTGAAGGGCAAAGTCCTGGCGGTGGACGCGCCCACGACCGGCTTCGCCATCGTGATGATCGCCATTTTAAAACAGCGCGGCCTCGAGATGAATCGGGACTACACGCTTAAAATGTTCGGCAACACGACCAAGCGCGCCGACGCGATGGGCCGGGGCGAGGCCTGGGCCGGCATGATGAACATGCCCGACGACGAGATCCAAAAGCGCAGCTTCAAGGTCCTCGCCCGCGCCGAGGACTACGTCGCGCACTACGCCCGCGGCCTCGGCGCCGCCCGGCGCGACTGGGCCGAGGCGCACGAGGACCTCGTCGTGCGCCTTATCCGCGCGATGGTGCGCGCGACCGATTGGGTGATGGAGCCGAAAAATAAAGCCGAAGTGGTCAAGCTCCTGCTGCCGGAAAATAAAAACTCCCTGCCCCACGCCGAAGAGGCGTACGAAGAGACGGTCAGCCCGCGGTTCGGCCTCACGCCGCGCGGCCGCATCGACATGGAAGGCATCCGCACGGTGCTGCGACTGCGGGAGGCCGCCGGCCTGATGAAGCCGCCGGTGCCCCAGGCGGAAAAATACGTGGACGAGCGCTATTACAAAAAGGCGCTGGCGACCCTCGGCGGCTGAAGCGGCGCGTTCGATTGCACCGGGTAACGGCGATCGTTCTCCTCGCGCCGAAGCTGAACCTCCGGACTCCTCACTCCCCGAGCGCTTTCCCCTACTCACACCTGCCTGGCGAGCGTGTCCTTGAGCACATCGGCGAGGCCGCCGAGCGCCTTGGCGCCGTCGCCCCGGAAGCTCGAGCCGTGCATCACCGCCAGCGTGCGGGGGGCGAGCGCGGCGAGCCGCTTGAGCGTCGCGTCCGTGTACGGCGTGTAGGGCATGTCCTTCGCCATCGGCCCGGTCAGGTTTTTTAAAATCGCGTCGCGCGCGGGCTCGACCACGTCGGCGTCGGTCAACGGCGCGGGGTCGGCCGGATGGAAAAAGAGGTCCGAGCAGAGGAGCGTCCGGTTCGCCTCCTCGAAGAAGAGCCCGGCGTCCCAGCAGTGCGGCACGTGCGGCGTGGCGAGGAAGCGGAGCCGGTAGCGGCCGGTCTCGAGCGCTTCCCAGTCGGCGAGCGGACGGGCCGGCCGCGCGGCGAAATCGTTGACCGAGACGTAGGCGCCGACCGCGCCGCAGGCGGCCTCGGCGCGCGGCGCGATCCGCAGAAATTCGTCGAGCGCGCCGCACTCGTCGGCCTCGAAATGGCTGAAGCCGATCCAGCGGAGCTTCGCCGGGTCGACCACCGAAGCGATCGCTTCGCGCGTCGCCGGAAACATGCGCTTGAGCCCCGTGTGCATGAGGAACGGCTCCTCGTCGTTCAAGAGAAACTGGTTGAACTGCATGCCCATGTCGGCGCGAAAAGTGGAAATCCGGTACAGGTCCGGGGCGATTTCGGTCACGACGCTCTGCATGGCACCTCCTCTGATAAAACTGGCGTTTCGCTTTTCAGACTACTAGACGTGTCAACCGGGTCAAGCGGCCGGGTCTCTTCCAAATTCCATCTCAGGGTCTACACTGGCTGCATGAAGTACGAAGTGAGACAGTCCAAGGAACGGCCCGGCGCCTATATCGCCGTCGCCGTCGACAACGAAAGCGGCGCGGGGCGGAAAGACGCCGGCACGGCGCTGTTCATCGGCCCCGAGGCCAAGCGGCGCGCCGAAGACTACGCCGAGTGGCAGAACGGCCGGCTGGAAATCTCCGGGGAGCAGCTGCTGCGCCGGTAAGTCTCGCCGGCGCTCACGTTTTGCTCCGGTCGAATCGTTTCGTCGTCCGCGCGGCGAACGCCTCGAAGCGGTCGAGCAGTCTCCCGGGCTCTTCTTCGACGATCAGGAGCGAGCGGTCCTTCGGCTTGATAAAATCCTCGTCGACCGCGCGGTCCAAAAAACCGATGACAGGCTGGTAGTAGGCCGAGACGTTCAACAGGCCGCAGGGCTTGTCGTGGAGCGCGAGCTGCGCCCAGCTCAAGACCTCGAAGAATTCCTCCATCGTGCCGATGCCGCCGGGCAGGGCCATGAAGCCGTCGGACAGCTCCGCCATCGCCGCTTTGCGCTCGTGCATGGATTTGACGATGCGAAGCTCCGAGAGCCCCCGGTGCGCGACCTCCAGCTCGACGAAGGCCTCCGGGATGACGCCGATGACCTGGCCGCGGCGCTCCAGCACCGCGTCCGCCACGACCGCCATGAGGCCGACGTTGCCGCCGCCGTACACGAGGCCGTAGCCGCGCTCGGCGAGCAGGTGGCCGAGCCGCCGCGCGGCGGCCGAGTATTCGGGCCGCGCCCCCGGCCGCGAGCCGGTGAAAACGCAGATGCGCCCCTTGAGATCGGCCATGTGAAGGTTTACGGCTTTTTCCCGCGCCGCGCCACCCTCTCCACTTCTTCGATATGGAAGCGGTGCAGGAGGCGGTGAAATACCGGCGCGAAGATAATGCCGGCGGCGACGAGAACGATCAGGCCGGAGTAGAGGGCGTAGCCCGAAGCGAAGAGCTTTCCCGGCACGGTCTTGACCGGATCGACCGGCCCCATGCCGCCGAGAATCATCGAGGCGTTCAGCAGCGCGTCGATCCAGGGAAGATTTTCGAGAAAATGATAACCCATGATGCCGAGAGCCAGAGACCCGGCGACGAGCGTGAGCGCGCAGATCGCGTGGCTGCTCAGGCGCCGCAAAAACGAGCGGAAAGGCAGCAAGTTTTCGGTGCGGTGTTCGTACATGAGGTCGTATCGGTAATACTAGCGCCCGCGCTTCAACCGGGAGTTCAGCAGCGACAGGATTCCAGGTAATAATAATATCAGCGCTATGACAAGCGCCAGTCTTGACCGGCCTCCTGAAGGCCCTTTAAAAAGTCACCCGAGAAATCATGCCCGAACCGAATTGACGGAACGATATATTTTAAAAGCGTGTAAACCGCGACAGACACCGGCACGCTCATCCACCAAGGCAGTTTTATCAAACGGTTCAGGATCGACTCATCCCCTCTCGCCATTAGCAGCCCTCCCTAACGCTCTTTCCGCCACACGCTTGCGAGCCACGGCTGCTGCTCGCGCGGCAGGCCGGCGGGGCGATAGTAGTGCTCCAGCTCGACGAAGCCGGCGCCGGTCATGTAGCGCCGCCAGGCTTCGAGATCGTGAAACGCGCAGTACCGCTTCCCCTGCCACCCTTCTTCGTTCCCGCCGCGCGGGTTGGAGCTGAAGAGAACGCCGCGCGGCTTCAGCGCCGCGCGCAATTCCTTTAAAACGCGCGGCAGCTCCTGGCCCGGCACATGAAAGAGCGCGGCGTTGGCGAAGACGCCGTCGAAGCGGCCGGCGGGCAGATCGAGCTGCATGAAATCCTGCTCCCAGACTTCGCCGCCGCTATTTACGCGCGCCATCGCCGCCAGGCTTTCCGACCCTTCCAGGCCGATCGCGACGTGCCCGCGCTCGGAGAACGCTGTCAGATCGCGCCCCGGCCCGCAGCCGAAATCGAGAATGGTGAACGGCGGCGCACCTTCGATGTGCTTCAATAAAGCCTCGACGTTCTGGCTGACGTCGTGGTCGCGCGTCCCCTGCCAGAACTCTTCGGCGTGGGTGTTGTAGTGGTCGAGGGTGGTGGAAGAGATTTTTTTCAGGTCGGTCGAATTCAAGTTTTTCACATCGGGCCCGGCGCTTTAATTTGAACCAGCATCCGCCTTGCTCATATTATGCCGCCTTCGGCTCTGTTTTTACACGCACCAGGATGCCCGCGCAGGCGAGCATATTGATCAGCTTATCCACGCTGAAACGGCCGATTTCGCCTTTCATCAGGTTGCTGATCCGCGGCTGCGTCTCACCAAAAAAAGCCGCGGCTTCCGCCTGCGTCCAGCGACGAGCGTGAATGAACCGGCGTAAATCGAGCATCAGGTCCGCCCGGATCTTCAGATTCGCCGCCTCTCCGGACGCGAATCCCACGTCCTCGAATACGTTGTCGCTTCCTCGGACAAACGGCATCTGGTTCGGTCTCTTACTGTCTCCGCCTTTGGACCGCCCTGAAGCGCTGCCGCCCAAGAACGATTTCGTATCCGGCGGTTTTTTGTGTTTTCTTTTGGAACGCGTGGAGTACATAAATCGCCTACTCGTACTTTGCAATATAGAAAACCCGGGAGGCGCTCCGAGCGTGAATTCGGATTTCGTAGACACCAGGCCCACCGAGGGCATGGGCTTGAAATCGGTTGGCTCCTGTCCTCGCTGAAGCGCTTGCAACTCAAAGCCGACCCTTCGCCGCGCTTCTCGCGGGAATTCACGCACGTCGGCTCGCGACGAGCCCACCCACACGACCGGCTTGAGTATTAAGGTCATCTATGTGCAACGATCACGGGGATACTCTCCTTCATTTGAAAATTTGGCTTGACCACCCTCGACTATCGACCCAATCTGTATGCCAAATTAGATATATCATGGGCTCAAGTAGCGTCAAGCGTTATAACCTCATGAAGTCGTGCCTCTTAATTCTCAGAAACTTTTCGCTTACAGCGCGCGGGCCGTGAGGCCCCTTCCCCGCCGCGCCTTTGAAAACCGGCCCGGGTTAAGATAGTTGTAGGAGCATCCACCATTCGAGTTAAGGAGAGTTCGATGGCACAGAAGTCCCTGGACAGTTTCAACACGGCGGCCGAGCTCGCGGTCGGCGGCAAATCGTACAGGATTTTCCGGCTGGACCGTCTGGAGAAGGCCGGGTTCAAGAACGCCGCGCGCCTCCCGGTCTCGCTCAAGGTCCTTTTGGAAAACCTTCTGCGGCACGAGGACAACCGGCTGGTGACGAAGGCCGACGTCGAAACGCTGGCGGGCTGGGACCCCAGGGCCAGGAAAGAAAAAGAGATCGCCTTCATGCCCGCGCGCGTGCTGACGCAAGACCTGACCGGCGTGCCGTCGGTGGTCGATCTCGCCGCGATGCGCGAGGCGATGAAGCGCATGGGCGGCGACCCGAAGAAGATCAACCCGCTCGCTCCGGTCGACCTCGTCGTCGACCACTCCGTCCAGGTGGACAGTTTCGGCTCGGTCGAGTCCTTTCATTTGAACTCGAAAATCGAATACGAGCGCAACGTCGAGCGCTACGCCTTTCTTCGCTGGGGGGCGAAGGCCTTCGGCAATTTTCGCGTCGTCCCGCCCGACACCGGCATCTGCCACCAGGTCAATCTCGAATACCTGGGCCAGGTGGTCTTTCGCGGCGAGGGGGGCCTCGCCTACCCCGACACCGTCGTCGGCATGGACTCGCACACGCCGATGATCAACGGCCTCGGCGTCGTCGGCTGGGGCGTCGGCGGCATCGAGGCCGAGGCCGCGGTGCTCGGCCAGCCGCTCATCATGCTGATCCCCGACGTGATCGGCTTCAAGCTCCACGGCAGACTGCCCGAGGGCGCGACCTCGACCGACCTCGTCCTCACCGTCACGCAGATGCTCCGTAAAAAAGGCGTGGTGGAAAAATTCGTCGAGTTCTACGGCCCGGGGCTCTCCGCCCTCGGAGTCGCCGACCGCGCCACCATCGGCAACATGGCGCCGGAGTACGGCGCGACCATCGGCTTTTTCCCGGTCGACGCCGAGACGCTCAAATATCTGGAGCTGACCGGCCGCGACCCGGAGCTGATCAAGCTGGTCGAGGCGTATGCCAAGGAACAGGGCATGTTCCGCACCGACCAGTCGCCCGACCCGGTCTTCACCGACACGCTGGAGCTCGACCTCGCGACCGTCGAGCCGAGCCTCGCCGGACCGCGCCGGCCGCAGGACCGTGTGCCGCTGACGCAGGCCAAAAGCAATTTCAAGGAAGTCCTGCCGTCGCTGATTAAATCGGGCTCGCCGGACCGCACGGTCTCCGTGCAGGTGAACGGCGGCAGCGCCACCCTCGGCCACGGAACGGTCGTGATCTCGGCGATCACGAGCTGCACCAACACCTCGAACCCGTCGGTGTTGATGGCCGCGGGCCTGCTGGCGAAAAAAGCCAACGCCAAGGGCCTCAAGACCAAGCCGTGGGTCAAGACGAGCCTCGCCCCCGGATCGAAAGTCGTGACCGATTATTTGAAAGACAGCGGCCTGCTGCCCGAGCTCGAAAAATTGGGCTTCTTCATCGTCGGCTACGGCTGCACCACGTGCATCGGCAACACCGGGCCGCTGCCCGAGGCGATTGCCGCCGGCATCCAGGAGGGCGACCTCGTCGCCTGCGCGGTTCTGTCCGGCAACCGGAACTTCGAGGGCAGAATCCACCCGCAGGTGCGCGCCAACTATTTGGCCTCGCCGCCGCTCGTGGTCGCTTACGCGCTCGCCGGCCGCATGGACACCGATCTTTACAGCGAGCCGCTGGGGAGCGACTCCGCGGGCGCGCCGGTTTTTCTGAAAGACATCTGGCCCACGCCCGAAGAGGTGCGGGAAGAGATCCGGAAGTCCGTGCGACCCGAAATGTTCAAGAAGGAATACGGCGAAGTTTTCGAAGGCGACGCGCGCTGGCAAAAAATGCCCACGCCCGAGGGCGAGCTGTTCGCCTGGGACCCCGACTCGACCTACGTGCGCGAGGCGCCCTATTTTGAGGACATGCCGAAGGCGCCCGCGGCGCCCAAAGACATTTCCGGCGCGCGCGTGCTCGCCGTGCTGGGGGACTCGATCACGACCGACCACATCTCGCCCGCCGGCTCGATCGAGAAAAACGGCCCGGCGGCGAAGTATCTGACCGAGCGCGGCGTCGCGCCGAAAGATTTCAACCAGTACGGCGCGCGGCGCGGCAATCACGAGGTGATGATGCGCGGCACGTTCGCCAACGTGCGGCTCAAAAACCAGCTCGCGCCCGGCACCGAGGGCGGCTGGACCGTCCACCTGCCGGACAAAAAACAGATGTTCATCTACGACGCCGCCATGCAGTACCAGAAAGAAGGCGTGCCGCTCGTGGTCATCGCCGGGAAGGAGTACGGCTCGGGCTCGTCGCGCGACTGGGCGGCCAAGGGACCGCGCCTTTTAGGCGTCAAGGCGGCCATCGCCGAGAGCTACGAGCGCATCCACCGGAGCAACCTGATCGGCATGGGCATCGTGCCGCTCCAGTTCAAGCCCGGCGAGAGCGCCAAGACGCTGGGGCTCACCGGCTTCGAGACCTACGACATCGCCGGCATCACCGCCGGGCTGAAGCTCAAACAGGAGCTGACGGTAAAGGCGAAGAGCGACGACGGCAAGGTGAGAGAATTCAAGGTGATCTGCCGCATCGACACGCCCGCCGAGCTGGACTATTACCGGCACGGGGGAATTCTGGAATTCGTGCTGAGGCAGCTGCTGAACGAAAAGGCGAGTTAGAAGCGGAATTCTTAATTTTGAGTTTTGAATTTTGAATTGATATCGCCGAGCGCAGGCGTACTTTTTTCAGTACGTCGAGCGAGGCGATGCTCGCGCAACGACGTAGATGGGCCTTCTTTACCGGACTTTCTGCGCGACTTCCCACACCGGCCTGAGATCCTCGGAAAACGGGTAGCGGATGCCGAAGTCTTTCAAAATATCGTCGGTCGCCGCCAGCAGCGCGCTGCGGTCGAAGACCAGGTTCTCCCGGTTGCGGTTGGTCATCCGGGCGAATTTGATCGTCACGTCCGGCGACTTGCCGTCGCGCAGCACCTCGACGAAATGCTTTAGGTTCTTGATCGGGATCCCGTCGACCTCGCCGACCACATAGCTGTTGGGGTCGTCGTAGCCCTTGGCGATCGGGTGCGGCAGCATCGGCGCGCAGACCACCACCATCTCCTCGCCCACAAACGCCGGCTTGTCGAAGCGCCGGATGATCAGCGGGTTTCCCGCCCGGGTGTGAAACAGCTCCCATTGGTTGCCCATCTTATCGATGTATTCCTGCGACGCGGCGCAAAATACCAGCGGCCCGTAAATAAAATAGCGCGGGCTCCGGTTTTTCAGATACGGCACCACGAGCTCGCGCTGCCGCTCGACCGGGACGCTGAGCCGCATCGGCAGGCCGGCGCGGATGACGTTGACGTCGAGCATGTCGTTTTTCGCGTGCTTCTGAACGAGATAGAGCGCCGAGAGGCGGAGATCGTAGCGCACGCTGACCTTGCCGTCGTTGTCGATCGGCTGCCCGCCGATCGCCGTGACCACGTCCCATTCCTTCAGCGGGGTTTTCGACGCGTCCCGGAAAAGCTCGGCGACCATCAGCCCGCCCGTGCCCTTCGCCAGGCCGAGCCGCTGCCGAAGCGCGCTGTTTTCCACGGTCTGGAAGCGGTCGTGCAGCTGCGGCTTGCCGTCGTAAACCCCGTCGGCCGCGTCGTCGAGAAACAGGCGGATCTCCTCGATCGGGATCACGTAGCCGATGCTCTGCGCGTTGGGGATGTTGCTGAAGACGATGCCGATCAGCTTCCCGCGCGAGACCACCGGCCCGCCGCTGTTGCCGGGGTTGAGAGCCGCGTCCACCTGGATGCGCAGCCCCATGGTGAACTGGTAATAGCCGGTGAACTCGATGCGCGAGACGATCCCCTCGGTGACCGAGAGCTCGGTCCCGCCGGTCGGAAAGCCGTAGACGCTGACCGCGTCCTTGACCCGCGGCAGCTCGTCGGCGAACGGCAGGAAGGCGCGCTTGTCGAAAAACGCGTCGTCGTCGATCGAAAGGATGGCGAGATCGATCGCCTCGGCGACGATCACCACGCGCGCGGCCAGCTTCTCCGCCGACTGGTTCGGCTGCACGTAGATCTGGCTCGCGTTCTGCACCACGTGGGCGTTGGTCAGGATGCGCTTGCCCTCGATCACGATGCCCGAGCCGCTGACGCTCACCGGGTTCTGCTTGGTCCACGGCCGCGTCAAGTCGGGCTCGCGCCGCGTCGTGTGGATCTTCACGACCAGGTCGCGCACCTCGTCCTGCGCCAAGGCGGGCGTAGCCAGGGCGCTCAGCAGAAGCGCAAGTAAAAAAATCGGCCCTCTTCCGTGGTAAAGTATTTTCATCATTGTTTTTTCAATTCCGCCTCCGACGGGCGCAAATAAAGCGGCGCCAGCGGCCCGACCGGGTCGAGCTCGCGCCGGCGGATTTTTTCTTCGGCCAGAAAAGCGGCCGAGAAAGCCGCGCTCGGATAGCCTTCGCCGAGCGTCAATATTCCCCGCTCTCCCAGCGCGGCCTGGACCAAATGCCCGTAGGGCAGGGTCGCGTCCCCGATAAACAGGCACGGCCGGTCGCCCGTCCGCTCGCGGACGGAAGCGATCACGCTCTCGGGCGCCGCGACGGCGTCGTCGCCCACGCGCTCGAGCCTCCCGTCCCGCCGGAGAAAGAGCGCGGCGTAGACCTCTTTTTTGCGCGCGTCGAGGAACGGACAGATAAAGCCGTCGCGGTCGTTCACGCGGGCCGCGACCGCGTGGAGCGTCGGCACGCCGACCACCGGCGCTTCGGTGCCATAGGCCAGACCCTTCACCGTGCTGAGCCCGACGCGCAGCCCGGTGAACGAGCCGGGGCCGAGCGCGACGGCAAAGGCGGACACGTCGGCGAGGACCCGGTCGGATTGTCTCAATAGTTGATCGATCAGAGGCAGGACCACCGCCGCGTGGTTGCCCTGGCGCATGGCGCCGCCGGGCGCGGCATGGATCTCTTCGCGGAGAAGCTTTCCGTCTTCCACCAGCGCCGCGCTCGCCGCGGTGGTCGCGGTGTCGATGCCTAGGATGAGCATAAGACGGGATCGGGAATTAGGGGTTAGGAATTTGGGGTCGGATCTTCCGGAGCTCCCCAATTCCCAATTCCTAATTCCTAAACCCTGTTTTTATCCTTCGAAGAACCGGGCGATGTCGTTGTAAAAGGCGTAGGCCATGACCAGGAGCAGGAGCACGATCCCCACCTGCTGGGCCCGCTCGCGCTGCTTCTCCGCCACCGGGCGGCCGATGATCGCCTCGATAAAAAAGAACAGCAGGTGCCCGCCGTCGAGCACCGGGATGGGAAGCAGGTTCAGCACGCCGAGGTTGATGCTGAGAACGGCGATGAACAGGAAAAAAGTAGTCGGTCCCTCGCGCGCCTGCTGGCCGGCGACTTGCGCGATCAAAAGCGGCCCGCCCAGCGTCTTCGGCGAGATGTCGCCCTTGACCATCTTGAAAAGAGCCATCAGGGTGAAAATCGAAAGGTCCCGCGTCTGCGTGAAAGCCTGCCCGACGGCCGCCAAGGGCGACACCTTCACGGTCGTTTCCTGCGGCGAAATCCCGATGCGCCAGGTCTCCCGCTTTTCCCCGAGGGCGTCTTTTTCCTCGGTTTTCGTCGGTTGGACGGTAATATCCATCCTGCGGCCGTCTCTCTCCAGGCCGATCGTCAGAGGGCTGCCGTCGCTTTCCTTGATCCGGCGCGCGAAGTCCACCCAGCTGTCCACGGGGTGCCCGTTGATCGCGACCACGCGGTCGCCTTTCTGGATCCCCGCCTTGGCGGCCGGCAGGTCCGGCACGACCTCTCCCACCTGCGTCGTCAGCGTCCGGACGCCGAAGAAAACCATGACCGAGGCGAAGATGAAAAACGCCAGGAACAGATTGGACAGCGGCCCCGCCGCCACGATCGCCGCCCGCTTGAGGAGCGGCTGGCGCGAGAAAGACTTCTCCTGGTCGACCGCCTCCACCTCGTCCGTCGGGTCTTCGCCGACCATTTTCACGTAGCCGCCGAACGGGATGGCGCTCACCGCGTACTCGGTCTCGCCGATCTTTTTTCTGATGAGCTTCGGTCCGAAGCCGATCGAAAACGTGAGGACCCCCACGCCCATTTTTTTCGCCACGAGGAAATGGCCCAGCTCGTGGATCACGATCAAGATGCCCAGCCCGATGACGGCCGAGACGATCGAATAGATGACGTTCACCATTCTTTGCTCCTGTTCCTGATTGGCTAGAAGCTTCGGGCGAGCCGCGCGACCCCGTGGGCTTTAGCATACTGGCTCGCGCCCCCGCGATCAACCAGCCGCGACGCCCGCTCGCGCGCCCAGCGGTCGATTTCGAGGATTTCCCGGACGTCGCCGGCGTGGACGCTGGAATGCGCCTCCATGGTGGCGGCGATGACGCGGTGGATGTCGCGGAAGCCGATGCGCTTCGCGAGAAAGGCCGCCACGGCCGTTTCGTTGGCCGCGTTGAGCACGGCGGGCATCGTGCCGCCGGCGGCGAGCGCCCGATAGGCGAGCTCGAGCGCGGGGTAGCGCTTTTTTTCCACCGGGAGAAACGTGAGCGCGCCGAGCTCCATGAGGTCGAGCGGGCGCCAGTTCGCCTTGACGCGCGCGGGATAGGAGAGCGCATAGGCGATCGGGAGGCGCATGTCGGGAATGCCGAGCTGCGCGATGATCGAGCCGTCCTGGTAGCGGACCATGGAATGGACGATGCTCTGCGGGTGGACGACCACGTCCACGCGCGGCGGGACGAGGTCGAAGAGCCAGCGGGCCTCGACCACTTCGAGCCCCTTGTTCATCATCGTCGCCGAATCGACGGTGATCTTGGGGCCCATCTTCCAATTGGGATGCCTGAGCGCCTGCTTGACCGTGACGCGCTCCAGGCTTTTCAGCGGCGCGCGGAGAAACGGCCCGCCGGAAGCGGTGAGAATGATCTGCTCGACGTCCTCCCGGCGGTTTCCCTGAAGGCACTGAAAAATCGCGCTGTGCTCGCTGTCCACGGGGAGGAGCCGGACGCCGCGCTCCTTCGCCTCGCGGACGAAGATCTCTCCCGCCATCACCAGGGCCTCTTTGTTCGCCAGCGCCACCTCTTTGCCCGCGCGGACCGCCGCCAGCGTCGGCACCAGACCCGCGCCGCCGACGATCGCCGCGAGGACGACTTCCGCCCCCTCGGCCGCCGCCACGGCGGCGGCGCCGCTCTCGCCCCAGAGAATTTCGGTTTTGGACCTGCCGAGGAGCTTCTTGAGCCCGGCGGCGTCCGCTTCTTCGCGGACGCTGGCCAGGTCCGGCGCGAATTCCTTGATCTGCGCGGCGAGGAGATTGATGTTCTTCCCGGCGGCGAGCCCGCGGGCGCGGAACTTGCCGGGAAAGCTCCGCACCAGCTGGAGCGCGCTCACGCCCACCGAGCCGGTCGAGCCCAGGACGGCGATCGACTTCATCGCGGGAAAAGCCTCGAATAGTAAGCGACGAACACCAGTGGGAATATAAGACTATCCATGCGATCGAGCAACCCTCCGTGGCCCGGGAGGATGGCGCTCGAGTCCTTGACCCCGAAGACGCGCTTGATCCACGACTCGAACAGATCGCCGATTTGCCCGAGCACGCTGAGGACGAGGGCGACCGCCACGAGCTCCGGCCACGGGAACATAGGCAGAAAATAAGCGCCGGCGGCCGCGCCCGCGGCGAGGCTCCCCACGGCCCCTCCGATCGCCCCTTCGACGGTTTTCCCCGGGCTCACCTCGGGATAAAGCTTTCTCCTGCCGATCGCGTTGCCGGCGAAATAGGCCGCGCTGTCCCCCACCATCACGACGATCAGCGTGAAAAAAATCCACTCCGGCCCGTCCGGCAGGCGGTAGACGAGCGCCGCGTGCGGCAGCAGGAAGCCCAAGTAAAGCGTGCCGACGAGCGTCCAGCCGAGGCGATTGAACCTTTCCTGAAGCGCGCCGCCGAAAAAAAGATGGGTCGAGAACAAGAGCACGGCCGCGCCCGCGAGCCAGGGCGCGGCGCCGGCGGCGTCCTGGAAGAGGACGCCCGACGCGACCAGGAGTCCCGCCAAAATCCCCGCGGCCTGCTCGGCCCGCCGCGACGGAATGGCAATGCGGTAATACTCCCAAAGGCAGATGGCCGCGGCGCTAAAGACGAGCCAGGAAAAAAGCCGGGGGCCGCCGAAGGCCGTGATCCAGACGAGCGCCGGAATCGCCGCCAGGGCGGTCAGGAGCCTAGGAATGAGCTTTGATTTCACGGGATTTCATCGCCGCGGCGGGCCCGGCGCTCTGTTCGTCGGTGCGGCCGAAGCGCCGCCGCCGCCGCTGGAATTCGCGTAGCGCTTCCAGGTATTCGGCCTCGCGAAAGTCGGGCCACAGAGTGGGCGTGACGTAGAGCTCGGTATAGGCGGTCTGCCAGAGAAAAAAATTGCTGAGCCGCATCTCGCCGCTGGTCCGGATGAGGAGGTCGGGGTCGGGAATTCCGGCCGTGGCGATCAGCGCCGAGATCATCGTCTCGTCGACGTCGCGCGCGGCGCACCGGCCTTTTTGGACCGCGCGCGCGACGCGCCGGACCATCTGGACGATATCGCTCCGGCCGCTGTAGCTGAGCGCCAGGAGCACCGTCATGCCGTTGTTTTTGCGCGTCAGCCGCTCGACGTACCGGAGCGCCGCCAGCACCGTCGGAGGCAGGCGGCGCCGGTCGCCGATCGCCTTGAGGCGTATGCCGTGGCGCATCATCTTGGGCTGCTCCACCGTCAGGTAATGCTCCAGCAGGCCCATCAGCGTGCGCACCTCGTCCCGGGGCCGGAACCAGTTCTCGGTGGAAAAAGCGTAAAGCGAGATGTAGGGGATGCCGAGCTTGCGGCTCATCTCCACGACCGCCCGGACGGAAGCGGTCCCGCGCCGGTGCCCGTCGGTGCGGCCCTTGCCCCTAAGCTGCGCCCAGCGCCCGTTGCCGTCCATGATGACGGCGACGTGGCGGGGCAGCCGACTCTTGTCGAGGCCGCTCAGGTCCATTTTTGCTCGGAGCGCGCTATGCGAAGTTGTGATCGGTCATGACGGGGCGGGAAGCTTTGGGAGAATCAGACTTCCATGATCTCTTCTTCTTTGCCCTTGAGGACTTTATCGACTTTATCGATGAACTCCTTGCTCAGCTTGTCGATGCGCTCGTGGCCGTGCTTCAAATCGTCGGCGGTGATCTCCTTCTTTTTTTCCGACTCCTTCAGCTTCTCCATCCCGAGCCGGCGGTGGTTCCGGACCGAGACGCGGAACTCCTCGGCGACCTTCTTGACGTGCTTCACGAGCTCGTGGCGCCGCTCTTCGGTGAGCGCGGGGATGGGAATGCGGACCACCTTGCCGTCGTTGCTGGGCGTGAGCCCCAGGTCGGATTTCTGGATCGCCTTTTCGATGCCCGCCATCGCCGTGGGGTCGTAGGGCTGGATCACCAGCAGGCGCGGCTCGGGCGCGGAGAGCGTCGCGATCTGGTTCAGCGGCGTCTGCGTGCCGTAGTAATCGACCATGATGCCCTCGAGCAGCGTGGTCGAGGCGCGCCCCGTGCGCAGCTTGGAGAGCTCCTTGCGGAACGCCGCGACGACCTTGTCCATTTCTTTTTGCAGCTCCGTAAAAGTGGCTTCGTTCATGGTTTCACCGCGCCGCGCTCACCAGCGTGCCGATCTCTTCGCCGCACACGACCCGCTTGATGTTGCCCTTCTCCATGAGATTGAAGACGACGATGGGGAGATGGTTGTCCATGCAGAGGGAAATGGCGGTCGAGTCCATGACCTTCAGCTCTTTGTTGAGGACTTCGATGTAGGTGAGCCGGCCGTACATCTTGGCGTTTTGGTTTTTCATCGGGTCGTCGTCGTAGACGCCCGGGACCTTGGTGGCCTTGAGGATGACCTCGGCGCCGATCTCCATGGCGCGGAGGCTCGCGGTCGTGTCGGTGGTGAAGTAGGGATTGCCGGTGCCGCCCGCGAAGATGACCACGCGCCCTTTTTCCAGGTGGCGCGTCGCGCGGCGGCGGATGTAGGGCTCGGCGACCTGGCGCATTTCGATCGCGGACATGACGCGCGTCGAGACGCCGAGTTTTTCCAGCGCGTCCTGGAGGGCCAGGCTGTTGATCACGGTCGCCAGCATGCCCATGTAGTCGGCCGCGGCGCGCTCCATGCCGCCTTCGCTCAACTGCGCGCCGCGGAGAATGTTGCCGCCCCCGATGACCAGCGCCATCTCGCAGCCGAGCGCCTTGACCTCTTTGATCTCTTCGGCGAAGGCGCGCACGGTCGCGCTGTCGATGCCGTATTTCTCTTCGCCGCCGAGCGCTTCCCCGGTGACCTTCAGGATGACCCGCTTGTACTTGAGAACGTTCGCCATCGGGTCCGAATCCTAGCCTTTTTCCACTCCCTCGCCCACCTGATAGCGCATAAAGCGCCGCACTTGAATATTCTCGCCGATGCGCGCGACCGCTTCCTGGAGCAGGTCGCCGACCTTGCGGTCGGGGTCCTTGATGAAGGCCTGCTCCAGAAGACAGACTTCCGAATAGAAGCGGTCCATCTTGCCCTCGACGATCTTGTCGGCGATCTTCTCGGGCTTGCCCTGCTCGAGCACCTGGCGGCGGTAGATCTCCCGCTCGCGCTCGACCTCCTCCGGCGGCACGTCCTCGCGCCGGACGTGGCGCGGGCTCGCCGCCGCCACCTGCATGGCGACGTCCTTGAGCAGCGCCTGGAATTCCGGGGTGCGGGCGACGAAGTCGGTCTCGCAATTGAGCTCGACCATGACGCCGATCTTCCCGCCCGCGTGGATGTAGGCGCCGACGAGGCCCTCGGCGGCCGTCCGGCTCGATTTTTTCGCCGCCGCGGCGAGGCCCTTCCGGCGCAGGTAATCGACGGCCTTTTCCAGGTCGCCGGCGCATTCGGCCAGCGCCTTTTTGCAGTCCATGACGCCGGCGCCGGTCTTCTCCCTCAGCTCTTTAACGGTGGATGCGTTGACCTCCATGGAAGCTTAGGACCCCCCCGCCGCCAAGCTCGCCTGATCGGGCTCGGCCGCCATGGCGGTTTCGAGCGACGCGTCGGCGGCCGGCCGGGTGAGCGCCTGCTCGTGCAGCCCCTTGCCTTCGATGATCGCGTCGGCGATCGCCGAGCAAAAAAGGCGGATGGCGCGGATCGCGTCGTCGTTGCCGGGAATCTTGTGATCGATCGCGTCGGGATCGCAGTTCGTGTCCACGACCGCGACGACCGGCACGCCGAGCTTGCGCGCCTCGCGGACGGCGATCTCCTCCTGCTTGGGATCGATGACGAAAATGGCGTCGGGGAGCTTCTTCATCCCCTTGATGCCGCCGAGCGACTGCTCGAGCTTGTCCTTTTCGCGCCTGAGGCCCAGCATTTCCTTCTTGGTGAGCGCGTCGACGATCTTGGGATCGTTTTCCATCTCTTCCAGCCGGCGCAGGCGGTCGATGCTCTGGCGGATGGTCGAAAAATTGGTCAGCGTGCCGCCGAGCCAGCGGTTGTGGACGTAAAACATGCCGCAGCGCGCCGCCTCTTCCTTGATCGCGTCCTGCGCCTGCTTCTTCGTGCCGACGAACAGGAGGTTGCCGCCCGCGGCCGCGACGTCGCGGACGAAGCCGGCGGCGGCTTTGAACATGGTGACGGTCTGCTGCAGGTCGATAATGTGGATGCCGTTGCGCGCGCCGAAAATATAAGCGCGCATCTTGGGGTTCCATCGGCTCGTCTGGTGGCCGAAGTGCACCCCCGCTTCTAAAAGCTGCTTCATGGAAACTTCCGTCATAGGCCCATCCTTCTGGTTTTTTTCCTCCCCTCTCGTCATCTCCTCTCCCGACCCGAGGGGCACCCGGGGGAGGATCGGAAAGGGTGTGTAATGTTGGGAAAAACTAGTCGCCAACCCGGCGACCGGGGGCGGTCCGGGGCACACGATCGCCGAAAGACCGTAACTCTCGGTTTTTAACAGAGATTTGCTGCGGGTGCAAGCAGCCGGGGGATCAGGCGTTCATCGAGTCCAGGAAGTCCTTGTTGCTCTTGCTGCCGCGCATCTTGTCGAGCAGGAACTCCATCGACTCCACCGCGTTCAGCTGCGAGAGCACTTTGCGGAGAATCCAGATGCGGTTCAAATCTTCCTTGGGGATCAAGAGCTCTTCCTTGCGGGTGCCGGACTTGTTCATGTCGATCGCCGGGAAGACGCGCTTGTCCATCAGGCGCCGGTCGAGGTGCACTTCCATGTTGCCGGTGCCCTTGAACTCCTCGAAGATGACCTCGTCCATGCGGCTGCCGGTGTCGATCAGCGCGGTGGCGATGATCGTCAGGCTGCCGCCGTCCTCGATGTTGCGCGCCGCGCCGAAGAATTTCTTCGGCTTGTGCAGCGCGTTGGAATCGACGCCGCCGGAGAGGATCTTGCCGCTCGGTGGGACCACCGTGTTGTAGGCGCGCGCGAGGCGGGTGATGCTGTCGAGGAGGATGACGACGTCCTTGCCGTGCTCGACCAGGCGCTTGGCCTTTTCGATCACCATCTCGGCGACCTGGACGTGGCGCGTCGCCGGCTCGTCGAACGTGGAGCTCACGACCTCGCCGTCGACCGAGCGCTGCATGTCGGTCACCTCTTCCGGCCGCTCGTCGATCAAGAGGACGATGAGCACGGTCTCCTTATGGTTCTGCGCGATCGCCTTGGCGATGTGCTGAAGCATCATCGTTTTGCCGGTGCGCGGCGCTGCGACGATCAGGCCGCGCTGCCCCTTGCCGATCGGGGTCATCAGATCGACGATGCGCGTCGTATAGTCTTCCGGAATGTATTCGAGCCTGAGGCGCTCGTTGGGGTAGAGGGGCGTTAAGTTGTCGAACAGGATCTTGTCGCGGGCCTTTTCGGGATCTTCGTAGTTGATCGATTCCACTTTGAGCAGCGCGAAATAGCGCTCGCCCTCTTTCGGCGGCCGGATCTGCCCGGATATGACGTCGCCCGTCCTCAAATTGAAGCGGCGGATCTGGCTGGGAGAGACGTAGATATCGTCCGGACCCGGAAGGTAGTTATAGTCCGGGGCGCGCAAAAAACCGAAGCCGTCGGGCAGCGTCTCCAGGACGCCTTCGCCGTAGATAAAGCCGTTTTGCTCGGTTTGGGCCTGCAGGATGGCGAAGATGAGCTCCTGCTTGCGCATGTTCGCCGCGCCCTCGATGTTGAAGTTTTTGCCGATCAGCGCCAGATCGCCGATCTTCTTTTCCTTGAGAGCCTTGAGATTGAGCTTGCCGTCCTCTATCGCTTCCGGCTCGGCTTTTTCGGCTCGGGGGCTACCACGGACCATAGATATGCTTCTCCTTTCGTATTCCAGGGACGATTGACTGCTACCGGTCTTGTGTCGGGTGGCTGTTTAACTCAAGAAGGCGGATAGTGCTTCGATCCACTGCGGCTCAGATCGACCGTACGACCGCCATGCCACCATGCGCGGCCCGACAACGCGCCCAAAAGGGCAAATAAGGGTTATGCTACAGACGTGAATGTTTCGCTCGGGATCCAAATCAAGTTTGGTCGGGACTTAAGTGAACGCTGCTTTCAAAATGCGGGATTTGTTTTAAAGAATAACTTCGAGTTGAGCCTCGGATTCCTTCCTATAATAAGAAATGGGCGGCTACTTGTCAACCCCCTTCTCGTCGGCGCCGGTCGCCCCCCGGCGCAGCTCGCCGAGGAGCCGCTCCATGTCGGGCGGCGCGGGCGCCCGAAATTCCATGGCCGCGCCGGTCCGCGGGTGGGCGAAACCGAGCCGAGCCGCGTGCAGCGCCTGGCGCGAAAAACTCCCGAGGGCGCCGGCAGGACGGTCGTCGGCCGCCCGGCGCCTAGGTCCGTAGACGGGATCGCCCACGACCGGATGGCCCTCGTCGGCAAGATGGACCCGGAGCTGGTGGGTGCGCCCGCTCTTCGGCCTGAGGCTCAGCAGGCTCAGGCCCGGGAAGCGCCCGTGGGGCCGGCCCCGCCATTCCGTCAGCGCCTCCCGGACACGCGGGCCGGCGCTCAAACTCGACATTTTTTTCCGCTCGCTCCGGTGGCGGCCGATGGGGCGGTCGATGGCCCCCCTGGCTTTGGCCATGCGGCCCCAAACCAGCGCTACGTATTCCTTCGCGACGCGCCGCTCCTTGAACTGGGCCGCGAGATTTTGGAAAGCCTGCCCGTGCTTGGCCACGACCATGACGCCCGACGTGTCCTTGTCGAGGCGGTGCACGATCCCCGGACGGCGCTCGCCGCCGATGCCGGGGAGGTCTGGGCAATGGTGCAGCAGCGCGTTCACCAGCGTGCCCTCCTTCCAGCCCGCCGCGGGATGGACGACCATGCCGGGCGCCTTGTTGAGCACGATCAAATCGCCGTCTTCGTAAAGGATGTCGAGCGGCAGCGGCTGGGGCCGGAGCGCGGTCTCGGCGG
>WNFL01356646.1_pt1 | contig 37862 bp, 39 predicted proteins | sample 5400361 | NCBI WGS metagenome assembly WNFL01 (sample SAMN13153351, study PRJNA577476) | soil metagenome | isolation source: 40 cm soil on Douglas fir-dominated hillslope | place: USA:California | collected 2013-09-17
ATAATCGACGATCTGTTCGGGGAACACATCGAATTTCGCCTTGACGCCCGCACGGTCGAGACGCGTGTTGCTCATGGTGTTGATGAGTCCAATGCGCGGACCCACGAGCTGGGCCATGTCCTTGTCGCCGGTGGAGATCAGCACGTCATAGTCAGACTCGGCGCCCTGCAGTGCCAGAGTGCCGATCACATCGTCGGCTTCGACTCCGGAGACGCGCAGCAGCGGCAGTCCCATCGCGGCGACCGTGTCCAACAGTGGTTGCACCTGAGAGCGTAGGTCATCCGGCATGGGTGCGCGATGCGCCTTGTACTGCTCGAACAGATCGTCTCTGAACGTGCGGCCGGGTGCATCGAATACCACCGCAATCCGGTCGGGCGATTCTTCCTTGATCATCTTGTTCAGCATGTTGAGCACGCCCAGGACCGCGCCGGTCGGCTCGCCTTTCGAGTTGCTGAGCGGCGGCAACGCATGGAAGGCCCGATACAGATAAGAAGAGCCGTCGACCAAGATGAGTTTGCGGGTGCTCACGTTACCTCGAGACCCGATCAGGGCTTTGGCGTCGGGTCCGTAGGGTTGCTCGCGGGCGCGGGGTTGCTCGCGGGCGCGGGGTTACTCGTGGGCGCGGGGTTACTCGCGGGCGCAGGGGCGGCCGTACCGGTCGGCGCGCGTGCGCGCGGGCTCGGCAGCGTCTTCTTGTGCTTAGGGGCATCCGGAAGCACCAGTGGACCCTTTTGTCCGCAGCCGACGACCAGCGCGGCCAGGCCGACGGGGATCCACAGGCTCACAATTTTCATGATCGGAGTATACCGCGTGCCGCGACGCGGAAGCTCGACCGGAACTTCTGGTGCCGATGGCGGGTCCGATTCTGCAGTAACAGGTTGGAGATGTGGATGAAGCGGATATCAGGAACTCTGTTGGCAACTCTTACGATTGGTGCATGCGCGGCTTCGACGGCGGCTCTCGCGGACAATCTGGCCGGATTGTATGCCGGCGCCGGCGTCGGCTATTCCACGATCAGAAGCGACGATGCTTCTTATGGCCTTCCGGGTTATTTCAATGATCACCAGACGGCATGGAAGGCGATCGTCGGCGTGCGGCCGATTCCTATCTTGGGCGCGGAGTTCGAATACATCGACTTCGGTCATCCGAATCATGACTACGGCTACAGCGGAATCAACTACTACGGTCTCGATTCCCATCCGCACGCGGCGGCGCTGTTCGGCGTGGGTTACCTACCGCTGCCAATACCGTTCGTCGATGTCTTCGGCAAGGCCGGGGTCGCCCGGCTGCAAACGGACGTCACCACATTCGTCGGGCAACCATGTCCCGGAAACCAAAACTGCCCAGGGTATTTTTCCCGCGAAGAACAGACTCATAACAGGTTCGCCTACGGCGTGGGTGTGCAGTCCAAAGTCTGGGGCGTGTCGTTTCGAGCCGAGTACGAGCGCATCAGTTCCCAGTTCGGCGACCCGGACGCTTTGACGGTCAGCGCGACATGGACGTTCTAGCGATGACATGTTTTCGCATCAGCCTCGCGCCCTGGGCGGTCTAGCGATGAGATGTTTTCGCGTCGACCTCGCGCCAACGGGGTGAATCTACCGGGGTGAATCAAGGCGCGTGACCACTCCGGTCGCGCGTGACGACGTGGGCATCTATACTGATGCCCATGACATCGTTCGCTCGAGCCCGTGCGCGCCGCCCCATCCTCCTCGCGTTCGGGTTCGCCGCGGCGCTTGCCGCATGCGCCAGCAAGGATCTCCGGCCGAGCGCCGGCGGCGACGCCGCTACTCGGGCGCTGCGGGCGAAGATCGACACCATCGTGGTCATCTACGCCGAGAATCGCGCTTTCGACAATTTGTACGGTAATTTCCCGGGCGCGCACGGTCTCGGCGAAGTCGTGGATCGCGATGGCCGGCCCTTGCCGGCTTATGTCCCCCAGATCGATCGCGATGGGTCCGTGCTTGCGGTTCTTCCGCCGACATGGGGCGGTGTCACGGCTTCCGGCATCACGCCGGTGGTGACGGAAACCCAAAGCGCCGGCTTGACCAATGCGCCGTTCTCGATCGAGCGCGCCTTTACGGCGCAATCCGACGTCACGTTGTCGACGTCGACGGTGACGCGCGACCTGGTGCATCGCTTCTTCGAGAATCAGATGCAAATCGACGGCGGCCGGAACGACGGCTTTGCCGCGTGGTCCGACGCCGGTGGTCTCGTCATGGGACACTACGACACCAGCCGATCGGCGCTGTACCAGCTCGCGAAGGAGTTCGTGCTGGCCGATAACTTTTTCCAAGGCGCGTTCGGCGGCTCGTTCCTCAATCATCAATATTTGATTTGCGCCTGCGCGCCGGAATACCCCAACGCGGATACCGCGCCGGCGAAGCCGTCCATAGCGATCCTCGAGCAGGACGCGGCCGCACACTACCTGCCGCGGCTGAAGCTCGCCAAGGATGCAATGCCTTCCGCCTTGGACCAAGCGCCCAAGTTTGCGAAAAGCGGCAACATCACGCCGGCCAACTATTTCGGCGACGGCAAGTTTTATGCGGTGAACACCATGCAGCCCGCGTACCAGCCGAGCGGCAACAAGCCGGCGGCCACCGACGCCGACTACCTGTACGCCGATCCCAGCCAAGCGCGTCGAATGGAGTTGGTATTCGGGGTCCTGGGACGCGGCGCTCGCCGACGGACGCCGGTCGCCTCGCGAATCCCGCGAGGCGATCTATGCGCCCGCGACTCCCGGCGGCAATCCTGACTTCCAGCCGCATCACCAGCCCTTCAATTACTACCAGCGCTTTGATCCGGCCGTGCACGCCGATCAGCGAGCCGCCCATTTGAAGGACTACGACGCGCTCCTCGCCGATGCCGCCGCCGGCCGCCTGCCGGCCGTCGTGTTTTACAAACCGCAAGGCAACCTGAACCAGCACGCGGGCTATGCATCGGTGGCGGAAGGCGATGCGCACATCGCGGCTCTGGTGGCGAAGCTGCGAGCAAGCGCCCAGTGGCAGCATATGGTGATCGTGATCACCTACGACGAATTCGGCGGTGCATGGGACCACGTGGCGCCGCCGCAAGGCGATCTCGTCGGCCCCGGGACGCGCATTCCCGCGCTGATCATTTCACCGTTCGCGAAGCGCGGCACCGTCGATCACACTCAATACGACACCGAGTCCATCTTGCGGTTGATCACGCGGCGGTTCGATCTCGAGGTATTGCCGGGGATCACGCGGCGCGACCAGGGGCTTGCCGCGCACGGCGCGCCGCCGATGGGCGATCTCACCAACGCGCTCGATCTCGGCCGGGAATAGCCGATGGTGGCGGGTAGCGGTCGCGCGGTGGGGTCAGGGCAGCTGGCTGGCAACGAAGAACACAGCTGCCAGCCGGCTAGCCGCGCCCAATTCCCAGACCCCGTATGAGTCGCTCAATCCTGCGCGCGACTCACTTAGACTTCGGTGCCGGTTTCACATCGGGCGCGGCCGCCGGCGGGCCGCTCGATTTCACGCTCACCAACTCCACGTCGAAGACCAGCAGCGAACCGCCGGGAATACCGGGCTTCGGGCTCGCGCCGTAAGCGAGTTCCGGCGGCACGAACAGCTGCCATTTGGCGCCCGGCTTCATGAGCACCAATGCCTCCTGCCACCCTGGGATCACGCCGTTCACCGCAAAGGTCGCGGGCGCCCCCCGCGCGTACGTGCTGTCGAACTCCGACCCATCGAGCAGTTTGCCGCGATACTGTACCGTCACGGTATCGGTGGGCGCGACCGCGGCGGCCTTGTGGTCGCCCGGTAAAATGACTTTATATTCCAGACCGGAGGCCGTCGTCGTGACGCCTTTCTCGTGCCCGTTGTGGGCCAGGAAATCCTTCGCCGCCGCCTGGTTGCGTGCGATCGCGGCTTCCATCACCGAACGCACGAAATCCTGCACTTGCTGCCGGTCTGCAGGGGCGGTTTTCTTGCCCTGCAGGCCATCCTTCAAGCCGCGCGCAATGGACTCCACGCTGATTTGATCGGTGATTCCCACGCCATGCATCTGTTCGCCGAAGGTCAGCCCGAACAAATAGCCGGTCTGATCGGCGTTGGGTGGCGCGGCGGCCGGTCCCCCGGCCGGCGAGGTCGCGGACGGCGGTGCGGCGGGCGCAGGCGGGGGAGTTTGGGCGACGGCAAAGGGCGCGGCTGCAACCATGAGCCACGCGCCGCAGGTCTGGCGCAGAATTCGAATGCTGGTTTGTTTCATCCCCCCGAAGATACGACACTCGGGGTTGCAAAGGCTAGCGCGGCGTTCAAGCGCCCAGGGAGCCGCGGTGGATCACCGCCACGGTCAAACGTGACGTGCATACCAGTTTACCCGCCTCATTGACGATGTCGATGACCCAGATCTGAGTGCGCCCGCCCACATGAACGGGGCGCGCCGTACCGATGACCAGCCCGCTGCGCACCGGCCGCACGTGATTGGCGTTGATCTCCTGTCCCACGCACTGGTATTCCTTGGTGTCGACGCACAGGGTCGCGCCCGTGCTTCCCAGCGTTTCGGCGAGCGCCACCGAGGCGCCGCCGTGCAGCAATCCGTAGGGCTGCCGGGTCCGTCCATCGACGGGCATGGTGCCGCGAATGAAGTCATCGCCGATTTCGGTGAACTCGATGCCGAGGTGCTCGACCATCGTTCCCGGACGGCTCGAATTCAAATCCTCCACGGATCGCAAACTTCGCCAAATGGTCATTCCGAATCCTTGAGCTTGGCGGCCACGCGGCGATAGGCCTCACGAAACGCAATGCCTTCCTTGGCCACCAAGGCGTTCGCCGCGGCGGCGGCGTGTATGCCGGGATCGAGCCGGATGTTCTCCGGTTGAAAGATCACCCCGTCGAGCGCGCTCGGCAGTATCTCGAGCGTCTGCAGGCAGGAATCGATGCCGCGGAACAAGGGCGGTTTGATCAGCTGCAGATCGCGATGATAGCCCGAGGTCAGCTTTTGGGTGATCCCGAGCACTTCGTTGAGCGCTGCGTGCGCGACCGAACTGCGCCCGCGCACCAGTTCAAAGACATCGGGATTGCGCTTTTGCGGCATGATCGATGAGCCGGTGGTAAATGCTTCCGGAAGCGTCACGAAACCGAATTCTTGGGTGTAGAACAGCAGCAAGTCGGCCGCCAGGCGCCCCGTGTCCTGCGCGAGCAAGGTGATTTCAAACAACAAATGCGCCTCAGCTTTGCCGCGGGAAAGCTGCACCGCCGTCACCGGCTCGTGAGTGACGGAAAATCCGAGCCGCCGCCGCGTCTCCTCGCGGCTGAGCTCGAGGTTCGGCGTCCCATAGCCGGCGGCGGATCCCAGCGGATTCTTGCCGATGCGCCGCTGCGTGAGATCGAGACCCGCGGCATCATCGCGTATCTCCGCCGCAAACCCCTCCGCCCACAACGCGACGCTGCTCGGCATGGCCTGCTGCATGTGGGTGTAGCCGGGGAGCACCATGGCGCCGTGCCGCGCACCGAGGGCATCGAGCGCGTCCGCCACCGCCGTGGCACCCTGCCGCAACGCGTCCGCGGCGTCGCGCAAGTACAGGCGCAAAGCGGCGAGCCCCTGATCGTTGCGCGAACGGCCGGCATGCAAGCGCCCGCCGGCGGCACCCACGCGCAAGGTGAGCAGATTCTCGATGGCCGTCTGGCAATCCTCTTGTTCGAGCGAGATGCGCCAATCTCCCCGCGCATGTTCCTCGCCGATGGCCGTCAAGGCTTCCTGGATCGACCCCAGGTCCTGCGCCGACAACAGTCCCTGAGCCGACAGCATCTCCGCGTGCGCAATGGACGCTTGGATGTCGTAGCGAACCAGGCGATTGTCGAGGACATGGTCATCCCCGGCCGTGAAGCTGAGCACGCGCGCGTCGAGCGGAGTTCCCTTGTCCCAGAGTCGCGTCATTTCAGCGGCCGTGTGCCTTGTGTGGTGGCCATGGATTCAAGTGCCCGACGCGCTCAGTTGTTCCGCCGGGCTCAAGGCCGTGAGATCCGCAACCACCAAAGTGCCGGTGCCCTCGTTCGTGAAGATCTCTGCGAGCAGACTATCCGCGGACCTGTAGCTGATGACATGTACTCGGCGGACGCCCGCGCGAATCGCGTTCTCGATCGCAGCTGCCTTGGGCAGCATGCCGTCCTTCAGCGCCCCCTCGTCGCGCAGGCGCTTCAAACCCTTGATGTCGGTGTACGAAACCACCGAGCTCGGATCCTCGACGTGCTCGAGAATTCCCTGGGCGCCGGTACACAGCACGAGCTTTTCCGCCGACAGCGCGCCGCCGATGGCGGCGGCCACGGTGTCCGCGTTGATGTTGAGCAACACCCCGTTCGAGTCCGCGGACAGCGGACTGACCACCGGCATCAAACCATCCTCGAGCAGTTTGTTGATGACCCCGGCATTGACCGAATCGATATTGCCCACGAATCCGTAATCCACGGTCTCGCTCGAACCTTCCGCGACGCGCACCGGCGGGCGCTTGTGCGCGCGAATCAAACCCGCGTCGACTCCGCTCAAGCCGATGGCCTCGATGTCGAGCTCCCGGCAGATCGCCAGGATGCGCGTATTGATCAACCCATTCAGCACCATCGCGGTCACATCGATCGACTTCTGGTCGGTGACTCGGCGGCCGTTGACCATCCGAGTGTCGATACCCAGCGTTGCCTGCAGGCTGTCCAGTTGCGGACCGCCGCCGTGGACCAGTACGGTCTTGATGCCCACTTGATGCAGGATCGCCACTTGCTCGATCAAGGCGCGCGTCGAAATCTCGTCGCTGAATACCGCGCCGCCCGCCTTGATGACGAAGACTTTGTTCTTGTACATGCGGATGTAGGGCGCCGCGCTCTTGAGCGCACGCACCGCGACGGAAGGGTCAGGTCGACTCATAATCATTGAGATACTCCGAAACGGCCGCCGATCAGGCCAGCATGCGATGCAGAACGGCCATCTGCACCGCCAGACGATTGTAGGCCTCGCGCTTGACCACCGCGCGCGGGCCATCGAGGACTTCGTCGGCGACCGCGACGTTGCGGCGCACCGGCAGGCAATGCATGAGCTTCGCATCGGGCAAGGCGCCCGCGAACCAACGCTCGCGTACGCACCAATCGGAAAGATCGGCGCGCAGCCGCGAGTCCGCCTCGGTGTCGCCGTAATACATGGTGGTACCCCACTCCTTCGCGTAGAGCACGCTCGCGCCGGCGAGCGCCGCCGTCCGATCGGAGGTTTCCACCAAGGAGCCGCCGGCCGCGGCGGCAGCGGTGCGCGCGTTGTCCATGATCTGCGGCGGCAGCGCGAAGCCATCCGGCCGCAGCACCACCACCTCCATGCCGCGCATTGCCGCCATGTGCACCGTGGCCGCGGGCACCGCCAAGGGAAGGGCCTTCGGATGATAGACCCAGCTCAGGACGAACTTGGCGCGCGTCGGCACCTCGAGTTCATCCAGCGTGCGCCAGTCCGCCAGCGCCTGGCATGGGTGATTCATCGCCGATTCCAGATTGATCAGCGGCTTGTCGCAGAGCGCATCGATCATCCCGAACAGGCTTTCGCCGAGATCCAGCTCGAGGCTCTTGCCTTCGGCGAATGCGCGCACCCCCAGCGCGTCGCAATACGACGCCAACACCGGTATGCCTTCGCGAATATGTTCGGCGGCCGCTCCCTTCATGATGGCGCCCTGTCGAGTCTCGAGTTGCCACGTGCCTTGGCCCGGAGTGATCACGAAAGACGAGCCGCCGAGACGCGCCATGCCCGCTTGGAATGACGCGAGCGTGCGCAGCGACGGATTGAAGAACACCAGGCCTAAGATCTTGCCCGCCAGCGCCCGCGGATCGGGTTTGTCTTGCAAAGCCTGCGCAAGCGCGAGCAGATCGAGAATCTGCTCGCGGTCGAAATCGGCCAGATCGAGGAAGCGCTTCATGCGGATATCTTTGCCAGCGCGTCGCTCAACTGATCGACATGTCCCTCGTTCAAGATGTACGCCGGCAGCAAGCGCAGAATGTGCGGGTCCGCGCTGGTGCCGGTGAGTATGTTCTTGGCGAGCAGCGCCGACTGCACTTCCTTGGCCGGACGGGAAGTCTTCAGGCCCAATAAGAATCCCGCGCCCTGCACGCCGGTGACCGGCCCGATCACGCAACTGGAGCGGATGTAAGTCGAGACCTGGCGCACGTTCGCCAGCAGCGACTCGGACTCGATCGTGTCGATCACCGCTTCGGCCACCGCGCAGGCCATGGGGCCGCCGCCGAACGTCGTGCCCATGTCGTCGTACTTGAGCTGTCCAGCGACGCGGCGCGACAGCAGCAGGGCCGAAACGGGAAAGCCGTTGCCCAACGCCTTGGCAGCGGTGAGCATGTCCGGAGTCACGCCGTAGAAATTCGCGGCAAAGGGCGCGCCGGTGCGGCCGGTTCCGCATTGCACTTCATCGAATATCAGCAGCGCGCCGATGTCATCGCAGCGCTGCCGCAGCGCCTGCAGCATCGGTTTGCCGACATCGTAGGCGCCGCCCACGCCCTGCACCGGCTCGACGATGACCGCGGCCGTATCCCGGTCGATGAATCGCTCGACGGCGGCGGGATCGTCGCGCGGGGTGAAGCTCACGTCGAACGGCGTGCGCGGAAATCCATACCATTTTTCGAGCGCACCCCAGGTCACGGCGCCGGCGGCGGCGGTTCGGCCGTGCCAGCCCTGGACCAGCGCCACGATCTTGCTGCGGCCCGTCATTTTGAAGGCGAGCTTCAGCGCATTTTCATTGGCCTCCGCGCCGCTGTTGATCCAGAACACCGTGTCGAGGCCCAACCCGGCGAATTTGGCCAAGCGGGCCGCGGCGCGCTCGCGGATCACCATCGGCAGCGCATTGGTCTGAAAAGCCATTTGCCGGGCTTGGCGCTCGAGCGCAGCCAACCAGCGCGGATGACCGTAACCCAAGCCGGCGACCGCGTGGCCGCCGTAGAAGTCCAAGATCTTGCGGCCGTCGCGCGCGTACAGCCAGACACCCTCGCCATGGGCCACGTCGATGGGATATTGCGCGAACACCTGCGCCAGGTGGCCGCCCAAAGCCTGCGTCGTCGAAGTTGCCAAATGTGTCGCCATGAATGTGTACCGAGTTTGTCGCTAGGGTGCCGCGCGAGTCAGCTGTCTTTCAGGTCCAGCCGGGGGCGGGGGCGGTGAGGCCGGTGGTCTCGGCAATACCCAATAAGCGATTCATCCATTGAATGGCGCCGCCGGCGGCGCCTTTGTTGAGATTGTCGACCACCGACATGACCGCAATGGAATTCCCGTTGGTCACCGCGCTCAAATTCGCATAATTGCTGGTCGCCACATCCTTGACCCGAGGCGCGCTGTCGCCCACGCGCACGAAGGGGCAATCCTTGTAATAGGACTTGAGCGCTTCCAGCGCCTGCGCCGTGCCCAGAGGTTTCTTGAGGCTGGCCTGCACGGTGACATGAATGCCGCGCGCGAAGGGTCCGGAATGCGGCACGAAGTTGAGTTCGGCTTCGACACCCGTGGCGAGCTTCGCGCAGGCGATGATTTCCGGCACGTGCCGATGACTCAAGGCACCGTAGGTGTAGAGATCGCTGTGCCGATGCGGATGATGAGTGCCTTCGATCGGTTTTCGGCCCGAACCGGTGCTGCCCGTGATGCCGGTCACGAACAGACGCATGTCGGTGAGCCCCAGCGCCAACAAGGGCACGCAGGCGAGCAGCGTCGCGGTGGCGAAGCATCCGGGATGCGCGACGTGCGGCGTCGGCGATTTCTGCAAGTGTTCCGGGACGGCGCAGGTGAATTCCCGAATTCTCGCCGGCGCGCCGTGTGCATGCTTGTACACGGCCTCGTAGGCGGCGGAACTCGAATAGCGGAAGTCGGCCGAGATGTCGACGCAGTGCAGACGCGAGCCCGCCGCCTCGGCCGCGGTCAGCAGCCGATCGACGATGGCGGCGGCAACGCCGTGGGGCGCCGCGGAGAACAAGGCGCAGCGCGGCGTGCGCCGTACCAGTGCCTCGATCTCGTCGAGATCGGCGAATTTCAGCTCCGGATAGGCGCTGCGCAAATGCGCAAATGCACCGGCGACTGAAGCGCCGGGCTGACTGTCCGACAGAATGGCCGCCACCTCGAGCTGGGGATGCCCGGCGATCAAGCGCAGCAGCTCCCCGGCCACATAGCCGGTGCCGCCCAGCACGATTGCCGGAGTGGGAGTGCTCATTCGCCGGCTACCTTGGATTCGCGCACGTGGCTCAGGCCCAGCCGGGTGATGATGTGATCGCCGAGATCCGCGGGACTGCTGATGGCGTTGAACGCCTCGACATTCATCTGTTCGCGAATGATCTCGACCCCCACTTGATTGTCCGTCGCGGGGCCGGTGACCACGCACGGTTCGATGCCGAAACGTTCGCGCAGCAGCTTGACGCCGCCCCAGGCGGCGACCGGATCATTGGCGGAGAGCGCCACCGCGGTCAACGCCGCTTTGATGTCCGGCTCGCGCAGAATCGACTCCACACCGTACGTTCCCAAGAGTCCGTCGCCCAACTCGAACACGATGACATCCGGCTGGCCGCCGGCCATTTCCGTGAGCATGGTACGGGTCAGCGCCGGACCGCATTTCGCGGTCGTGGTCACTACACCTAAGTCGGTAAAGATCATGGTACGCCGCGCACCCGAGTCCTCGAACGCCAGGATGTCACGCCGCAGCGATACGCCGGTCGCTTTGAAGGCATCGACAATGAGTCCGCGATGGCGCATGCGGGCGATGATGGCTGAAGCCGCCGCGGGCTTGCCCGCTTCCATACAGGTGCCGGCCAGCGCCACCACCGGCACGCCGCGCACGTCGAGCGCAGCGTCGTAATCCAAGGCCTTGTATCCCGCCCGGGCGGGCACGCCGATGCGCTCGCCGAGATAGGGAAAGGTCAATACCGTACCCAAGACTTTGCAGTCGAACGGCTTGCCCTTGTCGGGCGTCGCGGAGTCGCAGATGCCGAGGACGCCGCCGATATTCAGCATTTGAATCACATCGCCGGGTTTGAGCGCCGTCGGAATGTGGCCCGAGTAGCCGAACAGCGCCTTGCGGTGGCCCAATGCGCCGACCACTACATCCCCGCGCGCCACCTTCGCCATGCGGCCGCTGGTCAGCTCCAGGGTGTTGTAGCTCGACTTGTTGTTGAGGATCTCGACGACCACCACCACCCCCTCCTCGCTGGGGATGTCCGTGGCGATCCGAATCTCGTGCGACAGGCCGCAGGCCTGCGTCACCGAGGCGATTTTATCGACGACCACCGTGCGCATGCCGCTCACGGTTCTTGCGCCTGCGCTGACGTCGGCGCATTCATTCCGGCGCGCTGGTAGAACACGCCGGTCAGCGCCAGCATCTTCGAATAGCCCAGAGCATCGGCCGGCGTCCATTCACCCGCGGATTCTCCGTAGACGCCCTTCGATGCCGCCATCAGCGAATACGGCGACGTGACGCCTTCCACGAACGCAGAGCCCGGCCGGAATAGAACCCTGACCTCGCCGCTGACGCGGGCCTGCGAGGACACCAGCAGCGCCTCGATATCGCGGCAGACCGGATCCAAGTGTTGTCCCTCGTGCACCAGGTCTCCATAAGGCTGCGCCACCGAGTCCTTGATGCGCGCCTGTTTGCCCGTCAACACCAGCTTTTCCAGCTCGCGATGCGCCGTCAGCAGCACGTCGGCCGCGGGCGCTTCGAAGGCGACCCGCCCCTTGGTGCCGATCACGGTGTCGCCCAAGTGTATGCCGCGCCCGATGCCGAAGGGGCCGGCCAATGCTTCCAATTTCTCGATGATGGCGACCGCCGGCAGCGCGACGCCGTCGAGGCTGACCGGAACTCCCCGGCTAAAGCCGATCGAATGCCGCTCTGCGGCGCGCGGAGCGGAGAACGCGTGCTGGGAGAGCACCCATGCGTCATCCGGAATGCTGCCCTCGGAGGTCAATGTTTCCTTGCCGCCGATGGTGACGCCCCAAAGTCCGCGGTTCACCGAGTACGCCGCACCGAACGGCGGAATCGGCAGGCGATGATCTTCGAGATACTTGAGTTGTTCCGGCCGCTTGAACGCCCGGTCGCGCACCGGCGCGATGATGTCGAGGTCCGGAGCCAAGGTACGCAGCGCCACTTCGAAGCGAACCTGATCGTTGCCGGCGGCCGTGCAGCCGTGCGCGACCATGGTGGTTTTCAGCGAAAGCGCCATCTGCGCGATCGTTTGGGCCTGCAGCACGCGTTCTGCGCCCACACACAGCGGGTAGACCCCGCCGCGGCGCACGTTGCCCATGAGCAAGTACTTGAGCACCTGTTCGAAATAGGCGGCGCGCGCGTCGATCAGATGATGTTCGACGGCGCCCAGTTGCACCGAACGCTCGGCCAAGGACTGCGCCGCGGCGGCGTCGATGCCGCCGGTGTCGACGGTCACGGTGATCACCGGCCGCCGATAGGTTTCTTTGAGCCAGGGGACGCAGAAAGACGTGTCGAGACCGCCGGAAAAAGCCAAGAGTATGGGCTCGGCGCCCTGCCTTGAAGTCGATGTCATGGGTTTTAGCGTCCGAAGATGGCGAGAAGACGATCGGCCAGCTGACGCTGCTCGCGCGCGCCGGCCGTGGCGATGAATATGGTGTCATCGCCGGACAGGGTGCCGATGACCTCAGGCCATCGGGCGGTATCGATGGCGACCGCCACACTTTGCGCCGCACCCACAGTCGTTTTCAACACCGTCAGATTCGTGCCGGCCGTCAAGCGCGCATTGACGAATTGCTTCAGGGTCGAAAAATCATTCTTTGCAGGAACCGCGGTCTCGGGCAGCACGTAGCGATCGCCCATTTTGGCCACCCCCAGCTCGCGCAAATCCCGGCTCACGCTCGATTGAGTCGCCGCATGACCGTGTTGGCGCAACATCGCGACCAATTCGGTCTGCCGCCCGACGGCCTGCTCGCGAATGATCTTCGCCAGCATGGAACGGCGCGCCGGGGCGCTGGTATTGTCGATATCGGAACGGATCATCGCAGGGCCGGGTGCATAAAGTTGCACGCATCCTGCATAAAAATGCAGACCTTGTCAACACACCGGCGGGCCATCGATTTCACGGCAGATCTTGTTCGCGGCATCCCTCCGCCGCGGAGCACTTATACGTCTTGAGGAATCTTAAAAAGCCGGGCGTTTACGTTGCGAGAACTCATCAAAGGAGCCGCGTGATCTTCATCCAGGCTCACTTGGGGGCAGACCAAACAACGCCCGATCGTCGGCGCGGGTCAGGGCTTGGTCCAGCCATCCGCGAAACTGCTCGGCGTCGATCTCTCCGTGCTCAACTTTTGCGAGCACGACTCCGCCGACCAGTATCTTGCGGCGGGTCGTGGCCTTGCGCTCGCGCAGCGCGTCGAGCGCCCGCTGGCGCGCATCGAGCCGCTGCTGACGAAGCTTGAGCTGCGTGAGTTTCTCTTGCAGGGTCGAAATCTGGTCATCGAGTTTGGGCATCGGAATCGTGTCCGCGGTCAATGGGTCGGGCCGACATGGCGGCGGGAATTCGCCATTGATCTTCGCATACATTTACGCGTAGAGTCTAATCAGGGCACAGGGAAAACACTTATACGTTAGCGAGAACCGTCTGGCCATCTACCATCTAACAGCCAAGGTCATCTCTCGGGCACGAGGGCAGAGCGTCACCGCCGCCGCCGCCTATCGGTCGGGCTCCGCGCTGCGCGACGAGCGGTACGGACTCATGCACAACTACACGCGCAAACGCGAAGCCGCGCACGCGGAAATCATGTCGCCCGCAGGCGCGCCGGCCTGGGTGCAGGACCGTGAAACGTTGTGGAACCGGGTCGAGGCGGGCGAGCTCCGCAAAGACTCGCAGCTGGCGCGCGCCATCGACGTCGGGTTACCCGTCGAGCTCTCGCACGCGCAAAACGTGGCGCTCGTGCGCGATTACATTGCGCAGGAGTTTGTCGCGAAGGGCATGATCGCGGACTTCTGCATTCGCCGGAATGACCCCAACAATCCCTATGCCCAGATCTTGCTTACCCTGCGCGAAGCCACGCCGTCGGGGTTTGGGCCCAAAATGCGGCACTGGAACCGGAAATCCAATCTGTTGGACTGGCGTTCGGCCTGGGCTGAACGCGCCAACCAACATTTGGCGCGAGCCGGGCACGCCGTGCGAATCGATCACCGGACACTCGAGGCGCAGCAAAGCGAACTCACGCCGGCCCGCAATATAGGGATCGAGCGCGCGAGGCAGCGAGAGCAGACATTGCCGCTCCATTTGCAGGAGCGCGTCGCCGAACGGCAACGGATCGCCCAAGAGAACGGCGCCATGATCTTGGAGGATCCCACCGTGGCGCTTCGCGCGCTATCCCAACAGCGGCCGACCTTTACACGGCAGGATCTCGTTCAATTTTTGAACTCGCGCACCGGCGGCCCGGAGCAGCTCGACGCGGTGCTCGCGGCAATCCTGGAGTCCGGCGAACTGGTGGCGCTGACCCGCGATGACGCAAACCCAGTCCGCTTCACCACCCGGGATATGCTCGAGGCGGAAAAATCGCTGATGAAGCGCGCGGCAGCGATGGCCGTGCGGCGCGGTCATGGGGTTTCGCCCCAGGCGCGAAATTCCGGACACCCGGCGCAGCCGCTGTCCGCGGAGCAACGGCCTGCGTTTGAATACCTGGTGGACGAGGGCGACATCAAGGCGCTGGCCGCACCGGCAGGCGACGGCAAGGGCGCGCTTCTCGCCGCGGTGCGCGAGATTTGGGAGTTCCAAGGGTTGACGGTCGTCGGCATGGCGCTCTCGAGAATCGCGGCGGAGAGCTTGCAAGCATGGTCGGGTATTGAGTCGCGAACGCTTGCATCACGCGAGCTCGAGTGGAGGGATGGACGGGACGCGTTGACCCTGAATCATGTGCTCGTGGTCGATGGCGCAGAGATGATCGGGCTCAAACAACTGGAGCGCATCCTCGCTGCCGTGGACAAGGCTCGCGGCAAGGTCGTGCTGGTGGGTGATTCGGACCAGCTCGAAGCGATGGGATCCATGTCGCCCCTGCGGGGCATACTCGACCGGGTAGCCCCCAACCGCTGACCTTGGCCCCCCAACGGCTGACCTTGATAATCGAGGATACGCTCCCAGAGATGGGTCTTCCCGGCCGCAGCGTGACGCCATGATCCCCTTTTCCGTGCTCGACTTGTCTCCGGTGGCGATGGGCAGCAATGCGGCGCAGTCGCTGCGCAACACCCTGGATCTTGCGCGGCACGCCGAAAAATGGGGCTACCGGCGCTATTGGCTGGCGGAACATCACAGCATGCCCGGGGTTGCGAGCGCCGCCACGTCGGTGGTCATCTGCCATGTTGCTTCCGGGACGTCGACGATTCGGGTCGGTGCGGGCGGCATCATGCTGCCGAATCACTCGCCGCTGGTGATCGCGGAGCAATTCGGCACGCTGGAGAGCCTGTTTCCGGGCCGCATCGATCTTGGGTTGGGGCGGGCGCCGGGTTCCGATCAAGTCACCGCGCGGGCGCTGAGGCGCAATCTCGCTTCCGATCCCGACCAGTTCCCTCAAGACATCATGGAGTTGATGGGATATTTCGCGCCCACGGGCGCGGATCAACGCGTCATGGCCATCCCCGGCGCCGGTCTCAAGGTGCCGATCTGGATCTTGGGTTCGAGCCTGTTCGGCGCGCAAGTTGCCGCGGCGCTGGGCTTGCCCTTCGCGTTCGCTTCGCATTTCGCGCCCGCGATGATGATGCAGGCCCTGGACATCTATCGTGCGCGTTTCCAGCCGTCGGAGCAGCTCGAGCGCCCGTACGCGATGCTGGGGTTCAACATTTTTGCCGCCGAGTCCGACGCCCGGGCGCGCTTTCTGGCCACTTCCATGCAACAGGCTTTCGTGAACTTGCGCAGCGGCAGGCCCACGCAGCTGCCGCCCCCGCTCGACGGCTACGAGAGTCAGCTCGCGCCGCCCGCGAAGGCGCTGCTCGCTGACGTGCTCACTTGTTCCGCCGTCGGCTCGCCCGAGACGGTCCGCGGTGCGCTCCTCGCATTCATCGAACGGACGCGGCCCGACGAATTGATGATCACCGCGCAGATATTCGATCACTCCGCTCGCTTACGGTCGTACGAAATCGCCGCTGATATCCGCAACAGCCTGGCGTAGCGGCACCGGCTCAGCCCGGCAGGCCAAGAAAGCCGCGCATCCGCGCAAGCTCCGCCTCGAGGCCCGCGCGAAACGCGGCGTCGCGCGGCGCGCGCCCGCTCGTGTAGCCAAACGCACAGCGCAGCCCGCCGTCGCTCGCCGTTACATTGCCCCAACCGATCATGCGTTCATGCCATAGCAGGGGTAGCGCGTAGTAGCCGAGTTTGCGCTTCGGCGCGGGCACGTAGGCCTCGAAGCGATATGCCCAGCCCCAGAAGACTTCAAAGCGGCGGCGGTCCCAAACGATCGGGTCGAAGGGCGTCAGCAAGCGCACGCTCTCGTCAGGGCGCCAGCGCACCGACGGCGGCGCGTCCGCCGCCGGCCAATACCAATCGATGCCTTCGACGCGCGCATGCGCCAGACGCTGCTTGGCGCGCGCGAGCGCCGCGCCGCGCTGCGCCGTCCATTGCGGCGCGCCGCCGCGCAGATGGCCGACGAGCTGGCCCAAGGTGCTCGCCGACAGCGGCGCATACTTATGGACCACCAGGTCCACGAGCGAGTCCATACGAGATGTCGCGGTGCCGGCGTCCGGCGCCGCCTCGGGCACCGCCGCGGCCTCGCGCACCGCATACACCCGCGTGCCCCCCTCGCGACGCGCCACGCGCAGCAGGCCGCGGTAGTGCATGACGTCCAGCAATTCCGTGCTCGCGTTCGATGAACCGCCGAACCAATTGGTCACTTTGCCATGCGCGAAATGCGCGTCCACCTCGCGCGGGTGCGCCGCGCCGCGTGCGCGGATGAACTCCAGCACGGCCGCCGCCTGGGCGGCACGCGCCGCGCTCCAGACGGTGCGCGGCGTTCGCGGGTGCATCAATAGATGATGCGCCCGCGGCAGATATCCATAGTTCACGAAGAAATCTTCTTCCAGCGGCAGCTTGGGGTAACGGCGCTCGAGGTCGCCCGCACGATAGCCCGCCACGCGGTGGCGCAGAGTCAGGTCCTGAGCGCGGGCCGGGGCACGGATGGGATCGGCTTGCACGAATCCCAACTTGTCGATCGCACGCTTCAGGGTGGTCGGCTTGAACAGCGATCGGGCGATGGCGTAACGGCGCAGATGATCCAACGTGACCCGCATGCGGTGATCATATTCCAAACCACCAGGCGCGCGACGCCGGTCGATCCCGGCGGTGTCAGGTTTTGCGGGCCCGGGGGTTGAATCGAAAAACTAACAGACGGGGTGTCCTCACCCCGTGAAGGGGGCGCGTCAGCGCTATAAGATACGGGGTGTCCTCACCCCGTGAAGAGGGCGCGTCAGCGCTATAAGATACGGGGTGTTCTCACCCCGTGAAGAGGGCGCGTTAGCGCTAACAAAACCATGCTGGAAACCATTGAAGTAGAAACCGCAGTGATGCCGAACGCCGCCGTGATCTGGCTGCATGGCCTGGGCGCCGACGGACATGATTTCGAACCCATCGTGCCCGAGATCGTGCATCGAGGCGAGCGAGCGTGGCGTTTCGTGTTCCCCAACGCCCCCATTCGTCCGGTGACCATCAACGGCGGGATGTCCATGCGGGCGTGGTACGACCTCAAGGGATTGGACCGCAAGGCGGCAGAAGACGTGGCCGGGTTTCGCCATACGGATGCGCAGATCCGGCAATTGATCGCCCGGGAGGGCGCACGTGGCATCCCGACAAATCGCATCGTGCTTGCCGGCTTTTCGCAAGGGGGCGCCGTGTCTCTGTATACGACCGTGCGCTTCCCGGAGAGGTTGGCGGGCGTCCTGGCATTGTCCTGTTATTTCCCGCGGGAAAGCAGCTTTGCCGCCGAGCGCGCGCCGGGCAACGACAGCACTCCGATATTCATGGCCCATGGCCAAGGGGATACCGTCCTCTCCCTGGCTTTAGGGACGCAGTCGCGCAATTTCTTGAAGGAGCAGGGATATAGCGTCGAGTGGCATGAGTATCCGATGGGGCATGCCGTCTGCGCCGCGGAAGTCGCCGACATTCGCGAATTTCTGTTCCGCGTGCTGCCCTGACGTCGTCAGTGACCTTGAACGTGACGCACGGGTGACAGGCCACATTGCCGGGGCTAAGCTGAGCAGCCACATTTCATTCGGCGAGGCATCGCACCGTGGCAACTTCTCGATCCCAAGATACGCGCTCGAATCACGCTGCTGCGGCGCAACGGTTCAACGCCGAGGCAGCGACAGCCGGCGCTCGCGCCGACGCCGCGAAACAGCAGGTGCGCGCCGCCAAGAACGCGCTGAAGCGAGCCCGGAAATTAGCGAAAGCTAGTAAAAAGGCCGCCAAACAAGCCAGGAAAAAGGCCAAAACGGCGCGGGCCGCATTGCAAGTTGGAGCACGCAAGGCGGCCGCTCCGAAAAAAGCCGCGGGTGGCAAAAAAGGCCGTGCCAAAGCGGCACGACCGACTCCGGCAATACCCAAGCCGACAACACGTCAGGCATCAAAATCATTGGCTCGCGCCAAGACTGCGAAGCGGCCGCCGCGGCGCGTCGTGCCGAAGCGACCTGCCGTGTCGAAGCGCACCACAGCGCCGAAGCCGGCCGTTGCGTCGAAGCGTGCCGCCGCGCCGAAGCGGCCTACTGCGCCGAAGCGCGCCGCCGCACCGAAGCAGTCGGCCGCAACCAACCAACCTGCCGCGCCGGAACAACCGTCTGGGCCGGCGCCGGATGCGTTGCCGGAGCGCTCGGCGGTGGAAGCCGACAACGCAGCGCCCGCTCCAGAGTCACTTCTGCGGGATGAGGTGGACCAGGAGCCCCGGGAATAGCAGGTCGATGAGCAAGGCGAGAAACAGGGATACCAGGAACCCAATGATCTGCCCCAGTACCCACACCGCGAAGGCCCTGCGCGTTGCCAGACCCTGAATTTCGCTGAAACCCATCACCTGCAGCACGACGCTCCAAATCAGCAGCAGAACATAGGTGATGAACTGCACATGGAGCAGCAGCACGAGGAAGGCCTCCGTGTCGGGCCGCGGAGTCTCGACGAACGCGGCCTCTCCGGCGAGCAGCGCGGTCAGCACCCAGATGGCGAGCGAGGCCACCATGGGTAGACCGCCGTAGGCGAGTACATGAATCACTTGATTGATCGTCGACTTGCCGCCGGCACGAGCACCCAGGCGGCCATAGATAACCGCCATCAAGTACATGCTGGTCACGCCCGCAACGGCACCGAAGGCGAAAGCTCTCGCGAGAATCTCTTCCACGCTGCTATGTGCTCCGGCTCCCTGGGTCCGGTACAGCGCGAGAATGTTGCCCATGCCCTGAGCGCCCGCCAGCAAGTAGTCGGCGATCCCGACGGGGCGCGCCGCCAATTCACGAAACACGCGTCGGGGTCTCAACCAGACATCTTTCAGCGGGCGAATGGGTTCGTTCGGCAACACTCGGGCAGCCTACGCAATCCGTGTAACCGACTCCAGCGTCACGCACAGATGACAGCAGACTTTTTCGGGGCTACTCTCACAGCGAGTTCATACGATCTCTAGGAGAAGAGTGACCATGGCAAAGAAGAGCAAGTCGAAGAAGCGTCCAGTGGCAAAGGCCAAGCGCCACGTCGCCAAGAAGAGCGCCGCGAAAAAGAAAGCCCGGCCGATGAAGGCCAAGGCCAAGAAGACCGGCAGAGCACTGAAAGCTGCGAAGAGGGCCGTCAAGGCTGCGCCCAAGAAGGCGAAGCCCAAAGCCAAGCCGATCGCCAAGAAGGCTGCACCCAAGCCAAAGCTGGCGCGGCCAAGGGTGGCCCGGCCGAAGGCCGCAGCGCCGCCGACTCCGGCGCCGATGGCAACACCGCCTGCGATGCCGGTCTCAGATACACCGGCCTCGACGACTCCCAGTACAGAACCGTTGGCGTTTTAAACTCCGCCGAAGGTGAATCTAGGCGCGCATCAGCCCTTGCAGAGGGCGCGCGCCGCTACTGTCCGGGAATATTCGGGTGGCGAGAGTCTTTGCGTCGACGCGCAGATGCTCGTCGAGCACGGCTTTGAATACGCTGCGTAGATCGAGCGTCGGGCGCAAGTCGCGGTTATCGAGCAGCGCCGTGCGTGCGAGTCCCGGCCAATCGGCCATCACGCGGCCGCCGTGGACGGCTCCGCCCGCGAGAAAGGCACAACCGCCCGTTCCATGATCGGTACCCCGGGTGCCGTTCATGGCCGCGGTGCGGCCGAACTCAGTCACGACGAGCACGGCGGTTTGCGGCCACAAAGGCCCCAGTTCGTCCGCCAGTGTGCGCAGTGCTTTGTCGAGACCGGTCAGCCGTTGCGCAAGCGCTCCTCTGGCGCCGCCCTGATTGGCGTGCGTATCCCAGCCGCTGGCTTCGATGACCGCGACTTCCGGACCCCCCTCGCTTCGCATCAAAGCGGCCGCCATGCGAGCCACGCCGCTGATGCGGTCGGGAGCGGCGAGCTTGACGGTGCTGTTTGGCGCCGAGGCCATTGCCGGCTGCGCGCCCGCAGGAGCCGTCATGGCTTGCCCGTCCGCCGCGCTGCCCTCGTCCGCCAGTTTCTCGGTCTGGACCGCTTCGCTCAAACGTGCCGAAAACCAATCGTCTTGGGAATAAAGATCAGCCAGACGCGCCAGCAGATCTTCGTCGACATCCGGGGTCGCTTGCGGCGACTTGGAAGTCACCGGCACATCGCCTCGCAAAATGAGCGGCACGTTCTGGCTGATGGCCACCGCGCGCTCGGCGCCACGCCCGCGGGGCAAAGCGGCGAGCGCACGATTGAGCCAGCCGTCGGCCGAGCCCAAGGGCTTGGCCAGACCGTTCTCGAGGACGTTTTGCCCGTCGAAATGCGAACGGTCGCGATACGGCGACGCGACGGCTTGGAATACCAAGAGTTCGCCGGCGAGGTAGCGTTCGTGCAGGAACGTTAAGGACGGATGCAGGCCGAAGGTGTTGTCGACCGCCAGCGCACCGTCGGACGCGCCCGGCGCGGCGATCGCGAGCTCACGATGCAAACCCGCATAATTCGGATCGCCATAGGGCGGCACGGCGGCGAGGCCATCCAGGGCGCCGCGCAAGATCACGACCACGAGGCGCGCCGACCCGCCGGTGTGGGCAAACAGCACATTGGGCAGGGCGGCACTCGCAGCCAATGCTCCGGTGCCCACCAGAAAACGGCGCCGCGTCGTGTTCACGTGGTAGGAGTGCATCGCTATCTCCGTTGAAATTCGGGACTCATCAGCAGCAATGCCAACGCCTGGGTGGAAGATGACGCGCGCCGCAGCGCCGTGACCGTCCCGGGGCGCACATAGGCGCCGAGGCTGGATGCCGCAAGAACCACCGGATCGATCCCTCGTTCGTACCGGCCTGCGATCCGCGACGCCCACAGCACGCGATGCATGAGGGCATCCGAGCCGTCCCAGCTCTTCGCAGTGTCCGGCCAGCCCGCGGGCGATCCCGGTGTGTACTGACGCTGCCCCAAGAGTTCGAAGCTGCGCACGACTTCTTCCGGTTGCCCCGGCGACGCATTCAGCGCCCGCAAAGTCGAGAATACGAAATCCTCCGGAGTTTTGAACTTGCGCATGTCGGCATCCCAGGCCTCGGGCGCCTCGACCAACGCCGCGTACACGCTCGGCAGGTCGCCGCCGGTTTTGAGGAAGGCGCGCGCCACGCGGTCCACCGCGGCCGGAGGCGGATCATCGGCGACAAAATGGCGAACCAGCTTGGTCGCAACGAAGCGCGCCGTGGCAGGATGCCGCGCCAGATCCGCAAGCACAGCCTCTCCCTGCCGCTGGCCGCCTTCGTAGTAGGTTTTACCCAGAAAGGTTTTGGCGCCCGGCTCATGCAGGTTGTCGCGAAAATAGAAGCGGCCGGGAATTCCGCCGACGAGCCGCCCCTTGCCGCCACCGATCGACCATCCGGTGATGATTTGCGCAAACGTCGTGACATCGTTCTGCGTGTAGCCGCCGTTCACGCCCAGGGTATGCAGTTCGAGTATCTCGCGGGCCAAGTTTTCATTGATGCCGAACTCGCGCTTGGGTTTGTCCTGGACGTCGCTTCTCGGTCGGCCGAGTGGCCGTCCACCCGCGCGCCGAGCGGCGAGCTGCGCCAGCTCGGAATCCTTGCCGACCGAATATTGATTGTCGAGAAAGGCAATCATGGCGGGGTGCTGCTCCACCGCGGTCAAGAGGTCGACGAATCGGCCGTCGACGTGCGGACGGATGGCCTCGTTCTCGAGCGTCCCGGCCACCCCGATCACCGCGAACTTATCCGCGGACACCGCAAAATGATTGGTCCAAAAGTGGACCAGGCGTTCTGCAAAGGGCCGCGTGGTGAGAGCGGCGCTTTGGGCCCGTGCCAGGACCTGCGCGCGATAGTGGGGTAGATAGGCATCGCGCACCGGGTTGACGGCGGCCGCAGCCGGAGTCTTGGGGTCGGTCGAGGACCGCGCGGCCGCCTCGCGCTTCATTTCCTGGAACTCATCGCGCGCCGCCAGCAGCTCGGCGAAAATCCGGTCGCTTGCAGCCAGCGGCGTATTTCCCGCAAGCGCCGCCGCACCCTTGATCTGTGCCATCAGCCAGCCGCGCGGATCGCCGGCGGCAGCGGCGAGATCGCCCGGCCGCGCGCCCAATCCAAAACGCAGTACGGCTATTTCGGTTTGAACCATGCGACTGGTAACGAAAAAGTGCGGTAGGGGTTGACGCCGCGCCCCGCTCGCGAGCGATTCCTGAGCGGCATCGACGATTATTGTCAAACGGCGGCGTCAGGCCGCGGGCGGCGGTTGTCCCTGGATACAGGGCAGCGCCGGGTCGATGCTGGCCCAACTGGGCGCCTGAGACGTCCAGATAGCGCCAGCCGGCCGAGCAACTTCGCGATCGTCGAGGGTGCCCGCACGCACGAAAACGAGATGGGGCCTCGCCTCGGCCTCGCTGAACATCTGGGTGCCACAGGCCGGACAAAAGCGGCGGTGCATGACATTGCCGCTGTCGGCCACACTGCGAAAGCTGCGAAGCTCGCCGTCGACGCTGACTGCGCCGCTCGGAAAACACACGTTGACGGTGCCATTGCCCGACCCGAGATATTGACAGAGCCGGCACCAACACACGCGCGTGACGATGGGCGCCGCCGATATCCGATAACGAACGGCGCGGCATAGGCAGCCGCCGGTAATGTTCATGTAGTGTACCTCTACTGATTCGGCCACAGAAAGCGCAGGGCAAAGACCATGGCGATGCAGGCGAGCGCGACGTTGAGCGCCACGCCGACCTGGGTCCAATATCCGGGCGGAACCACCGCCGGATCCAAATTCTTGACTACCTGGCGGAATTGCCGCGCCGAAATCAGGGCGACCGCGGCGCCCAACAGCAACAGGAGGATGCCTAGCTTGAGCGATAGGCCGCGCTGCGACTCCGACTCGGGCAGGTGAGCCACTGTCTGCAAAAACAGACCAAACCGTTCCACGACGAAGCCGAAGCCCATCAAGGCTATCGCACTGCGCTGCCAGGCAAGCAGGGTGCGTTCGGCCGCGAACAGCACCCGAGGATCCGCGGTATAGGACATGCATGAGCTCCAACGATCGATTGGCGAACCTGCAACCAGACCTAGTCAGTCAAATCTTACATAGTGTTACGCCGGCTGCCGATCGCGGGCAGTAGGCGAGGTTCGCGACAATCTCCTCGAATCATCAGGAACCCTACTATGGCATACGGTCGAAGCAAAATGCTTTTGAACAGCGACGTAATGCGGTCAGCTACGCCGCCGCTGCGCCGCGTGGAACGAAATCCAATGGAACGAAGTCCAACCGATGCGCGGCGCGAATTGGAAGTTCTCCGCACCACCAACGCGAACTTGGTGCGTGAATTGGCCGCACTCAAGGCACGCGAAGCGCAAGCCCAACAGCTCGCCGATCGCGATGCCCTGACGGGTCTGTACAACCGCCGGCGCATGGTTGAACTCTTAGAGTCGGCCATCGTCGAGGCCGCGCAGCAGTGGCAGCACGTGGGGTTGCTGTTCATCGATCTGAATGGCTTCAAAGGCATCAATGATGAATATGGTCACGCCGCCGGCGACAAAATTCTGACGACCGTGGCGACGCGCATAGCGGCGCGAGTGCGCACCGGCGATTTCGTATGCCGCTACGGCGGCGATGAATTCGTGGTGGTGCTTCCGCGCGTGCCGGATGCGGCCGCCGTGACCCGGGTGGCGGACACGATCCGCGAGCGAGTCGCGTTGCCCTACTGGATTCAAGGGAACGAACAGCATTTGACCGCCGCGATCGGCGAGTCGATTTATCCGCACGACGGGGACAGCGCCGATGTGCTGCTGCATCGTGCGGACCAGGCGATGTACAGACTGAAAGCCCGGCTGGCACATCCGATGATGAGCCTGGGTAGTACACCGTATCAGCACCTGTCGAGGCGCCGCGACGATAAATCCAGCCCAGGCATTGACGGTGATCCCACGGGCGGCGATCGGTAGCCCCCGATTCCGTTGGCGGCGATCGGTCGCCTGCGATCCCATGGCTGTTGAGGCGATCCCACGATCCCATGGGTGGTGATCTGTAGGAGAGGGCGCTATCCTTCGCGATCCGACCCCGTCAACGGCGGGAGTCGAAGGACGTTGGTTAACCTATACAATCCTACAATACGTGGTTATCGTCATGAATCAGCGTAAGTGGTCGAGCGCGACACTGGCATGCGGGCTGGTGTTCTCGATGAGCTTGGCGGGATGCGTGGTCGTTCCCGATCAGCGTCACTATTATGCCGACGGGGTGGTGATGGTGGCACCGCCGTCGCCGCGCGTCGAGGTCGTCGGAGTAGCCCCGACGCCGGGATATGTATGGATCGGCGGTTATTGGAATTGGGTCGGCGGCCGGCATGAATGGGTCGGGGGGCACTGGGCGGCGCCCCACCCCGGACATCATTGGGTCGCCCATCAATGGGTGCGCCAGGGTGATGGCTGGCGCATGAGACCCGGTCACTGGGAACGCGGTTAGCGTCGATACTCTAAAGACCCCACGCGTCGGCACCGGTTTTGGCGATCAACGCGATGACGATGGCGAGGAATACCACGCGGACGAATTTGCTGCCGTGCTTGACCGCGGTATGCGCCCCGAGCACGCCGCCCGCGGCATTGCAGACGGCCAATGCCGTCCCGAGCGCCCACTGAATCTCGCCGTGTGCGCCGAAAAGCAATAACGCACCCGCATTGGTCGCGACATTGATGGTGCGGGCACCGGCGGAGGCATGCAGAAAATCGAATCCATACAGCCGGATGAACAGGAGCATCAAGAAACTGCCGGTGCCGGGTCCGAAGAACCCGTCGTAGAAGCCGATCCCGCCGATGGCCGCCAACGCGAGATAACCGCGGCGGCCTGAAAATGCGACGGGCGCATGGTGCGCGCCCAAATTCTTGTGCCAGAGCACGTATACCAGCACCACCGTCAGCATGATGGGTACCAAGGGCCGATAGATCGCGGGAGACACGGCGCTCACGGAGCTCGCCCCGGCGAACGCCGCGAGAAACGCGACAGCGGCGGCGGGTAGTAGGAGACGCCAAGGGATGCTCACCACGCGCATGTAGCGCATGACCGCCCCGGCGGTGCCGCAGATACTGCCCAGCTTATTCGTTCCCAGGATCACCGACGGCGCGGCTCCAGGATAGCCCGCGAGCAGGGCCGGCAACTGAACCATGCCGCCGCCGCCGACGATCGCATCGACGAAGCCTGCGGAGAATGCAGCGCAGAGCACCAACCCTAGGGTCGCGTAGCCTCCGCCTAACGCGATTGCGGCCAGGGCGCGCTCCCCTGAATGTCGCTGAGATGCGTATCGGATCCGGCATCGAACCAGTGTTCGATGAGACGGTACGATATGGACTGCCTTGGCGGCAGCAGTGTGCCGTTCGAGGCCGCCAGGTCGGCGCGCGTGAACCAGCGCGCGTCCTCCAGTTCCTGATCGCGCAGGCGCACCTCGGTGGTGATCGCGTGCGCGGTGAACCCGAGCATCAGCGAAGCCGGGAAAGGCCACGGCTGGGACGAGTGATATTCGATCCGGTCGACTTCGATGCCGGTTTCCTCGAATACCTCGCGCGCCACCGCGTCTTCGAGCGATTCTCCCGGCTCGACGAAGCCGGCGATGGTGGAGTAGCGCCCGACCGGCCAGGTGGCCTGCCGTCCCAAGAGGGCGCGCTCCGCATCGCTGACCAACACGATGATGGCCGGATCGATCCGCGGGAATTGCTCATGGCGGCAGCTCGGATTGCTGCACACGAGCACATGTCCGCTCTTCGCGGACAGGGTTTTCGCACCGCAGGTGCCGCAGAAGCGATGGCGCCGCTGCCAGGAGACGATGGCGCGCGCATAACCCAGGAGACCGGCTTCGTCGATCGGAAGCACCGAGGCGACGATGCGCAGATCCTCGAAGCGAGTTCCCGGCAGCAACGGCGGCGGTTCGATCGATTCGATTTCGTAGGCGAAAAAGTTGGTGTCGCCGAATCGGCCCAGCAAGATCATATCCGCGCTGTTGCGCCGCTCGGGCGGTATGCGGGTCAGCTCCAGGTATACCGCGCGCGGGGCGTCGCCCTCGGCAATGAGGTTGCGCGAATTCCAGACCGGTATCGCGCGGCTGCGCTCGTCGGCGAGCGCGGCCGCGAACCATGCAGGATCCTGGCGCAAGTGCGCGGCTCGGTCCAAATAGGGACCGGCAAAGATATTGCGTTGCTGCATCCTCCAATTCTAGCAGGGCGCGGCGCAGCCGATGGCCGGCGCCGGCGCGGCGGTCCGCACGGCCGCCGCCGCCCCGCCCGTGGGACCGCACGTGCCGCAGGCAATCCTGTGATTGGCCAGCAGATCGTGCAATCGGACCCCGCCGCACAGGGCGCAGCGCGAAATGCCGACTTCATCGCGCCGCGCCAGGGCGAGCAAGAGGAACCACGCATGCTCGAAGGAGATGCCCACGGGCGCATGCAAATCAAGGTACGCCTCGTAGGCCTGACAGAGCAGCACTCCCGACTCGAGCGATCCGACGCGATAGCGCGGCTCGAGCCCGGAATGGGTGCCGCACAACAGGCCGTAGATCACGTAGAGACTCGCCAATTGCGCCGATTGAAAATTGAGCTCGGCGTTGCGGAAGAAAAAAGCCGCCTGGCGCGGCGACTTGCCGCGATGTCTGGAGACGCGCGCGGCATCGTGATTCATGACGTAGCTGCGATACAGCTTGCGAATTCGATCGTCGCTCAGGCCCGTCCACTCGCGAATGGTGAAGGTACGGGCTTCGTGGCGGATCAGGCGCAGCGCGAGATCCAGGCGCTGGCGGTCCCTCGTGTAGCGGTCATCGGACACTCTCATGGTCGGCTCCCGTGGTGCAATTCGCTAAGGTTTGGGTGCAAAAAGAATTTGACAGAAATTAATCACAAAGTTAGCTTGATTGCCAAGTGGTTCCGGCGCGCAATAGCCGCTGTATTTGCGGTGAAATGCGCAGGCGCCCCTTGAAACCCCACTTAAAACCGGATTTTGGCGGGAGGCGGTCATGCAGGAAGCATTCGTCGGCAGCTGGACGCAGGAATCGCACTTGTCGGCCGAGATATTGGATTCGCTGCGCGACCTCAATCATCGATTCTTGGATTTGACCGCGGCCCGGACCCTGGATTGGGTGGCCGGGTACGTCGCGCCGCTGTCCGCGGCGCAGCGGGCCGCTGCGGCCGGCTGCCCGTATGCTCTGTTCGATCTGCGCTTTCAGGACGACGGGTACTGGTGTTCGCGTTTGCAGACCCCGGGTTCCTGGCGCGTCGCGGATGAATTCGTGGCCGACGACGAGACGGTCAACTTCGTCCGTCTGGCGCTGTTCTATGCGTGGCACGTTGCCTCGAGCGCAGGCCTCAAGGCGCAATTGGTGCTGGGGATGAACGGCGCCACCGCCGCCGCGTTCCGCCGCATCACCGTCAATCGACTGCCCGCGCTGGTGGCGACCGAGGCGGTGCATCTATCCGCAAGATGGAGCGGCTGCACAGCCTATTGGAGCGCACTCACCGCCGCGGCGTCGAGGGCCGATGCGGCGGCGCTGCGCCGCGTGCAACTCTATGGTCTGCAGCTTGCAGCCGCGGCACGGCTGTCCAACCCTTGACGCTGGGGCCGGCGATGATTGGCGTTGCGGGCGGGGCCCCGCCAGGTTTAGGCTACCCGGCTCCTATGAAAGCCCTAGTCCTTCGCAAGCTCACCAAAACCTACAAGAACGGCATCAAAGCGCTCAAAGCCATCGACCTCGAGGTCGACGAGGGTGATTTTTTCGCCTTGCTCGGTCCGAACGGCGCCGGCAAGACCACGGCCATCGGCATCGTCACATCGCTGGTCAACAAGACCAGCGGCGTGGTCGAGGTGTTCGGGCACGACATCGATCGGCAGCTCGAGGTGGCGAAGTCCTGCATCGGCCTGGTGCCGCAGGAAATCAATTTCAACATGTTCGAGACCTGCTTCACCATCGTGGTCAACCAGGCCGGCTTCTACGGAATACCGCGGCCGCTGGCCAAGCAACGGGCGGAGAAATACCTCAAGCAGCTGCAATTGTGGGAGCGCCGCAACTCGATCGCACGCTCGCTCTCGGGAGGCATGAAGCGCCGTCTGATGATCGCCCGCGCCTTGATGCACGAACCGAAATTACTGATCTTGGACGAGCCCACCGCGGGTGTGGACATCGAGATTCGGCGTTCGATGTGGGAGTTCCTCCGCAACATCAACGATGCGGGCACCACCATCATCCTCACCACGCACTACCTGGAGGAAGCGGAAAACCTGTGCCGCAACGTCGCGATCATCGAGGGCGGCAACATCATCGAGCGCGACAGCATGGCCAATGTGTTGCGCAAACTGCAGACCGAAGTGTTCGTGTTCAACTTGCGCGAATCGCGCGGCGCCGCCCCGCAATTATCGGGATTCACGGCGACGCTGTCCGATCCCCACACGCTGGAAATAGAAATGGCGAAGTCACAGAGTCTCAATGACATATTCGCGCAGCTGTCGGCGCAGGGAATCGCGGTCAACAGCATGCGCAACAAAGTCAACCGGCTGGAGGAATTGTTCATCCGTCTCGTCGACGGCAGCGCCTCTGCCGGCCGCGCCTCGTCAGGCGGGGTCACTGCCGCCGCCGCATTGCGCTCATGAACATGCCGGCGTCGCGCGCGGGCACCGAGTGGATCGGCTTCAAAACCATCATCATCCGGGAGTTCAGCCGCATCGTGCGCATCTGGGGCCAAACCATCGTGCCCCCGGCCGTTACCGCGACCCTGTACTTCATCATTTTCGGCAGCTTGATCGGCCGGCGTGTCGGCCAGGTGGGCGGCTACGACTACATGCAGTTCATCGCCCCCGGCCTCATCATGATGACGGTGATCACCAATTCCTACGGCAATGTCGTCTCGTCGTTCTTCGGCGCGAAATTCGGCAAGCACCTGGAGGAATTGCTGGTCTCGCCCCTGCCCAATTGGCTGATCGTCGCAGGCTACATGGGCGGCGGCATTCTGCGCGGCGTGCTGGTGGGATCCGTGGTGACCATCGTGTCGCTCTTCTTCACGCGTCTCGCGCTCACGCACGTGTTCGCGGTCATCTCCGCGGTATTGCTCACCAGCATGGTGTTCGCGCTGGGCGGCTTCATCAATGCGCTGTTCGCCAAGAATTTCGACCAGATATCCTGGTTCCCGACCTTCGTCCTCACGCCGCTCACCTACTTGGGCGGCGTATTTTATTCGATCACGATGCTGCCCGGCTGGGCGCACATCGTCTCGCATGCCAATCCCATTCTGTATATGGTCAGCGCGTTTCGCTACGGCTTTCTCGGCACCAGCGATGTCGATCTGCGGCTCGCTTACGGGATCATGGTATCCGCGGCCGTGGGAATGTTCGCACTGGCCGTCGCGCTGTTGAACCGCGGCACGGGCATCCGCGACTAGGAGAGGACGATCTTGGCCGCGACAAGTACGCCAGTGTGTGCGGCAGCATGTCTGACGACGTGTCTCGCGATGTGCCTGGCGGTGTGCGTCATGCCCCGCGCTGCGCGAGCCGATCCGCCGGCGGGCGCGGCCGAGATCCAGGGTTTCTCCGCCGCCGGCGCGACCGCCGAAGCGCAGCTCGAGCAGCGCTTCGACGCTGATCTATCGGCGGCGGATTTGCGCTCGTGGCTGGAGCAAATGTCCTCCGAGCCGAATCATGTCGGCTCGGTTCACGACAAGGTGAACGCGGAATTCGAACTGAAGAAATTCCGCGAATGGGGCTGGGACGCATCCATCGAAACATTCACGGTGTTGTACCCGACGCCTCGCGAACTGGCGGTGGAACTGGTCGCGCCGACGCATTTCGCGGCGCGTTTGACCGAGCCGGCGGTGGCGGGCGACAGCACCTCCGCGAAGACCAAGGACGAGTTGCCGGCCTACAATATCTTCGGCGCCGATGGCGACGTGACCGCGGAACTGGTCTATGTGAATCAAGGAATGCCCGATGATTACGAGGAGCTCGAGCGGCAGGGAGTGAGCGTCAAGGGCCGCATCGTGTTGGCCCGATACGGCGGCGGCTGGCGCGGACTCAAGCCGAAACTCGCCTATGAACACGGCGCCGTGGGTTGCCTGATCTATTCGGATCCGCGCGATGACGGATTCGGCGCGGGCGATGCCTACCCCATAGGGGGTTATCGGCCGAGGGACGGCGTACAGCGCGGCTCGGTGCAGGATTTGGTGCTGTACCCGGGCGATCCCTTGACTCCCGGGGTGGGCGCCACGGCCGACGCCAAAAGACTGGCGCTCAAAGACGCGAAAACCATCTTGAAAATTCCGGTGTTGCCGATCTCCTACGCAGCGGCGGAACCGTTGCTCGCCGCGCTCAAGGGTAGAGTGGCGCCCGCCGGTTGGCGCGGCGGACTGGCGCTCACTTATCACCTGGGGCCGGGTCCGGCCAAGGTGCATCTCAAAGTACTGTCGGACTGGAACATGAAGACGCTGTACGACGTCGTCGCGAAGATCCGCGGAACCCAGGAACCCGATCGGTGGATCGTTCGCGGCAACCATCGCGACGCCTGGGTATTCGGCGCCACCGACCCGTTGTCGGGCCAAGTCGCCCTGATGGCCGAAGCCAAGGCGATCGGTAAATTGTTCAAAGAAGGCTGGCAGCCGCGCCGCACCCTGGTGTATGCGAGCTGGGACGGCGAAGAGCCGGGCTTGTTGGGTTCGACCGAATGGGTCGAATTGCACGCGGCGGAACTCAGGGCCAAGGCGGCTCTCTATATCAATTCCGATACGAACGGCCGCGGTTATCTCGGCGTGAGCGGCAGTCATGGCTTGCAACATTTTGCCAGCGAGGTGGCGCGCGATGTACAGGATCCGGAAACCGGCGCGAGCGTCTTGGCTCGGGCCGCGGCGAAAGCTCGCGTCGCCAATTATGAATCTGGCGGCCGCGGCAACCCGACCGCCGATCTGGAGCTCGGTATGCTCGGCGGCGGTTCGGATTACACGCCATTCCTGCAGCACTTGGGCGTGAGCTCCTTGAATGTTGTATTCGAGGGTGAGGCAGACTACGGTGTCTATCATTCCGCTTATGACTCGTTCGATCACTTTCGACGTTTCGTCGATCCGACGTTCGAGTACGGCGTGGCGCTCGCCAGAGTCGCGGGCCGTCTGATGCTGAGAGCGTCGCAGGCGCAACTGCTGCCGGCGCGCGAAAGCGATTTCGCCGCCTCGATCGCGCGCTACGACGACGAGCTGCACAAGCTCGCCGACGGCATGCGGGCGAAGGCGCACGAGTCGGCAAAATTACTGGACGACGGCGCGTACACTTTGGCCGCGGATCCCAGGAAGCCGCGTGCTCCGCCGCCGCGGGCCGCCGAGGTTCCCTCCTTGAATTTCGCCGAACTCGACAACGCCGCCGCGACGCTCGAACGGAGCGCGAAGGCATTCGACAAGGCGTATGCACACCTCGAAGCCATCGATGACCCGGCCTCGAATGCGGCGCGCGAACGGGTGAATGCGACGCTGACGGATCTCGAGCAAGCCTTGACCGATCCGCGTGGATTGCCCGACCGGGAATGGTATCAGCATATGGTCTATGCGCCGGGTCTGCATACCGGGTATGGCGTAAAAACGCTCCCCGGCATACGCGAGGCCATCGAGGAGCACCGCTGGGACGAGGCCGACCGGTATATAGGGGTGGTCTCGCGTGCGCTCAACGCCTACAGTGCGCGACTGGATCGCGCGATTTCAGTTCCCTAGCCGCCATACGGGATTCCGCGCGGCCGCCTTAGTCGTGTATCGTGCCGAATTCAAGTCCAGACATCTTTAAGGAGAGGAAATATGAACGAAGAAAAGCAGCAAAAGTTCACGGCCAAAGTACGCCGCGGTCTGGTGTGGGTACACACGGTCGCGGCCGCCGAACTCGCCAAGAAAAAGGCGGAGGCGACCGGCGTCAGGATCGAGGGGTTTACCGCCAGCGAACTTGCCGACGTCGAATCAGCGTTGACGTGGATTGCGCAGAACAAAGAGTCGCAGAGCGCCGAGCCTGCCGCTTAAGGGTTCAGCCGGACGAACCCAGTGATTCCGCCCACCGAGCGGCGCTCGGCCGAGGATTCGCGGCGGCGTATTGAATGCGCCGCCGCGAATCCGTCCGCGCCGCGCGACATTGCCGCGAGCCGGCGCCTTCCGCATCGAAAGGACTGCGATACACTATCGGTATGGCCAGCAAACGCGCACTAGTAGTCGACGATTCGAAGTCGGCTCGCGTCATCTTGAGCCGCATGCTCGAGAAGTACGACATCGAAGTCGACATGTCGGAATCAGCCGAGCAAGCCATTGAATATTTGAAGCACAATCGCCCGGATGCGATCTTCATGGACCATCTCATGCCCGGCATGGATGGCCTGCAAGCGGTGCAGGCGATCAAGGGCAATCCGCAGACGGCCATGATCCCGATCATGATGTACACCTCGCAAGAGGGCGAACTCTATGTCGGTCAAGCGCGCGCCCTCGGCGCGATGGGCGTGCTGCCCAAACAAGTGCGACCGGTCGACGTATCGAAGGTATTGTACGAATTACACTTGTTGCCGGACCGGCGCGACATGACCGAAGCCGCCCTGGCCCCCGTGGAACTGGAAGGCGGCGCACCGGTCGAGAGACCGGCGGCAGCGGCCGCCGGCGCCACCGCCGATTGGGGACGCCGGCTCGAAACGGCCGTGAAGGCTCAGTCGGCCGACGTGCGCCGCTTCATCGTCGCAAGCCTCGACAGCTTCGCTTCGCGCATCGTGAGCGATTTACGCGACTCGATGCCTGTTTCGTCGGCGGAAGTCCCGCCGGCCGCGGCGCGGCCGGTGCGGCCGACATGGCCCTGGGCCGCCGGGGTGGCCACAGCGTGCGCCGCGGCGATTGCGTTCGCTGCGTGCTGGCTGATCGCGCGCGATGATTTGGCAAAATCGCGCGCCGAGGTCGCCGGGTTGACCTCGGCCAACGCGGAATTGCAGCGTGCGCGCCTCGACCTTTCCGCATCCGTCAAAGACCTCACCGCCGCGTTGGCGGTCACGCCCGTCAGCATCGGCGCGGCCGGCGCCGCGCTGTTTGCATCGCGAGCGGAACCCGTGCCGTACGGCGAAATACCGTTCGATCGCGGCCGTCTCGACGTGCTCCGCGACCTCTTGACGAAACTCGAAGCGCAGGGATTTCACGGGGTCGTGAAAATCACGAGCCTATCGGGTCTTTTCTGTCTCAGCGGCAACGCCGCGGACGGGTTCACACCGGCCGGCGCGGGTCTGTTGGCCAGCAAGTGCGATGTGGTCGGCAATCCGTTCGAAGAATCGCTGTCGGGTCAACAGCGTCAATCGCTGGCTTTCGCCAATTTGATCGCCGGCGTGCGCCAGCGCACCGCGGGTGCGATCACCGTCGCCATCGAAAACGCCGGCAGCGCGCGACCGAATACGCCTTATCCGGCGCGCATCGAATCGCTCACCGCAGGCGAGTGGAATCGCGCGGCCGCAGCCAACAATCGCGTCGAGTTCGCGGCGGAATCCAGTTCGGAGCAGTGAACGCGCCGCGCGCAGACGGCATGGGCGCCGCCGCGCGCGATTCGGGCTTAAAAGGCGATTCTGACGAAGAACTCAGGGCCCTTGGAGTCGAAATCAAACTGCCCGGAAGTCCTCGTCTGCCGCGAGGCAAGAGTCGCTTTCGCCGCGGTGTAGCCCAGCGCGAATGATATGTTGGGGCGGAGCCGGTAAAGACCGGCCAGTTCGTAAAAGCCCAACGAGCCGGTGAGATGGTCGACGGCCAATTTGAAGTATTGCGCCCGGGCATCCAAATAAAATCGCTTACTCAGCACGTAGGTCGAGTCGAGGCCGATCGTCGGGAAGGGACCCGCCTGATCTTCGGTCTGATCGACGTGCCGGGTTTGCGTTGACACGCGTGCGCGGGCCGAGATATCCGTGTCGTTGATGCCGAGAGTGGCGGCGAGTTCGAACCTTTCGCGATGGATGAACGAGTATTCATAGGTAATGCCGAGCGTGCGCATGCTCAAGTTGGTCTGCACCGGATCGCCGACCTGCAGGACCACGTCGCGAAATACGATGGGCGCGTCTGCGCTGGTCAGAGTGGTGTTCCCGGTTCGATCCAAGGTGAAATAGTCGAAGCGCAGCCGGTGCCGCTCGCCGACCCGCACCATGGCCTGAAATTTGGGTTCGAAGTCGGAGCTGTCCAAGCCCAGCACGCTCTCCGCATTGATCCGCGTACCCGGCAATCCCGCACTGCTGTCCAAGCGAATGTCGGTCGTGGATGATACGTGCATGAAGCCGAGCGACAGGCGGACGCGTTCGTTGGTGGGACTCAAGTAGTCGTCAGCGTGTGCGAGGGACGCGAGCAGCGCAAGGGTCAGCGCTGCTAGGGCATACTTGATCATTGGAAATTCTCCGTGCCGGATTGCCAGGGAATCCTCGTCGTTCATGGCGTAGGGGGATGTCAAACAGGTCTCCTCAAAATCAATTGATCCGTTGCGGCCCGCCTCGGATGTACGGGCAAGGAACCGCTGATGCGTTCCAAGACGTGGGCCGCGGCCGCGCGCCAGCCGGTGAGCTTGCCGCCGTAGATGCCGAGCACGCGCGGCTTGGATGGTTTCCCGCGATCGATCGAAGGCCGCCTGTGTCGCGGCAGGCAGCACGCGCAGCCCGGCGAATCGCTGCGTGATGTCTTCGCGCGTCAGGTGCTTGAAGGCCGGGAAATAATGGCGCGCGACGGCGAGCAGGTACTCCTCCTCCGCAGGCAAGGGATGCACCTTGTCCGGTTCGCCGCGGTACGGCGTTTCGGTGGTGCCGATGAGAGTGGCGCCGTGCCACGGCATCACGAAGACGGCGCGGCCGTCCGTGGGGCTTTCGACATAGTAGATCCCGGCAGTCACCGAGAAGGGCAGGACGATGTGCGCGCCCTGCACCAGATCCACGTCCGGAATCGGGATGGCCGGCTGGATGACGCCGCCGACGTGCGGAGCCCATGGGCCCGCCGCATTGACCAGCACGCGGGCGCTCGTCTCCACGGTGGAACCACCTTGATCGTAGACGACTGTAACCCCGTCTTCGGTGAGGGTCGCACCTTTGAAACTCGCCGGCATGGCGAGATTCGCGCCCAACGACAACGCCGACTGCACCACGGCGCGGGTCAACAGGGCATCATCGGTCTGCGCATCGTAATAGCGAATGACGGCCTCCAGCCCCTGGGTCTCGAGGCCGTCGAGCGACGACCATTCGCGTTTCGCCACCGTGCCGAAGCGAGTGCTCGCATCGAACCCTCCCAGCAGCGCATACATCCATAACCCGAGCTTCAGCTGCCACGGCCGCCGCCGCGTGTCGCGATAGACGGGAATGAAGAACGGTTTGAGCTCGACGAGTTCCGCGGCGATTCGCAAATGGATCGCGCGTTCGCGCAGACTCTCGCGCACCAGCGCGAACTGGCCGGATTCGAGATAGCGCAAGCCGCCGTGAATCAGCTTGCTCGACCGACTGGACGTGCCGCTGGCGAGGCCGACCCGTTCGATGAGCAGCGCGCTGTGACCCGCGGCTGCGGCAGCCTGCAATACCCCGGCGCCGTGAATGCCGCCGCCGACGACGACTACATCGTATTGTTTAATTTTCATGCGCTTCGCGCAACTCTCAACGGGGTCGAAGCGACCCCGTCCTTTATAATCTATGCAATCGCTGTCCGCGAATGGAGACATCCCGTAGATTCGTGAAGCGAGCCCGTCCTTGGGCTAACCTTCGCGCTTTTCCTCGAATTGCAGCACGGGCGCGCCCGAGGTGACTTCGATTTCGCCGTCGACGATGGCGCCCTTGGCGATGGCGATGGTTCGGGCGCTGACCTTGCCGCGTATCACCGCGGTATAGCCGATCTCCAATTTGTCTCGGACGTTGAGGCCTCCCGTGATCTTGCCGGCGACGATCGCCTGCTGCGCCTGAATGAAGCCGTGCCAGCTTCCCGTGGCGGACAGATTGAGGCCACCCTCCAAATCGCCGTCGCCATGCACCTCGCCCGAAACCACGAAATGCCCCGCGCCGCGGATATTGCCGACGAACACGGTTTCGGCGCCGATGAAAGTCGGGGTTGCCGAAGTACCTTCGAAGAACCGCCGTTTTTGCTCGCTCATGGGAGGCTATTATCCTATCCGGGGCCGGCCGTGATGTGACGAGCTTGGCGTCGCCGCGACATCGCGAATCGAAGTAGAATGTATGATGATGGGAAATCCTTCTCGAGTATGAAAATAATCATGAATAAAGCGGTCATTGGTCTCTGTTTTGCGCTGCTGCTCGGCATCTCCGGCTGCAGCCGCCAACAAAGCGACTGGGAAAAGACCCGGGCGGCGAACACCGCCGATTCCTATGAGCAATTCATCAGAAAATATCCGAGCGGCGAATTCACCGCTCAGGCCCAGGCCCGCGTGAAGGAACTCTACGAGGAACGCGATTGGCAAAAGGCGCGCGACGCCGATACCCAAGAGGCTTACCAAGCGTTTTTGAAGCAGTATCCGGAAGGCAAATGGACTGAGGAAGCCCGCATCCGCGTGGAAAACTTCACGTTGGCTCAGGCACCGTCGAGCACGACACCTGCCGGAGCAGAAACCGCGAATCCTCCCGGTAATCCGCCGGCCGCCCACGCGCCGGCGCCGGCGCCGGCGGCCACGCCAAAGCCGCCTGCCACCCCGGTGCCAGCACCGTCCGCGTCGCCGACCGCCGCCGCGAAACCCGCGGCTGCGGCGGGGTCCTATGGCGTACAGCTCGGAGCGTTCAAGTCGAGCGCCGACGCGGCCAACCGGCGCTGGGCGAACGTGGCCAAGGCCTACCCCAAGCTTCTGGAAGGACTGTCGCCGACGGTGGCGCCGAAGAAGAGCGCGACCGGAACTCTCTACCGATTGCAGGCCACCGGGCTCACGGAAAAGCATGCGCGCGCGATCTGCAATTCCTTGAAAGCCGAATCCCAGGCGTGCGTGCTGATCCACCCCACCCAGTAGGGCTGAATCCGTCGGTACGCGTCACCAGTGACAATTCTTGTCAGCTGCGGTGAGCGAGTCCTCGACGTAACTATCTGAATGCGTTGCATTTACTCTCTGGCACGCTGCTTGCTTCGTCCCTAGCATGCAATCGCAAGTCATCGCATTGTTGGTCCCTCAGGGCAGCCGCAGGGCGACCTTATTGGTGCGCCGCGGCGACGGCCAGTTTGCGCTCGAAGGAATCGATGCCCGTGTAGCCTCCGCCACGCGAGTTGCCGCAACCTGGTTTCGCCAGGGATCGCCGATCGTGGACCCGACTACCTCGGCGGTGG
>WNFL01079321.1_pt2 | contig 37824 bp, 34 predicted proteins | sample 5400361 | NCBI WGS metagenome assembly WNFL01 (sample SAMN13153351, study PRJNA577476) | soil metagenome | isolation source: 40 cm soil on Douglas fir-dominated hillslope | place: USA:California | collected 2013-09-17
AGGCAGTCGTGAATCTTATGTGCTGGAAGTATCGACTTACCGCATGACTCAGGCGGCGGTGGTATCAATGAAGGCATCCTTGAAATTCATGAACCTGCGTCGAATGTCAAAGCTGAGATTATGCCCTCAGGTAAGGATACGGCTCGCTATCTGGTACTCAATGGCGCTCCTGATAGCTTCGGGTCGTCCCATCTGACGATCTGAACCTACAAGGAGAGGTAAGGAGCGAGATCTACCGTGCATGCTTACGTCATCAACTTGGCTCGTTCACTCGATCGGCGGGCACACATCACTAATGAGTTGAAGAAGACTGGCCTGGACTACGAAATCGTGACAGCCGTCGATGGGCGCGATTTGGACCTAAGCGACCGTACTATCGTCGATCCTGCCCTAACTTACGTGACTCAATTCCTGGCAGGCACAGCCGGGGCCGCCTTGAGTCACCTAAGTGCCTATAGGAAAATAATCGATGAAGGGCTGGATGAAGCGCTGGTGCTAGAGGACGATGTCACGTTGCCTGCTGACCTGGGGAGCCTGGGCGATGCTGTGGCCGGTCAACTGGCCGGTGCGGAAGTGGCGCTTCTCAGCTACGGCAGTTATGGCTCGTGTAAGCTGAGCCGAGAAGGTTCGGTAAACCTTCCATCCTCGCGACTGCTCGCACTGCCCATCGAGATTCGCATGGTAAATAGTGGAGGCGCCTACATAATCACACGGGAGGCATGCGAGCGTATGATTAAATGCGTGCTGCCGGTGCGAGTAAACCCTGACGACTGGTGGTACTTCTACAGAGAAGGCGTTCTTGACCGGGTGCGATGCGTCATGCCCCTGCCAGTTCTCAAGAATCCCAAACTCAATTCAACTCTGGGATCTTATTTGCTTGGGAAGAGCCTTAGCGGCCGCCTGGCCTGGCCACTTGTGCGCCTCAAGATCCCGCTCTTGCATCAAGCACTTAGCTATAGAAGGCAGCGCATTTACCGTCAATGGAGTCAGCAAGAACTTGTAGACATGCCATTTATAGAGAAGCCGTCCAGGTTGGAATAGCTTGAGCTCGCGGCGCGGGGTGCGTGGATCATGCTGCTGGCGGCCCAGGGCCTGTCGCACCGATGTCCTGAGCGGGCCAGCGTGGCGTGCCGCTGGCCCGCGAGGCGCGCGCCCCGTATCCGGCCCTCACCTCGGTGTGGGCCGACTTGCGGCTGTATTCCCGGTGGATGCGGCGCCCTACACCCGACCCGGCATTTAGCACGGCCACCAGGACCAGTTCGGTCAAGAAGGCATTCGCCGTATCATCACAGCACGTTCGGCGCTCTCATATACCGGAGTCTCTGGGCCGACGCTCCAAATAGCCAGCAATGTGAGGTGTCACAGGTGAATACCGCAGTGACCAATCCTGACGATGTCGCAACGGTGACGGCCGTGCCGACCGGGCCGCCCCACGGGTCGTAAACTGGTGTCGGTAATCGCACTCCGGCGCCGTCCGGGCGTACGGTCGCTGGACTTGGCAGAGGCGCGGGATCGCTCGGTCCGGCGCAGGGTCTGTGCGGCGTGGGCGCTGCTGTACTTCAACACCCTGACCTACATCCCCGGGTCCGTCCTGCACATCCCGTCCATCGTCGGCAAAGGGCTCGCGCAGAGTGCCTTGCCGCTAGCGATCCTGGTGGCACTGACCGTGAACCCCAAGGTCAGGCTGCGCCCGAACGTGTTCCTCTGTCTCATGTGCCTGCTGGTCGCAGAGACGGTGATCACCAGCACATCAGCACTGCACCTTGGTACCATGTTCCGGACCTTCCGGCTCGCCGAGTTCGTGACCGTGCTCTGGCTGCTGACGCCGTGGTGGGGCCGAGACGACATGCTGCTGCTTCGGTGTCATCTTCGCTGCCTCTTCGTAGCGCTCGGCTCGGTGCTGCTCGGTCTCCTGATCGTCCCGGGTAAGGCCCTCGCCTATGGCAGGCTCTCCGGGGTGATCTGGCCGATGGGGGCCACGCAGGTGGCCCAATACGCAGCGGTCGCGGCTGGGCTGATTGTTGTACTCTGGCTCGCCCGCCTGCTGAGAGGGCCGGTCACCCTGGTTGGCGTGACGGTCGCCGTAACGATCCTTGTCCTCACGCACACGAGGACCGCGCTGGTGGGCTTGGTGGCGGGCATCCTGGTCGCTGGCCTGAGCCTCTTTACCGTCAACGCGCGGGTGCGGAAGTTCTTCGCGGCGGGTGTGGCCGCCGTGTCGATCGGAGTCATCACAGCGGGCGGAGTTGTGAGCACCTGGCTAGCACGTGGCCAGAACGCAGAAGGATTGGCAACCCTGTCCGGCCGGACCAATTTTTGGGCACTAGTGCTCAATCAGCCGCGCACCAAATTCCAGGAGATCTTCGGATTCGGCTTGTCCAACGCAAGCATCTATGGCCTCCCCATCGACAGCAACTGGCTCGCCGCCTACGTGCAGGAAGGGCTCTTCGGGGTGGCCGTCTGCGCCATGATCCTGCTGGTCCTGTTCGTGACCGCCTTTTTCCAGCCGCCTGGCGTACGGCGCGCACTCGCCCTGTTCATCCTGGTGTACTGCATGCTGGCCTCATTTACCGAGGACACTTTCAGCGACGCCTCGACATACGTTCTCCATCTCACCGTGGCCGCGTCGCTGCTCATCGCGCCTTTTACGCGCCAGGTGATTTTCACGCCACGTCTGCGTCCCCTGGGGAGTCAGCGGGGCTAACCGGAAACTCATGTTGGTCCACTGAGCGCGAGAGCTTCGATCGGTCAGCGAGCAGGCGCCAGATGATGTCCAAGATGGAGCGGGCGGGCGTCAGCTCCAGATATCGCGCATCACGTTGAGAACGACGCGCGAGCCGAGGCGGTCCAGCTTGACTGGCATTTCCTGCATGTCAGCTAGGCTCTCGCGTACAGCGCGCTGCCGTTCCAGGGGACAGATCGCCAGCAGGAATCCGCCACCGCCAGCACCGGTCAGCTTCGCGCCCGTCGCGCCCGCTTCGAGCGCACGAGCAACCGCCCGGTCGATCTGATCGTTAGACACCCCAGATGCCAGCTTGCGCTTGGCCTCCCAGCCCTCGCGGACCGCGGGGCCCAATGCGTCAATCTCGCCGCATCGCAGCCTGCCGACGGCCAGGCCAGCGAGGTCACGCAGGAGATCAAGCTGGGGACGGATGATTTCGACGTTCGCGTTCTGCTCCGCAAGGATGACGTCTGCACTGCGCGTGACGCCCGTGTAGAACAACATGATCTGCTGCTGGAGGGCCCGGCGATCGCCGGCGGAGAGCACGAGCTCGTCGGCCACAACATCTTCGCCTGGCCCGAATCGGAGATCGCGGATCCCGCCGAGTGCTGCGATGTACTGGTCCTGCTTGCCGATGGGCTTACCGCAGTAGTCGATCTCGATCGCGCACGCGCGCTCAGCAAGCTCATAGGCGGATACCTGAATGCCCTGGTAAGCGAACAGAGCATGGAGCAGGCCGACGGTGACGGCGGACGACGAACCAAGTCCAGAGCCAGCCGACGGGATGTCGGCCAAGGTGGTGATCTCGACGCCGCTGAGGACGCCGGTCATCTTCATGGCCTCACGGACCAGCTCGTGCTCGAGGTCATCGACACGCGAGACGATCTCCTTCCTGGAGTAGTTGACGTATATGTCGTCATCGAAACGCTGCTTGACGATGACGTAGACGTACTTGTCGAGCGCGCAGTTGAGGACTCGTCCGCCGTGCAGCCTGTAGTAGTCGGGGAGGTCTGTTCCCCCGCCGAGCAGGCCGATGCGCAAAGGGGTCTGGGTGATGATCATCGCAAGGCCCGCAAGGGCCACTCCTCCCTAGCTCGTCGATACGCTTCGGCGGTGCCGATGTCGCGGAAGTAGCCGTGGATAGGAATCCCGCGTGCCCTGCCTACCAGCCGGGGCAGCAGGTCATAGCCGATGTCGCGCGGCAGGGCGCCCTTGATCTCGTCGATAACCCGCGGATGGAAGGCGTAAAGGCCGGCATTGGTCAAATTGGATACCGGCTTGCTCGGCTTCTCGACGAAGCCGATTACTCTCCCGGTCGGGTCGAGCTCGACGACACCACCTGCGGACGGCTGCTCAGACTGGAAGACGGTCAGGGTGGCGATGCCGCCATGACTGCGATGGCCGTCGATGAGCGACCGCAGGTCGAAGTTGGTCAGGTTGTCGCCGTTGCAAGTCAGGAAGAGCTCTTCATTGCTTACCCAGCGCCGGTTGGCTCGGAGCGTGCCAGCGCTGCCGAGCAACTCGGGCTCGAAGACCAGGCGGACCTCCGGCGGTCCGCTACGCCTGGCGACGTGGCGACGTATGACATCAGGCAGGTGGTGCAGATTGATGAGGACCTCGTCGACCCCTGCCTGGTCGAATGCATCGAGCCAGATGTCCAGCAGCGGCCGGTCGTCGATGACCAGCATGGCTTTCGGGATGGTGTCAGTCAGCGGCCTCAGCCGGCTGCCAACGCCCGCAGCTAGTAGGAAGGCTTTCATCCGCATGCCTTCCTGACCACGCCGAGTGCGCGCATCCGGGCATTGGCTTCGGCGAGAACCCCGTCAAGGCCCTCCATGCCATCAAGCCAGGCGGCGTATTCCGCAACAGACTCGCCGGGCGTGCGCTGCGGCTTCCATCCCAGGCCACCAAGTGCCGTGATGTCGGACAGGATGTGCCGCGTGTCGCCGAACCGGTATTCGCCGGTCACCACGCCAGGCTCGCTGGAACCGTACTGGCGCATGACGATGCCCGCGAATTCCCTGGTCGTGAATGCCTGCCCGCCGCCGACATTGAAGACCCTGCCGACAGCACGCTCGTCCTCAAGGACGAGAAGATTGGCATCGACAACGTCGTGGATGTTTACGTAGTCGCGGATCGCCCCGCCATCCTCATAAAGTGTGGGCGCGATTCCCTGGAGATAGCTCAGGCAGAAGATCCGGCATGCCCCCGAGTACGCGTTATAGACCGACTGCCTGGGACCTTGGACGATGCTAAATCGCAGCGCGACTGTCGGTATGCCGTACCTGCGGCCAAGGTTGGCGGCCACCATTTCCTGGCCGAGCTTGGACATCCCGTACGCATTCTGGGGATTCGAGATGCGCTCGGGCGTTGGCTGCATCGCCATCGGCCCGCTGCACTCCGGGCAGGTAATCTCCCACTCGCCTGCGGCTAGGGCCATCTCCGGGCGCATGCCGGGAACCTGCTCGCCGTCGACAGCGCACCGGTACAGGCCCTCTCCCATGGCGGCCTGGGACGACGCGACCACGATCCGGGCCAGGTCGAGGTGCTCGGCCACGACGATCTCATACAGGAGCGCCGTAGAGACGACGTTGACGTCGGAGAATCGCGAGAATTCCGGGAGGTAGTCCTGGTACGCCGCGAAGTGATAGACAGCGTCCACGCGGCGGAGCAGGTTCGTGAGCAAGTCCCTGTTCCGCACGTCGCCCCGGTAGAAGTCAATCTCGGACCGCAGGTACGCAGTGCGGGGGTTCGGATGCACCGGCGGCATCAGCGCGTCCAGCACGACGACCTCGTGGCCGAGCTCGACAAGCCTGTCGCAGGTGTGGGACCCGATGAAGCCGGCACCGCCAGTGACGAGGACCTTCATGACGACCGGCGATTCCTGCGCGCTGCGCACTCGCGATACACGTCGAGGGTCGACGCGGCCGTCTGTCCCCAGGTGAACTGGCCCGCCCGCCGTAGGCCCTGATCACGCAACCGATCTCGGCTAGGGCCCGCGGCGTCGGCGATCGCCCGCGCGATCGACGCAGGGTCCTTGGGATCGCACAGCACGGCGGCTCCCCCAGCGGTCTCTGGCATCGCGCTGGTGTCCGACGTGACAACTGGGCAAGCGCAGGCCATCGCTTCCAAGATGGGCAGCCCGAAGGTCTCGTTGAGCGACGGATAGACGAAGACGTCGGCCGCCCGGTAGAACCGGACGGTCTGTTCGAGAGGAACCCCGCCGACGAACAGCACGTCTTCTGAGATGCCAAGCTCCGCGCAGAGGGCTTGCAGCTGGTCAAGGTATTTCTCGTCCCGGCCTGGGCCGACGATGACCAGCTGCCGGCCATCGAGTTGGTTGCGCGCCACAGCCCACGCCCTGAGCAGCCCATCGCAGTTCTTGTACGGCCATAGCGACGACACGAAGAGCACGAACGGCCTGGTCACCCCGTACCGAGCAACGCCAGCCCGAGCAGCCGCCGCGTCTCCGGGCCCGAACAGCTCGTGGTCCACGGCTTCGTAGATCAGGCGTAGCTTGCGCGCATCAACTTCGAGGTGACGCTCTATCTCGGACCGCAAGCTCTCCGAGTTGATGATGATCGCCTCCGCCGCCCGCGCGGTGCGCGGATAGTTCAGCCGGCGGTATATCCGCGGCAACATCGAAACGGATTCTGGCGTCGTGAAGGCGTGCATAGTCTTCATGTGAATAACGAGGGACCATGACATATTCACTACCGGCGCCATCAGCGTATTGAAGACGTCGATATGGTTCGATGGCAGGCGCAGCGGCGAGTACAGATGCTCGCTGAGCGTGCGTAGGGTCTGCCTCTCATTCGACCACGGATAAGTAATATAGAAGACATTCGGCCCGTAGCCTTGGTGCAGAGGCCGCGACTTCGGGCTTACGAGCAGATGAAGTTCCTCGTCCGACTCAAGCTGCTTGGCCATCTCGGGAATGACCCTGGTCCAGAACCAGTGTGCGCCGGATGGGTTGTCCGGGTCGTCGGTCAGGAGATTTATCGCTACTCGCATGGGTACCTGCCGGCTCTTCGCGGCTACCGGAGCGGAACCGCTCCGCTGGTGGACAGGGCGTTCAGGGGTCACGATCGCTCAGAAGACGTTCGAGGTGATCGCTTCGGCGGACATGCGCGACTGACGTATAAATTGCGCGAGCGCATGCATGACAGCCTGATGCAAGTCCTCGACAATGCCGTAATTCGCAGCTTCGACATGAATGGTCACATCAGCTAGTTTTCTGGCATCGCCGCCGGCAAAACCAGTCAGCGCGATGGTCTTGAGGCCATTATCACGCGCCCAGGCGAGCGCACACACGATATTCGGCGAACGACCGGATGACGTAACCGCGATGAGGACGTCACCGGGCTCGGATAGTGATTGAAGCTGGTAAGCGAAGATGTTGTCGTAGGCGAGGTCGTTAGCGATCGCGGTCAGCAGCTCGACGTTGGCGCAAAGACTCTGCACTCGCGGTGCAAGGTCGGTGGATGCCCGAACGTTCTTGGTGTGATCGCACTGCAAGTGGTTGGCAATGGCGGCCGAGCCGCCATTACCGCATGAGAACACCCGCCTGCCGCCCGCATATGCCTCAAGCAGTATCGCCGCCGCCCGGTCAAGCGCGGCGCCATTAGCGGACTTGGCCGCCTGGGCGATCTCGTCGGCGTAGGTGTCAAAGTACGCCGACGCGAGCGGGTACTGCGTCGCAGGAAACTTCCCCGCTGTCGCGTTTTCGAGTGCGGCGGATGACTGAAGGTCGCGGACCGTGCTCATGCCGCGATGCGCTCAAGAAGAAAGGAGGCAGCGGCCGCGAGGCTGCCGAATGACCAGACCCTGTCCCGCTCGATGGGACTGGCGCCCAGGTAGATCGCCGACGCGCCGACTGCATCGGCAAGGCCGACGTCCTCTGGTCGGTCGCCCACAACCCATGACGCCGTCAGGTCCAGGTTCAACACGGATTGGGCCGCCTTCGCCATGCCAGGCCTTGGCTTGCGATCCTCGCTCGTGCGGGCAAATGCCGGCACGACTCCGGCGGGGTGATAGGGACAGTACAGAAAGAGATCAACATGCGCGCCGTGCAGTTCCAGCCGATCCGCGATGTACTGATGCACCAGCGCGACGTCGTCCAGACCGTAGAGGCCCCGGGCGACGCCTGCCTGGTTGCTCAGCACCGCGACAGGAACCCTGGCCCGGTTGAATCTCGCGATCGCCTCCGGGGCGCCGTCGATGAATTCAACGCGTTCGACCGAACCCACGTAGCCGTGATCGACAATGATCGTGCCATCGCGATCGAGAAGGACACCGGGTCGCGGGGCCGAGCCAGGCTCCCCCGTCGACGGCGTTCCTTTGCCTGCGGGCTGCGTGCATCCATCCGCCCTGTCCGAACGTTGCGCGGTGCCGACGATGACGTCGGCATGACCGGCCGCTGCTGCCGGCGTCATTGCCTCACCTCACCCCGGTAGCTCCGCAGAGGTCCATCAGCCTCGTGTGCATAGGAGCACTGAGTCGTTGGCTCTGATACTCAGAACGCCTTTAGGGTCGTGAGTGGACGAGAAATCGAGTCACTCATTAGTCCTGCCGGGAGTCTCCCGACGATCCCCCGGCGCGAAAGGGTGCACGGGACCGAACCCCGCTGACCGCGCCGAAGAGGCCGTCGGCATCAGTGGGCAACCCGTCCGCTGCGAGCGTGCGTCGGCCGGCTCCCCGGGAGCCTGCCACGCCCAGGCTCTCGTCGGTCTTGTCAGATCCGACCAGCACCGCCGAGACTTGCGTAATCCCCGCGAGCCTGATCATCTCGCCGACGGCATGTATCCGCTCGGCTGTTGACCTGCCAGCGGTCGCGATGGCGACCACGCTGCTCGCCCATTCGGCGAGGTAGTCGCCGCCGAGCGCTGGATCGAGCGGCGCGAGCGTCAGGACGAGTTCGGCCGACGCGCACGCCGCAGCCAGCGGGTCGTCAGAACCGGTGCCGTACCTGTCGGCCTGGAGCGGGCCCGCCAGCAGCACGTCCTCGCGATCGGGTACCGCGACGACAAGACGCACGTCGCCGACGCGCACTTCGTCGACACCGGTATCAGTCACGCCAAGCAGCCGCGCGCCTGGAGCGCCGCTGCACAGGTCGGCGAGGACGACTCGCAGCCCTCGCTTTGCGCTTGACACCGCCAGCGACGCCAGGCAGGCCGCAGCGACCTCAACGTCGTCGACGGGGACGACGGCGAGGCTCGCGAACCCGCCCGACGTGGGTGCCGCCGTCGTGAGCAGATGGACGACAATTCGCGAGAGGCTGCCGCCCTGAACAGCAGCCAGGCCCTGCCGACGCAGCCGTCGGCGGCTGAACCGGCCCTTGCGGATGCTCAGCCGCACGGGCGCACCGAGGGCGCGCGCCACGTCATCACGCCTGCGCAGCCGGCTGGACGCGATCGCGGTGAGGATAACGATGCCCAGCCCAAGCATCAACCCGGCAAGAAGGCCACCACCGCCGTAGAGCGCCAGGTGCCGCTTGACTGACTGCTTGACCAGCGCGGCCGAATCGAGCACGCCGCTATCGTTGATCGCCGTCGTGGTAGCGGCCCGCGCGTTCGCCTGGTTGCTGTCGACGGTCTGCCTCAACTGGATCAGCGCACTCGTCGCCTGCCCGCGCTGATTCTGCAGGTTGTGCAGTTGTTGTAGCTGCCCTGGCGAGGAAGGCTGCGCCTGGAGGTTGGAGATCTTCGCATTGATCTGAGCAAGCTGCTGCCGGGCTGCACCGATCTGCGCCTGGAGGGCCGCGTCGACAAGTTCTTCCTGTTTCTTCAGCAGACGCTTCTGGAACGTGAGGAACGCTGCTGCCAGCGCGTTCGCTTCGCGCAACGCGTCCTGCTGCGACGACGCCTTGACCGTGATCTGCAGCACCCGGTTGGTCACGGGCGCAACCGTGTAACCCTGGACGAAACTCGCTGGGCTTTCCTGGAGTCCGAGCTGGCGAAGCGCTATCCCGGCGACCGTGCGGCTTTGGGCGATAGCCTGGTCATCGGCTATCCATCCGGCCGGTGCGCCAGGAGGCTGCGCGAGGAGCAGGTTCGTCTCGGCCTGGTCGCCTGTCGGCCTCAGCACGAAGAGTCCCACGCCAGCTAGCAGCCCGACGATGCCAAGCGAGCACCAGATGCGGGCGGAGCGGCGGATGGCGGCCTGAATGAATCCGAGGCTTACCAGACCCGGGTAGGCCTCACCACCGAACCGGTCATCCGTAGCCGCGAAGTCCACGTACGCTTCGCTATCGGGCGCCCACAAACGGTCGGCCGACCGGCCGCGGCCGTTCATGGCACCGTTGACAGTCTGACTTTCGTCGCTCACACGCTGGTCGGCGTCGCTCACAGTCTGTTCTCCGTGGTCATCAGGTCACGCGGGTTGGCTGGACCCGGCTCGCCGGCCCGGGCCGTTGCGGAACGCGGCCGGTCGTCCGGTCGGTTGAGTCCGGGTCGGCGACGACGACCCCGGCGATCCGGCGACCGGCGGCGGCGCACCTGGCGGCTACCGTGGCCAGTTGCTCGGCGGTCGCTGCGCCGGCCGACACGGCTAGCAATGTCGCGGTCGCGGGAATTAGGTCAGCGACCCGCGGAGCGCGACCATTGACGACGCAGATGACGATTGTCAGCAGCGCGCCGTGCGGCCGGTAGCCGTGGCCGTCCCCCAGCACGCTCAGCTGGAGATGGCTCAATCGTCTCGATCGCGCATCCGGCGTGGTCTCGCAGGCGGCTCGCAAACCTGCCGCAGCCTTGGCCTCCTGCTGAGGGCCGATGACCAGGGCCGTCGGTACCCCCAGGGATGCGGCGAAGGCTGCCAGTTGCGGGCCAAGTGCGAGCGCCCCGGCATCTGAGGCCAGCGACATGACCTCGAGCGAGTACCGGAACGCATCGCCAGCCTCTCCGGACAGCACCCCGTGCAAGCCGACTTGGTGCAGGACCCTGCCTAGGCTTGTCGCGTGCACGACGCCAGGCTCGTACTCCTCAAGCAGCCTGGTCCACCCGCCCGGGCCGGACGGATGCCGCACGGGTATCGATGCCAGGACCGGAGCGCCGCTGGCTGCCGCGATCTCATCGCGCTCTCGCAGGAGCCGCCGGTTGCGCCCCACAGCTACCGCGATGATTGACCCGATCAGCGCGCCGAGCAGCATGCCGACACCGCCGGTGATGAGCAGGCGGATGCGCAACGATCCCAGCGTGGCGTGCGTCGCTACCGACAGCACCTCCGCCTGGACCGTCCCGACAGCGCTGTTCTTCCTGCCGACGTAGTCGATATAGCTCTCGGCGACAGCATTCGCAATGCTCTCCGACTGCGCGGCGGTCTTGCCCCTGGCGGTGATCGAGACGATGTTGGACGTCAGGCTGGTAGCCTTGACGTCGTTCTGCAGTGTCTGGAGCGATACCGGCGGAGTCACCAGGCGCACCGCTCCTTCCAGCACAGGGTCACTGGCCGCGATCACGACCTGCGTTCCGATATAGGAGCGGGTCACCGACGGGGCCAGCAGCACCAGCGCGTTGCTCGTGGGCAGCGGCGGATTGAGTAGCGTGAACCCAAGGCCGGCGAGCAGGCCGAGCACAGTCGCAGCCACGACGACCGCCTTGTGCCGCCGCGCAATCTGCAAGAATCTGCGCAGGTCCAGCACCTGTTCGCTCATCCGGCCTCCGCCTGAATATCTGGCATTTCTCGTGCCGTGGCGCCAGGCGGGCTCCCTGACAGGACGGAATCGGCCTCCTGCCGTTTTGCCATCGCGCGGACGTCCAGGAACTCGAGCCGGGTAACAAACGGTCTGGCTGGGTCAGAGCGGCCCTCGCCGATAAGAGTCACCGCGGGGGTACGCCGGCCCAGGCCGCAGGAGTACCAGCCCATAATAGGGTCGGTCTCGCCCCGGTGCATGCTCCAGCGCAGCGGCTGCGCAAGTTCGAACATCGCGATGCCCGGAATGGACGCATTGGGCCAGCGCAGAATGGCGAACCCGCGGTCAACCTCAACCTCAACCTCTGGTCCGAAATGAAAGGCCAGCCGGACATCATGATCGCCGCCGCTGATCTCATCGACGATGTCGACGCTGCGTGAAGCGCGGTCCAGCCGCACGCACCGGCGATGCCGGGCGGGCCGGCTGAGGGACAGGTAACCGTCGTGCTCCGCCGTCCACTCCGCCGCGTCGCCGATGTCGACGACATTGACCTCCGAGGCGTTGGCATGCGCCAGCCAGAGGAAGGGACCGCCCTCCTCGGACTGGCTCCGGCCATCGACCTCGACGGTATTGTGCGCGACTGTCGAGCGAAAGTAGGAACGCCAGGCGTGTTCCCCGTGGTAGCAGAAGGTACCGGGATCAGCGATAATGTTTACGCCGCCATAGCGAATCTCGACCGACAGGGCGTCTGCGTGGGCGTGCGCGGCAATGCTGAGGTAGCCGTGCGGCCCCCCGTCGCACCGGCACCAGATTTCCGGATCCCGGTCACCTGTCGTGCGCAGCAGAGTCGTGCCGGCGTCAGGGAACCGCCAGGGCCGGCGGGCTGGCCTACCCGGCACGTCCCGAGCCGCCAGCGGCATGGCTCCTAGGATGGAGCTGGCCGCGTCAGGCGCCGTTTCTGGCCACCAATCGAGCCGCCCGAAAAGCTCTTCGCCCACAGCAAGTAGCGATGGCCATCGGTTAGCCATCGGCGGATCGAGCAGCAGCGCCCTGCCCTCATCGCCGTCGCCCTGCCGCGGCGGCTGCAGCCGCTCGTCGAGCAGGGCCGCCCCGCTGTCTACCATCGCGCACAGCCGGTGCCAGGCGGCCGGGCTGAGCGGGTAACCTGCCGCCGCGCTCTCCACGGCAGCCAGCAAGCCCAGTTCCGCGACGAAGCAGTGGTAGTCCGAGGCGAGCTCGCGGTTAATACCGCTCGGGAACGTGTTGCGTGTCAGCTCGCGCTCGAGCAGGCGTGCTGATTTCTTGCGCCAGGCCTCGCTCTCGGCAAACCAGGGAAACGCGCAGCTCGCTATCAGCTGGCCGGCAGCCTCCGCGATGACATGATTGTTGGCGGACGACCCGCGGCTGGCGAACGTCGCGAGGTATTGCTGATGGTCGCGAATCTGACGGAGCGCCAGGTCGCTGTCGTCGAATAGCCCGGCCACTCCCGGCCATTCGTTCAGCAGGCGCCTGATCCAGGTCATGCTGATGAGGCGGATGCCGATCTCGATACCGCTGGTCCAGTTCACGCCAGATAGGAACGGGTTCTCCCGCCACCAGGAGCGAAGCTGCTCGGACACCAGTCGCGCGTACGCATCGTCGTGGCTGAGAAACCATGCCGTGGCGAGCAGGGTGAGATGCTGCAGGCGCGATATCTCCCAGATCTGCTTGACGTTCCCGGTCAGCTCTTCTGAGCGATGATTGATCCGGAAGGCATAACGCTCCGCGGGAGCCCGGCGGCCGGTCACGGGATCGAAGAACCAGTCGGGCGAGTTCATGTCCGTTCTGGCGACTCCGAGCACCTCCCATTCGCCGGCGAGCAGCCTGCGTGCCGCAGCCACTACGGCCGACCTGGCCGCCTCCGGCACCAGCGAAGCCGTGCCTGCGGGAAGGCGTGCGGTGAACTGCCGCTGGCCGGGCCGTGCAGACTCGTCGGCCTCAGGTCGTTCGGTCGTGACTTGCCTCGTCGACCAGGCTGCCTGAACTATCTTGTCGCGGCAGCGCCAGGCCAGCTCGCCCGCAGACATCCTGCCTAGTCTGCGGGCATACCAGGCCAATCTTGACTGCTGCAGCGCGTTCACACCCGCTCCGGCCTGCCGCTTGCGAGGCTGTCGCCTACGGCGATCGTTGCCCCGGTTGTCGCCATCAGGGATTCACCTGCGATAGGCATCGGCGAGCCGGTACGGCACGCCTGGACGAACTGGGCGATCTGGTGTCGCTGGCCTTTATCCTGGCTGCCGCGCGAGCGCATGCTGTCCGTGCGCCGTCCGGCCCAGACCGCGGCACGCCGGAAATTGTCGAGTCGCGCGTTCCGACCTCCCCCGACGACCTCGATTGTTTCTTTCTGGTATCGGGCGTTACCGGTCGTAACATAGGTTATTGCTGCGCTGGAGCCATTCTCGAAACGCACGATCACCTGTACGTCGTCGTGCTCAACGCCAGACGTGGCGAAGACCTCTGCTGGCAGGCTCTCCACGAACCAGCTCAGCGTGTCAATGAAATGGCCGCCTTCGCCGGCGAACCGAGAGCCCTCGAGATCAGCGTTGAGATACCAGCTGTCGGCCTCCAGCCGTCCCGCGTTCACCAGATAACGGGCCACGCAGCCGGCGCCGGGCTGGCCGAAATGAGACTTCATGGCCGCGAGCAGCGGCGCGAACCGCCGGTTAAACCCGACCATTATCCGGTCGTTCCCGGTGCTCGCGATGACGTCGGCCACCCGCTGAAGGTCAGCTCGCCGCAGCGCGAGCGGCTTCTCGACGAAGACCGCCTGGCCGGCTTGCAGGGCCCTGCAGACCAGGTCAGCATGAGTGTGATGACGCGTCACGATGAAGATCGCGTCCAGCGACTCGTCATCGAGAACGGCCTCGGCCGTCGTCGACGCGGCCGCGAAGCCGAACCTGCGCTGGGCGTTGACGGCCGACAGCGAGCGGGTCGTGGCGACGTGCGCCAGCCGGACCGTTGCCAGCTTGGCCAGGTGCGGCAGCAGCATTGACGACGCATAGTTACCGGCGCCGATGAACCCCACCGACAAGGGCCTGGCGTCCGCTTTCCGTGGCGTAGGCCCGGCGGTGGGCGTCAGGCGGGCAGTTGGCTCTAGCTGCCTGGCGGCCGGACGGTCGGGATACTCGAGCAGGACACCGACAGCGGACATCGAACCCGAGGCAAGGTCGCTGTATACGGCCGTCGCCCGCTCCATCGGGAATATGCCGGCCACGAGCGATCCAACCTCGATGTCATTACGCGCCAGCAGGTCGAGGAAACACTCGAGATTACGCCGCTGCGTCCAGCGCACGTAGCCAGCCGGGTAATCGATGCCCTCAAGCTCGTATCGGTCGTCGTACCTGCCTGGACCGTACGATCGGGAGAAGCGGACGTCGAGTTCCTTGTTGTAATAGGCGTTCCACGGCAGATCAAGCCGGATCTTGCCGATATCGACGACGCGCGCACGATCGCGGGCCAGCGCTACCGCCGTCTCTACCGGACCATTGGACGAGCCGCCGGCCGCGAGTAGCACATGGTCGGCACCGCGTCCGTCCGTGATAGCGGCCAAGGCGCCCTGGACGGCAGCGATGCCTTCTGGCGTGGGCTCGGCACACATCAGCGCGCCCGCCTTCTCAGCCAGCCTGCAACGCTCCTCGATCATGTCGAGCCCGAGCACGCGCACTCCCGAAGCGATCAGCAGGCGCACGACCAGCTGGCCAACGAGGCCAAGACCGATCACGCAGGCGGTCTCCCCGAGCTGGGCTTCGGATCGGCGCACCCCGTGCATGGCGATCGCGCCGACGGTCGCGAAGGCGGCATGCTCCGGCTGGACGCTATCGGGAACGGCGACGCAGAGGTTCACTGGAACCCAGTTGAGCTCAGCGTGCAAGGCGTGCTCGTTGCCTGCGGCCGCCACGAGCTGGCCGACCCGGAACTCCCCGGCACCGCTGCCCACCTCGACGACTACCCCGCACAGGGAGTAGCCGAGCGGTGTATACGCGTCCAGTCGGCTCATGACCTTCTTGTAGGTCGCGACCGCGCCCTGCTGGGCCACCGCGTCGAGTACCTTGCGCACCTGGTCTGGCCGTGCTCTGGCCTTGCCGACCATGGACAGCTTCGCCTCGGTCAGCTTCATCATCTCGGTGCCGGTGGAAATGAGCGAGTACAGCGAGCGGACGAGCACGCCCCCGGGACGGCAGACCGGAGCCGGGACATCGAGGACAATGAGCTCCCCGGTCTTGTAATTCTGAGCTATCTGCTTCATTGCGTCCTCTGCCCGTCACGTCGCAACGCCCATGGACTGCGCGTTCCTGTACCACAGCTCCAATGTCAGCAGCTGCCAGATCTGCTTGGAGCGGTCCTCGCGGCCGTCGCGATCCGCACCGATGAGGCTCGCGAGCGCGTCGCGGCGAACCATCCCGGACTTGACCAATTCACCCGCCACGAGTACGTCGTTGATGACCTCCCGCAGGTCGCTGCTGACCCAGGCACGCAGGGGCGCGCTAAATGAAGCCTTAGGCCGGTAGACGATTTCCTTCGGGAGCCAGCGCTCGGCCGCTCGCTTGAGTGCGACCTTGCCTTGACGCCCGCGGATCTTGGCACTGCCGGGATGGGAGAAGGCCGCCTGCGCCACGATCGGATCAACGAAAGGAACGCGCACCTCAACGGAGGCCGCCATGCTGGCCCGGTCGGTATAAGCCAGGTTCAGGCCGGGCAGGAAGAGCCGGGTGTCTGCCAGGCACATCCGGTTGACCTCGTCCCTCAGAGCGTTGTCGTGATAGATCTCACTGTGCTCCCGGACGATCTGGTCAACGTGACCGCCGAGTTCAGGGCTGATCAGGGCACCAAGCTCAGCGGGGTCATAGAGGGTGTAGCTGCGGCGGAACCTTGGCTCCTCCGGGAGGTCAGCGAACGTCAGGAAGCGCTTTGCCCAGCGGGCGTGGCGCAGGCCCCGGCCCAGCGCCGTCACCGGCATCCGGTTCACGACAGATCGCACGCTCCCGCGGACGCTGTCAGGCAGCCTGCCGTACTCGCTGGCCAGCAGGCACGCGAGGTGCCTGCGATAACCACCGAACAGCTCGTCGGCACCCATGCCGGAGAGAATGACCTTCACGCCCCGCTCATGCGCGGCCTGGCACATCAACAGGGTGTTGATGGCGGCTGGATCTCCGATTGGCTCATCGAGCATGTCAACGATCCGCGGGAGCAGGTCAACAGCCTCCGGCGCGATCTCGATCTCGTGCAGCCGAATCCCGAACTGCGCAGCGACCTTTCTCGCGTACACGGCGTCGTCCGGCATCGCCTCGAGCCGCTGATCCTGCTGCCGAAAGGCGATCGTGTACGCATCGACCGCCGGGTTCGCCTGGTGCGCGAGCACGGTAATGATGCTCGAGTCGAGCCCGCCCGACAGGAAGCTTGAGACCGGCACGTCAGCCACGAGATGCGCCGTGACCGATTCGCTGATGACTTCATTGAGGTCGGCCGGCGAATCGACTGCAGCCGCTGCGGCTACTTCCTCAGGCCGCCAGTAGTGCTCGATGGATCCGTTGCCGTCCGGCCGGAACCTGGCCCATGAGCCAGCCGGCAGCTTGCGCACATCCCGGATGGCGCACCGCTGTTCGGGAAGCCAGTAGTAGAGCATCGAGGCGACCAGGGCACCGGGATCAATACGCAGTTCGGGCCCGACCGCGGAGACAAGAGCCTTGAGCTCAGAGGCGAAGATCACGCCGCCGTCCCTGGCCAGGAAATACAGGGGCTTGATCCCAAGCGGATCACGGGCGAGCACGATCTCGCCGGTCTTGGCGTCGAAAAGCGCGAATGCATACATGCCGCGGAAGCGAGTCAGTGCCCTCGGGCCCCAGCACCGCCACGCTTCAAGCACGACCTCGGTGTCCGATTCCGTTGTGAACTGAACTCCTCTGGCCCGCAATTCGGCCCGCAGCGCCCTGAAGTTGTACATCTCGCCGTTGTAGATGAGGACGAGGTCGTGCTTGCGGAATGGCTGATTCGCCGCGACGCTGAGGTCGATGATCGAGAGCCGGCGGAAAGCCAGGTGCACGGCCAGGGATTCGGTCTCATGACTCCAGGCACCTGCCGCGTCAGGCCCGCGGTGCGCGATGCGGTCGGCCATGATGTCGACGAGCTTCTGGCCGTTGGCCTGCTGGTAGCAGCCAGCGATTCCGCACACGTCAGCCTCCGACCGGCTGCGGGGTCTTGCCGCGGCCCAGCACGTTTCGGTAGACCTCCAGGTAGGCACGCTCTTGGTGGCACCACGCCAGTTCCTGCTCGGCCCGCGCCCGGCCGAGCTTTCCGATCAGCAGCCGCCTTGGCTCATCATCCATGAGCCTGACGATCTCCTCGGCGTAGCCGCGCAGGTCGCCAGGCGCAACGTAGACGGCCGCCTCGCCGGCAGAGACACGGGTTTCGCGCAAGTCGAATGCGACTTGCCCGAGCTCGAAAGCCATGTATTCCATCGTCTTGTTCATCGTGGACAGGTCGTTGAGCGGATTCTTGGGATCAGGGCAAAGGCCGACATCCGCCGTGGACAGGATGCGGCTTACCAGTTCGTCAGGAGCACGCCCGGTGAACTCGACATGCCCGGACAGTCCCAGCATGTCCCGCAGTGCAACCAGGTCGCTGAAGCAGTCACCCGATCCGATCAGCGTGAAGGCGATGTCATCGCGATGCATGTCGTGGATGACAATGTCCGCCACCCGCACGACGATATCTACGCCGTCCTGCGGTCCCATCACGCCGATATAGGCGGCCAGGAACCGCCTGCCACGGCGAAGTTCGGGATCGCCGGGGCCCCGCCGCAGCCGAGCAGGGTCAGGCCCGGTGCGGACGACCGTGACCTCCGCGCTTGGCTTGCCGCTTCGCTCTAGCGCGATCGCACGGTACGAGTCGTTGGTCGCGATGACGTGATCTGCCGTGCGGTGCGTTCTTCGCTCAAGCGCCCTCAGTATCTGGTAGGGAAGCCAGGGTCCGGCCGGAAATCTGGACTGGTAAAGCTCTGGGCACAGGTCGTGATGATCGAAGATGAAGCGGGTCCGATCGAGCGTGCGCAGCGCCAGAGCGATCGGCCAGAAGATGTCGGGCGGATTGCATGCCTGCAGTACTCCGAACCGTCCCGATCGGCGGGCCTTCAGCGTCAGCCGGGCGGTCGCTAGGAACGAATAGGCATACTCGATCACGAAGCCGAGCTTGCTGCCTCCCGGCGCGTACGGACGGTACCTGTAAAGCCGGACCGATTCTCGTACTTCGTAGGCCGGATCGCCGTCGGCTTTCGGGCAGATTACAGATATCTCATGGCCAGCGGCTGCGAGCGCCTGGCATTCCAGCCAGACCCTCCGGTCGAAGGGCACGGGAAGGTTCTGAACGATGATCAAGATGCGGCTCACCAGCCGAGCCCTTCGTAGCCGGGCAGTGCTTCGACCTCGGCGCCTAGCCCGCCGGACAGGTCTATCAGGTGCCGAGGCGGCGACGCGGCCAGCGCCGCGAGAACGGGCGGCGTGCCTGCTGAGACGATCGCCACGTCCGCCCCGGCAAGTGCGTCTTGCGGTTCGCAGGCGAGCAGCCGGCCCAGATGCGGCAGTTTGGCCATCACGTAGCGGAGATTGGTGCCGACCAGACGCGACGGGTTGACGACCTGGTCGTAGATCCTGACCTCGAATCCCTTGCCGATAAGTCGCTCGGCGAGGTCTACATTCGGGCTCTCACGGAGATCATCGGTGCTCATCTTGAAGCTGAGGCCGAACAGCGCCACAACGCGCGCGTTCAACGCGATCACACGGTCCACGACTTCGCTGATCGACAGCTCGTTGGTGGCGAGCGTGGCCGCGATCAGCGGCAGGTCCGCGCAGCTGATGCGGGCCATGTGCAGCAATGACCGCAGGTCCTTAGGTAGGCAGGATCCGCCGAAGGCAAAGCCAGGACGGAGATAGCTTGGCGAGATGTTCAGCACGTGGTCCTGACAGAACAGGGACATGACCTGACGGCTGTCCACATCAAGGAGCCGGAAGAGCCGCGCCACCTCATTGGTGAAGGAAACCTTCGTCGCGTGAAAGGCGTTGCACGCGTATTTGAGTGCCTCGGCGACCCGCATATCAACAACCTGAACGGGCTGATCCAGGAAGCTGAACAATTCGGTGACCGAATCAGCGACGTGCCGATCCGCGGTGCCAACGACGATAAGCGACGGCGAGTAGAAGTCCGCGATCCCGGAGCCCTCGCGGAGAAATTCGGGGCACATCGCCGCTCCGACACCCGGCCCGTCTGGGCAGATCTGGGCCAGTGCCGGGATGACGACGCTTTCGACGGTGCCCGGCGGCACGGTGCTGCGGATCACGATCCCATGCGGCGCAGATTGCCGACTGCGAGCACCAAGGGCGGCAACAACGTCGGCAACGGCCCGGCGCACGAAGGAAAGATCGGTGCCGCCGCGTGCTGTTGAAGGCGTGCCGACACACACGAGCGACAGGTCGGCCTGATCGATGGCATCGAAGCACGAGGTCGTGGCCTGCAGAGCGCCTGCGGTTACGGCCTGTGCCACCAGGGCATCGAGGCCTGGCTCAGCTACTGGGCTTCGGCCGGCGCAGATCTCATCGACCTTGACGGGGTCGACATCGACTCCCCAGACATCGTGCCCGTTGGCGGCCAGGCAAGCCGCGGTCACGGTGCCGACATAGCCGAGACCGACCACTGCAACCTTCATATGCGTCACCTTCCTCGCTCGCTGGCGCGGTGGCGCACGAGCCGGTATTGACAGGAGCGTCGAGGCGGTTCCGGTGATACGGCGATCGGCGACCAAGCAAGGGAGTATCAGAGTCGCATTTCTGTCCCTCTTATTCGCTGTGCCATTGGCGGTCGTAGGATTGGTACATATGTGCATCTCGTTTACATGCGTTACAGACGGGATATCTACCGATAAGACGATGCAGGATTTTAGGATTTGGCCGCAGGAGGAATCGTGGACATCAGCGCCGCCCCAGGAATCGCCGGGGCGCTCCTGATCAGGCCGACGCCGCAGGTAGATGAGCGCGGATATTTCTGCCGAACCTTCGACGCGGACATCGCGCGAGCGAGCGGTATCGAGCTAGGCGCGTTCGCTCAGGACAGCCTGTCCCGTTCCGCTCGCGGCGTAGTGCGAGGACTGCACCTGCGCCGAGGGCGCGGCGAAGCGAAGCTGGTGCGATGTTCCTATGGCGCGATCTTCGACGTCATCGTCGACCTGAGGCCGGCTTCGCCCACATATGGCCGCTGGAGGAGCTTCGAGCTCAGCGACGATGAGCAGGTCTCGCTCTATATTCCGGCCGGCTGCGCGCACGGTTTCCAGGCCCTGACCGGGCCCGCCGACGTCGCCTATCGGATCGACCGCCCATATGACCCGGCCGAGGACGTAGCGATAGCCTTCGACGATCCTGAGCTAGCGATCCCGTGGCCGCTGCCAGTGTCAGTGATCTCGCGGCGAGACCGGCTCGCCCTGCCCATGGCAGCGGCGTGCAAGCTACTCGCCTGAGGCGCGAGGTCGTCGTGGCGCTCGCGGCCGCGCTGGTCGTCTTCTGTGCCGCCACCGCGCGGCTGTTCGTCTGGCCGGCCAGCGGGATGCCTGCCCGCGTGAGCGCCATCGTCATGCTGGCAGGCCCGGGAGACCGGTTGCAGGCGGCGCTGCGCCTAGCACGCGAAGGGCGGGCGCCGTTCCTGCTCGTCTCCACGGGCAATCAGGGCTACGGCGGGCTATGCCCGCCACCGCCGCACGTCAGGCTGGTCTGCTTCGAGCCCAATCCGGCGTCGACGAGAGGTGAGGCCGAGGTCGCTGCCGGCATGGCGAGGAAGTACCACTGGCGTTCGATCGCGTTGGTCACCTCGACCGTGCAGGCTTCACGCGCTCGTCAGCGGATGATGAATTGCTTCTCTGGTCACGTGTACGTGGTCACCGTGGGCCTTCCGTGGTTCGACTGGCCGGGCCAGATCGCCTACGAATGGGCGGCAACCATCAAGATGGCAGCCTGGCAGCAAGCCTGCTAGCGCTAATGCGCGCGCGCCTCGTGTGCAGCCAGTAGTTGGTCACCGTGAAGTCCTTGGCCTTGCCGTCCGTGGAGGCGATTTCCCAGCCGAAGTTGACTTGGGCGAGGGTGACGCTGGCCGGTATCTTTCGGTGGTTGATCAGCCAGTTGATGGAAGCCAGGATGTGCGTCACGCCGCTGGTCTCGTTGTGGTTCAGCAAGAATGTGAAGTCGGTTCCGCCGTGCCAAACCGAGAAGCGCTGGCCGAAGATCGTCGCATGGCCGATGACGTTACCGGCGGGCCGCTGGCCGTGGTTGTCGACCCAGATCATGACCTGGATATTGTTCTTGTTCAGCCAGATGTCATTGGCGGCCTCCGCGTCAAGCCCGGACTTGTTAGCCGGGATCGACTCGGTGAACCCGCTGCGAATGACCCAGAACGACCGCACTGGCACGCTCTTGAAGTTCTTCTGCACGCAGGGATAGGTCTCCACAGCCGTGTTCCCTGCTGCCTGCGTCGACTCCGCGCCCCAGTGGTGGAAGGAGTCAGCCCAGTTCGTTTGGGGCCAGCGGAGCTATTCCACTCGTTGTTGTGCAGGATGTATCCGCCGTTGTTCCAGGCGCCAAACGGGTCAGAGGATCGCCACTTCGCATTGGTCGGGACCCGCCGCAAAGGCTGGACCGGCCATCAGGAACACTGTCGCTGCGGCCATGAGGACTACGAGTGGCCGGCGCATCTAAGCTCCTCACTTGGGACATCGCTGACCCACATGACGGTATAGGTACGACAGGCCGACCGTGGGTGAAATTGCGATATTGAACTGTGATCTAGGCACGATGCCCAGCATGGTTACTAATGTCCGAGCAGAGGTGACAGCCGGGACGGCATTTCCGTAACCCGAGCGAGATAGCGGTTTCCGGCAAGTTGCGCGGCGCTGGCGGAGGGCTCGGTCGGATCGATCGCGGGATCCATCCGGTTCTGGCGGATCGATCCCGGGATCTATTTGGCCGCGCCGGGCCAGTCCAGCACCTCCCGCATCGGCTGGAGCGGTTACTCCCCTGGCGCCCCCGGTTCCCCCGGCGCCTGCCTGGCCGCGACCCCGTTGCTCGCCCGCCGCTGTTCGTCCTGATCGCCGGAGCTCGCTGCGGCTTCCTCGGCCGGCGCTTCCTGGCCCCCGGTCGGTATGGGCGCCTGTTCGGCCGCGGGACCGATCTGTTCCACGGTGACCGTGCTGATCCTGTTGCGCCGCCCCGCAAGGCTCTCCGCAGTCAGGCGCAGTCCCGCCACGGTCGCTGTCGAGCCGGCGATCGGCACGCGCCCGAGCCGCTGGGCCAGCAGCCCGCCGACGGTCTCCACGTCCTCGGCCTCGATCCTGACATCGAAAAGCTCCGCCAGTTCATCCACCGAAAGCCGGGCGGTTACCCGAGCATGGCCGTCACCCAGCCACTCGACCGGCGGCCGCTCCTGGTCATACTCATCGGCGATTTCGCCGACGATCTCCTCGAGAATGTCCTCGATCGTCACCAGGCCCGCCGTCCCGCCGTACTCATCGATGACGATCGCCACGTGAGTCTGCATGGCCTGCATCTCCCTGAGCAGATCGTCGACCGGCTTGCTGTCAGGGACGAAGGTGGCAGGCCGCATGATCGAGTCCACCCGCTCAGAGTCCAGGCCGTCGGAGCCCTCGTAGGTGCGGGTCACGATGTCCTTCAGATAGGCGATGCCGATCACATCGTCCAGGTTCTCGCCCACCACGGGAATCCGCGAGAATCCGCTGCGCAACGCCAGCGACAGCGCCTGCCGGAGCGTCTTGCCGCTCTCAACGAAGATCATGTCGGTGCGCGGCACCATGACCTCGCGCACGATCGTGTCGCCGAGCTCAAAGACCGAGTGGATCATGGCGCGCTCACCCGGCTCGATCACGCGGCGGCGCTCGAGCAGATCGACTAGGCCGCGCAGGTCTTCCTCCTCGCCTGACGGCCCGGACTCATGCCTGCTGCCCCGGCCTAGCACCCGCCCGATCGCTAGCAGCAACCCAGGAATCGGCCCCATCAGGCGGACGATCGGCTGCATCACGGACGCGGCCGTGGCCGCCACGCTCGTCGCGTACTCCCGGCCCAGGGTGCGCGGCACGATCCCGGCGACCACGTAGATCACGCCGGTCATGACGCCGCCTGTGATCAGAAACGCACGCCAGGCCGGACCCGCCCAGTGCAGCAGCACGGCTGCAACGAGCAACGTCGCGCCGATCTCGGCAATGACCCTGGCGAGCAGCAGCACGGCGATGTACTTCGGGACCTCGGCGAGCACGGCCTGCAGCGGCGCCGGAGTCTGGTTGCCCGACGTGGCGAGTTCCTTCGCTCCGGCGCGTGAGACCCTCAGCAGCGCCGTATCGGCGCTCGCGCACAACCCGGCGAACAGCGCGAGCGCAGCCGCTGCGAGGATCAGCCAGCCCATAGCGTGTCTATCCTGGCGCGCCGGGAGCCCCGGGCGACCCGGGAGCCCCGGGCGACCCGGGAGCCCTGGGCGACCGGGGCACTCGGGGCGCGCCCCGGTCTTCGGGCGGACTGCCGTTAGCGGTTCGGGCGGCAGCGCTGCCGTCCCCGCCGCGCTCGGCCCGCCAGGACGCCAGCAGCCTGTCCTGCAGGCCGAACATGGCAGCATGCTCCTTGGCGTCGGCATGGTCATACCCGAGCAGGTGCAGGATGCCGTGGGTGGCGAGCAGGTCGATTTCGTCTGCAACGGCATGCTTGGCCCGCCGGGCAGCCGTGGCGGCAATCTGCGGGCAGATCACTACATCCCCTAGCAAGCCGGGAATGTCCGACGTATCTGTGTCGCCGTGGTCGGCGTGAGCTCCGCCCGGCTGCGGCGGCCTTAGCTCGTCCATCGGGAAGGCGAGCACGTCCGTAGGACCTTCCTCGCCCATCCACCGGACGTGCAGCTCGGTCATGGCTGGCTCGTCCACCAGCAGCAAAGACAGCTCAGCCAGCGGATGCACGCGCATCTCATCGAGCACGTGCCTGGCCAAGCTGGCCAGCGCGGCCTCATCGACATTCACCCCGGACTCGTTGGCGATCTCGATGCTCACGCCAGCTCCTGGGTTTGGTTCGCCATGCTCACAGGTATTCCCGTGATCGCGATCACCGGTTCCTGCTGGCGTCTCGCCGCGCCCGGCTGGCCGGCAGGCGGCCAGCCTCAGCCGCGGCCCGCGCCGCGTCGTATCGCGCATAGGCGTCGACGATGTCGGCCACCAGCCGGTGCCTGACGACGTCGTGCGCCGTCAGCTTGCAGAAGTACACGTCCGGCAGACCGTCGAGCACGTCCTGGACCATGCGCAGGCCACTGACCTGCCCGGCTGGCAGGTCGACCTGGGTCACGTCACCGGTCACGACGATCCTGCTGCCGAACCCGAGCCTGGTGAGGAACATCTTCATCTGCTCGGCCGAGGTGTTCTGCGCCTCGTCAAGGATGATGAACGAGTCATTCAGCGACCGCCCGCGCATGTAGGCCAGCGGCGCGATCTCGATCGTGCCCGCGGCGAGCAGCCTCGGAATCGAGTCGGGATCGATCATGTCATGCAGCGCGTCATAGAGCGGCCGCAGGTACGGGTCGATCTTCTCGTACAAGGTGCCAGGCAGGAACCCGAGCCGCTCCCCTGCCTCGACGGCCGGCCTGGTCAGGATGATCCTGTTGACCTCCTTGGCCTGCAGCGCCTTGACCGCCTTGGCCATCGCCAGGTACGTCTTCCCGGTGCCGGCAGGCCCGATAGAGAACACGATCGTGTGCTTGTCGATGGCGTCGACATATCGCTTCTGGTTGAGCGTCTTGGGCCGGATGGTCCGGCCGCGAGTCGAGAGGATGTCCAGGGTCAGCACGTCCGCCGGACGAGCTCCCGGCTTACGGCGGAGCATCGCGACGCTGCGTTCCACTACCTCTGTCGTGACCTCGGTGCCGCTCGCGATCAGGGTGGTCAGCTCCTCGAAGAGCTCGCCAATGACCGCTGCCTCGCTTGCCGACCCGGTCACGGTGATCTCATTGCCGCGCACGTGAATGTCGGAATCGAATTCGTCCTCGATCACGGTAAGCAGTTCGTCACGCGATCCCAGCAGGCTGACCATCGAGTGTGGCTCGGGAATCACGATCCGCAGCGACGTCGCGCCGCCACGCTGCTGCTCGGCTGGTCCGGTCTCAGTTGGATTCTTCTTCAATACCCCCGCCTCATCGTGGTTTTCCTCATCCCGGCGGCCACGCCATCGGCCGCCCGCCGAGTACGTGTGCGTGCGCGTGGTCCACCGTCTGCCCGGCGTTACTGCCGGTATTAAACACAACGCGATAACCCGTCTCGGCAATACCATCGGCGAGCGCGACCTCGTGAGCCTGCCCGGCCAGCTCCGCCAGCAGCCTGGCATCCGCCGCCGCTAGGTCCGCTAGGTCGCGATAGTGACGCTTGGGAATTATCAGCACGTGAATGGGCGCCTGCGGATTGATGTCACGGAATGCAAGCGTGCGCTCAGTTTCGAGCACGCGCGTGGCCGGCACCGCACCGGACGCGATTCTGCAGAACAAGCAATCGGGCACGGGCCGATCCTAACGTGTGGCGTGCTCAGCAGGCTCCCGACATATATGGTTGCAACACTGCTAACCTCCAGCGCGTCGCGAGCCGGACCCGGCCCCCGCCGAGCCACGACGCCCTGAGTACGCGGAAATGCGGGCGACCCGGACCCTGCTGCCCGAGCAACAACTGAGTTGGCGGTCCAGGGCCGTTCGAAGCCCCTGGACCCGGAAAGCGTGTTCCCGCCGCGGTGCGGCTGGGTTCATTCAGGCGGATGTTGGAGCGTGGGATTCGTGAGGCTATGCAGTGCCCGAGGGTCCCGCGCTACATCTTGTGATGACACCACGTGAACCTAGCGGCATGGCCGCGCGTCAAGACAAGGTGACCGAAACCCTGGTGGCGGCCACGGTGCTGGGGCGGGTCACGGCAGAGCCGCAGCTCGACGGATCTGCCAGCAACGGAAGCCATGCAACGGACACGGCGCTGGCGGCCATAACCGAGATCTATGGCGCGCACTACCGGTCCCTCGTACGGCTGGCCACGTTGCTTGTTCATGACATCGCGACCGCGGAGGAAGTCGTGCAGGACTCGTTTGTCGCTCTGCACGCCGGGCTGCACCGGCTGCGTGACAGCGACAAGACGCTCTCCTACCTTCGCGCTGCCGTAGTCAACCGGTCACGCTCTGTCCTCCGGCACCGGGTGGTGGTAGATCGCAACGCCCCCAAGCCTGCGCCGGACATGCCGAGCGCCGAGCACGGCGCCCTTGCGCTGATCGAGCGGTCCTCGGTGGTCGCCGCCCTGCGCTCGCTTCCCGAACGGCAGCGCGAGGTGGTGGTGCTGCGCTTCTACGCTGACCTGTCCGAAGCCCAGATCGCCGCGGCGATGGGGATCACGAGGGGCGCGGTGAAGAGCCACACCTCGCGCGCGATGGCCGCGCTGCGGTCGGTGCTGGAGCGTGGGACATGAGCCACCGCCGCCCTGACCCTCGCCACCAGGCCGGTCTTGAGCATGCACTCAGGCACGCGCTCCGGCTGGCCGTCGACTCGGTGGAGCCGGCCGCCGACGGGCTAGACCGGATCCGTACCAAGATCGCGGCGCAGCCGCGCGTCGCAAGGACCGGCTGGTGGACGACATACCTGGTCGGCCTCGTCGGGATGGTTAGCACGGTGCGGCGGTTCGGAGAGCCGGTGGTGATCTGGCTGCGGTACTGGACCGGAGCCGTCGTGGAACGGTTCCGCCCTGATCTGGGCCGGGTCGGGTGGCTCGGATGGCTGCGCCCGGCCGCGGCGGTGGCGACCGGGCTCCTCGTCGTGACCAGCGCGTCCTGGGCGATCACCACGCTTCCGATCGCCAATTCCGGGAACTCGCAAAATTACGGTCCCGGCGGAGGCACCACCGCGCCCCCATCGGCGCATCACAGCCCGCAGCCTGGCGGCGGGACTCAGTCGAGCGGGTCAGGGCCCAGTTCGTCGCCACAGGCATCGAACAGCTGCCGCTCGAGCTCGCCAGCGCCCAGCACGCCGCCGAGCTCGGGCCCGACCCAGTCGTCGAGCCCATCGCCGAGCTCGTCGTCACCGAGCCCGTCGCCGTCGCCGAGCACGACGCCCAGCACGACGCCAAGCGGATCGCCGACCCCGAGCGGCTCCCCGTCGGTCCTTCCGTCCACGTACAGCCCGGCATCCATCCAGGCGATTCAGTCGGCGCTGGCCGCGGGCGGACTCCAGGTCGACGCTGCTGCGGTCGGTCACGCGGGCGTGGCCACGCTGGCGGGCAGGACCACCGGGCCGCGGCCGCAGTTCTCGACGAAGATAACGGCCGCCAAGCCATCGCCGGGTCCCCATGGCAGGCTCTCGCCGCCGTGCGCCCGATGATCAGCTAGCGCCTGGGCCGGTCACCGCCAGCGGCCGCAGCCGCTGAGCACGAACGCTCCTGCCACCGCTCCCGCGGTCGATCCGCGGAGGACCGAAGGTCCGAGCCTTGCCGGTATCGCCCCGGCGGCCCTCAGTTCAGCCGACTCACCCGGGCTGACCCCGCCCTCCGGGCCGACGACCAAGACGATCTCGCCGGCCATGGGAAGCCGCGCCGCGGTCAGCGGCCTGGCGGCCTGCGGATCGAGCAGCAGGGCGAGCTCGGCAGCTGCCACCCGCTCGAGCACGTCAGCGGTTCGCTCGGGCGCGGTGATCTCTGGAAACCTGCTCCGCCTGGACTGCTTGGCCGCTTCGCGCGCCGATGACCGCCAGCGGCTCAGCGCTTTCTGCTCCCGGTCAGGCCGCCACCTGGCCACGCACCGCTCCGCGGGCCACGGGACGATGGTGTCGACCCCGACCTCCGTCATCAGGTCCACCGCCAGCTCGCCGCGGTCGCCCTTCAAGATGGCCTGCACCACGGTCAGGCGGCATGCGGGCGCTGGCTCAAGCCGGCGCGCGAGTACCGCCAGCTCGAGCTCGCCGGAGCCAGGCCTGGCCACAATCACCTCGCACTCGGCCAGCAGTCCTGCCCCGTCAGTCAGGTCGACCCGCTCGCCAGGCTCGAGCCTGCGCACCGTGGTGGCATGCCTGCCCTCGGCGCCGGCCAGCGTGACCCGCTCGGCACCGAGGGCGGCCCGGTCGCAGACGAAGACCGGCGGGGTCAGCGCGGCCGCCTTCAGCGGCCGTTGAAGGCGTCACGCAGCCGGGAGAAGAACCCCTGCTCGCCCGGCGCGAACTTGCCTGGCGGTGACTCCTCGCCGCGCATCCTGGCCAGCTGCCTGAGCAACTCTTCCTGGTCGGGTTCCAGCTTGACCGGTGTCTCGACTGTCACGTGGATGACCAGGTCGCCGCGGCCAGGGCCGTGCAGGTGCGAGGACCCCTGCCCGTAGAGCGGGATGGCCTGCCCTGACTGGCTGCCCGGCCTGATGTCGATGTTGGCCGGGCCGTCGAGAGTCTGGATCTGCAGCGTGGCCCCGAGAGCGGCCGCCGTCATCGGGATGGTCAACGTGCAGTGCAGGTCATCGCCATGCCGTTCGAAGATTGGGTGCGGCCGCTGCATGATCTCGAGGAACAGGTCACCTGGCGGGCCGCCGCCAGGGCCGATCTCGCCCTCGCCAGCGAGCTGGATATGGGTGCCATCCTCAACGCCGGCCGGGATCCTGACCTTGACGGTGCGCCGGGTCCTGACCCGCCCGTCCCCGTCACACTCAGGACACGGCCTGCGGATGACGGTGCCGAACCCGCCGCAGTTAGGGCACGGCCGCGACGTCATCACCTGGCCGAGGAATGACCTGGTTACCTGGCTGACCTCGCCGCGGCCGTTGCAGACCTCGCAAGTGGTGGCGTGGCTGCCCGGTGCGCTGCCCTCGCCCGAGCAGGTGGGGCAGACCACGGCGGTATCCACGGTCAGCTCCCTGGTAGCGCCGAAGACGCACTCAGCGAGGTCAAGATCCACCCGGATGGTGGCATTACGGCCGCGCCGCGCCCGGCTGCGCGGGCCGCGGGCCGCCTGGCCGCCGCCGAAAAAGGCATCCATGATGTCGCTGAACGGGAACCCGGCGCCGAAGCCGCCCGCGCCGCCAGCGGGCGCGAACGGATCACCGCCGAGGTCGTACATCTGCCGCTTCTCCGGGTCAGAGAGAACCTCGTACGCCTGGGTGATCTCCTTGAATCGCTCCTGGGTAACCGGGTCAGGGTTGACGTCGGGATGCAGCTCACGGGCCAGCCGCCGGTATGCCTTCTTGATCTCCTCGGCATTCGCATCCCGGCGCACGCCAAGTACGGCGTAGTAGTCGGTCGCCACACTCATCCCCTACGACTCCGCCAGGATCTGACCGGTATACCGTGCCACCGCGCGCACCGCCCCCATCGCTGTTGGATAATCCATCCTCGTCGGGCCTACCACGCCCAGCTTCGCGAGCGGCCGGTCCGCCGAGCCGTAGCCGACGGCCACGACCGACGCCGTGCGCAGGCCGAGCACATCATTTTCCGCACCGATCCTGACCGTAACCGACGACTGATCGTCAGACTCGCCGAGCAGGCGCATGAGCACGACTTGTTCCTCCAGCGCCTCGAGCACCTCGCGAAGCCCCTGTGAGAAGTCCGCGGCGGTGAGGTTCGACGCGCCGCCCACGATGATCTTCTCCTCGTGCCGTCCCACGAGCGTCTCGAGTATCACCGAGAACACGGCGGCCGCGTTGGCCCGTTCCCTGCGTTCCACCCGATCAGGCAGCTCGGCCACCACGGACGCGACGTCGGTCAGCTTGCGCCCGTCCAGGCACGCATTGAGCACCGCGCGCAGCTGCATGATCGAGTCCTCGTCATAGCTGGCAGGCAGCTCGACGACGCGCTGCTCCACCCGGCCTGTGTCGGTGATCAGGACAAGCAGCAGCCGCCGGTCGCTCAGCGGCACCAACTCTACGTGCCGTACCGAGGACTTGCTGAGCGACGGGTACTGCACGACGGCGACCTGGCGGGTCAGCTGGGCCAGCAGCCGTACCGTCCGCATGACGACATCGTCGAGGTCGTACGCCCCGGCGAGAAAAGTCTCGATCGCGCGCCGCTCAGCCGCCGAGAACGGCTTGATCGCGGACAGCTTATCCACGAACAGCCGGTAGCCCTTATCGGTCGGTATCCGGCCGGCGCTGGTGTGCGGCTGGACGATATAGCCCTGCTCTTCGAGCACCGCCATGTCGTTGCGGATGGTCGCGGGAGAGACGTCCAGGTTGTGCCGGTCAACGAGTGCCCGGGAACCGACAGGCTCGTTGGTGGATACGTAATCCTCGACGATGGCGCGCAGGACTGCGAGCTTCCTGTCATCGAGCATGTGGTCACCTCCCCTGGCACTCGATTAGCCCGAGTGCCAAGTCTAAGGCCGAACGATACTGGGACTCGCCCGTCAAGTCACCGGGGGCGATACTGCGGCTCAGCGGACTACTCCGTCAGGCCCCGGATCACGGCGTCGGCGAGTAGCCTGCCAGCCGGCGTCAGTACCACCCGGCGGGCCGCGAAGGCCCCTGGCTCGGCCAGTCCGTCTGCGACCGCGACAGCGGCCGCGCGCCGCCCGGCACTACTAAGCGCGGTAAGCGGGCAGCCCGAGCCAAGCCGGGTTTCGAGCATGATCCGCTCGGTCCTCCGTTCAGCGCCGGTCAGCACCTCCCTGGCCTGGCCGGGGCTAGCGCCGGCGGCGATCCGGCTGGCGTAGGCGGCCGGATGCCTGACGTTCCACCAGCGGGTGCCGCCCACGTGGCTGTGCGCGCCGGGCCCGACGCCCCACCAGTTGCCGCCCGACCAGTAGAGCAGGTTGTGCCGGCAGGCCGAGCCTGACCCGGCGGCCCAGTTGGAGATCTCATACCAGCGCATCCCGGCAGACGCGAGGAGTTCGTCGGCGGCCAGGTAGCGGTCGGCCATCTCGTCGTCCTCGGGCGGCGCGAGCTCGCCCCGCCTGACCCTCGCGGCCAGCCTGGTGCCTTCCTCCACGGTCAGCGCGTAGGCCGAGATGTGATCAGGGCCTGCACCGATCGCGGTGCGGACCGATCGGTCCCAGTCCTGCGCGCTCTCCCCCGGTGTGCCATAGATCAAGTCGAGGCTGACATGGGCGAATCCGGCCGCCCGCGCCCAGGCGACGCACTGCTCGGCGCGGCCAGGCGAGTGCGACCGGTCAAGGACGGCGAGTACATGCTCGGCCGCGCTCTGCATGCCGAGGGAGATCCTGGTGAAGCCGGTCTCGCGCAGCTGCGCCAGGCTGCGCTCGTCCACGCTCTCCGGGTTGGCCTCGGTCGTGACCTCGGCACCGACGGCGAGGCCGAACTCGGCCTCGATAGCGGCGAGGATTTTGCCGAGGTCGCCGGGGGGCAGCAGTGTCGGCGTCCCGCCGCCGAAGAACACGGTGCTCACCGCCGGCGCGGCGGGTCCCAGCACCTTACGCGCCAGAGCGACCTCTGCGATCGCAAGGCCGGCGTAACTATCCCTGGATGCCCCGGAGCCGAGCTCCATGGCGGTGTAGGTGTTGAAGTCGCAGTAGCCGCACCGGGTGGCGCAGAAAGGGACATGAACATAGATTCCGAACGGAACCGTACCCAGCTGGTCGAGCGATGCAGGCGAGAGCCGTCCATCGGACGGTACGGGCGCGCCATCGGGCAATGTGCCTGGCATGCTCAGCTCATCCGCCGCTCAGCGATCGCATCCCTGGACGCCTTCGAGCACTTGCCATGTGCGCAGGCTAACTGAACCGGAGCGATACTCTGGGAAGAAGGTTTTACCCGCGATGCCGGATGGGGACTCCGAAGCTATGACAGCTGGCAGCTACGGGCCGATGCGGGCAACTGATGCCGACCGTGAAAGCGTGCACTCGCTGCTCCAGGCCGCATACGCCGACGGCAGGCTGACGTGGGACGAGTTCGACTCGCGGTCCACCAGCCTGATGCAGGCCAAGACTTACGACCAGCTTGGCGCCCTTACCGCGGACCTCCGCCAGCCAGTCCCTTATCGGCAAGGGTCCTACCCGGCTGCCGGGCCGCGCACGAACGCGATGGCCATCGCCGCGCTGGCCTGCGGAATCAGCCAGATTTTTTTCTGGTTCGTAGCCGGCGTCCCGGCGATCGTCTTCGGGCATGTCGCGCGCCGCCAGATCCGCGAGAGCGGCGAGGGGGGCGACGGCATGGCGCTGGCCGGCCTGATCCTCGGCTACATCGGCGTGATCGGCCCGCTGCTGGCGATCATCGCGGGCATAACCCTGCTTGTCCCATAGGCCTCTGGGCACCATCAGGCAGACCGGCGGTCCTGGCCGGTCCCCCGATGCGAGGTTTGCCCGATCCGATCAGGCCTTCCGGTCGGTCCCCCGATCGGCGGTCAGCGCGGCGACGAAGGCCTCCTGCGGAACCTCGACACGGCCGATGGTCTTCATCCGCTTCTTGCCTTCCTTCTGCTTCTCGAGCAGCTTGCGCTTCCTGGTGATGTCGCCGCCGTAACACTTGGCGAGCACATCCTTGCGGAGCGCCCTGATGTTCTCGCGGGCGATGATCCTGGCGCCGATTGCTGCCTGGATCGGCACTTCGAACTGCTGCCGCGGAATCAGTTCCTTCAGCCGTGACGTCATCGCGAGCCCGTATTCCCGCGCCTTGTCGGCATGGACGATCTGGCTGAACGCGTCGACCGGCTGGCCCTGCAGCAGGATGTCGACCTTGACCAGATCGGCTTCCTGCTCGCCGGCCGGCTCGTAGTCGAGCGAGGCATAACCCCTGGTACGGGACTTCAGCTGGTCAAAGAAGTCGAAGATGATCTCGGCCAGCGGCATCGTGTACCTGATCTCCACTCGCTCCGCTGACAGGTACTCCATGCCGATCAGCACGCCACGCCGCGACTGGCACAGTTCCATGATCGCGCCGATATAGTCCGACGGCGCCAGGACCGTCGCCCGCACGACTGGCTCGAAGACCTGGGCGATCTTGCCGGCCGCGATCACTCCCGTCGTGGCAACGACGCCGCCTGGCCCGCTGGGGAACTCGCTGGGATTTGTCACGACCACCTCGGCGCCTGTGTCCATCACCACCCGGTAGACGACGTTCGGCGCCGTGGAGATCAGCGACAAGTCGAACTCGCGCTCGAGCCGTTCTCTGATGATCTCCATGTGCAGCAGGCCGAGAAAGCCGCAGCGAAACCCGAAGCCGAGCGCCGTCGACGTCTCCGGCTCGTACACCAGCGACGCGTCGTTGAGCCGCAGCTTGTCCAGGGCGTCCCGAAGGTCCGGGTACTGGTCCCCGTCGACGGGGTACAGGCCGGAAAACACCATCGGCCTGGGATGGGCATACCCGGCCAGGGGCTCCGCGGCAGGGCGCGCCGCGCTGGTCACCGTGTCGCCCACTCTGGCCTGCCTCACGTCCTTAACGCCGGTGATCAGGTACCCGACCTCGCCAGCCGCCAGGCCATCCGAGGGGACAGGCTCCGGGGAGATGACGCCGACCTCGAGTGTCTCGTGCACCGCTCGAGTGGAAAGCATCAGCGTGCGCTCGCGACGCGACAGCCTGCCATCCATCATCCGGACATAGGTGACGACACCACGGTAGGTGTCGTAGACCGAGTCGAAGATCAGCGCCCTTGGTGGCGCGTCCGGATCCCCGGTCGGGGCAGGCACCTGGGCAACCACGGCGTTCAGCAGGTCGCCGACACCCTCGCCAGTCTTGGCCGAGACCCTGAGCACGTCCGATGGCTCGCAGCCGATGATCTTGGCGAGCTCCTCCGCGTACTTCTCCGGCTGCGCGGCAGGCAAGTCGATCTTGTTCAGCACCGGAATCAGGTGCAGGTCAGCGTCGACCGCTAGGTACAGGTTGGCCAGCGTCTGCGCCTCGATCCCCTGCACCGCGTCGACGAGCAGAATCGCGCCTTCGCATGCCGCCAGCGACCTGGATACCTCGTAGGAGAAGTCCACGTGTCCTGGGGTGTCAATCAGGTTGAGCACGTAGTCACGGCCGTCGGTGCCACGCCACGGCAGCCGGACCGCCTGGCTCTTGATCGTGATGCCGCGCTCGCGCTCGATGTCCATCCGGTCCAGGTACTGCGCCCGCATCTGCCGGTCGCCTACAACCCCGGTGAGCTGCAACATCCGGTCAGCGAGCGTCGACTTGCCGTGGTCAATGTGGGCGATGATGCAGAAGTTCCTGATCACTGCCTGATCGGTCCGCGACGGCTGAGGCAGCGCAGCGGCCGGTGCGGTCGCGGGCTTGGCGCCCGCCGGCGCGGGCGCCGGCCCTCGGGACGGGTCGGACATCGGTGGCACAGTCATCCGCTCGGTGTAGGTTGCGATCATCCATGCGCCGGCAGCCAGGTCCCGCAAGCAGGTCCGCACAGCCAGAAGCCGGGGACAAGGAACGCGCCGGCCAGCACTTCGCTGTCGCCGTCTATGGTCGCACGCCGGCGGCCGTGCCCACGCCAGCGCCCGACCCGACGACGCGGCCGGGAGGGGGGACGAACTCCGTAGATCCGCCTTGGTTTGAGCGGACACCCCGGTGTCGGATATCGTTCATGGTCGGCAGCACGCATGCCCGCTCACTTCGCGCCGGGCGCGCCAGCGCGCCTTCGGCTCCCGCCGAGCACATCCTGATCACTCAACGAAACGTAGCGAGGCATCCGCGTGGCGAACATCAAGTCCCAGATCAAGCGCAACAAGCAGAACGAGAAAGCCAGGCAGCGCAACAAGGCCGTCAAGTCGTCGCTCAAGACTGCCGTGCGCGGCTTGCGCGAGGCGGCGGACTCAGGCGACACCGAGAAGGCGACTGAGGCGCTGCGCGCCGCCTACATCAAGCTCGACAAAGCTGCGAGCAAGGGCGTCATCCACAAGAACCAGGCGGCTAACCGCAAGTCCGCACTCGCGAAGCGAGTCGCGGCGCGGAAGCAGGGCTAGGCCGCCGAGCAGCATGGCTAAGCCACCGAGCAGGTGCCCGGTCCGCGCTAGCGGTCGGCCGAACGCGACTCGACGATCACTCGAACCGCGCGCTCCAGCGCGTACCCCGCGCTCGCGCCCTCGCCCTTGACCTCAGCATCGGCCTGCGCGACCGCCGAATGCGCTCGGGCCAGGCCCGATGAGTTCCAGCCGCGCAACTGCTGGCGCACCTTGTCAACCTTCCAGGACGGCATTCCGAGCTCGGTGGCTAGCGCGTCAGAGCTTTTGCCGCGGGCCGTTCCAACTTGCCCGAGCGTCCTGATGCCGCGCGCTAGCGCACTGGTGATCAGCACCGGCGCGGTCCCGATCGCGAGCGCCCAGCGCACCTGAGCCAGCGCCTCGGCCAGGTTGCCCTCCAGCGCCCGGTCAGCGACGCTGAACCCGGTGGCCTCGGCCCGGCCGCGCCAGTACCTCCCCACCACCTGCGCGTTAATCACGCCTGTCGTATCAGAGGCCAGCTGATCGCACGCTGCCGCCAGGTCCCGCAGGTCGGTGCCGACGGCGTCGATCAGCGCCCTGAGCCCGCTGTCGTCGGCCCTGCGTCCGGCCCTGGCGAGCTCGGCGCGCAGGAAGTCCATCCGCTCGCCGAACCTCCTGATGCTCGGGCAGTCGATCCGCCGCGCACCTGCCTTGCCCAGGGCGGTCAGCAGCGACTTTCCCTTGGCGCCGCCCGCGTGCGTTACCACGAGCACGACCTCGGCTGGCATCGAGGCCGCGAGCTGGCCAATCTCGGCCGCCACAGCGGCGTTGGCGTCCTGGGCTGCGCGCACTATCACCGTGCAGTCCCCGCCGAACAGGGACGGCGCTGTCAGCGTGCTCAGCTCGCCCGCGGCCAGGTCAGCGCCACGAACGTCATGCACGTCCCGGCCTATGCCGCCGCCGACCGCGGCGGGCACTGCCCCCAGTACGCCGGATACGGCACGCTCGACGAGCAGTTCTTCCTCGCCGACGATAACGGTGACCGGGGCAGGCCCGGCGCCCTGCTTGGCTGAAGCGGCTCGCGTGGACATGACCGCAGCATGCCACGGCTATCCGTCAGCCGCGTATCCGCTCGACCCTAGCGACCTGGCAGGCCCGGATCCGCAGAACCGGGCGCGAGAGACCAATCGCACCGCTGGCGAGTCCTTGGAGGCGGGCGGTGCCGTCGGCAGCCGCCCGCCGGTATACAGCGCGTCAAGCTGGTCAAGCGCGAAAAACGAGCCGACCAGGTCCGCATGCGAGACGGCCGCTGCCGCGGCTTCGTCCAGTCCTTGCCCGGCCAGAGCAGCAGCCGCAGCGGCGAGCACGACCAGCCCGAGGCCGGTGCCGATGCTTCGTGCGTCGATCACCCTGACCGGGATCGGCGCTGGCCGCGGCCAGCGCGGCGGAGCTCACTGTCGCGCGATATCGAGCACGTCGGTTCTGCCCACGACGACGTTCAGGTCGAGGCGCTGAAGGCCGCCGCGCGTCAGCGGCTGACGGCCCGGCAGCGTCAGCTTGACCTGGGCCTGGAGCGCACCGAGGCCGCCAGGCGGTGTGCGGGCGGCGGCCCGCTGCCGATCACCACGTCGCAATGGCGTCCGTTGACACCGTCGTTGCCTCCCGCATCACAACGTCCTGTGCGCGTTGAAGTTGGCGAAACCCACCCAGTCGGTCGGCTACAACGCGAAGTTCGGTGCGCTCATGGCGGCGCCGGGTCTCACGGAGTTCTGCCAAACCGCCCAGTCGCTGGATGTTGGCCGGCTGATCCAGCAGTTCACGGAAATCGAATGCCGGTCAGCACAACGCGGCAAACGATGACGCGTCGTACCGCGGCGAATACGCAGCTTCTCAAGCAGCAATACTTATTCATCTGTTCTTTACCCGTAACCAGGTAGGTTCGCTTCTTGCGGGAGCGGCGACCGGATGGTGGGTTTCGCGGTCGGCCTGGCTTTTCATGTTGATCAGGGCTATTGGCGAAGTAGCTGCCGAAGAAGACGGCCGCAGGCCAGGTCGACCGAGGGCAGCCGGGCGCGACGGTGCGGCTGACCGGTCATCCCGATCACGTGATCCGGCGCGAGCCTTCCTGCTGCGCCGGTGCCAGCTGCCCGCTGACTGAGCCGGGACAGTGTATTTCAGGACAGTGTATTTATCGTGTCGTACGTTAACTTCGACGTAACTGGATAGGTTTCAGCGTCGGAATGTCAGGCGAGATGGCTCGGGTGATCTTGGGAGCCAGCCCGGCGTGTCGTCTTGATTACGTTCCGCCGACAATGATCATTTAGGGTTCGTGCCCGATGTTCCTTCTGCCCCGGATGAGCTGGCTGCCCTGCGTGCGGCCAATGCCCGGCTGCGGCAGGTGATCGAGGCCAAGGACATAGAGGTCGGCGTGCTGCGGGAGCAGCTTGAGGTGCTGCGTGCTGAGGTGGCCGAGCTGCGGGCCCGGCTCGGGGCGAACTCGCGGAACTCCTCCAGGCCGCCGTCGTCGGAGGGCCTGGCCAGGCCGGCGCCGAAGTCGCTGCGGGGAAAGTC
>WNFL01356778.1_pt1 | contig 37806 bp, 38 predicted proteins | sample 5400361 | NCBI WGS metagenome assembly WNFL01 (sample SAMN13153351, study PRJNA577476) | soil metagenome | isolation source: 40 cm soil on Douglas fir-dominated hillslope | place: USA:California | collected 2013-09-17
ATCGTACAGCACCGAGTGCGGCGCGGTGTCCACGCGCGACGCGTTGTCGACGAAATATTTCCCATTGTCTGAAATCGACGCCGCGTGCGACGTGTTGCCCGGATCCAGCAGCTTCAATCCACTGCCGTCCAGCTTGATGCTGTAAGCGTGCGTGTAATAAGGATTCTCACCCGCCTCGCGACCCTCCGCCGCGAACACCATGGTGCGCGCCTTCTCGTCGACGTGCTCGATCTGCTCCGCCACGAACTCGCCCGAATCCACCTGGCCCTTCAGCGCGCCCTTTCCGTCGTACAAATACCAGTGCCCCCAACCGTCCCGCTCCGACCACCACAGCAGCTCCTCGCCATTGTTGATCACCCGTAGCGGCTTGGTCTCGATGTAGGTATTCAGCCGTTCCTCGATCAACACCTTCACTTCGCCGTTTTCCGGATTCGCCACGCACACGTCCACTTTGTGCATATCGCGGCTCATGCGGTAGAAATACAGCCGGTCGATTCCGGTGGTCGGCCACTGATTTTCGAGGCGTTGCAATTCCCGTGCCCGCGCCATCTGCGGAGCGCTGAAAATCTGGATCGACTGATCCTTGAATTTCGCCGCGTTGATTTCCTTGCGCGCCATCGTCGATACGTCGAACACTTCCAGGTGCGGCTGCGGGAGATTTGCGTCGCCCGGCATCGCGTACTTGTAGGTCTCGAGCGTCGGCCGTGGATTAGCCACCGTGTGGACCACCCACAAATCCTGCACCTTGCGCTCATCGCGACGGACCAGCGCGAACTTCTTCGAATCCTGCGACCAGTAGATCTGCACCGCTGCCACGCGTCCACTGCGATCACGCTGCTGCTGGTTCTGTCCCTCCTGATTTTGCTGATCCTGCCCCTGGTCCATGATCCGGCGCGCGTAACTGAAATCTTTCTCGCCGTCCTTGGTGATCTGAACTTCCTTGATCGCGGGATCGGTAGTCTTCTTAAGTGCCGCCGCATAACTGGCCGCATCCATCATGAACAGGTTCTCGCCCTTGGCGAAGAGAATGGTCTTTTCATCCGGAGATACCGACGCCCATTGGGGACGCCGCGGCTCCGGCGTGAAGGTCGCCGGCAGCGTCAGCTTGCCCGTCGCGATCTCGTACTCGAAGTACAGTGTGCGCATGTTCGGATCGGGCGGCGGCTCGGCGTTAGGTGGGCGCTGCTGCGGAACCTCTGACGCATCCTCGTCCTGATTCTGCTGCTGGCCGTCGGTCGTGACGTCGGTCTGCTGCTCGCCGCCCTCGATCTTTTGTGTCCCGTTGATGTCGGCGTCCTTCGCCACCTGCACCGAGAACTGCACGATCCCGTCGCCCTTCACGAACTTGATGGTGCGGATGGGAAGATGCGCGGCGTCGTACGGCGTGCGCGTGATGTGAGTCAGCATCGCCGCCATCTTGGCGTTGTCGAAAACCGGCGTCTTGGTTTTCTTAACTGGGTCCACCAGTAAAAAGCGACGGCCCGTGCTGGTCTCATAGCTGTACCAGAACCGATCGCCGGTCTCCAGCCAATGCGGTGTCACGCTGGTATCGAACACCAGCTTGCCGACTTTTGCGGCCTGCCAGCGCATCGACAGTTCGTAGTTGGCCTTTGTGACTTTAACGGGTTCGGTCTTGGTATCGGCGGCCGATACCAGGGAAACAAGGAGGACGGCCGCAGACGCGGCGCGAGCGAGCGCGGAAATCTTGAACATGAACTAAACTCCTCGCAAAGGGTCTTCAGGCTACTATACAACGTCGAATCTAAGGTTTATTGCGATGAAGTAACACCACGGCCAGACCCACCAGGCTCACCCCGATCCCCGCCACTGCGTCCACCGCGAAGTGGTACCGCCCGTACACCGTCGCGATCGCGACCGAGAATGCATACCCGGCCATGACCCATCCGATCCAGCGATGCCGCCGCAGCGTGGCGAGCAAGCCCCACGCGGCCGCGAACGCGCAGGCAACATGGGCGCTGGGAAATACGCTGGAGTGAATCCCATAGCCATCCAGAATCCACAGATTGAAGCGCCGCAGCGAGGTCACGACGTTCGGAACGTCGGCTCCGGCGAACACCGTGCGCGGCGGGCCCGACGGGAAATATGGGAACAGAGCATAGCAGCCCAGTGCGCCGACCAGGTACGCCGTCCAGAATCGATTCACGCGGTCGCGCCCCCCATACCGCAGCACCAGTAGCAGTGAAACCGGGCCCACCGCGTACACCAGCAAGTAACACAACTCCAGGAATCCAGGCAGCACCGCCCCCGCGCTTTCAATCCCCGCGCGCAGTCCGCATGCATCCAGCAGCCAGCGATCCCACGTGATCCAGGCCTGCTCCAGGTGATGATCGTGCGGCCTGGCAAACCGGTTCATCTCGCGGTAAGCGATTAGTGTGAGTAGTGCGGGCAACAGATCGCGCGCGGCCAGGAAGAGGTTGGATCGAGTGCCGGCCAGCAGCCAGATCACCGACGCCACCACGGCTGCGATCAGCCACACCTTCCACACCGCGAAAAACCCTTCTTGAAAAAAGCATGGCGCGATGATCGACACGTAGGTGAAATACGCGATCAGCAGCCATTCCGCGAATCTCAATCGCGAAGTACTCAAGGACACTTGTTACCATATTGAGTTACTTCCTCTCATGTTGCGCTTCGAAACAGCCGGAGAATCGCACGGCGAATGCCTCGTCGCCACGCTGGTAGGCCTGCCCGCGGGCGTTCCAGTCTCGCTCGAAGCCATCGACCGCGAGTTGTGGCGGCGTCAGCAAGGCTTCGGCCGTGGTGGGCGAATGAAAATCGAAACCGACCGCGCGCGGATCGTCAGCGGCGTGCGCCACGGCATGACCATCGGCTCGCCGATCGCGTTCATTCTCGAAAACAAGGATTGGAAAAACTGGACCGAAGCGCTACCGGTGGAAGACATCGATGGCGCCGAGGACAAGAAGAAACCTCTGACGCGGCCGCGACCCGGTCATGCCGACCTCGCCGGCGCGATCAAGTATAACTTTCAGGACGCCCGTTACATTCTGGAACGTGCCAGCGCTCGCGAAACTACGGCGCGGGTCGCGGTGGGCGCGGTCGCGAAAGCGCTGCTTGCCGAACTCGGAATCACCGTGCTCAGCCACGTGATCCAGGTCGGTGAAGCGCGGCTGGACAGACTCGCGGAGTGGAGCGAGCTGGTCACGCTCGCCGGTCGCGACGAAGTTCTGCTCGGCTGCGTCGACGCCGATGCCGAACAGCGGATGAAGGAGGTGGTCGACGTCGCCTATCGCACGGGCGACACGGTGGGCGGCGTTTTCGAAGTAGTGGCTCACGGCGTTCCGACTGGCTTGGGGTCGCACATCACCTGGGACACGCGACTCGATGGCAAGCTCGCGCAGGCCATCATGTCGATGCAGGCGGTGAAGGGCGTCGAAGTCGGATTCGCGGCCGAAGGCGCGGGATCGTTCGGATCGAAAGTGCAGGACACGATTCATTACGACAAAGGCGCGCATCAGTTCACGCGCGGCGCGAATCGCGCGGGCGGGCTCGAAGGCGGCATGACTAACGGCCAGGATGTGATCGTGCGTGGAATGCTGAAACCGATCTCAACCTTGCGGCGGCCCCTCGAAAGTGTCGACCTCGCAACCCGCGAGCCTGCACTCGCCGCTTATGAGCGTAGCGACATCTGCGTGGTGCCGGCGGCGGGCGTGATCGGCGGCGACTCGCTGGGCGAAATGAAGCGGAACTACTGCGCGTATCTTGAACAGGTGAAGAATTTCTGATGATCTACCCGATCGTGAAGTACGGACATCCGGTGCTGGAGGCGAACTCGGAAGCGGTGGCGCACTTCGATACGCCCGAGTTGGAAAAGCTCCTGGAGGACATGTTCGAAACCATGTATGCCGCGCGTGGCGTCGGCCTGGCAGCGCCGCAGATCGGCATTGCGCGGCGTATCGCGGTGATCGACGTCACCAGCGCCGAGGATCCGGATCAGAAAATCGTGCTGATCAATCCGGAAATCATTACCCGTGAGGGTTCTCAGGGCGGCGAAGAAGGCTGTCTCAGCATCCCCACTTTTCGCGAGCCGGTGACTCGCGCGAAGAAAGTCACCGTGCGCGCGCAGGACGGCAAGGGCAAAACGTTCGAGCTGACCGGCGAGGATCTTCTGGCCCGCGCGATTCAGCACGAAACCGATCACCTGTTCGGCACCCTGTACATTACCCACATCAGCCCGCTGAAGCGCGACCTGATTCGACGCAAGATCCGCAAGCTGCAAAAAGCCGGAGAGTGGGGTTGAGAATTATCTTTCTGGGAACCCCGGAGTTCGCCGTGCCGACGCTGGAGCGTTGCGTAGCGGCGGGTCATGAAGTGGTGGCGGTATTCACGCAGCCGGATCGGCCCAAAGGACGCGGCCAGAAGGATGCTTCGCCGCCCGTGAAAGTAGCTGCCCTGCGACTCGGTCTGCCGGTGCACCAACCGGAACGCGCGCGACGGCCCGAAATAATCGAACAGCTTCGCGCTCTCGCGCCAGAGCTAATGGTGGTTGTTGGCTACGGCCAGATTCTTCCGCAGGCGATTCTCGACATCCCGCCGCGCGGCATCATCAACGTTCACGCGTCTCTGCTGCCCAAGTATCGCGGAGCGGCGCCGATTCAGTGGGCCATCGCGCGCGGCGAAACGCACACCGGCGTGACGACAATGCGTATCGATGCAGGCATGGACACTGGCGACATGCTGCTCAAATGGGAAACACCGATCGGACCCGAGGAAACAGCGACGGAGCTAGGATCGCGCCTGGCTGTCGCGGGCGCGGATTTGTTGGTCCGCACACTGGCAGAGCTGGACACCATCGTTCTAGAGAAACAGGATCCCGCACTTGCCACCTACGCGCCGATTCTGAAACGCGAAGATGGGAAAATCGACTGGAGCATGTCGGCGACACAGATTCTGAATCGAGCTCGCGGATTCGTGCCGTGGCCAGGCTGCTATGGTTTCCTGCGCGGTCAGCGTTTGCACGTATGGAAGGGCGCGCGGGCTTCGGGGCGCCTTGCACCTGGCGATTTACGCGTGATAGACCGCCACCTCTTCGCTGGCTGCGGCGATGGAGCGATCGAGCTGATCGAAGTTCAACTCGAGGGGAAGAAGCGCATGCCCGCGGCCACGTTCTTGAACGGATTCCCACTGCAAGGGAACGAGGTGCTGGTGTGAAATTGCCGGTAGGGTTTCGCTACGCCGCCACCTTCGCCGGGATTCGGAAGATCGCGAAAGACGACCTGGCGCTGATCGTTTCCGACGTTCCCGCCGCAGCTGCCGCGGTCTTCACCACCAATCGCGTCGTCGCCGCGCCCGTCGAGATTTCCCGGAAACACCTGCGCGCGACGCACGGCAGCGTGCGAGCGATCCTGGTCAACGCCGGTAACGCCAACTGCGCGACGCGTACCGGTACAACCGTCGCGCTCTCCACTGTTCGAGCCGCCGCGAAAACGATTGGCGCGAAGCCCGAGCAAATCCTGCCCGCCTCAACCGGTGTAATCGGCGTCGAACTCGACGGCAACTTGATTCTGCATGCTCTGCCGGCGCTGGCGGAGAAACTCGACGCGTCGCAATTCGACGAAGTCGCCGCAGCGATCCTGACCACCGACACGCGGCCCAAGACCGCCTTCGCCGCAGCCGGCCGCGCCCGCATCGCCGGAATGACGAAAGGTTCGGGCATGATTCACCCGCGCATGGCGACCACGCTGTGCTTCGTCATGACCGACGCAGTGGTCTCGCCCGCGGCCCTTCGCATCGCCCTGAAGAACGCTACCGAGCGCAGCTTCAACCGCATTTCTGTCGACGGTGACACTTCTACTAACGATATGATCGCCGTGCTCGCGAATGGAGCGTCGCAGGTAAATCCCGGTGCGAAGGCTTTCGAATCCGCTCTTACTACTGTCCTCGAATCGCTCGCGCGCCAGATCGCAGCCGACGGCGAAGGCGCTCGCAAACTCATCACCATCGATATTCACGGCGCGTCCAGCGACCGCGCGGCAGAGAGAATCGCGCGCGCCATCGCAAATTCGCCGCTGGTGAAGACCGCGATCGCCGGGTCCGATCCCAACTGGGGCCGCATTCTTTCGTCGGCCGGAACCGCCGGAGTCGACTTCGATCCGCGCCACATCGACATCCACCTTCAGGGCACCGCAGTCTGCCGCCGTGGGCTCGCCGCCGAGTTCGACGAACGCGCGTTGAAAGAAAAACTCGACCAGCCGGAGTGTTCGATCCGCTTCAAGATTCGCGGCTCCGGGCGCGGCAGAACCCGCTTCTGGACTTGCGACTTCACGGAAGACTATATTCGGATCAACGCGAGTTACCGCACATGATCGCCGGGCTGCTTTTTCTCCTCACTGCGTTCGTCCCGCCAGCCGATACGCCCAAGGACGTTCTCGATTTGTTCCAATCCGCGGCCGAGGCGCTGGCGAATAACAACGCTCGTGGATTCTGCGACAAGTTTGATCGCGCCTGGGAGGGTTACCGGCAGCTTCACGACGACATTGAAGATCTGCTGGCGCGCGCGCAGGTCGGCTCCAGCATTGAAATCGCGAGCGACGACGGCGATGACACGAAGCGCACGCTGGAACTGGACTGGCTACTTTCGATCGAGGGCGAGCAGCCGCGCCACAAAATCATCAAGTGCCGGATCGAGAAGCAGGGCAAGAAATGGAAGATCGTCGCGCTCGAGCCCGCCGGCTTTTTCAGAGCTTCTCGAAAGTAATCATGAACTGGTTGCCGGGAGTGTGGTCGCGCTTAGAAAGCACCTTGAAGCCGTTGGCTTCGATCTCCTTCGCCACATCGTCGCGATCCAGGCGAATGTGTCCCGGCCCCGGCCCCGCGTTCTTGTAGAAGTCCACAATCACCAGCCGCCCTTTGGGTTTCAGCGCGCGCGCGATCCCCGCCGATAGTCGAAGTGATGATACGTGTCCAGAATCAGGATCACGTTCACCGACGCCGCCGGCAGCTTCGGATCGCTCTCTCCGCCCAGCACCAGCTCGACGTTGGTCAGCTTCTCCGCCGCAATCTTGGCTTTCGCCTTGTCCAAGAAATCGGTCTGAATATCTTCGCCGTATACCTTGCCCGTAGGCCCCACTGCGCGGCTCAAGAACGGCAGCATGTAGCCGACTCCCGTTCCGATGTCGGCGACGGAATCTCCCGGCTCGATCTTCATCGCGGCGACTAATTCATTCGGCTTCTGTCGCTCATCGCGCGCGGGATCGGACAAAGTTCCCGCCACGCGCTCCCGCCCTTCTTTAGTCTTGTAGCCCTTGTTGGCGTCGCCCGCGACCTGCGGCCATCCCAGCGCGGCGAACATCAGAAAAGCAGCAACGATTCTCATAACGGTTCCTCCATCGGTAGAGCCAACGGCGGCTCGATCAGGAAATTGAGCTCGACCATGCGTGCGACCGCGGCGCGAATAGATTGCTCCGTTGCCGGCTCCACCGTGATGACGAACGGCAGATCACGCCAGTTCGAATTGGGGAGCTGCAACACCGCGTCGATCGAAATCTGTTCCGCCGCAAGCGCGGTCGCAAGCTGCGCGATAATCCCCGGCCGGTCCTGCACGCGAAAGCGCAGATAATATGCCGACCGATGCAGCGTGATCGGAATCGGCTGATATTCGCCGAGGTGCGCGTGCGCGAACGGCGAAACACGCCCGGGGCTACCCCAACGCAACTCGCGCGCCACCCGCATCAAATCGCTGACGACGGCGACCCCGGTCGGATGCGATCCCGCGCCGCGGCCGTAATAGAACGTATCCGCGCCATATTGACCGCGCACCCACACCGCGTTATAAGCCCCGCGAACACTGGCCAGAATCGTCGATTGCGGCAAAAGCGACGGACGCACCGAAAGAATCACGCCATTGGGCGTCTGCCGCGCCGCGCAGATCAGGCGGATGGTGTGGCGCAACTGGTGCGCGTATTCGAAATCGATCGGCGTGATCCGCCGGATGCCTTCGGTGTAAATGTCCGTCGGCGTGATTCGCTCACCGAACGCGAGCGCCGCAAGTATCGCCAGCTTCGACCGCGCGTCGTAACCATCCACGTCCGCGGATGGATCGACTTCCGCGTATCCCTTGGCTTGCGCTTCCGACAACACGTCGTCGAAACTCGCGCCGCGACCTTCAATCTCCGTCAGGATGTAGTTGCAGGTCCCGTTGAGAATTCCGTACAGCGTTTGGATGCGGTCGCCCGAAATTCCCTCGCGCAACACCGCGTGAATCGGAATGCCGCCCGCGACGCTGGCCTCCATCGCCAGGTTCACGTTGGCCGCGACTGCGCGATCCCACAACTCGGCGCCTGCCAGCGCCATCAACTCTTTGTTCGCTGTCACCACCGCCTTGCCTTGTGCGATCGCAGTCTCCACGATTTCGCGCGCTACCGTCACTCCGCCCACGAGCTCCACGACGACGTCGACTTCAGGATGTTCCACCACTTCGCGCCAGGTCGGCGTTTTCAGCGTGGATGCGAACGCGGCCGGCAGCGCCTTCGATGCCACGGACCGGCTCGATACCGCGCGCACCACTAGCGGAAATCCGAGCTTCTGCGCGATCGCTTCGCCGTTCTCGGCCAGGATTTCGAGCGCGCCGATGCCCACGTTTCCCAGTCCGACGATTCCAATGTTAACGGGCTGCATGCGCGGTGAATCTCTATTTCAACACTAACCGGAAATCCACCACCAGCACGAGTGAATCGGATGCCGCGCGAACATCGCTCAGCTGAAAGCTGGCCAGGTCCTGCTGATAGAGCGATTTCTCCCGAGGCTGTTCCAGCAGCCGCTTGGCTTGATCCTTCACGTCGATTCTCAGGTCCTTCGCGATACTCGCGGAGAGCGCGGCGCGGACGCGGCGAATGTAATACGACTCCTTGAGCGTCGTGACCTTCACGTCTTTAAGCGCGAGCGCGCCGTTGTGCACGTACGGAGCCGCCGTGAGGACGAAATCGAAGGAGTCGCCAGGGCCCAGACAGTTGCCCAGCACCTTTAGCGCGCTGCGCCCCTTGAAGGATGCGGTCATGCGCAGGCGTCCGTTTTCTTCACCGATGCGCGGATGCTCCAGATAGGCGTACTGGCAGCGCTGCGCTTTGTTCCCGCGCACGTAAAGCCGCCCTTCCTGCGTAAAAAGCTGGTCCGCCAGAATGCGGTCCAGGATCGAATAGCGCAGTTCCAGTTCCGCCGCCACACTTCGCGAAGCCGCGAAGAGAATCGCAACTAACACTGCGGAACCCACGCGCGCGGCCGCAGTCATTCGATTCTGAGGGGAGCGCCTGTATCATTGTAGGTGATGAAGCGCTGGTGCTTGTGCTTATGTTTTACGCTGTTCACCATCACGTTCGCCTTCGGCTGGCAGGCGCAGCCGCCCGGGCCGGGCGCTTTTGGCGGACAGAAGCCTGGAGAGGACCCCGATGTCAAACTTCCCGACGGAAAATCGCAGCGCGAGGCGATTCTGAAGGATGAGTACAAACGCAATCTTAAGGACGTCGAACATCTTGCTACGCTCGCCAACGACCTCAAAGAAGCGATGGAGGCGAGCGACGCGCACGTCGTTTCGATGAAGATGATCAAGCAGACGGAAGAAATTGAGAAGCTGGCGAAGGCGATCCGCGGTCGCCTGAAGCGCTTCTAAATCTCCCCCGCTTTCGCGCTCTTCACCATGAAGTCCGCCGCCCGATACGCCAGCGCCTGAATCGTCAGCGTGGGTTGCTGCCGGCCCGACGTCACGAAACTGCTCCCGTCCACGACGAACAGATTGCGCACATCGTGTGCGCGGTGGAACTTATCCACCACAGATTTCTGCGGATCGTTGCCCATGCGGCACGTCCCCATCAGGTGGACCGACCCACGAATGTCCCGCACCGGCCGGCCCCACACCTTCTTCGCCCCGGCGGCTTTCAGCACTTCCAACTGGCGCTCGCGGATAAACGCCAGCGTCGCGATGTCGTCCGGATGATTCTGGTAGGTGACCCGCATCGCGGGCAGGCCCCAATCGTCCTTTACGTCGGGATCAAGTTCCACGCGATTGGTCGGCACCGGCAGCGTGGTCGTGTGGCTCATGCTGCTCATGGTGTGCGTGTAATACTCCACCAGCGCCTTCTTGTACTCCGAACCCCACGTCGGAATCTCCGGCGGCAAGCCACGCATCGCGAAGCTAATCGGATTGAAACCGAAACGCGCATCCATTCCGCCACCGCCGTAAAACCCGCGCTTCGGATCGGCGTTGTAGTAATCCTGCACCACGCGCGTTACTTCCACGCTCTTGTACTCGTTAAGCGGGTGCTCGAACATGCCGTGCACGGTAGCGCCCGAATCGTAAATCAGATGACGCCCCACCAGGCCGCTCGAATTCGCCAGGCCGTTCGGAAAACGATTCGACTTCGACATCAGCAGCAACCGCGGCGATTCCGCCCCATTCGCGCACAGCACCACCGCCTTCGACTTCTGAAACACTTCGCGGCGATCCTTGTCGAAATAAATCGCGCCCGTGACGCGGCCGTTCTCGTCCGTCTGAATTTTGCGGACATACGAATCGGGGCGAATCTCGCACTTGCCGGTGCGTTCGGCGACCCGGATCACGGACGCCAGCGTGCTCGATTTCGCCGATACCTCGCACCCGTAGCGCATGCAGAAACCGCAGTGCGAGCACCCGCCACGACCTTTGTAGGGCTGCGACAAAATCGCCATTGGCGACGGATACGGATGCAGCCCCAGCTTTTTCGCGCCACGCTCAAACAACACGCCCGACGATTTCACCGGTAGCGGCGGCAGCGGATACGGCTTCGAGCGGAACGAATCGAACGGATTCGCTCCAGCCAGCCCGGACACACCGACGTCCCACTCCGCCTTGGTGTAATACGGTTCCAGATCTGCGTAGCTGATCGGCCAGTTGTCGAACCCCGTGCCCGCGATCGGACCCCATACATCGCGCTCATGAAAATCGATCTCGTGGAAGCGCCAATAATTACCCGTGAAATGCACTGTCCCGCCGCCGACTTGTCGTCCGTATCCTGCCGACCGGCCGATCATCGCGGTCTCGGCTTCAGTCTTGCGAAAAGTACTCGGCTGCAGCCGCGCGTCGTTCATCAAAGGCGAACGCGTGCTATATAGAACTTCGTCATGCTTGAAATCCTTTTCGCGGAGGTAGGGTCCCTGTTCCAGCACCACCACGCGGAAGCCGGCCACAGACAACTCCTTCGCGACCGCACCCCCGGCCGCGCCCGAGCCGATCACGACGAAATCGACCGTTTCGGACGGCGCGTATTTGGCCTGCATTACTTGGTTCCCCGCTTGATCTCGGCATCGTAATAGCCGAAGGGCGGCTGGTGCTGCATCTTGTGTTCGAACCCCACTACCTTCCAACCCACGCCATCGCGATTGCCGCCATAACTGGGATCTCCCAGAAATCCGTATAACGTATGCGTCCGCAGCAACTGGAAAAAATCGGATCGCTCGATGGAGCGCAACAGCTCGGCCTGCTGCGCCGCGCTCAGCTCCGCAATACTTTTCGACGCTGGAAACCTCTCCTTACGGCGCGCCTGCAAATCCGCCAGGCCTTCCTTATATAAACCCCGCCGGCTCTGATCGAATGTCGAGAGCGCCCGATCCACAAAGTAGACCACGCCCGCCTCGCGCGCACCCGGCGTGTCGTCGGAAGGCACGATGCAGCTCGTCAGCGCCTCGATCTCTTTCGCGGTAGCTACATCGAAGTAAGCGAATGCCGGTTTCCCGTTGGTCGCCGCTACATGTGCGTGCTCCTGAGCCTCAGCGATTTCGGCCAGCGTCGCAAAGCTCAGCGAACCCACCAATAATTCGCGTCGCGAAAACTCCATGCTCACCTCTTTTTCGATTCCGGCTTGGTTGCCTCGATCTTGATCTGCTTCAGGACTTCGGTCGCACGCGGCAATTCGACCGATCCCGCAGGAAAACGATTCGCTTCCAGCAGATACGCCAGAATGTCGACGTTGACCTCGCGGCTTAGTTTCCCCGGCTTGTCCTGCGGCATGGTGACGCGAATTCGCTCGAACAGCTCGCCGGCGGTCAGGCCGTTCCAGTTCGCCAGGAAATCTCCGCCGACCAGAGGCGGAGCCGATTCGCCACCACTCAAATCCGCGGCGTGACAGGCCCCGCACGATTTCACGTACAGCGGTTGCCCGCGCTTGGCTTGTTCGGCGGTATAAACGCCGTCCCATACCGATCGCGTTGGTTCCTGAGCCCGCAGGATTAATTGAGAAGCGGCCGCCGCCAGCAGCGCCACGGCTGTCATGAGAGTAATCTTCATTGACGCTGTTATCGACGTGGCTGGCGCGTCGTACTCGCCGGAGTCGTCACGGCCGGCTTCTCTTCCGATTCTGGAAGCGTGAACGCTAGATACTCACCCGAGTACGCGCCGCCACTCACCGCCACCACGATGTACTGCTTGCCATTCACCATGTACGTCATCGGCGATCCGGTCTCCGGGGCAGGCATGTACACCGCGCCCACTTCCTTGCCGTTGGTCTTGTCATAGGCGCGCAGCTTCGCACCGCGAACGCCGTCCAAATTCGTAAGCTGACCTTCCCCCGCGATCACTAGCGATTTCGTGATCAGCGTGCCGACGTTGTAGCCGGTCTGCCCGGTGCGCGGAATATTCACGCCCTTCAGCGCGGGATTGTTGCGAACCGCGTCCGGCGTTTCACCGTGCGCGATCTGCCACGCGATTTCCCCGCGATCCAGATTGATCGCCGAGATGGTCCCGTACGGCGGCTTGATCAGTGGGAGCCCTTGCACTGTCAACCCTCCTCCGCCACCACCACCACCTCCGGCCCGACCACCACCGGGCGTTGCGGCAGGCGCGCGCGCTGGCATCGGAGCATCTGCTCCGGCATTTTCGCCGGGTCCCGTCACCATCCGTACCTCACGGCCCGCCGTTCCATGCACGAAATCCAGATCCGACATTTCCTTCGGCGGCCGCACCAAACCAATCGGAGTTACACAAGCGTTGCATGCATATGCGATCACATTGTGATTATCCGGATCGTACGACGCGCCCGGCCAGTTCGTCCCGCCGCTCGCGGTCCCCAGGGTCAGCGTCGCCAACGGACCGTCGATCTTACTCTCCACCGGCGGCGTGAACACCGGGCCGATCTTATATTTGGTGATCAGTTTCTTCGCTTCTTCGCGCATCGCCGGTGTGAAATCGATCAAATCGTCGATCGAGATTCCATTGCGGCTGTACGCAGGCGGCTTGGTCGGAAATGGCTGCGTGGGCGAGTACCATTCGCCCGGCACCGTTCCCATTTCCACTGCGCGCTCTTCGAAATCCCAGATCGGCTTACCAGTGACGCGATCGAAAACGTAAAGAAAACCCTGCTTCGACGGTTGTGCGACAACTTTGCGCGGCTTCCCGTCCACGGTCACATCGGCGATAATCGGCGCCGAGGAAATATCCATGTCCCATAGCGGATGGTGAACCACTTGGTAGTGCCATTTCTTCACGCCGGTCTTGAGATCCACACACACCAGGCTCTCCGCATACAGACTGTTGCCGGGTCGATGGCCACCGTAATAATCGCTGGTTGGCGTCTCGACCGGCAGGTACACCAGCCCGAGCTGTTCATCCACGCTGATCTGCGTCCACACGCCGGTGTTGCCGGTGTATTCAGCCGATCCTTTAAGCCACGTCTCATGGCCCGGCTCAGTCTTGGTCGGAATCGTGTGAAAAATCCACAGGCGTTTTCCGGTGCGCACGTCAAATCCCCGAACATATCCTTTATTATTCCGCCTGCTTTTCGGCGTAAATCCCTCGCGGAACGCCGCTCCGATGATGATCGTGTCCTTGGCGACCACCGGCGCCGATTGCAGACCGATCTCGCCGGTCGTGATGTCCGGGAGAATCGTCTGATCGTCGTCGACCTTCAAATCCACGATGCCATTTTTCCCGAACGTCGTCACCAGCGCCCCGCTTCTCGCGTTGAGACAAATCAGACGATAACCCGGAGTTACATACAGAATCCGCTCTTCCTTCCCGTCCGACCAATACGCCAAGCCACGACCCGAAAGCTGCCGCGGAGCCGCCGCGCCTCGCGCGCCTTCGTGTTCGCCGTGGACCCACAACAGCTCGCCTGTCGCCGCATCCAGCGCGATCGCCGCGCGTCGTGATCCGGCCGTGGTATACAACACACCGCCGACCATCAGCGGCGTACCTTCTAATTTGAACTCGGGCCGGTTCCCCAGACTGTCCGTCTTGAATCGCCACGCGATTTCTAGCTTGCTGAAATTCGATGCGTTGATCTGATCCAGCGGGCGATACCGCGACCCCCACGTATCCGCGGTGTAACTGGCCCATTCACCTTCTTTAGGCTTGAACTGGCCCAGCGCCGCGACGGCGGTGAAAGTAAATCCGGCGGCGATCCGCAAAGTGAAGAAATTCATAATTTCGCTTTCGATTACATCCGCTTGATCTGCTCGAGACCTTCTTTTATCTTGGCTTTCTGCTCATCGGTCACGTCCAGACTTGGCGGCCGTTGATAGAACTGCCGCGTTCCCATCAGCAGGCTGAGCGCATATTTCATCGGGCCGTAGCCGCCCACTCCCGCTGGACGCAGGATCTGTTGTGCTGCGCGGAGCTTGGCCAGCGGCTCCTCGAAGCTCTTGCCCGCGCGCTTCGCCGCGAACACCGCCGCGATGTGTTTCGTAAACAGATTCCCTTCCGCCAGAATCGCTCCCATGCCGTTGTCGAGCGCGGTCGGGAGATTATTTCCGGTGCCCGTCCGCATATTCAGCTTGGGAAATTCCTTGACGAACTTCACGTACCCCTCCGCGTTTCCGCTCGAATCCTTGATGCCCGCTAAGTTCGGATACTTCTCCAGACTGTGCAACAGTTCAAGCGTGACCGGAACGCCGCTGGTTCCTGGGATGTGATACAAGTTGATGGGAATTTTCACCTGATCGAAGATCAGCGAGTAGTATTTCGTCAGTCCTTCAAGCGGCGGATTCTTGTAATAGAAGGGTGGGATGATCAGTAGGCTGTCCGCTCCGCCGGCGGCCGCGTGCTGCGAAAGTTCGATGGTCTCGGGAAAGTTGGAGGTGCCCGGCGACACGATAATGTTCAGCCCATTGCGGTGCTTGAACGCCGTCTCCGCGACTTTCTTGCGCTCCGCGACAGAGAATGATGGATACTCGCCGGTGGTTCCCAGCACTACCACGCCGTCGGCGCCCTGCTCCTTGAAGTACGCGAGCATGTCCTTGTAGATCGCGTCGTCGAACTTCAGATTCTTGTCGCACGGTGTACAAGCCCCGCGCGATCCGGCCGCCGCCGCGACCGCCGCAGTGCCTGCTACTCCCAGAAATGTTCGCCGCGTGCTGTGCATGCTGATCCTACTCCTTTGGACCAACATTTTAATGCAATGGCGTGCGCGGCACAACGGAGTGGCGCGGGCGATCTTTTTCCGAACCCGCAAGCGGGGTCGCCTGCGAAACTTCGCTAAACCGCCACTGCCTCCAGCGACGTCTGAAACGCCCGCGGACGAAACAAGAACTCGACGATGTTGCCTTCGTGCGGCTGCAGCCAATCCAGTCGAAAGGTCGGGATGGCGCCGATATTCAACCGATCGATGTTCTGCGCGTCCAACAGAGCGCGCTGGAACTGCGCATCGCCGGTGATCGCGCTACACACCAGCGTCTGCCCGATCTTCGCCAGCATCTGCTCCTGCGGACACTTCACGACGCTCACAAATGGATACATGAACTCCGTGTTCGCCAGCGCCTTGTCCGGAGAATCGCAAAGAATCACGGTCGGGCGCAGATAACCACAGCGCTCTTTCTCGACGAATCGCGGCCCGAACTTCGCGGTGACATTTTCGACGCCGCTCTCGTTCAACTGCGTCTCGATCACGCTCCAGATCGCCTTCGCGGCTCCGGGCACAGTGAACGCCGCTAGCGCCGCTTCGGGATCCTCCGGCGGCTTCGGCGCGATCGGACCAATCTTCTCGGCCAATGCTTGCGCGATTTCTTTCGTATGCCGCGACGCCCAGATCCCCGAACAGTTGATGCAGCCGCGTCCGCTATTCGCGAACACGCTGTCGGCCATGATGTCGAGATGCTTCTCCCACTGATCCACCACGTCATCGCCCAGAATGATCTTCGAGAAGCCCGGCCCGTGCACCTGCACGCGAGGGTCGCCACGATAGCGCTCGACCGTCGCCGTACCGCCGAAGATCATCGACCGCCCGCAGCGGCGCACCACCTCCGCGCCAACGTCGCCTAGCCCGGGATAAATCGAGATCGTCTCGCGCGGTATCCCGGCTTCGAAAAACGCCGCAGCCATGCGATACGGTGTCCACGGTTCCTGCGGACCCGGCTTCAACACCAAGCCCACCTGCATCGGAATCACCGGCAGCCACAGCGTGTGCACGCCCGGCGAATTCGACGGCAGCACCAAACCCAGCACTGGAGCTTGAGCCTGATAGCTCACGATTACCCCGCGAGATTCGGTGCCGAACCCGCGCGTCAGAATCTGTGGATCCAACCCGCGCGTCAGCGCCTCCATGATCTGATCCATGTTGGACAACACGAAGTGATTCTTCGACATATTGGCCTTGCACATGTGTACTGGCAGACCCGTGCTGGCCGATTGCTGCCGCGCGAAATCATCCGGCGACTGCTCGCCGTCGCCCATGGGCAGCGTTCCGCTCAAATACAAATCCGCGGCGCGCTTCATGATGTTCACCAGATCTTTGATCGGAATCCCGGTCAAAATCTCGCGCGCGCGATGCGCCTGACGAAGGTCGCGTCCCAGCAATCCCGTGTTGGCCTGGCTCACTTCCGCCAGCGTTTCGCCGGTGAGAAAATGTTTGACCTGATCCTTATCCAGACTCGTGTAAGGTTTGCCCCAGCGCAGAATCGGCAGCTTCAACATGTCGTTAATACACTCCTACAGTCGTCCCGCCCGCCAGCTTGCTGAACGGACGCACGCCGCTCACGCCGTCCCATGGATATCGATCGTAGGGCAGCTCGCGCTCGCATTCATCGCGTTCCAGAAAGCCCGGGATGAAAGTCTCGCGCGTTAGCGTCGTCAATTTCACGCGGCCTGTCGCGCCGTACTCGACAACCTTATTGCTATCGTCGAACGCGACCACTTCGATTACCGCGCGCGGCTGCGGTGCATAATACGCGATCTTGTATCCATCGTGCGGCCCCACCGGTTTCGAGCACGCCAGTCCCATCAGCGTGTTCCCGTACGTCGGTGTCAGATAAATTCCCTCGCCCAGCATTTCTTCAATCGCGAAGCGCGTGTACTGCGGAGTGAACTCCGTGCCGCCCGCGAAAATCCCGGTGATGCCGGTCTCCCTCATGCTGCTGCCGCGATTCTCCAACTCCTCCGCCAGCGCTTCCAGCAGCTTCGGCGTAGTGAACATGCAGCGCACGTCGTGACCCGCGCTCAGCACGGTGATGGCTTGATCGATCACGTGCGCCTTGTAGCGCTCCAGCTCCTCCATCGCGCCCCGCTTGATCAGCTTGATCACCCAGCGTGGGTCAAGATCGACGCAGAAGCAGACGCCGCCACGATGCTGGCACAAATGTTCGACGGCCAGCCGCAACCGCCGCGGACCCGACGGACCCAGCATCAGCCAATTCGAGCCTTTGGGAAAATACTTCTCCGGCAGCGTCTCGCTTAACATCTCGTAGTCGGTGCGAAAATCTTCCATCTGCACGCGACTCTTCGGCACGCCCGTAGTCCCGCCGGTTTCAAACACAAACGCGGGCTTGTCCGCCAAACCCTTCGGCACCCAGCGCCGCACCGGCCCGCCGCGCAGCCACTCATCCTGAAACAGCGGGAATTTGCGGAGATCCTCGAATTTTTGAATCTCACACCGCGGATCCCAACTCAGCTTGGTCACGTACTCCAGCCAAAACGGGCACCCCGTCTCGGGATTGAAATGCCATTGGACGATCTCGCGCACATGCGCGTCCAGACGTTGCTTGGCTTCAGTGACGGCGGATGACGATGCGGTCGCGGTTTCACTCATGAGCTGCGTGGGGGTTCAACAGTCAGAATATCAGACGTTATTCTGACCTCAGGGTTTCGAGGAGCGGCGCGCGAACCACGCTCCGCACCGCACCGAGCGACGCGATCAAGCCCGCCGCCGGCACCGCCAGCAGGAACAGTGCGATCGACGGGTTAGGCAGGTGTCCGCCGCGCGAGAGGAATGCGGGCGCAATCGCCAACAATGCACACACCGCTCCGATCAACGTCCCCACCGCAAGCAAGTACACGTTTTCCGAGATGACAATACTGCGCAAGTGCTCGGGCCGATAACCCACCGCGCGCAGCAACGCCAATTCCTTGCGACGCTCGATCACGTTACGCGCCAGCACGGCGCCCAATCCTAGCGTGCCCAGCAGCAATCCCAATCCACCCAGCGCCTGAAATGTCGAAAGGTACGTGTTCTCGACCCGATGAAAGGCCGCGAGTTTTTCCGGTGTCGACGTTGCGTCGAATCCGTAATCGGAAAGCGCTTGTTCTAATGGCCCTTCGGCGGCTACAGGCCCGTCCAGCAGGAAGAAGCGGAACCCCTGCTCCGCCGGAAACGCGCGGACGAAGTTCTCTTCGGAAATCACAATTTCGCTTTGCAGAATACTGTCGTCGAGAGCGGCCACCAGTTTCAGCTTCACTTCGCGGCCCGTCCCCGCGTCGATCGTCAAGGTATCGCCAACCTTGTGATGCAGAATATACGTGATCGAGTTTGCATCTGCAATCGCCGGAATCACGCCGCCTTCGGCCCCACTTTCGAGCAGCAACCACGGATTCTTCTTCTCTTCGTCGCTCTTCGCCAGCGATTCGGTGAACGAAAATCGCGAGAGGTCGACGAAATCGCGTCGCGCTCCCAGCACTCGCGGGCTGCGCGGTTCATACAAATTGAGGCAGCTTGAATCCTCGCCCGGTCGCAGTCGGAACGGATAGAACTTCACGCCCCTTACCGCGCTTATATTGAGATTCTCGCGACCGCTCGCCGTATTCGGATCCCACAACAGCGGCAATTGCGATTCGGCCATCAATGGAAATCCGCCCGCGCCCGATTTCGGATCCGTCGCCGACACCGCAGGTCGCCGGAACGCATCCAGCGCAATCACAATGAATACCGCAGACGCGATCAGCGCGATCGATAGCACGCTGCGCCCGGGACGATGTCCCGCATTGCGCACGCCCAGCCCCGCGACGGTTGCAACGTCGCTTGCAGGCCGCCGCAGCCGCGCCCACTCGAAGCAAATCGCAGCGATCAGCAGCAACGTACCTGCGCCGAAGAATCCTTCCGACTCCGCGACCTTGTGCGCGAACGCCGCGCCCACCATCGCGACTCCGCCCAACGCGGCCACAATGGCAACAACGTGCAACCGGCGAGTCTCCCGATGGGGCTCGGCCGAAGCACCGCGCACCCCTGAGAGCAGATCGCGCGGAGTGCTGCGCCGCAGGCTTCGCAGCGTGAGCAACACGCACAGCCACGCGACGATCATTCCGCCGATCGCCCCGCCGGCTAGCGATTCCGCGGAAATGTGCAGCGTCAGCAAGCTGGTTCCCACCGCGCCCCGCCACCACGTTTTCAAGCCATATAGAAGGAACGCAGCGTACAGTACCGCGCCCACCGTTCCCACGATTGCGCCGATCAGCGAGAGCACGGCGCCCTCGGCGACGAACATGCGACGGACTTTCTTCGCGGCGAATCCCACCGCGCGTAGCGCGCCGATCTCGCGCAACCGCTGCTCGATTCCTAACTGGAAGAACAACCCGGCGAGTAGCAGCGCCGAGACCACCAGGAAGAAGCTGAAGTAGGCGAAGTACTCGCCGAAATCGGTGGAGCCGCGCGCGGCGTCCAATCCCTGGGCCCGCGGTGTCGCGATCGTCATGCCAGCCTGTTCGGGATCGATCGCAGCACGCAGTTGCTTCGAAAAGTCCGCTGCGCCACTCCTACCTTCCACGCGAATCGACGTCAGCTTGCCGAACCGCGAGCCCCACAGCTTCTGTCCCGCCGCCAGCGAGATAAATGCTTTCGGCGCGGTACGGTACTTCTTCCAATACTCTTCGTCACGCGGGCGAACGCGTTTCAGATCGACCGGAAACGGTGGATCCCATCCCGCGATCGAATCGGCCTGCGTGATGCCCGGATACTCCGGCGTGAAATCGCGATCGACTGCGATGCCAGTCATCGGCAGCACGCCCGCCAGCTTGAAGTCGGCGGTGCGCGTCACCAAACTTCCGGACGGTTCCCAGTAAAAGTATTCCAGCGTCACCGCGTCGCCGACCTTCGCGCCCAAATCCTGCGCGGCCCACTCGGTTAGCCGGATCGCGTCGTCCGGCAGATCACTGCCCATTGCCGTCACTAGTGAATATGGCACCTGCTTCTCGCCGATCCGAATCGAGTTGGCCAGGTAACTCAGGATCGGCTGCGCGTTCTTCCCCGCCACCGACGTGATCTTCTCCGCCAGCGCATCGCCGATCACGGCGCTTTCGTTTTCAACCGACAAGGCGTTGCGATCCGTCAGCGGTCGAATCTTGATTCCGAGATCCTCTAGCGTCACGTTTGCTTTAGGAAACAGCGTCGACTTCAGCAGCAGCGTGTTCACGCGTCGCGGCGGCATTCCATCACGTTGCAGCAGGTCTCGCTGCAAGCGGCGTAGAGGAACGAACATGGCGTTGACTTCGCCCTGCGACGGCAACAGTGAAAACTCGCCCATCTGCGTGGGACTCAGCGGCGCGGCTGCGTTGAACCGAATCGTGCGCCCCGTGTCCTCCTTCTTGCCGTGCATCGATTCGAGCGGAATCGCCGACGGCTTCTCGACCCGCACCAGCAGCGTGTCTCCCGCGCTCGCGCCTAGTTCGCGAGCCAGCGCTGCGCTCGGAAGAGCCTCGCGATCGGCGGTCTCCGGTGCAGGGACGCCGTGGAACTTCCAAAACCGCTCGTCGATGCCATAGATCGAAACTCCGGCCGCGCGCCGCCCGTCCTTCTCGTGCGTGACGATGCCTTGCAACACGATCATCGGAATCGCGTCGGAGACTTCCGCCGCAAGTTGCTCGCGAAAGAACTGCGCGCTGGTCACCACCGCTTCCGTCTTTCCGAGCCGTTGGAGCACCAGATCGCGCAGGCTCGCGCGCACCGAATCGCCCACCAGCAGTGCGCCCGAGAGCACCGCGACCGCGGTCGCGACGCCCAGAATCACTGCAAGATTCGTTCGCCAGTAGTAACTAAGGTTTCGGAAGACCAGCGTGCGCGTTCGCATGCTAGTAAACCGGCCAGCAGCCCGGCGTGATCAGCTCGATCAGGTGGCCGTCCAGATCGCGGAAGTAGATGCTGGTTCCTCCCAGCATCCATTTCACAGTGCTCTCGATGGTGATCCCGAGCTCACCCAAATGATGTTCCCAGGCCGCGAGCGAATCCGCGCTGATCTTGAACGCGACATGAAGATCACCCGAGCCACCGTGCGGCGGAATCAGGCCACCTTGCGTTGGAACGGGTTCACTGGTTCCTCCTTCGAGAAACAGCAGTAGCACTTGCTCGCCCGGAAGTGGCAGCGCAGCGAAGCGCTCGTCGCCAAACATCTTCGCGATGCCGAATAGCCGCTCGTAAAACTCGGTCGCGAGCGCGACGTTCTTCGCGTGCAGCGCGGTCTCGACGATGCCGTTGATCTGAGGCGCGGAGGTCATGACTGATGCAGCGTCCCTTCGACGAGTTCGAAGCGTTTCGGAAACCGCGCGGCTAGTTCCGAGCTGTGCGTCACGACGATCAGGATGGTCTTCAGGCTCTCATTTATTCCGAGCAGCAGATCGGCAACCTGCGTCGCAGTGGTGCGATCGAGATTCCCGGTCGGCTCGTCGCAAAGCAGCAGCTTCGGTCCGCGGATCAGTGCGCGCGCGATTGCCACGCGCTGCTTCTCGCCGCCCGATAACTCGCCCGGGCGATGATCCAAGCGCTGCGAAAGTCCCACTTGACCCAGCACTTCCTTCGCGCGCGCTTCATCCCCCGGCGACTTCGCGACCAGTGTCGGGATCAGCACGTTTTCGAGCACGGTGCACTGCGGCAACAGGCAATGATCCTGAAAAACGGCCGAGAGGTCAGCGTCGGACAGCGTGAACGGATTGCGCCCGTCGAGCGTAACTTCGCCCGATGTCGGCGGTTCGAGCGCGCCCAGGATGTACAGGAGCGTGCTCTTGCCGGTACCGGATGGTCCGACGATCGACAGCGCCTCGCCCTGTTCGAGCGAGAGCGACACATCGCTCAAAATCGGGAGCGGTCCGCGCGGCGTGGGATAGCTTTTGGAAACGTTGCGGGCTTGAAGCAAGTTAATCGACCTGCCACAGAAGGAGTGAATTTGCGTCCTTGACCAGTATGCGATGATTCAGCGGCACCAGGTGCGAGTACACCGCGCTGTCGGCGACTTGGTAGCGCGAGATCTGCTCGAATCGCTGCGGCGATTTCTTCGCCACGATCAGATCGCCCGCGTCGGTGAGAATCAGCAGCGCGTTGGGCGCCACGACAAACGATGCCTGCGTGGCTTCGCGTCCCTCGGTGAGCCACATGGTCTTTCCGGTGCGCGCGCCGAGGCAGAAGAACTGGCCCTTCTTCTTCGACGACAGGCCGTAGAGATAATCGCCGTCGAGCACCGGGGTGCTCATGTACATGCTGATGTCGGGATTCGTCCACGTCATTTCGCCGTTAGAGGCGCGAACTGCGACAGTCGGTTTGCGCACGCCCGTGAGAATCACCAGGTCGTGATAGGAGATCGGCGTCACGATGTTCTCGTTCCACTCGTCCTTGTACGGTAGCGTCCACCCGAGTTTTCCGTCGGGGATGCCCACGCTGACGACCGACCGATGCGTGAGTGTGACGAACTGGCGCGATGCAACCAAGGGCGTCGCATAGCCCGGGCCATCGCCCTTCAGCGTCCACTTCTCGGCGCCTGTTGCTGGATCGAACGCGACCAGCGCGCCACCGCGATCATCGCCCGTCGGGACGATCACCAGTCCGTTGTCTACTAACGGCGAGGCCGCGGTTCCGGTGTAGAGGTTGCTGGTGTCGGTTTGCTTCGAATAGTCCTTGCGCCAGATCAGCTTTCCGTCGCGCGCGTCGAAACACGAAAGGATCGAGGTGACGCCGAAGGTGTACACGCGGCCGTTGGCGACGGTCGGCGTCGCGAATGGGCCTTTGGCCATCCCGGTCGCGTACTTGTTCTTCTCGAATGGCGCGGAATATGTCACGCGCCAGACGGTCTTGCCGGTCGCGAGGTCGATGCGCGCGACGGCTTCGTCCGCGCCCGCGCGACTGTGGATGTAAGCCGCTTCTCCAACCACGACGGGCGACGAATAGCCTTCGCCGACCTCGACCTTCCATTTCAGTTGAAGCTTCTTGGGCCACGCAGCGGGGAACTCTGCGGTGGTTGTTCCATCACGATTCGCGCCCCGCCACTGCGCCCAGTCCTGCCCGAAACACGACGCGGCTACTAAAACGAAGGTGGCGCGTTTCATGTAGCCGGCGTGGCGGCCATCTGAGGATTGGTCAGGCGGGCGAGTATCGCCGCGGTCTGCGCGGCCATCTGATCGGTGCGGTAATGCTCGCGCACGCCGTGGTACGCCTTGCGAGCCATGTCCGATCGCAACTGCTCATTCCCGATCACCTCCAGCAGCGCATCCGCCAGCGCGCGCGGATTTTGCGGCTCGAACAGCATGCCTCCACCGGTCTTGCGCACGATTTCAGGGAACGCCCCATGCCGCGGCTGCACGAACGGCACGCCACCGGCCATCGCTTCCAGCACAAACAAACCCTTGGGATCGGCATACACGGTCGGCGTCGAGAGCACGTCGAGACTCTGCAGATACGCGATTTTCTGCTCGCGATCCAGCGCGCCGTGATAGGTGAGGTAGAGGCCGCTCTCTTTAAGGTCCTGCTGGATCTTCTCCAGGTAGGGCCGCTGTTCAGGCGCCATGTAGCCGGCGGCTTCGAGACAGCAATCGGCGCCCTCTTCGCGTACGATTTCGTAGGCCTTCGCCAGAATGTGGAGGCCCTTCTCAGGGGCGATGCGGGCGAAATACCCGATGCGGAAACATTTGTTGCGGGCCGCGGGCCCGTCGCGATAGCCGTCAGTGGTCACACCCAGCGGCGCGAGTTCCATCTTGTTCGCTGGGATCCCGAGATAATCGACCATGAACTCCGCGTAGTATTCGCTGACGGCGAGAAAGCAATCGATGTGGGGCAGATGTTCTTTGATGAGCGCCTTCGCGCGGCTGCGATACGGCTCCATCAAGCCGTCGATGAAAAGATCCTCCCCTTGCAAAGTGCACACGATCGGACAACCCAGCGTCTCCTTCAAGGGCCCGGCTAGTGCGGCCAGCAGTGTGTACGGAAGATTGACGACATCGGGACGCGGCTCGCCTTCGAGCCAGTGCAACATCTTCTGAAGTTCCTTCTTGAGCCGCCCGTGCTCGACTTCGAGCATCGAAATCGTCATCTCGCCCAGGAAGTGCGGATCGACCGAGATGCTGCGTTTGGCCGCGGCCTTGAGCGCGGTTTTCGAATCCCACAGCTTGTCGAGCAGCCACGGCGTCTTGCGAAACAACGACCAATGCTGTTCCAGGTATACGCTGATGCCGCCGAAGAAGATGTGCTCGTTCGAGACGTTGGGCTCGTCGGTCAGCGTGGGCGTATACAGAGGAAGCAGAGTGACGTCGTGTCCCTGCTTGATCAGCGTGGCAGCCAGGACGTTGTCGCGCAGACACGTCCCGCAGTACATGCCCGCGGCGCCGCCGGTGAGCTGGAGGATTCGCATCGACCCTGTCGTCAGGATATCAGACGGGTTTCGGGGCCAAGCGATAGGCCTCGTCCAGAATTTCGACGACGTGCGAGACGCGCTGGCCGCGCCCCCAACGCTCTACGCCAACGCGGAGCTGCAACATGCAACCCGGATTCGCGGTTACGATACGTGCGGCGCCCGACGCGTTCACAAACTCCATTTTCTTCTGGAGGAGCGACATCGCCATGTCGGGATGAAGCACGTTGTAGATGCCCGCGCTGCCGCAGCACGAATCGGCCGAGCGCATCTCTTTAAGCGTGAGTCCCGGCACGGCGAGGAGCAGCTTGCGCGGAGCGGAGCGGACGCCCTGCCCGTGTGCGAGATGGCAAGAATCCTGATACGTGACCGTGATCGGCAACTCGCCCATCGGCGCCGTGGTTCCGATCGCGGCGAGAAATTCGTTCACGTCCTTGACCAGCCCGGAGAACTTGTGCGCGCGGGCGTCGTTCTCGAATAGCTCGTGATATTCCTTCAGCGTCGAGCCGCAGCCGCCGGCGTTAGTGATGATCGCGTCGAAGGCGTTGTCGACGAGTGCGTCGATGTTCTGGCGGGCCAGCTTTCGCGCGCGATCACGCAGGCCGGCATGGACGTGCAGCGCGCCGCAACAGGTTTGGCCGTCGGGAATGTGAACCTCAACGCCGTTGGCTTGCAGTACGCGCACGGTGGCTTCGTTCAATCGAGCGAACGACACGTTGGCGATGCAGCCTGCGAGAAACGCGACACGGGCCCGCCGTTCGCCGGTCGCGGGAAAGACGCGGCCGATGTTACGGAAGAAGAATGGCGTTTCGATGGCGGGGGCGAGCGACTCGGCGTCGCGCAAACGGCGCGGCAGGATCCCCAGCGCGCGCGTGAGCCGCTGCAAGCCGGAGCGCTGGTAAATCGCGAGGCCAGTGGCGGCGATGCGGAGGGCGGTGCGGCTGGGCAGTAGATGATCGAAGGCCAATGAGCGGAGAAATCGCGCCGTGAAGGGCCTTTGGGTTCGCCGCTCGATTTCGGCGCGCGCGGCTTCGACCAGGCGGCCGTATTTCACGCCCGACGGGCAGGCGGTTTCGCAGGCGCGGCAAGCCAGGCAGAGGTCGATGTGTTGCTGGTAGGAATCGCTTACTGGCGCGCCGTTTGCGACCTGGACCATCTGGTAAATCCGCCCACGGGGCGAGTCCATTTCGACGTGTAGTTCGCGATAGGTGGGGCACGCGGTGAGGCACAGGCCGCAGTGGACGCAGCGGTCGAGGTCGGCTTGCTGGGGGGCGTCCGCCAGCTTTTCAGAGACGGCCATACAGCCTTCCGCGGTTCAAGAGCCGCTCCGGGTCAAACATGTCTTTTACCTTCGCCATCATCTCAAAGCCAGCCGTGACCCCAGGCCCTTCGGCACCGGGGCCGAGGGCCGAATTAGGTTCGTTTTGCAAGAACGCATAGATCACGCCCGAGCCGGCGCGGGCAATGAAGGGGGCATTGAGGCTCGCTGCGGCGGCAGGCATGTCGGCCAGCTTGCAATGCAGAGAAACCATTCTAGCTTGTTGATTCTGGGCGAGAAAGCGTGCGGGGAATTCGCGCTGTTCGGCCCAGAAATTCGGTTCGTTTTGCAATTTCACTATCTGGGCTTGGGGGTGCTCCCGCGACCAACGATCCAAAACTGTCGGGCTTCCGCCTACACGGACGGCCAGACGAATCTCGCCGGTGAGGTTGTCGATGTCGATCGCGGCGGGCTGAAGCGGCGATTGAAGGATACGGTCGCGGAGGGCGAAGGCCTGGGGAAGATTCGCGAATGTCCACACGAACGTTCGCCATTCAGGAGGCATCGGAAAGACCTTGAAGTTCACGACGGCGATGGCCGCCAGGGTTCCGAAAGAGCCGATCATGAGTTTCGCCATGTCGAGCCCCGCGACGTTCTTCACCACCATTCCACCGCTCGCCACCAGTTTGCCTTCGAGGGTCGCAAAGGTCATGCCGATGATCATGTCGCGCGCGGTTCCGTACTGGCGGCGCAGCGGGCCACTGAGGTTGGCGGCGACGACACCGCCGACGGTGGATTCTGCAAGCCACGGCGGATCGAGCGGCAGCATCTGCCGATGCGCTGCAACTCGGCGAAGGACATGCCCGCTTCGACGCTGATGGTGAGGTCGCGCGGATCGTAGGCGAGCAGGCGATTCATGCGGCTGGTCGAAACTTTTTCGCCGGCTGAAGCCGACGCTGCGGGCTGAAGCCCGCGCCACAATTGCAACTTTGAGAAATTGCCGCCGAGATGAATGGGCCGGTGCGCGCCGGCGAGGGTGCGCAATACCTCGGCAAGTTCGGCAGGTGTCGACGGGTTGGGCATGAGGGGAACTATTCATTATGCGGTGTTACCATGATGGGTTCCCCTGCATGGTGCACGCGGTCCCAGATATCCTGGCTCGAATTGTCGGCCGGAAACGAAGCCAACTGGCCGAGGCGCTTCCGCTGCGCGCGGAGTTGGAGCGACGGGCCGCGGAGCGTACGGATTTTCGTGATTTCCAAGCTTCGTTAATCGCACAAGGTCCTCAGCAGCAGCCGGCCATCATCGCGGAAATCAAGAAAGCATCGCCAAGTAAAGGGACGTTGTCGCCCGATTTTCAACCGGCCTCGCTGGCGCGAATGTACGCACGCGGCGGCGCGTCGGCACTTAGCGTTCTAACGGATCGCGAATTCTTCCAAGGTTCGCTTGACGACCTGGAGTCGGCACGGCGGGCGATGCCGCTTCCCGTTCTGCGGAAAGACTTTACGATCGATGAGTTGCATGTGATCGAAGCGGCGGCGCACGGGGCCGACGCGATTCTGCTGATCGCCGCGGTGCTCTCAGAGCAGGAGTTACAGCGGTATAGGGAGCTGGCGCGATCGCTGAGAATGGCCGCGCTGGTAGAGGTACACGACGAGGCGGATCTGGACCTGGCGCTGGGGTCCGGCGCGGAAATCATTGGCGTCAACAATCGCAACCTGCATACTTTTGATGTGGATTTGGCGACGTCGTTGAACTTGGTGCGCAAGATTCCGGCGAACGTCGTGAAGGTGACCGAAAGCGGGATTCATTCGCGGGCGGATGTAATTCGACTGCGCGATGCGGGTTTTCAGGCGTTCCTGGTGGGCGAGCACCTGATGAAATCGGCCGACCCGGCGGCAGCGATCGAGGCACTGCGGTCATGAAGTCGATCATCAAAGTCTGCGGGATTACGCGGCGCGAGGATGCGCTGGCAGCGGTTGACGCGGGCGCTACGGCGCTCGGATTCATCTTCTTTAAAGGCAGCCCGCGCTACGTGACGCCGGAGCAAGCTGCTTTGCTTGGCCAGGGTCTCGACATCTGCAAGGTGGGTGTGTTTGTGGATGAAACAGCGGCGTCCGTGGAGGCGGAAATGCGTACGGCGCGATTGGATGTGGCGCAGGTCTATGGCGGGTCGGTGCCCGATGGCGTGCGTGTGTGGAGGGCGTTTCGGATGAGGAGCGCCGGCTGGAAAGCCGGCGGCGGGCAAGATTGCCCGCCCCACTTAGAAAGTCCGGCCGACGAGGCGCTGCTCTTGGATGGCGCGGCGAACGGGCAGAGTTTCGATTGGACGCTGGCGCGTGGCGCCGCGGAGCGTGTGATCGTCGCGGGCGGATTGGATGCGTCAAACGTGGCGGCGGCGATTCGCGCGGCGGAAGCGTGGGGCGTCGACGCCAGCTCGCGTCTTGAATCGTCTCCCGGCGTGAAGGATCACGAAAAGATTCGGCGGTTTGTGGCGGCCGCCAGGCAGGAGTTCGCATGCTAGCATCGCAACCTGATTCCACCGGACATTTTGGACCTTACGGCGGACGCTTCGTTCCCGAAGTATTGATGGCGCCGCTGGAGGAGCTGGAGCAGGCGTATCTGGACGCATCGGCGGATCAGGAATTTCGCGCAGAACTCACCGATCTGCTGACGCACTACGCGGGCCGGCCCACGCCGCTCTATTTCGCGAAACGGCTGAGTGAGGAACTGGGCGGCGCGAAGATTTATCTGAAGCGCGAGGACCTGTTGCACACCGGCGCGCACAAAATCAACAACTGCCTGGGGCAGGCATTGTTGGCCCGGCGCATGGGCAAGAAACGGATCATCGCCGAAACAGGTGCGGGTCAGCATGGCGTGGCGACGGCAACGGTGTGCGCATTGTTCGGGCTCGAGTGCATCGTCTACATGGGCGAAGAGGACATGCGCAGGCAGAGCCTCAACGTGTTTCGCATGCGACTACTGGGCGCGAAGGTGGTGAGCGTCACTAACGGGAGCCGCACGCTGAAAGACGCGATCAGCGAGGCGATGCGCGATTGGGTGACCAACGTTCACGACACGCATTACCTGCTGGGGTCGGCGCTAGGCGCGCATCCGTATCCGATGATGGTCCGCGATTTTCATCGAGTGATCGGGGAAGAGGCGCACGCGGAGATTCGGCGGCGCGAAGGCCGGCTGCCGGAAGCAGTATTTGCGTGCGTGGGCGGCGGGTCGAATGCGATCGGAATATTTCACGCGTTTCTGAATGACCTGCACGTTAAGCTGATCGGCGTGGAAGCGGGCGGGCGCAGCGACCTGCTGGGCGAGCACGCGGCGCGATTCTCCGGTGGGTCACCGGGCGTGCTGCATGGCGCGCACAGTTATTTGCTGCAGGATTCGGACGGGCAGGTTTCGCTGACGCATTCGGTTTCGGCGGGATTGGATTACGCGCTGGTGGGGCCGGAGCATGCATACTTGCACGATCAGCATCGCGCGGAGTACGTGTCGTGCTCGGACGCCGATGCGCTGAAGGCGGCGGTTCGATTGGCGCGGACGGAGGGAATCATTCCGGCGCTGGAATCGGCGCACGCGGTGGCGGAAGCGATCAAGCGGGCGCCCCACGCGCATAGCCAGATCTTCATCGTGAATCTTTCGGGGCGCGGCGATAAGGACACGGGTATCTATCGCGAGAATTTGCCTGAATTGGACGCAGAGGATGGGACCGCGCCTCGCATATGAGCGAACCGACGCGAATCCAGACCCTGTTCGACGGCTTGCGTGAGAAGAAGCGCGCTGCGCTGATCGGGTACCTGACCGCGGGGGATCCCGCGCCCGAGCGCACGCCAGAGTGGATCGAGGCACTGGAGCACGGCGGCGTCGACCTGATTGAACTGGGTGTGCCGTTCTCGGACCCGATCGCGGACGGGCCGGTGATCCAGCGCGGGTCGGATCGCGCGCTGAAGGCGGGAATGAATGTGCCCAAGGTGCTGGGGATCGCGCGCAAAGTGCGGGAGCGATCGGCCGTGCCGATGGTCCTGTTCACGTATCTGAATCCGGTGCTGCGGTACGGTATCTGAATCCGGTGCTGCGGTACGGGATGGAGAAACTGGCGAGCGATGCGAAGGCGGCGGGGATCGACGGGTGTTTGCTCACGGATTTGAGCGTGGAAGAAGCCGCGACGTACAACGGCGCGATGCGCGGCGCGGGTCTTGACACGATTTTTCTAGCGGCGCCGACCTCGACTGCCGGGCGGATGGAGCTGGTGGCGCGCTATTCGAGCGGATTCGTTTATTTGGTTTCGCGGACGGGCGTGACCGGAGAGCGCGCGTCGGTTTCAGAAGCGCTGGGTCCGCTGATTGCGTCGATGCGCCCGATTACGAAACTGCCGCTTTGCGCGGGATTTGGAATCGCGACGCCGGAGCAGGCCGGGCAAGTGGCGCGCATGGCGGATGGAGTGGTGGTGGGCAGCGCGATCGTGCGCATGATCGAGCAGGGATCGAGCACCGCGGAACTGGAGGCGTTCGCTCGTTCGCTACGGCAGGGCATGGACACATAGGATGGATGCATGATTCCGAAGCGCCTGGAGGAATGCCGCGCGCAGATCGACGGGATCGACGTGCGGATTTTGGAATTGCTGAATGAGCGCACGCGCGTGGTGGAAGAAATCGGGCGCATCAAGCAGGAGCTGGGCCTGCCAATTTATGAACCGCGCCGCGAGGACGACGTGTATCGCAACGTGGTGGAGCACAACCAGGGTCCGCTGACCGCGGACGGGCTGAAGCGGATTTTCGAGCGCATCATCGACGAGATGCGCAGCCTGCAAAAAATGCGCCGTCAATTACAGCAGCGCGGAGACCAAGGGCCGTAAGGCCCAATTAGGCCGGGAGATGACATGTTAGTGGTGATGCAGGAAGGCGCAAGCGAAGCGCAGATCCAGGGCGTGATCAATCGCCTGGTGGGCATGGGTTTCACGGTGCACCGGTCGACCGGAGTGGTGCACACGGTGCTGGGCGGCGTGGGGCCGGTGGACGATTTCGATCCCGCGGATTTCGAGGCGATAGAGGGCGTGAAGGAGTGCCATCGCATCGTTTCTCCGTACAAGCTGGTGAGCAAGAACTGGCGGCCGCAGGGAACGGTGGTGAAGATCGGGAATGTCGAGATCGGTGGCGATCACGTGGTCACGATGGCGGGCCCGTGCAGCGTGGAGAGCCGCGATCAGATCGAAAAGGTCGCCGACATTGTCGCGGAGGGCGGCGCGCAAGTGATGCGCGGGGGGGCGTTCAAACCGCGATCGTCGCCATACAGTTTTCAGGGCATGGGCGAGGAAGGATTGAAGCTGATGCGCGCGGCGGCCGATCGGCGCGGGCTGCTGGTGGTGAGCGAGGTGATGGATCACACGCAGATCCCCATGCTGATGACCTACGCGCACATTTTGCAGGTGGGCGCGCGCAACATGCAGAACTACAATCTGCTGCGGGAATTAGGGCGGCTGCGGCATCCGATTCTGCTGAAGCGCGGGATCGCGGCAACGATCGAGGAACTGCTGCTGGCCGCGGAATATATCATGAGTGGCGGAAATTACGACGTGATTTTATGCGAGCGAGGGATTCGCACGTTTGAAACGTACACGCGCAACACGATGGATGTTTCGGCGATACCGGTGGTGAAGAAATTGTCGCACCTGCCGATTGTGGGGGACCCTTCGCATGGCACGGGCCGGCGGGATCTGGTAGCGCCGATGGCGCGGGCGGCGGTGGCGGCGGGCGCGGACGGGTTGCTGGTAGAGGTCCACCCGGATCCGGATCGCGCGGTGAGCGATGGGGCGCAGACGCTGAATCCGGCGCAATTCAATGAGATGATGCGGCAGGTGAAGGCGATCGCGGCGGCCATCGATCGTACGGCATGAAGGAAGAGGACAGAGGCCAGAGGACAGAGGACAGCAGCGGTGCCGCGACCATCATTGGCGTTGGGCTGATTGGAGGATCTTTCGCGCTGGCGTTGCGAAAGGCGGGGTTCGCGGGGCGAATTATCGGGGTGAGTTCGCCGGGGACGATTGAGGCGGCGCTGGAGCGTGGGGTGATCGACGTGGGGATGCCGCTCGAGGAAGCGGCGGCTGCGAGCAATCTGATTTATCTCTCCCAGCCAATTGAACGAATCCTGGAGACGCTGGAAAAGATCGACGCGCATGTTCGACCGGGGACGCTGATCACGGACGCGGGGAGCACCAAGGCGGCAATCTGTCAGCGGGCGGCGGCGTGCGTGAGTCGCGGGCGATTCGTCGGCGGGCATCCGATGGCGGGCAAAGAAACGCGCGGGGTGGGCGAGGCGGATGCGGATTTATTTCGCGGGCGGCCTTACGTGCTGACATCGCGATCACCGGAACTGGAGCCGTGGCTGGAGAAGATGGGCGCTCGGGTCGTGATTCTGGATGCGGAGGAGCATGATCGACTGGTCGCGATGGTGTCGCATCTGCCGCAGTTGATCTCGACAGCGCTCGCGTCGGTGCTAGGGGACGAGCCGAGGTCGGCCAGCGTGGCGGGTCCGGCGGCGGCGGATTTAACGCGGCTGGCTCTTAGTCCTTACGATATTTGGCGCGACATTTTCGCGACGAATGCAGGGCCGATTGATGCAGCGCTGGGGGCGTTCATCGAGAAGGTCGAAGCATTGAGATCTATGTTGCGGTCGTGCGAATTGGAGGCTGAGTTCGCGAATGCAGCGGAGACCGCACGTCGATTGCGAAAGGCGCAAGATGGTTCCATAACGGAACCATGAACCTGACGATTAAGAACATTCCTCCGAAGGTCCATGCAGGCCTTAAGAAAGAAGCCGCGCGCCGAGGTCGCAGCTTGAACGCCCGCATACTGGAGGTCTTGGCCGAAGACGTTGCCTTGGCCGAGCGACGCCGCTACATCCGCGAGCACCGTGAAGAGCTGGAACTTTTCCTCAGCAAGCTTCCCAGGATGCCCAGTAGTGTTCCTCTGATTCGGGCGGATCGTAACAGCCATTGATCTGCATTGATGCCAGCGTCGCGATCAAGTGGTTGGTCGCCGAGCCCGGGCGAGAGGCAGCCGTGGGAGAATGACAGGCGGCGAGATCGCCTGCCCCACAGGAATTTAATCGGCTGGCTTGTCTTCGGAGGGCGCGGGGCCGGATTCCTTGCGGGCCTGCTCGAACAGGAGGGTGAGCGTTTTTTCGGTGCGGATGTGGCCGGCGATGCGGTTGAGCGTCCCATCCTTCTGCAGCTTGGGGCGCAACGCGGCGACCGCTTCGCGGCGCTGGCGGGCGATGCGGGCAACCTCGCGGTCGACTTCGTCGTTGGTGGCGGAGATGGCTTCGCGCTCGGCGATTTTGTCCAGCAGCAGCGACGCCTTCACGTCCTTAGTGGCGCGCTCTTTCTGCGACTCGCGCACCTTGTTCCAATCCAGCTTGATCTTGTTGGGATCGACGCCCTGCGCGGCGAGCTGCCGCAACTGGTTCTCGACATTCATTTCGATCTGGCGATCGATGTAGGCGTCGGGCACGGGGAAATCGTGCGCCTCGACCAGCTTGTCGAGCAGTTGATGCTTGGCTTCGTCCTGCGCCTTATGCTCACGGTCGTGCTGGAGCGAGGTGCGAACGGCGTTGCGCAATTCTTCGAGAGTCTGATAATCGCCCAGGTCCTTGGCGAACTCGTCGTTGACTTCGGGCAGCTCTTTACGGCGGACGGCCTTTAGGGTGGCGCGAAACTGAACGGTCTTGCCGGCCAGGTTGGGACGGTCGTAATCGGCGGGGTAAACCACTTCGAACTCGCGGACGTCGCCAGGGGTGGCCCCGCGCAGGTTTTCGGTGAAGACCGGCATGGTGGCTTCGTCGCCGATCTTTAGCATCAGCTCGTCCTGCGAGATTTTCTCGGCGAGACCGGAGACGCTTTCGAGCGACACGACGGCATAATCGCCGTCGACCACGGGCCGCGGCTCTTCGTTTACGTACTCGGCTTTCTCTTCGCGGATGGAATCGATGCGCGTGTCGACTTCGGCATCAGTCACTTCGGGTTCCGAGTAGGTGACGGTGAGCCCGCGATATTCGCCCAGCTCGATGGTCGGAGCGACTTCGAACTCAGCTTTGAAACGCAGTGGCTCGCCGTCGTGAAAATGCACGTCGGTGACGTTAGGCGAGCCGACCAGCTGCAGCTCTTCCTTGTCGACCGCGGCGCGGAAAAAGCGCGGAACGATTTTCTCCAGAACGTCCTGGCGAATGTCGCTCGCAAACTTGGACTTGATCAGGCTCAGCGGCGCTTTGCCGGGACGGAACCCCGGCAGCTTGGCCTTGGCCTGGATGGTGGCGACAACGCGCTCAGTTTCCTTCTCGACTTCGGCCACCGGAACGGTGACATCAATGGAATGCTTGCAGCCTTCAATTAATGGCATTGGCGATGTGTGGCATTCATTTGAACGCCGGCTGGAAAGCCGGCGGCAGGCTAAAGCCTGGCCCCACTAGGTTCCTTCGGCCCAGCCGGCCAGATACTCTTCCTGCTCCGGCGTGAGCTTGTCGATCGCCACGGCCATCGACTCCAGCTTCATCTTAGCGACGCGCTTGTCGAGCTCTTCCGGCACCGAGTAGACGGCCTTCTCGAGCTTGGCGTGATTCTGCACCATGTACTCGGCCGAGAGCGCCTGGTTGGCGAAGCTCATATCCATCACGCTAGCGGGGTGACCTTCAGCGGCGGCCAGATTGATGAGGCGGCCTTCGCCCAGGACGTAGATATTGCGGCCATCCTTCATCTTGAATTCTTCGACGAACTGGCGGGCTTCCTTGCGCGAGGCAGCCGTGGCCGCGAGCTGGTCCAGATCGATTTCGACGTTGAAGTGGCCGGAATTGCAGAGAATGGCCCCGTTCTTCATTTTGTCGAAGTGCTGCTGCACAATCACCTTTTTGTTGCCGGTGACGGTGACAAACACATCGCCGATCGCGGCGGCTTCGCTCATCGGCATGACGCGGAAACCGTCCATCACGGCTTCGATGGCCTTGGTCGGATCGATCTCGGTGACGATCACGTTGGCGCCGAGACCCCGCGCGCGCATCGCGACGCCGCGTCCGCACCAGCCGTAGCCGGCGACGACGACCGAGAGGCCGGCGAGCAGCACGTTGGTCGCGCGGATGATACCGTCGATGGTGCTTTGGCCGGTGCCGTAGCGATTGTCGAACAGGTGCTTTGTAAGCGCGTCATTCACAGCGATGATCGGGTAGCCGAGCACCTTGTCTTTCGCCATGGCGCGCAGGCGGATGACGCCGGTGGTGGTTTCTTCGGTCCCGCCGATCACGTTCGCGAGCAGATCCTTGCGCTTGGTATGCAGCAGGGAGACCACGTCGGCACCGTCGTCCATGGTGAACTGCGGCTTGTGATCCATGGCCGAGTTCATGTGCGAATAATAAACGTCGTTGGACTCGCCTTTGATCGAAAAAGTCGGGATGCCGTACTCCCGGACCAGCGCCGCGGCGACGTCGTCCTGGGTAGAAAGCGGGTTAGAGGCGCACAGGGCGATATTTGCGCCGCCGTCGCGCAAGGCGATCATCAGGTTGGCGGTTTCGGTGGTGACGTGCAGACACGCGGCCACGCGAATGCCTTTGAGGGGCTTGCTCTTGAGGAATTCCTTGCGGATGATTCCGAGCACCGGCATGGACTGCGCCGACCACTCAATCCGCCGCTTGCCGACTTCCGCCAGGGCCAAGTCTTTTACATCACAGGGAATCGTTGATGCGATAGAAGCCATAGTAATTTTTTCTCCGATTATCTTTCGCGGGTTGTCTTTTTCCGATTAACTGCGCGCGGCAGCCAGCGGCTGTGCGGATTCGTTCGCGGCTTCCTTCAGCGCGGCGGCTTTATCCGTCGCTTCCCAACTGAAGCTGGCTTCGGTGCGGCCGAAATGCCCGAAGGCAGCGGTCTTGCGATAGATCGGGCGGCGCAGCTTAAGATGCTCGATCATGCCCTTGGGAGTGAGGATGAAGTTGGCGCGAATCAGCTCGACCAAGCGCTCTTCTTCGACGGTGCCGGTGTTGAAGGTATTGACCATCACCGAAACGGGCTCCGCCACGCCGATGGCGTAGGCGAGCTGCACTTCGCAGCGGCTGGCGAGTCCGGCCGCGACGATGTTCTTGGCGATATAGCGGGCCATGTAGCAGGCCGAACGGTCCACTTTGGTCGGGTCCTTGCCGGAGAAGGCGCCGCCGCCGTGCCGGCCCATGCCACCGTAGGTGTCGACGATGATCTTGCGGCCGGTGAGGCCGGTATCGCCATGCGGACCACCAATCACAAAACGCCCGGTGGGGTTGATGTGGAACTTGGTCTCGGAATCGACCATGTGCTTGGGCAGAATCGGGTCGATGATGAACTTTTTCACTTCGGCAACCAGCGTTTCCTGAGTGACGTCGGGATCATGCTGGGTCGAAACCACGACGGCGTCGATGCGCGCGGGCTTGCCGTCGATATACTCGACGCTGACCTGGCTCTTACCGTCAGGCCGCAGGAAGTTAAGGGTTCCGGCGCGACGCACTTCGCTCAACTGGCGGACCAGCTTGTGGGCCAGCATGATGGGTAGCGGCATCAGCTCCGCGGTTTCGTCGCAGGCGTAGCCGAACATGAGGCCCTGGTCGCCCGCGCCACCGGTGTCGACACCCATGGCGATGTCAGGGGACTGCGACTGGATAGTGTTCAGCACACCGCAGGTTTTGGAGTCGAAACCCATCTCGGCGTCGGTGTAACCGATCTCGTGGATCACCTGGCGGGCCAGCTTGGGAACGTCGACATAACTGGTAGTGGTAATTTCGCCGGAGACCACGCAGATGCCGGTGGTGACCAGCACCTCGCAAGCTACGCGGGCGGTGGGATCCAGGGTGAGTACCGCGTCCAGCACCGCGTCCGAAATCTGGTCGGCCATCTTGTCCGGATGACCTTCGGTCACTGATTCGGACGTAAAAATATGTCGCATTCGATCTGCCACTGCACAGTCCTCCAAAGGGGATGATTCGGTTACCGGAGGGAACCAAAACTCTGAGTGTATCACGAGGATATCACTCCGGCCGGGCAAAGATCACTAGACCGATGGTCCTAGAACACTCCTCCACGCGGCCGTACCAGCATGGCCCGCCTGGGATAGGGCGCCGCAGACGGCATTCGCATTTTGGGTCCGGGTCTTAATATAACTGTGTGGTTATGCAACTTACAGGTTATGAACACCTGCCGCCGCAACGTCTGGACGCCACCTTTGCGGCGCTGGCGGATCCCACTCGGCGGGCGATCCTGGCGCGGCTCGCAACCGGCGAGGCGTCGGTGACGGAGCTGGCCGGGCCGTTCGCGATGAGCCAGCCCGCGATCTCGAAACACCTGAAGGTGCTGGAGCGTGCCGGGTTGATTTCGCGCGGGATTGACGCGCAGCGGCGGCCGCGCCGCCTGGAGACCACGCCCCTGGCTGAGGCCAACCAATGGCTGGAGGGCTATCGCAAAATCTGGGAGAGCAATTTCCAGCGCCTGGATGCGGTGCTGGAAGAATTGAAAACAGAGAAAAAACCGAGAGGACGGAAATGACGACACCTGGAACATTGCAAGTGACGACCCCAAGCGATCGCGAGATCAGAATGACGCGAGTTTTCGACGCGCCGCGCAGACTGGTCTTCGAAGCCTTTACCAAACCCGATCTGGTCAAGCGCTGGCTGCTAGGACCGCCCGGCTGGACGATGCCGGTGTGCGAGATCGATTTGAGGGTCGG